>Ga0070717_10004144_pt1 | contig 10450 bp, 10 predicted proteins | sample LARL113metaG_FD_71366 | JGI IMG/M metagenome (GOLD analysis project Ga0070717, IMG submission 71366) | Corn, switchgrass and miscanthus rhizosphere microbial communities from Kellogg Biological Station, Michigan, USA - LAR L11-3 metaG | ecosystem: Host-associated > Plants > Roots > Rhizosphere ... | reverse complement strand
GGGACGCGCTGCGAAGACAACATCTACGAAAAGAGTCTTTCCTATGAGTTTGATATGGGTAACCTTCATGTATGAGGGGACGGCGTAGGTGACGTATTGGCAAGCCCACGATAGTTCTACAACGCGGTTCGTGACCTGAGAAGACTCTTTACATGGATACGCTAAAAACTCGTGTAATTTTGCCTCCTGCGTTGTCAGCAAAGTTCTTGCAGTGTCCATCGCAGTCTGCCTATCCTGCGCAGTGACAACCTTTACCGAATAGCTGTCTTTGCCGCCTGTAAATGCTTGGAGGTTGCGGATATACAGCGATGTGCCAAGAACGGCGTTAATGGAAAGAGAGGGAATATTCCCCGCAGTTCCGCTACCAACCCCTCTTCCCTCAACTGTCGCGAAACCGTATCCCTCCGCGCTGCCTGCTGGCACAAACACGCTGGATAGTGTCACCACTTCAATCCCCCCGCTTGTGGTAAAGATGAGTCCTTGAGGGAGTTCCTGCGAAACAACGGAGCCATTCGTTACGGTCAGAGTGCCGTGAGCCTTTGTCGCGGGATAGGTTATTATTCCTGTCGGAATAATTGGAACTGAGCTGGTAAATGATTTCGCAGGGAGGAAGACAGCCGGAATACGAATGGCAAGTCGTTCTTCCGGCTGCGCAGAGGGGGATAGTGTGCAAAGCACAAGGAGGATAGAGAGAGTCACCAAAGCGAGGAAAACGCGGAGTATTGAGGGACGAGCTACCTCCTCCCGAACAACATACAAATGGATTGTTTCAATCTCTTCTTCGTCCACTGTCTGCATATACCCTCCTTTGTAAGCTCCACGAATATACCTTACTGTTGCGGCTTGAACTGCGTCCCGTCGTTGAGATACGTAAACTGCTGATTGCCCACATGCACGATCATGTCAATCTTGCCGTCGCCGTTCACATCCTGAAAGTCGGCGGTGACCGGGATTTGCTCCGGGCTACTGCCAATGATGGCAGGGCCGTTATAGATGCGGGCCTGAGCCACATTGCCGCCGGGTTGCTCAATGATGACAACGCGGCCTTTCAGGTTGAGAAAGATAAAATGGGTGGGATGATCGGCACTGTCATCATGGCCTACCACTGCATCAACCTGGTAGGTTCGCGGCGACCCGTAAGTGGCGTCTAATTGGTGCTCACTCCACCACGAACCGAGCATCTGAAAGCCTACCCAGAGCGCCAGCATGGCGATCATCCCGACACTGACAAATACCATCCAGTGAGCCCGCTGCTTCGGCGGCGATTCAGGATGCACCACAATTCTTCGGTTGCCCTGTTGGTAGGTGTATGGCCTGCCTATAGGGTAGCGGATGGCACTCCGGGGCATACTGGTGGTATATTCGTCGTCTTCAGGTGCTTCGTCAGGGGGCGGCGTGTATTGCCGAGAAGCACGCTGGATTGTATGGTTGGCGATTTGTTCTCTCATCAGGATGTCCTTCCGTAAACAAATAAGGTCGCCTCGTCCGGGGTCAAGAGGCCGTCAACGACATACTGCTGGACTGCTAAGATGGCGTCCTGATCTTCGTGGCATTCGCAGGTGCTATTCCAGCAAAACGGATGGTCGGCGGTGTGTAAGAGTTCGTGTTCATCTACAAGAACGACGTAGGCAAAGTTATCAGGCGTTTGCATGACTGCCCTTTTCGCGGTCTAGGAGAATAAGACGTTTTATATAGTTTACCCTATTTACGCGATAATTTCAAGAGTATGACAGAGGTAATTTGACAATATCCTGTAAAATGCTTGTAAAGATAATTGGGGTGCGCTATGACCATAAACGGCGACGAGTGGCTAACCATTGATGATATTTATGAGCGATTAGACAAAAAAGTTCCGAGGGATACGATCAGGTCATGGATACGCAGTAAGCGGCTGCCGGCGTATAAACCGGCCAGGACGTATTTAGTTAAACGGGAAGACTTGGAGAAGTTTTTGCGGGAGAGCCGGACGAAGCCGGATGATAGTGAAGATTGACGCCTCATATTTCTTCCGGCGGTGAAATAGTCAGCCGCCCGGCTTTTAGTATGACATCTACCGTGTGGAATACTGTTGTTTGAATCAATTCCGTTCGCTTTTCCAACTCATATAATTTTTCGTGATTTGTCTGGAAGCGCTCTGGAGGAAAATTTACAGCGGTTTGCTGTTCAATAGCCCTGACGCATAAATATTCCAGGCAGCATTGGACCATTTTTCTCAACAAAATGCTGGCCAAGCAAAAGGAAAACGCATCGTTTTCTGACACATAACCATTCGCCGTGTCCGGTGAGCTGTCCATTTTGGAATGTGGATTGTCATTGGACATTGCCGAATCGTGCCATAAGTTTTGCCAGGGCAACGAATAGCCGTTGATTGGCTCTAATAGCCAGTTCACAGAAATTTGGATATGAGAAGCACTATCTGTGAACTTTGCTCAAAAAAGATGGCTCTTCTGTCTCTACAAGCGCCTTGATAGCTCCTTCCCGCTACATGGTAAAACTTATGGTACGATTCGGCAATATCCAATGGCAAAGGGCATGGAATGCTGTGAGCGAAAATTTGAGAAATCGGTGAGTGGTTCTTCCCTCAGAAAGAGGGGAAGTCGCTCACCGATTTCTCCTGATTCCTGCCACAGCATTCCAAAATGGACCCTCTGGGTCTGCGTCCTCCCTATTTCAGGCAAACTGTGCGGTGAAGATGCGCGCGGTCTGGTCGTCGCTGGCGGAGGCAATCAACGATCCATCTGGTGACCAGCGTAGCGCGTTGATTGGCGCGCTATGGCCCTGGTAGGTCTGGACCAGCTTGTCGCTCCGGGTATCCCAGATGGAGACGCGCATGTCTTTGCCACCTGTCGCAAGATATTTGCCGTCGGGCGACCAGTCCACTGCCTGGCTCTGTGGACTATAGGTGTGCTGCAGACGACCATTGGCCACGTCCCAGACCTGGTTATCGGCGGCGAGGTATTTGCTATCAGGAGACCAGGCCAGACTGTTGGGTCCGATGTGGAGCGTCGAGAGGACCTGGCCGCCGGGCAACGCCCGAATTTGAATTACATTGTTCCCGTTGCTGAGCGCAATGTGTTTGCCGTCAGGCGACCAGGCTATGAGCACGGGGGTCGGTGTGTAAGTCGTAGAAATTCCGATCATGCCGGTAAACTGAAGGTTGGTGAGACGGTTACCGCTTGCAATGTCCCAAAAAGCAACAGACAGCGCGTTTTGTGTATCTGCATAGACTGCGGCCAGTTGCGTGCCATCGGGCGACCAGGCAACACACGCGCCGAGAGTTGAGTAATCGCGCAAGACACAGCGATTTTGCTGGTTAGCACCCTCCCATACCAGAATTTTGCCTGGGTTGTCGCCGAGCGCGATGAGCTCTGTGCGAGGAGACCAGGCCAGGCCAGTTGCATCGCCAGTGTCATTAATTGTAACGGCGGGACTGATTGTGCGGGAAGTCAGCAGCTTTCCGCGAGCTGTCCTGCCTTCTGCTACAGCCTGCCAGACCTGGGCCGTGCCGCTCAGATCGATTGAAGCCAGACGCGTACTGTCTGGTGACCAGGAGAGGCCATAGACTTTATCCGTATGCCCGTGATAGGTATAGAGAGGCAGCAGGGCGCTCTGGCCGGGATTGGAAGATACTCTCCAGACCAAGCCTGCTGCGCCAAGGGCAGCTGCGCCTCCAGCGCCAACCAGACCCCCCAAAAGCGCGCGCCGCGAAAGTCCTCGCTTTGGTGCCTGGTTGATTGCTACTGGCGCGCTGTTCGCCTGCTCCAACGCGCTGGCGAACGCCCGGACGCTGGAGAAACGCTCGCGAGGATTCTTGGCCAGCGCGCGCGCGAGCACTTGCTCAACCTGTGGCGCGAGGTCGGGACGACGCTGGCGTAGCGAGGGAGGGTCGATCAGTGCGTGTTGCGTCGCTACCTCTGTATAGGTGCCGGCGAAGGGCGGCTCCCCACAGAGCCATTCGTAGACCAGAATGGCTAGCGCATACTGATCGCTGGCGGCTTCGAGTTGTCCTGCCAGCTGTTCTGGCGCCATATAGGTCACGGTTCCGGTGACTGGAGCTTGAGTCCTACCAGGCATGTTTTCGACCACTGGCGCGAGCCCAAAATCGCTCAGGAGCAGCTTATCCTGCTCTCCCAACAACAGATTTTCTGGCTTGATATCCCCGTGAATCTGTCCGGCCCGGTGAGCGGCATCCAGGGCTGGCGCGATCTGACGGAGATACATGAGCACTCCCTCCATCGGCAGCTGGCTCCCGCGGGGATGGCGCTGGCGCAATGTTCCACCGGTGGCATAGGGCAGAACGAGAAAAGGCGAGCCATCCCGCACATCGCAGCTGAGAATAGGGAGAATGTGTTCATGGTGCAGACGCGCAAGTTTGCGAACCTGCACGAGGAAGCGTTCCATCTGCTCATCGCCTGGACGAGTCCGAAAGATCTTCAACGCGACCCGCGTCTGAAGGTAGCTATGCTCGGCGAGATAGACATCAGCGAAACCGCCGCGACCAATGACGTGAAGCAGACGATAGTTGCTGATCTCCTGTTGTTGCGTCTGCTGCACCTGTTGTTGTTTTACTTTGCTGTCCATATATACACCATTCCGTCTGCGCTCCCAGAAACAATATAGCTCCCGTCAGCCGACCACGCCAGCGTGAGGACGTTTGCGTTATGTTCGCGGTAGGTCGCGATCAGTTTGCCAGTAGCTGCTTCCCAGATCTGAATAGTATCGTCTTCTCCTCCGCTCGCTATGCGGCTGCCATCAGGCGACCAGGCGACGGTTCTGACGGTTTGGGTGTGTCCTTGGTAGGTCAGGACATGCTCGCCAGTCAGAGCTGTGGAGATATGGACAGCAGAGCCCCAGCCGGAGGCAACGTGCTGCTCGTCAGGCGACCAGTCCAGCGCGAATTTCTGGGGGGCTGATCCGTCGCCGTGATAGCGTGAGATTAACTGCGTCTTCGATGTATCCCAGATATTGACGCTGCTGTTTAAAAACGAGGCCAGATAGCGGTTGCTCGGCGCCCAGACATCCAGATCTACCGCGCCGGGCGTCCAGAGAGCGGGCGGATCAATCGTGTTCATGGATACCACATCGTGATTGAGTATCAGCTGACCCGTGGTCGCGTCCAGGATGACAATGTGCCGGTCCTTAGCCTGGCTTGGAGGAGGGATAGTGTTCGGATCAGTATATCCACCAAGTAAGATGATCGATTTTCCATCAGGCGACCAGGCCTGGGCTATGCCACCGGCGGGCGTGGTGAGCAAGACATTGCCTGTCGCGGCGTCGAGAATGTGTACCCCGAAAGAGACGCTATTGCTGGTGACATCGGTTGTGGTTGTGGCCAGAATACGCGTGCCGTCAGGCGACCAGGTGGCCCCTTTCCTGTTGCCATAGGGATACGTCGGATTTCCTGCTCCTGCATAGGTGTCACCGGTGAGAATATGTTCGCCGGTAAAAGCGTGCCACTCGGTGAGTTTGCCAAAGATCGGAAACGCGCTTCCCCCTGTTACGCTGCCTGCTGAAAGGATCCGTGTGCCATCAGGTGACCAGGCCAGCGTATCTAGCTGGAAAGACTGAATGCCTGTGTTGCTGAGTCCACCGTAGATATAGACAGTTTTGCCAATCGTATCTGTTGTGCTGACTGGCGACGAGGCTCGCTGATGTTTTGAGCTCTGAGAGAGTGGACTGGCACCAGACAACGCCCGCCAGCCCAGATAACTGCCCCCGGCCGCCAGCGCACCAGCAGCGCCCAGCATGGCCAGCATGAAGCGGCGCGAGCGGCGGCGTTCCTCGCGAGGTTGTTCCGGGAGGGGATCCAGGCTCTGTTCGCTCTCTGCCTGTCTCGCGGGAGCTGGCTCAGGCATTGTGTTGCTGCGAGAAGCCCGTTCCAGCGTGTCTGCAAATGCCTGGATGCTTTCAAAGCGCTGATGATAATCTTTCGCCAGCGCCCTGTTCATCACTGCTTCGACAGCAGGCGAGATGTCGGGGGCTTTCTCGATCAAGGCTGGCACAGGAGCGCTCAGGTGCTTTTTGGCAATCTCAAGGTAGGTGGGACCGTCAAAGGGAGGAACTCCACACAACCATTCGTACGCCAACGTTGCCAGGGCATACTGGTCGCTGGCAGGCCGGGGCCGTCCTTTCAGCTGTTCTGGAGACATGTATGTTGCCGTTCCTACCACATCTTGCACGCTTTGTGAGTGAGAACTGCGCGCGACAATCGCGATGCCAAAGTCACTCAGCAATAACTCGCCATTCGCGTCCAGGAGCAAATTTTCTGGTTTCAGGTCTCGGTGAATGAGTTGCTGATCATGAGCATATTGTAAGGCTGCGGCAACCTGCTTGACGTAACGCAGAGCAGTCTCGCGGGGAACACGCGAGCCTTCAGGATGGCGTCGGCGCAGATTGCCCCCAGGGGCATAACTCATTACCAGAAAAGGGATACCATTTTCGATGCCAAAATCTTTCACCTGGATAATGTGTTGATGGTTTAAACGAGCAAGGATGCGAGCTTCATCAAGAAAGCGTTGTTGTTCTTCCTGGTCGAACAGATACATGTGCAGGACTTTAACTGCGTGCAACATCTTGAGATAGGTATGCTCGGCGAGGTAAACGTCAGCGAAGCCACCAGCATCAAGTAAATGGAGCAGGCGATAATTTCCAAGTTGTTGTTCGGTGATCGTGCGCACAGGAATCCCTCCATAGTTTGTACTGCTGGTAGTTATACGTTGCCTGGAAAGGATTTATCTCTTCCGAGGAGTATCCACCAGACAGTTCTGGAATTGATGGGTCATATGCCCTCTCTTTTCTCACTCTGGGGATACATTTGGAATGTTGTGAGCGACTTCCCCTCTTTCTGAGGGAAGAACCACTCACCGATTTCTCAAATTTTCGCTCACAGCATTCCAAAATGGACAGGTGAGCAGGCTTCTGGAGAAGCTTCATTTCTGCCAGATAAAATTTCGTCTCCAAGCGAAAATGACTGTTTATGCGATCCCGACATACGAGAAAATGGTCTGTTTGCTGCCAGGAAAAGAATTGTGTCAGATTAGACCAGAAATGCGCCGCTTTTGCATCTCGACTACCGAGATACGCGAACGGTTATGATTCAAAATGCGCATGGAATTAAGTCAAACGACAAATACTTGCTTTATAGATTTTTCCGGTGGCCGCTCACCTCTGAGCCACCCCTGTATATATGCCCGACTGATACTGGCTTGCTCTTCAGTCATCATTTGCAGTTCATTCATTACCAGGTGAGATGAGCCTTCGGCTTCAAACTCTTTGATGCCTCTGTGCCGCTCATACTCCGCTAGCTGATCTGGCAGTGTGTGCCCAAGCGCAATATGAGCAACTTCATGGATCGTCGTTTTCAGCGGAAACTTTGCGAACGGATTGATAGCGACATTGCGGTCATAGGCATAGCCCTGTATCGTCGAATCTGATCTTCTAAATGGCACCCGCATGATACCCAGCTTCTCTAGAGCTAGCTCAAGGTTCCACTCGGGTATGACAGGCGGTGGCAACTCGTCGCCCTTGGTCTGTGAGTAGGTGAAGATGCAACGTACCGGCTTATAGCCAATAATTTGCGGCTCAGCCTCTTCCTCGCCTTCCTTGGGTCTGGCGAATATCGGGCGCACGATTTCATAGACTTTGCTGCCATTCAATACGGTGCGGCCAAGCGCATTCCAGCGCTTAAGAGTTGCCACCAGCCCTTCAGCACCTTGCATCTGTAGGTACACCATGTTCAGATACGAGTACTGGTGCAAGCCCGGAACAGCAGAATACGTTGAACCCAGATCGCCCGGAGCAGTCAAAGCCGTTTCCATGACCTTGCCCCAACCGATATCGCGTTTGGCGGCGGCTTGCTCAGGGGCCATGTCACGCCCCCAAATAATCCACCACGCTTTGCAGCATCGCGATCAGCTCTTCCTGCTCGCCGATATGTTCCCAGCCTCTTGGCAGGTCAGTCCGGTACTTGGCGCTCAACCGACCATTGATGCGGCCCATGAGTTCTAGTAACTCACTTACACGCCCAAACATGGAAGCCCGGCTCAATATGGCCGAAATCGAGATCAGTATTTTTGCCCGAGGGTGTTTGTCCCGCCGCGTGGAAAGTATGCATGGCTTGCGCCAGCGCACCGCTACCCTGGAGACAGACCGCAATGCGCAGCGGTGCACCATTTCGTGGCGCTTTACTTCCACTGATGCTCGGGACAAGCTCCACCATCTCTATCCGGTCGTCACTCACAAAGCGGACTAATTGCCAGGTTCGCGCCTCAGAACATACTTTCTCGCTCTCCTTCGTTGGCTGTTTCCAGAGCACTGACAAGAGGTATGTTAAATTAGGCCAAAAAGCCTTGACAACTCAGCATTTCCTCCACATAATTAGATACATACATGTATGTATCTAATTATGTGGAAAGTGAGTCTTGTCTATGCGCAAAACGAAAGAGGAAGCGCAGCTGACACGCGAGCAGGTGTTGCGGGCTGCCTTGCAGGTGTTCCGGCGCAAAGGCTATGCTGCCACGACCCTCGAAGCCATTGCGAAGTCAGCTGGCTTCACACGGGGAGCCATCTACAATCACTTTGAGGGGAAGGCTCAGCTCTATCAGCTCTTGATCCAGCAAGGCTTTCTGCGCTTGAACGACGCGTTTGAAACAGCCTTTGAGGCTGGTGGCACCATCGAAGAGCGCCTGCGCCATCTGCTGATCAACCCATTGGTCTTGCTGGAAGAGGATGACCTGGCTCAGGGGGTGATTGAACTGACGCTTTTTAAGAACGAGGATGCGCTCTCCCTGTCGGATGGGCTGGCCCGCAAACAACCAGGAACGCAGGCTCTGATCGAACGCATCGTCCAGTTCTTGGATGAAGGCATTGCGGAGGCGGTGCTCCGGGCGGATATGGACAGAGCGGCAGAGGCGCTGGCCCTGTTGGCTACCCTCAATGGTGCGATCCTGCTCTGGTTCCAGAGCAGGCAGGCTTTTTCGCTCCAGGGATTGGCCGCGACGCTTGCCGAGACCTTCCTGCACGGCATCCTGTCTTCAGGATAAGAGCCAGTCCCCTGCTCTTTTTTTGATCGCTTTAGATACATCCATGTATCTAAACTGAGTTGGAAATGAAAACTACAAGGAGCAATCATGTCACCCTCAACCAATGAGATGCGTCTTCGCCGGTACTATGAGGCACTCAGTACTGGCAACCTGAATGATCTTGAGACCCTGGTGAGCGAGGAGTTTGTCGATCACGAGCAACTCCTGGGCATTCCAGCGACCCGCGCTGGACTCAAACAGAAGTATACCCTGCTGCGTGCTGGCTTCCCTGATCTCCACTTCGTGGTGGAGGACCTTATGGGCGTTGGGGAGCAAGTGGCCGTGCGGGTTAGCGTTTGCGGGACACATACCGCCGAGTTCATGGGGCGGCCACCGACGGGGCGCACGTTCGCGGTCACTTCTCTCGGCATCTTCCGTTTCGCTAGCGGACGCATCACCGAGCACTGGGGGGTCTTTGACCAGATGGGCATGCTGGCTCAACTCGGCGCTTTCTCCTCCTGACCGCATGGGTGTATGCGATCAGGGAGTACCATGACCACCAACCAGCAAAGGAGTTGACGATATGAAGACACACGGCTTGTCCTTAGCGCCTCAGGCAGCACCCGACCCGCCTGGCCGCATCGAACAGGGGGAGCGACGGCTGCTTTCGCGAGCGCGTCTTGGAAAAACACCCGCACTCTCCCTGTACCCATCTGCTGTAGCCTCGCGGTGGGGCGGAACTGCTCAAAGTTGGCTTGTCCGAGCCCCGAGGAAAAACAGGTCGCACGAGATCACGCTGCGGCTGGATCACCTCTCGCAGTTGTTTAGCTCCCCATCGGGCGACCCCTTTTCCGAGGAGCCCTTGCTGGTTTCGGGCATGGACTGGATTCTAGACGAACTCAGCACTCACGGATTGGGGAGGAGGGCCAGGACCAAGACGACGATTGTGCTGCCAAAGGGGAGCCTGGACCCCAGCCTTGCCACCAGGGTCAGGGGAGCGGTGAAGCGCTGCTGCCAAAGCAAAATCCAGCGCAATCAGCATGCGCTGGTTGCGCTGCGCTGGCAAGGGATCAAAGCCTTGCAAATGGGCATTGTCTTTCTAGCAGGGTGTCTCTTGCTGTCCGCCTTGCTCAGTGGGTCCGCACTCGTGCCGGGCTTTTTGGGCACCCTGCTCGGCAACGGGCTGGAGATTGCGGGCTGGGTCAGCCTCTGGCGCCCCATCGAGATTTTTCTGTACGAATGGTGGCCCTATTGGCGGGAGAATCAACTCTACACCCATGTGATGATCATGCAGATCGTCCTCGAAGAGGAAAAAGTAACCGAGCGTTGATCACTTTTCTGAAAGCAGAAGCGATCGTCGAGAAGCTGGTGGTGAACTGAGAACGTCAACTGACTTTCTTTTGTCAATATCTTTCTGGACTGACCACTAG
>Ga0070717_10004143_pt1 | contig 10453 bp, 5 predicted proteins | sample LARL113metaG_FD_71366 | JGI IMG/M metagenome (GOLD analysis project Ga0070717, IMG submission 71366) | Corn, switchgrass and miscanthus rhizosphere microbial communities from Kellogg Biological Station, Michigan, USA - LAR L11-3 metaG | ecosystem: Host-associated > Plants > Roots > Rhizosphere ... | reverse complement strand
GGGCTCATCCATTCGAGACCTTCGATGGTGTCATGCATCGCAGAGAGAATGTTGCTCACCATCACTTGCGCGCGGGCTTTTGCTTCCTCGGGGAAATATCTTTCAACATACTTTTTGCCAAGCGCTTCGCCCAGCAACTGGTCGGTAGATTCGGCGCACCGTTTCCAGCGGGGCTTTAATTCTTTCGCCCCGCTCAAATATGCACCGTAGAAAGCAAAATTCTCATTCACGAAAGCGTCGGAAAGCACGCCCGCCTGGCCGTGCAGCAATTGCCATTTCAGGTAGGTTTTCCAGTCGGATAACGAAGTTTCGCGAAGCTGGCGATCAACTTCGGCCATGAATTTCGGCTCAGAAACGTTGAGGTCCACGCCCGGAATATTTGCAGCAGAGAAGTATGTGTCCCACTCAAATGTGGGCACCATCTTTTTGAGATCTGCGAACGAAGTCTTGTGATCGGTCTGCTGCGGATCTCGCAAAGCCACATTGTCGAGCGAATTTTCGGCCAGCTTTTTCTCTAGCTCGAAAACAGTTTTAGCAGCGGCTTTTGCGTTCGCGTCCTCGTAGCCTGCCAACTTGAACATGTTTTCGACGTGGACTAAATACTTTTCGCGCGCTTCCTGAAACCGCGGCTCGGTCTTAAGGTAATAATCGCGGTCAGGCAGTCCCAATCCACTGGCAAAAATGTTGGCGATCGTCTGGGATGGATTGTGATTGTCGGATGCCGAGACCAGGCCGAAAGGCACAAAAATGCCAAGCTGGTGCAGGCGGAAAATCATTTTCTGCAGGTCGCGACCATCCTTCATCGCTTCAATGTCGCGGAGCACGGGCTGTGCCGGGGTGATTCCGAGTTTATTGACGCGGGCCTCATCCATGCACGAGCCGTAATAGTCCCCGACCAGTTGCTCGACGCTGCCTCGCGGCCAGTCGGTGCGGCTGGAAACGTCATCCAGAATGACCTTTAGTTGATCTTTGGCCTTCTCGCCGGCTTCCCATCGGCGACTCCAGCGATCCATATACGCGGGAATTGGATTCTGCGCGCGCCAAGTGCCGTTTGAGTACTGGAAAAAGTCGGTACAGGGATCGGCGTTGCGATCAAGATCGCCGACCTGGATTCCATGTTGTTCGGCGTGGGCGAACATTGAGAAGTAAAGAGTCGTGGACAGCAGAAACGCACAACGACGCATGAAGGCCTCCTCCGAGCGGAAAATATTGTTGCAGTAGGGGATGAGCTTGGTCAAACAGAGTTAGACGGGCCTGATGCAGGAAGGTAAACGGGGCATTGTGCGGGACACCTATGTCGGGCGCTTCACATTCGCAGACTTAGGCCGACGGTCTCATTGGAGTCTTAAAAGCTCGCTGAATCAACGTGTACTGTGCTGCACCAATGATTCCCGCATCGTCATTCAGAACGATTTTCACCGGCATGTCAGCGAGCAGGGCGCGCATGCGGCCTTTGTTGAGAAACGAGTTCATGAACATTGGGTCCTGCATGCGGGGAACGATCTTAGCCGCGATATTCCCGCCGATGAAGACGCCTCCGGTTGCCATGAAGTTCAACGCACAGTTGCCTGTCGCCGATGCATAGACGCCCACAAAGATGTCGAGCGCCTGATCGCAGATTGCAGCTTTGTGCTCTAGCGCAAGTTGTGAGATCAGCGCCGGAGGATCGGGCGCTTCGCTCATTTCCTTCTGTAGCCAGGAGGGCTCGTCGGCCTTTCCGGCATCGCGAAGGAAATCGTAGATATTCTTCAGGCCAGGACCGGAAAGAATTCTTTCGCAACTTACGTGGTCATGTTTCTTGCGCAGATACTGCGCCAGTTCAGCCTCAAGGTCGTTCTTGGGAGCAAAGTCAGCATGGCCGCCTTCGCACGGGAAGGGGTGATGCCGGAATCCGTCCCAATAAAGACCAGCGACTCCAAGTCCGGTGCGCGCGGCGATTACGACCCGGTTGCCTTCCGCGTCCTCGCCGAGGCCTTCGCTGAGGGTCACGAAGTCTTTGGACTCAAGCGCGTCAATGCCATAGGCATACGCTTCAAGATCGTTGATGAGGCCGACCGAGCCGAGTCTGAGTTGTGCCGCCAGTTCCTGGGAATCGATCGTCCAAGGTAGATTGGAAATTTTGCTTCGTCCCGCTCGGACCGGTCCAGCCACGCCAAAGCAGGCGCTATGAACTGGAATGCCCTCGGTTTTGACAAAGGCGCTGATGATTTCCTGCAGGCCGTCGTGCTGTTGACTCTTGAAAGTCTTCTGCACCACCAATTCCAGCTTGTTCCGTTCGGTTTGAAAAGCAGCCAGCCGGGTGCGCGTGGCCCCGATATCCCCCGCGAGAATCATTCGATTGCCCTCCACTCCCGCCCATCGCGTTGCAATAGCTCGTCGGATTCTTTCGGCCCCCAGGTGCCGGCGGGGTAGTTAGGAAACCGGCGTGGTGGCAGCGCCGTCCACACATCCAGCACCGGATCCACAACGTTCCATCCAGCTTCGACCATATCAGCACGTTGAAACAAAGTAGCGTCGCCGATCATGCAATCGTAGAGCAGGACTTCGTAGCCGGTATAGGCGTCCGCGCCGAAATACTTGGAATACTCGAAGCTCATGTCCACCGAACCCACGCGGAGAATCGGCCCGGGAATTTTCGCGCCAAAGCTGAGCGAAATTCCCTCCACCGGCTGAATCTGGAGCACCAGCTGATTGGAGTGCTTCTGGACCGGCGCGTTACGGAACAGGACGAACGGAGTCTTCTTAAACTGGATCGTAATCTCGGTATGCCGCTTGGCGAGGCGTTTTCCTGTTCTCACATAGAATGGCACTCCGACCCATCGCCAATTATCTATATTGAGTTTGAGCCCAACAAATGTCTCGGTCCGCGACTCGGGAGAAACGCCCGGCTCGCTGCGGTAGGCTGCGAGCCTCTGATCAGCGATGACACCGTCCGCGTATTGTCCGCGTACGCTCGATGTAAGCACGTCTTCCGACGCCAGCGGCTGCATGGCATGCAGGACCTTGGCCTGCTCGTCACGGACGGCGTCAGCGTGAAATGAAACAGGCGACTCCATCGCCACCAGGCTGAGCAGCTGCATTACGTGGTTGGGGACCATGTCCCGCAACGTACCCGCTGTGTCAAAATACCCGCCTCGCTGTTCGACGCCGACGGTTTCCGCATTCGTGATCTGGACGTGGTCAATGTAGCGGCGATTCCAGATCGGCTCAAAGATGGAGTTATCGAAGCGAAAAACCATGATGTTCTGCACCGTCTCTTTGCCAAGATAATGGTCGATGCGATAAATCTGGTTTTCGCCGAGTACCGCTTTGATCTGGCGGTTCAAGTCGCGGGCCGACTCGAAATCAGTGCCAAAGGGCTTCTCGATGATGACCCTGCGCCAGCGCCCGTTCTGCTGCCGCGCCAGTTCAGCGCTTCCGAGCTTCTCAACTATCGAGCCGAAGAACTTCGGTGAGGTGGCGAGATAGAACAGATAATTGCCGTCGGTTTTGAGTTGCTCATCAATTTGGCCGACTCGCGACCCGATGGTTGCGAATGTGGCGGGATCGCCAAAATCTCCGCTCTGGTAATAAAGCCGCTGCTCAAACCATTCCCAGGCCTCGGTGCCGCGGTCTTCGGCAGGCAAGAATGAAGTTACCTGGCTGCGAAATTGCTCCTCGGAGAGTTGGTCAACGGCGACTCCCAAGATCGCAAAATTCTTTGGAAGCAACGAAGCTTTGGCCAGATTGAAGAGCGCCGGAACCAGCTTCCTCTTCGTGAGGTCCCCCGACGCGCCAAACAGCACCATGGCGCACGGCCCTGCCGCTTGGCCAAAGCGCGGAGATTGCTGATCCGGAGTATTGGTGACGGCGGTGGCCATGGCTGGAGTTCGTGCTGAGGGAATATTTTAGGCCGAGGTCTGGGGTCTGCCGGGAAAATGTTTGTGAAATTATCCTAATTTGTGCGTATAGAGTCCCCAAGCCGGCTCCTAAGTAACTAGTAACGAAAGCTACCGACCTACTTCGGCCCTTGGTGAACGCACCGGGAGTCGCCGAAAGAAAGCGACTGAGGATGTGAGGTTACCGCGTTTAGCTGAACCTCGGCTCCCCTTATTGTAAGCCGCACGTCTGGCTTTGTAACGATCCGAAAATTCTCCAGCTTCACCATGTTGCCATCATAACTCCACTGCTGGCCGACAATTTGTACGACTTCACCGTTCACGAGCTCGTGACGCTGATCGTAGGTTCCGTCAGCATGCAATGCAAGATGAGACGACTTTAGTTCATGGCTCAGACATCTATCCGTGGGTACAAGAGCATATCGGCCGACCAAGTTTCGCGATTTGTTGCAACCAGGCTAGACAGAAGAAGCGCGACCAATGCCTCGGCAAAACGGAGCGGGAGAGTCGGGAATTCGTTGGCATCGGTCAACAATAAATGAGAGATTGCCCCCAAGTCTCGTCATGAACAGCCATAAACCCCTTACATCAGCCACAGTGCATCCACATCCGCAATTACATTCGTAGGCGGTATGCCTTCGTTAGCCGCCTGAGCCAGCATCGCGCGCAATACGCTATTCAGCTTTTGCCGGCTCGCGGACTTCAAAATGAAATGGTAGCGATAATCGCGCTTGAGTCGTTCGATGGGCGCGGCAGCGGGACCGAGAACACGCACTCCTTCGTGACGCGTTTTTTCGAACCAGCGGCCCAGCGTGCCCGACCACTTGAGCACATCATCCAGTTTGCCGCTGCGGACCATTACGTTGGCGAGCGAGCTGTAAGGTGGATAGTGCATCCAGCTGCGAAAACGAAGCTCTTTGTCGTAAAATCTCGCGAAGTCATGGTGCGCTGCATACTGGACCGCATAATGATCGGTAAAATATGTTTGCAAAATTACTTTCCCGGGAGTATTTCCTCGACCGGCCCGGCCAGCGACTTGGGTGAGCAACTGAAAGGTGCGTTCGGCGGCGCGGAAATCGGGTAAGCCTAACGCCATATCGGCGCCTACAACTCCGACCAATGTCACGCTGTGAACGTCATGCCCCTTGGCGATCATCTGGGTTCCGACCAGTACATCAAGCTCGCCGGCATTCAAGGCGCTCAATGCGCGCTCGAAATCGGCGTGGCTCCGGACAGTGTCGCGGTCGAGCCTCGCGATCCGTGCCTGCGGAAACAATCCGTGCAGCACCTCTTCCAGCTTTTCTGAACCAGTCCCCAGAAAATAGACGTACTCGCTCCCGCATGAGGCGCAATGCCTGGGCACCGGAGCCATGAATCCGCAGTAATGGCATTCCATGCGGCGATTGCTCTTATGGTGAGTAAGCGCGATGGCGCAGTTCCGGCATTCAAGCTTTTTGCCGCAGGTACGACACAAGACGACGGGAGAGTATCCGCGGCGGTTGAGCAACACCATAGCTTGCTCTTTGCGTTCGAGCCGCAGGCCAATCTCTTCAATTAGCTTGCGCGAAATGACCTGCTCGTTGCCGGTCTCCTGAAATTCCTGACGCATGTCCACCAATTCAACTTCCGGCAGCGGACGTTTCTCCACCCGGTCGGGCATTTCGAGCAGAGCATATCTGTTCTTCTTCGCGTTGAAGTAGGACTCCAGCGATGGCGTTGCCGACCCCAGCACGACGACCGCGTCATTGAATTTCGCGCGCATCACGGCGACGTCGCGAGCATGATAACGCGGCGTTTCTTCCTGCTTGTAGGAAGCGTCCTGCTCCTCGTCCACAATGATCAACGCAAGCTTTGAAACCGGAGCGAACACCGCGGATCGGGTCCCCACAACGGCACGCGCTTCCCCGTGCCGGATGCGATGCCAGTGCTCGGCGCGTTCTTTGTCGGAAAGACCCGAGTGCAGAATTGCTACTTCGTTTCCGAAGACGTGGTGAACATCGGCGGCGACAGCTGGCGTCAGTCCGATCTCTGGGACCAACAAAATTGCCGAGCTCCCCGCATCGAGCACGGATTTCATCGCTGCGAGATAAATCGCGGTCTTGCCGGATCCAGTTACGCCATGCAGCAGAATCCCGGCATAAGTATGCGCATCTACAGCAGTACGAATTTTTTCGAGCGCAGAACGCTGTTGCGAGTTGAAATCGAGGTCTGCGCGAAGCTCGCGTCCGGGAAGTGCCGGGCGCGCGAAATCGATCGGCTCTTCGACGATTTCGATTATTGCGCGCTTCACCAGTGTGCTTAGCGTCGTCCTCGGCACATCTAATTCGCGGAGGTCATCTACGACAAGGCGGCCTCCGGCTGATGCCAGCGCCTCTACCAGCAATCGCTGGTTTGTATTCAACTTTCCCTCGGCGGTTTTGAGTTGCGCTACTTGTCGGGTGCGGACGGCGTTGGTTCGGTGCGAAACGTCCAAGCGTGCAATCCATTTTTTTCGCAGCATTCCCGCAAGAATGTTCCGCGACGCCCGAGTTGCCGAGCGCAGCGTTGGCTCGAGGGCGTTATCACGAGCGGACAGATAATTGAGCACGCGATATTCAGCGTCTTGATCTTCGGGCGTTCGCTTCGAGCGCGCCGATGAGCCCGAACTCCCTGCCAAATGTAAGGCCGTGTGCCCCTCGTCCGTAATGCTATAAAGCACCTCGCGTCGGAACTCCGCAGTCAGCGGAAGCATGGTCCGGAAGACCTCTCCGATCGGAGCGAGGTAATAGACACTGATCCAGCGGCCGAGGCGAACCAATTCTTCGGTCAGAGCGGGGGTGCCGCTTTCGTCCAACGATTCGAGTACATTTTTGGCTGCGAATGCCGGCACCCGATCGTGCAACTCGGTCACAATCCCAATCAATCGCCGCTCGCGAAATGGCACCAGGACCCGCGCGCCGGCTTCGGTTGAAATGCCGCGATCGAGTTTGTAGGTGAATAACTGATCGAGCGGTACCGGCACCGCAACTTCGCAATACTCAGTCATGAATCAAACAATCGGAATAGAAGATGAAATCCTACCATCGAGAATTCCAGCCATTCGGACTAGGTGAGTCTAGATGGTTCTTCCCCAGCCCCCATGTGAAGCTCCTAAGGCTCTTATTTTGTCTATGGCACGGAAGTGTAATTAGTTCCGGAAGATGCAACCAGTCAAGCAAATTTGACCTAAGGGGTTTTACCTAAGGAACCCAAGATTCCACAGGCGAGGGATTCCAGCGTACCCAAAGGTGATCTCCAATCAAACATTCCCACAGCGTAAAACGCCAAACCTACTCTAATCGAAAGTACATTTTTCCCTGATTTTTCTTTATGTTAGCCTGTTGAAAAATCGGCTTAATCTTTGTTCACAAGATTCTTTCCCGCTCATCGGCGCAGCTATTCTGGGGAAAAAACCAAATCGATCTAAACCGATCCAGAGACCGGATTTTTACGAAAAATGGTGGCGGCATGGCAAAACAGATGCAGGGAATTACCCCAAGCACCGAAGTTCTAATCGTTAGTACCAGTTCGTTTGGCGTCGGGGTGAGGTAAGTCTGCAAGTAGAAGAGGTGAGCTGTGGAAGATAGAACCTTACGGCCACGGGAGCGGCAGGTCGTGGAACTGCTCCTACAAGGCTGCGATAACGACGAAATTTCCAAGCAACTGAACATGGCGCGGCGGACGGTGAAGGCACACTTCAATCGGCTGTTCACGCGCTTTGGGATTCAGGGCGGAGTCAAACGGGTCAAGTTGGCCACACTTTTATACAGGAGGCAGCTATGTTCGGAGGAGGCAACGGCAGGACCTATCCAAGTGAGCGAGAGCAACGAGTCATCGAGCTTGTCGCTCAAGGACTTAAAAACAAAGAAGTCGCAGACGAAATTGGGACCACTGAACACGTCATCAAAAACTATCTCCGTACCATCTACGACAAACTGGGGCTCTGGAACCGCGTAGAACTCGCGCTTTGGTATGAAGCCCGCAGGCATGAAGACCTTGTGCTTCAAGTCCATTAATTTTTTTCAGCACCAATCAGCTGTCATTTTGACCTAAGCGGCGCGTGCGAGCTGGCGCGCCGCGAAATCTCTTCTGCTGCGAGCCGGCAAAACACTCTCCAAATTCGCGAGATCTTCAAGTCATTCATTGCCTGGATGTGTCTGCTACTGACACGCTACGCGTGTCGCGGACTCAAACTGGTCGTCTTGCGCCGCCCGCTGGGTGCTAAATCGCCCGCCTGGAGTTTTCCCGTAGAGGTCTGAATCAGGGCAGTAATAGAGGGCCGTGTGAACGTCTTCCCATACGCGGACCGTAGGATTTCCGGCATAAACCGGCGCCTGATGGGGCTGCACGTCGGCCAATCCGAGATCCACGAGAAGAGACTCGAACCATGTGAGCTGTGATGCGGGACGTGCACTCCACGAGAGCCAGGTTGCCAGGAAGAGTGCCGCGACGATTGAGCAAACGGCCAGAGCTGCCGTCCTCCTGCTGATTCTTACGCGAACGCCTAGCAGCGGACGCAAAGTTTCCAGGGCCGAAGACCAAGGTTGCGATTTCGATTCTGTTGCCGGTTCATCTTCAAGAATTCTCAGTTCAGAAGTATGTGAGGAATCCGTGGATGCCTCAGCGAACACCCGATCGTGTGGAACACTTAATGCCGCACGATTCTCGTCTTCACTCTCATCCTCGCTTCGAGTGGGAGGCCACTCCTCTGCGACTTGCGAGGTGAATTTGACTGGCGCAGGCGCACTCGGATAAGGCGGCAGCGAAAGTTTACTGGGCACAGTGCGTCGCTCTTTATTTGTGTCTTGCGCCTGTTGCATGAACCACATGGATGCCCATTTGCTCTGCAATCCGTCGCTAGGCGCATCAGCAGCGATGCGTGGCAGGCTGCAATTTCCGCAGAAGGCTTCTTCGGCGGAGAACGGACGCCCGCAAACTCTGCAGTGCGAAGCAAGATCGAGCTCGGTTCCCGCTGCGTTCGATTCGTTGGTTTCGATTTTCTGAACGGGAACGAGGGGGTCGTATTCTGGCGCTTCAGGTTGTTCCGGCGCTTCATCTGAAAACGAAGACGGAGAGTGTTGAGGTAGTGGCGTATCCTCGCGTTCCAGCATTTCAGAAAGCAAATTCGCCATCAGCCGAGAGGTGCGCACATCACATTCATGAAGCGCATTGGAAAGGCCCCAGCGTACCTCAATCAGGCCTGTGGTCTGGTCTGATTTCTGGATTGGAACTACCAGCAGCGATCTGACGCCGAGTTCGCTACAGAGTTGAGTATCGAGCCGAGCATCAGCCTGCGTATCGAGCGATTGAAACTGCCTGCCATTTTTCAGTCGGTCGATAGCGGCCTGCGAGGATGCAGAAACGGAGTGTCCGGGGCTTCTGGCCGCAACTCCGTTTTCTGAAACGCATTGAACGCTTTCATTTTCGAGCAGGCAAACGGTCACGGTCATGGCGCCCGTCATCTTACAGAGGCGCTCGCCAATCACGCTCGATGCTTGGGGAAAATCCAAAACTCCATGGCGCAGGAGAGTTTCAGCTTCGGCGATCTGAGAAAATATCCACGCGGCATCGAGCCGCGGATCTTTCGCACGCAAGCTGTCATTGTGCTGCTGCAGGACGTAAGCTGCTGCCAGCAATTGCTGAAAGCCGCTTTCATCCAACACAGGTTTCGAGTTTGCGCCCGTGGAAGAAAACGTCAAGGCTGGCGACTCCGCTGCCCATATTGTAATGCAGTTTGCGCGGCCTGATACGCCGAAGAAGAGCCTCTAATGCTTAGTTCCTGGCCCAAAACCTAAACATCCAGGGGCTACGAGCGATCCTGGAGCTCGCAAAAGCTGATGGATGGGCAAGGAAGGGTTTCGCGGTTCGAAATAAGTAGAGACGAGTTTCGCCTGTACGGGCGAGGATGCCCGTGCCGCTTTCAAACTAGTTCGGCTCCGCGTGACTGAGGTAAAAGTGCACCGCTGGCGTAATGATCAGCGACAGGACCATCGAGATCAGGATCCCGCCGATCACCGCAATTGCCAGCGGCTGCAGCATCTGCGAACCCGCGCCTACCGCGAAGGCTAGAGGCAGCATTCCAGCAACCGTCGCTAGCGCCGTCATCACAATCGGACGCAGGCGTCTGCGGCTTGCCTGCAGCATCGCTTCCTCGGCAGAGGCTCCCGTGGCACGAATCCGCTGGTCGGCGTCGAGCAGCAGAATTCCGTTCTTCGCCACGATGCCGACGACCATGATCATTCCCATGAAGGACGAAACATTGAACGTCGTTCGCGTAATCAGCAGCGCGATGAACACGCCTGAGGTTGAGAGAAGAGCCGAGGCCAAAATCGCAAGTGGCGCGGCAAAGGTGCGAAATTCAAAAAGCAGGACAACGAACACCAGAACAATGGCGAGCAGCAGCACAAACACTAAATCTGCAAAGGATTTCTGTTCTTCTTTATAGGTACCTCCATAGACCACACGAATACTGGAAGGAATGCGCAGGCCGGTCACAACTTTTTGCACCGCGGCCATAGCGCTTCCGAGATCGGTCCCCTCCGTGCGGCCGGTGACCA
>Ga0070717_10004142_pt1 | contig 10453 bp, 7 predicted proteins | sample LARL113metaG_FD_71366 | JGI IMG/M metagenome (GOLD analysis project Ga0070717, IMG submission 71366) | Corn, switchgrass and miscanthus rhizosphere microbial communities from Kellogg Biological Station, Michigan, USA - LAR L11-3 metaG | ecosystem: Host-associated > Plants > Roots > Rhizosphere ... | reverse complement strand
CCGTCATTGTTCCATCTACGATGTGCCTCGTGCCGGAATTAACATCGGAGATGGCTGCTGGGGCGGGCATCACATCGACCACTGCGATGTTTTCGATACCGTGAAGGAAACTGGCGATCATGGATCGTTCAACTCCTGGGGTCGGGACCGATGGTGGGGAGTCACCGGGATCGATCTGGACACGGCGATCCAGGGCACTCACGCAAAACTCCCGGTGCTGGACGCAGTGGCGCCTACTATTCTTTCGAACACGCGCTGGCGCTGCGATCATGGCTGGGATATCGATCTTGACGATGGCTCAAGCAACTACCACATTTACAACAATCTCTGCCTCAACGGCGGACTCAAGCTGCGGGAGGGCTTCTATCGCACCTGCGAGAACAATGTCCTGGTGAACAACACACTTCATCCCCACGTTTGGTACAACGACAGCGATGATATTTTTCGCAGCAATATTATTTTCGCACCATACAGACCTATTCAAATGAGGGAATGGAGCGAGGTTATCGATTTCAACCTGCTGCATCAGCCGGCGCTGCCACAAACTAGTCCCGCCACCGCGCTACAAAAGCAAAGCTCACAGGATTCCCACTCTCTACAAGCCGACGCTCTTTTTGTGGATGAGGCGACCGGCGACTACAGAGTGAAATCGAATTCTCCTGCGTTGTCCCTCGGATTCGCGAACTTCAACATGGACAATTTTGGCGTCCAAAGCCCGAAGCTAAAAGCCATTGCCCGCCAACCGGTAATGCCCTTGAGGTCAAGCAATACCACCCGAACTTTGAGTGAAGCTCGAAGTCGAGAGGTTGCCGTTTGGGCAGGCGCGAGAGTTCGCAACATTGTAGGCCTCGACGAGGTCTCAGCCGCAGGGACCCCAGGTGAAACGAGCGTGATTCTGCTCGAAGTACCCGACACCAGTGACGCGGCCAAAGCCGGCTTTTTTGCCGGTGATGTCCTGCTGGCATTCGATGGAAAGCCCATCAAGGAATTGAAAGACTTGTTGCAGGATACCCAACAAAATGTTGGCGGGAAGGCTGCGAGCGTGACAATACTGCGCTTTCAGCAGGAGTCAACCATCGTGATCATGCTGAAGCCCTGATCTCGTGATGGGAAAACTGTCGCGTACGCCAGCACGGGAAAAACGAACTTTGCCGCGGCATCGCCTCTGGGCATTGTTTAACTAAGGAGATCGACTCCATGCGAATTCGTCTTCTCGCCGTTTTGTTGGTTGGACTTTTTCTCTTGTCCCTTTTCGGACTCGCTCAAACTACCTCCGGCCTCGACTCTATTCCTGCACGCATGCATGACGTGATCGTTGCCAACGAAGTTCCCGGCGCGGTGACGGTGGTCGCGACGCATGACTCCGTGCTTCGGATGGACGCTCAAGGTTGGGCCGACCCAGACCACAAATCTTTCATGCGCGTGGATTCAATCTTCTGGATCGCATCCATGTCCAAGCCGATTACAGCCACCGCGGTGCTGATGCTGATGGAGGAAGGCAAACTCTTGCTCGACGATCCTATCGCCAAGTACATTCCCGAACTGGATGGGCTCAAAACGGCGGACGGCAAAATGCAGCGAATCACGCTGCGGCACTTGCTCACTCACACCTCCGGAATGGGAGAAGCAACCGACGAAGAGGCTAAAGCCGCGCGGACGCTGTCCGAGCTAATCCTAGCCTTTGCCTCAAAGCCACTTGCATTCGAGCCGGGCAGCCAATGGAAATACTGTCAATCCGGCATTCTCACTCTTGGCCGAATCGTAGAAATCGTCTCCGGTTTGCCGTTTGAGGTCTTCCTGCAGAAGCGTATCTTCGATCCGTTAGGCATGAAGGATACGACTTTCTACCTGACCGAAGTCCAGATGCCGCGGTGGGTGATCCCCGCCAAGCGCCAGGGCGAACAATTGGTGCCGGCCGAAATCGGGCTTCTGTACGGCCATCCTCCCACATGGCGCGAACACTACCCGGCTAGCAACGGCGGCTTATTCTCAACCGCGCCCGATTACACCCGGTTTGCCCAAATGCTGCTGAATGGCGGCTTACTCGATGGCCGGCGCTACCTCGCGGCCGAGTCAGTGCGCATGATGTCAACTGTCCAGACTGGCGATCTGGTCACCGGCTTTACTCCAGGCAACGGATGGGGATTGGGAGTAGGCATCGTCCGCCAGCCTCAGGGTGTAACCGCAATGCTCTCACCCGGAACATTCGGTCACGGCGGGGGCTACGGTACCCAGGTCTGGATCGATAGGAAGAGGGACGTCGTATTAATAATGATGATCCAGCGGTCCAATTTCAAGAATGCCGACGACACGCCGGCTAGGTTGGCCTTCCAGAAGGCTGCAGCGGAGTAAATAGAGACTAAGCAGGGGGAATCTTTATGATGAAGATATTTGACCAACAAAACAGAAACGGGGACGCCGGGCCGTCGTTCCCGGAGCGCCGCACCTTCGTCAAAGGCATCGCTGCCATGGGAGTCGTAGTCGCCGCTTTCCCGCTTTTGACCAACACGGCTGAAGCACAGGTTCAAGTGGCTGCCGATAAGGGAGTCGCTTCGGGACCGAACAAAACCGAGGTCGAGCTTCAAGTCCCCCGGACCTTCCAGGGCGACAAGATCAACTGGCATGGATTCGACCGTTACGACTTCGTGATGGATAAGCAAACCTTGGCGATCACTCCTTCCAAGGCGCCGCCCGGTGAACAATCCGGCGAGATCGGGAACTCGGATCAAGGACAGTTACGGTGTGTTGTGGTTGTTCCCAAGCAGGCAGCTTCCGGCAAACCATGGTCTTGGCGCGGCGTTTACTAGAATCACCAGCCACAGGCCGAAGTCGAATTGCTCAAACGGGGTTTTCACATCGCGTACATTTCGGTCGACCCCAAGCCAGGACCAATAACGGGGCTGACTATGGACGAGCTCATGGATCAGCTTGGAATGTCCACAGCGGCATTAGCGGAGTGGGACGCGTGGTATGCATACCTTACCGGGCAGTACGGGTTGTCGAAGAAACCTGCGTTCATCGGCATGAGCCGGGGCGGGATATTCGAATTTAGTTGGGGGACCGCCAATCCCGATAAGGTCTCCTGCATCTATGACGACAATCCGGGGATGGAACACCAGGCTTTTCAGAGGCTGGGCGACCTGGCGCGGGCCGATGTGCCTGTTCTTCAAGTCTGCGGCACCATCGATCCGATGCTCGGTCGGTATATTTCCGCCATCGAGGGCATCTATCAACAGTTCGGCGGACGCATCTCGACGATGGTCAAAGAAGGTCACGCCCATCATCCCCATAGCCTCCGCAACCCCAAGCCGATCGCGGACTTTATTGAGCAGAGCGTACAGGCGGTAAGGGGCCCGGCGCCGGCCTTCGCGGGCGACAAGTTCACCCGTACCTCCTACTACAGCGTCGAGAATTTCTACCGTGATTACCCGGATGAGGAAACTTACATCACCTGCCGCGGCCCCCTGTTTTCGCCGTGCTACGACCGCTACGAATTCAGCGTGCAAGGCACGCCGATGACCACCATGGTGATCGCGCCGAGCACTGCGGCCGCAGGCATGCCCTGGGTGTACCGGGCGGGTTTCGTGTTTCGTGACGCGAAGGTCGATCAGGAGCTGCTGGCCAAAGGGTTTCACATCGTCACCGGCCCCGTAGGTGTCAGCTTTGTGGTCAAGGATTGGGACACTGCGTATGAATATCTGACCGGGCACGGCTTTTCGAAGAAGCCGGCAATGGAAGGCGCGGGCGGCGGCGCCGGCGAAGTCTATGCGTGGGCCATCGAGAATCCTGACAAAGTTTCCTGCGTCTACGCCGAGAATCCGCGAATGCACAGCGCCCTCGCGAAAACGCAGCCGCTCGATAATCTCGCTCCCCTGGCAAAAGCCAACGTGCCGCTTCTTCACGTCTGCGGCAGCCTCGACCCGTGGTTCAAAGACAATACGCTTGAGGTTGAAAAGCGATACAAAAAGCTTGGCGGCAAAATCCAAGTCATCGTCAAGAAGGGCGAAGGACATTATCCGCTCGCACCCGAGGATCCGACCCCGGTTGTGGACTTTATCACCCAGGCAGCCATGTAGGGGAATTCAGGTGGAACGCCTAACACCGCCGCGAGTCGTCACAACGGCGGACAGTTAGTCGATAAATACCACGTTGGTCACATCTGTTGTCGCTGCCTGAGCATTATGGTTCAGCGCAGAGGTGAGATCTGCCTTTTTCCCCAGCTCGATGCCTGTGTTGCGTCCCGCACAAACGACCAATGGCATCATCACTTGCCTTACTTCTCCGCGGCTGCGCGCCGCAATTGGCGCCTGCCGGCATTGCACCGAGCAATTGGACGGCGGGAGCGGCAGCGAGAGCACTCAGCAGAAAAGATCGGCTATTCGTCTTTTAGGGCACGCTATCACTGTTCGCCGCGAACTGGAGGAGGGGTTTCGCGAGTAAGATCGATGTATTTTTTTGCAAGTGCGGCTTCGCCCAGTCGCGCGTACACCTGGCTTAGCAGGCTGTAAATTTGCAGATCGATAATGCCGCCCTGTTGCTGGCAAGCCGCCGCCCTTTCGGCGTCCGTCCGCGCCTGCTGATAGTTTTGCATCCGCATATTCAGTCTGGCACGTTCATACCACACGGCGCGATTTTCAGGGACCAATTCCACGGCGCGATCGAGATGTTGCTTGCTCGCAGCGAGATCATTGCGTTTCGCCAGAAAGCTGCCGTAGTTGTAATCGAGAAAAGCATCGTAATATCGCCCAGCCTCATTTACCTGCAGGCCTTTCCGGTAGGCCTGGTCGGCGCCTTCCAAGTCTCCTAATGGTTCAAGGTTCAGGGCTAGATAGTCCCACGCCCGGGCGTTGTGCGGATTCAGCGTTGCAGCTTTCCGAAAGTACTCGACAGCTCGCGAAGCAGTCTTCGCCGTATCATGAATCGTGCCCAACTGGAATTGCGCCTCGGGATCGTCGGGATCGAGCCGGACGGCTTTTTCCAGCAAGGTTTGCCCTTCGGCCGACTGACCCTTCATTACTAGTACCTGCCCTCGCAACGCCAGTGCAACCGGATCGTCCGGGTTCTTGTCCACAGCTGCCGCCGACAAAGCATCAGCTCGCATGTAGTCTCGTTGCTCGAGAAAGAAGCGCCCGAAGTAAGCAAGTCCACGCGAGTCGTTCGGGTCTGTATCCGTGTAGCGGTAGTAAAGCTCAGCCGCTTCATTAGGGTTTCCTTTAGCCTGTGAAAGCCGGGCCTGATGCAGCACAATCTCTGGGCAATCGGGATAGGAGAGGCTCAATGCATGCAGCGCATTCTCAGCTGCGGCGAGCGAGTTTACGGTCAATGCCCTCGACACTCGCGCCAATTGCGTTTCTGCACCGGTGCACGGTCCAGCGAACGCTAACCACGCGCTGCATGTAGCAAAAAGCAGAGACAAAAGTGCAGATCTCATAAACCTCATGCCTCGGTCACCGTGAGGATCTGGTCTGCCTTCACATTGTGTAGCACCTGCACCGTTCCGCTCGGCCACTTTAATTCAATCTCTTTGATTACCGTATCTGAGCCCAATCCGAAGTGAACTCGCGGATCGTTTGAACTGGCGTAGCTTCCAGCTGTCGTGACGTGGTTGTACTCCACCAGGCCTGACTCTGCGGTCAATTTGATTCGTGTTCCGATGCCGTCCCGGTTGCTTTTCACCCCCACAGTCTTGATCAAGATCCAATGATTATCATCAGTCGAGGTGTTGTAGAGCAGTTCCGCCGGGCTGCCGATGGCGGAGACGACTACATCAATTTTTCCGTCGTTGTTCAGATCGCCGAACGCGCATCCGCGGTGGGCCGCGCGAATCTGCATGCCGGATCCGGCTTCGCTGCTCACGTCCCGAAAAGTGCCGGCGTGCATGTTCCGAAAGACGGCGTTCGCCTGCCGGTAGTGTTGCTGGTCGTCTAGATCAGCATTCTCGCTGACATGCGAGTTCGCTGTGAACAGATCCTTGTAACCATCGTTGTCGAAATCTTGAATGCCCGCACCCCAGCCGCTCATTTTGAAGCTGCGAAATCCGATGCCCGCCTTATAACTGTCGTAGCTAAAAAACCCATTGCCTTCGTTTCGGAATAGCGGGTAGGTCTCACCACCAAGGGCAGTAATGATCAGGCTGGGTTTGCCATCATTGTTCCAATCACGAAAATCAACACCCATGCTGGAGACGGGCAGCCCGCTGTCGGTGTATGCGACGAAGGACTCAACGCCCACCTCATCGAACACCTTTCCGCCGCGGTTTTCAAAAAGAAAATTTCTGTCATTGTCATTGGCAACGAAGATGTCCATCCAGCCGTCATCATTGTAGTCGGCTATCGCTACCCCCATACCTTTGCCGATATGTCGGGAGATGCCCATGTCTTCTGAAACATCCGTAAAGGTGCCATTCCCATTGTTGTGGTAGAGGATGTTCGGCTCGCCCTTGTAAAAAGTGGGAGAGCAGGACATGCGCTTGCCGGGTGAACCGCACACGCGGGAGGTTGCAAATGACCAGTCTAGATAATTGGTAACCAACAGATCAAGTTTCCCGTCGTTGTCATAATCAACCCATGCGGCCGACACTCCCCACAATTTCTTGCCTGCCGTGTCAGCCCCGGTGACTCCGGCTTTGGCGGTCACATCGGTGAAAGTGCCGTCGCCGTTGTTGTGATACAAGATGTTGCGATTGAAACCGGTGATGTAGAGGTCCGTGAAGCCGTCGTTATCATAGTCGGCCGCGGCCGCGCCGATGTTGTAGCCCTCGCCGCGCACCCCGGCGCGGGTGGTCACGTCCGTGAAGGTGCCGTCGTGATTGTTGTGGTATAGGCGATTCGAAAATTTGTCACCTTCCTTTGCGAGCCCTGGCAGAGTCGCGCCATTGGTGAATAAGATATCCAGATACCCGTCATTGTCGTAATCAAGAAGCGCGACTCCACCGGGTATGCCGTCAATCATTGGCTTGTCGGGAAGCGTGCCGTTGTCGAGGACAAAGCTAACACCGGAATTCTCTTGTCGATTTTCGAACTGAATTCGTCCAGCATCAGCACCCCACGAGTTCCTGGGAGGAACGGCCAGTACCACGACCAATGCAGTTGTGAAGAACTGTCTCCAAGTCATTTCGGCTGCCCCATCAATTGCACTCTGGCAAGCAGTCGACGCATGAATGAGTCCGCAGGAAGGCGCTGGACATAATCTTCTATTTCCGCCCGGGCATTCACGTTGTCCTTTACTTCAATGAGTTGAACGATCAGGTGTTTTCGCAGCTCTGCATTGAACGAATCGCGATCCGCCTCTTTGTGACACTCGGCGCACGCGAGAGAACCAACGTGCTCGGACGCCGTCGGTTTGAGTCGAGCTGTCACTTTTGCGTCGGAAGGAGATTGTCCACACGCTGAAACGGCTGTGAGGAAAACGGAGCCCAAAAATCGGGAACCGCGCGACTTCTGGTGAGCTCGGTTGCGTCGAGGGATCGAGCGACGCCCTCCCCGTTAACATTCCATGTCCCAGCACTTTATCTTCCACGCGTTCTGCTTTTACAATCTGCCTTCCCTGGCCTCTCCTCTGATTGCGCGTCGCAATTGGCGCATCATGTGGAGCGAACTCTGCTCGATCGTGCCGTCCTGGTAGATTCCGATGTTGATCGTCGTCACCGCTTGGTGTTCCATGTTGGCCTTCACGTGTGCAATCAAGTCCTCTGCGCTGAATTGAGGCGGTGGAATCGGACCGGTTTCGCTGTGCACCCAAGATTCCAGCATGGAGACCATCCCGTGCGCCTGAAATCCTGTGCCAGCTCCCCTCTGAATGTAGCGAGACTCAAAAGAATTGTGAAGAGAGTTGAGCTCGCCTGCCCAGTAATCCTGCCAGGGAGTCAGGACTGGAAAAATCCAGAAGTTAAAGGCAGTAATCCGGCCCGGATTTCCTACTTTGCAATAACGGAAGATTGCCTCAATCGGAACATCGGGGTAGGCAGCCAGCGATTGGTACCAGGAATCGAACCAAAAGCCAGCCAGTTTCTCGCCATACCGAGATCCGATCTCGCTCAGAACATTCTTGTGAATTTCCGTGAATTGCTCCTCGCTGAAGGTCAGCTCGTAGAGCCCGGTTTCCCCGGTCTTGCCAAAGTTGGTCAATACAGGAGAGTTGATATACAGAATCAATCTGATTCCGTGCTTCTCCAAAGCACCGGCGATATCGCCGATCAAGTCGCGTCTCGTTGTCCATCCCGGGTGAACGGCTTCCCACGCGCGAATAGGAGCCGGACAGTGCGGATGAGCATGGTTCAACGTGAAAACGACATAACCGGCACCCATGTCTTCTTGAAGACTGGCAAAAGCATTAACGTCAAAAGCTTCGACGGCATCCGGATAGGGCTTTTTCGTACCCTCTCTGGGCTGGGTGAAATCTGTCCAATGAAACATCGCCCCATAGCCGGCTTTGACAAACCAATCGGTGCTTGCCCGAACAGAGCGCGCGTTTGCTTCAGCGGCAGTGATCTCGGCACTCGCCGAGACAGGAAGAACCTCAAGGCATCGGAAGCGGACCCCATGGTCCTTGTCAGCGTTAGATAGTTGTAGTGTGACGGGGTTTACTCCGCGGGTTAAGTGCAATCTGCCATCGAGCCGCTTTCTCTCGAAATTGAAATACCAGCCGCCCCCATCTTCGTGATACACCCCTTCGGTTACCCTTAGATCCGATTTAATCGAACTGGTGCCTGAAATAACCTCCAGGTGAAAGTCAGGGCTGGGAACAGCACACGAAATGAATAGGTCATACTCACCTGCTTCTGGGGCAGTAATGTTCCATTTAATGCTGCTTGAATCCTTACAGTTCACAGAGATCTTCAGATCGTCCAGTTTTGCACTGCCACCAATCTCCGTCGCTGTTGCTCCGTACAGACGGATATATGGCGTGAGTCCACGGATGAGAGGTTCAATTGCGGGGGAACCTGCAGCTCGGAGGGATACTGGGGAGCCAAAGCCTGCCGAAAGCACGCCGGCAGTGCCACTCATCATGGCCTTTAGAAAGTCTTTCCTGTTGAGGGTGTGAGCTTGAAAGGACGTTTTCAAATGTTACTCCCCTCACCCAGATCGTGCGCATGAAAAGTTATGGTGGCCACGATCATTGCTATGAAGCGGGCCAACTCCGGGGGTGGAATACGGATCAACACCACAGTAGAATTGTTGTACGTACTTTCGAGCGACAGCCGGTCGTCGTGCCGAATCACTGAAGAGAAGCTAGTGTCCTCCTGCCAGCTAGCCCCAGGTCATCGAGGTCAACGCGCACTCAGTTAGAAGTAAAGCTTTAACGACAATTGCAACTGCCGCTCAATACTGCGGGTGCTGGTTATTGATCCGAACTGTTTTGGATTGTTTAAGTCGTTGACCGGGATCCCCCAAGTCGGAGTATTCATAACGTTGAACGCCTCCGCCCGGAATTGAAGTTTTCTTCTCTCACTGAACGGGAAGTCCCGGAACAGTGATAGATCCAGATTCTTAAACCAGTCCGCCCGCAGTGAATTCCGGCCAGAAGTGCCAAAGGTAAACTGGGGTGGCTGGACGAAAGCGGCTGTGTTAAACCATTCATTTATGCTCGGACTTGACAAGTGAGGATCCCCAACCTGGTTCGCCCGAAAACTGCCATTCCCGAGGACAGCAGGGGCGAAATTGCCGACATTGGGGATGTCAGACGAGATGAACACATCGTATGGCCTGCCTGAAGTTAGCGTCAGGATGCCATTAAGCTGCCAATTTCCGACGATATAGTTAACCAAACCACTGGAGTTTGCGAAGCGCTTTCCTCTTCCGAACGGCAGGGGGGCGACAACGCTGGCAGTGAGGTCATGCGGTAGATCAAAGCCGGAGACGCTGCGGTCACCCTTCAAGTTGTATGGGTTCTGAACTGAACAGCTTTCGATCCCGAAGAATCCGGAGCAACCGACGTCAATGGACTTGGACCAAGTGTAAGAAACCAGGTAGGCGAGTCCGCTCGAAGCCTGGTGATTCATAGAGAATTGAAAAGCGTTATAGGAGCTATTGCCGATGCTTCTGTCGTAAAAGGTCGGACTGATATATGGGAAGGGCTGCCGAGCTGTCGGGTTCCCAGGTCCTGGCGTTAGCGCGACATTGTACAAACCACCGACCGTAAGACGGTGGCTTTGGGAGCCCACATAGTTCGCGGTCATGACCGTGCTCGACCCAAGCTGCCTCTGGACTCCAAAATTCCACTGTTCCGAATAGGGGTTCTTGGCCTTCGGGTCGCGGTACCAATTAGTTTGACCGAACGGCGTCGGAGCGGGAATATTCGCCGTGCCTAAGGCACTCAACGGATTCTGCCAATTTACGGTGGCAACCTGGTTGAATGTGTTCAATGCGGGAGACATTATTTGTCCTAAAGAAGGCCAATCGCCGCCAATGCCCTGTACGGTTTGTGTAATGCCGGCCCAGAGGTCATTGAACAT
>Ga0070717_10004141_pt1 | contig 10456 bp, 8 predicted proteins | sample LARL113metaG_FD_71366 | JGI IMG/M metagenome (GOLD analysis project Ga0070717, IMG submission 71366) | Corn, switchgrass and miscanthus rhizosphere microbial communities from Kellogg Biological Station, Michigan, USA - LAR L11-3 metaG | ecosystem: Host-associated > Plants > Roots > Rhizosphere ... | reverse complement strand
ACCGAAGGCGCTCGAAGGCATGCTCCCGCTTGCGGTTCAGGCGACCGATCAGTCCGGGATTCTCTTCTTTGGCTTCGTCTGCTTCGCGGTGTCCTTCGAACAGGATTCGCGAAAGAGTCGGCACCAGAGTTCGGGACAAAATATAAGAGGCCAGCATGGCCAGAACCACGGCCAACGCCATTGGAGTGAAGAGGTATTTTGCAGCGCCGGTTAGCAGGACAACCGGGAAGAACACGATGCAAATCGCCAGTGTTGCGACGATGGCCGGGACGGCGATCTGGCTGGCACCGTCAAGAATCGCCACCATGATCGATTTGCCCATATCGAAATTGCGGTTGATGTTCTCGATTTCGACCGTTGCATCGTCCACCAGCATGCCGATGGCCAGGGCAAGGCCGCCGAGTGTCATGATGTTGACGGTGTCGCCACTCAAGTTCAAGCCGATGATGGCCGTGAAGATGGCCAACGGAATCGACGTGCAAACCACAACCACGCTGCGCCAACTTCCGAGAAACACGAGAATCATCAGCGAGACCAGAATGGAAGACAACACGGCTTCCCGAACGACTCCAGCGATCGCGGCGCGCACAAAGACGGATTGATCGAAGTCGATCTTCAGGTCCATTCCCTGCGGCGCAGACTCCTTAATAATGGGCAGCGTGTCGCGAGTTGCCTCCACCACGGCAAGGGTCGACGCATCAGAGTGCTTAAGGATGGCGAGATAGGTCGCTCGCTTGCCGTTTACGTGCACGATGCCGCGTTGCTCGGCATAGCTGTCAGCCACTTTGGCTACGTCGCCGAGCAAAACAGTTGCTCCGCCCACAACTTTAATCGGGATGCGGCTGAACTGCGCCACCGTGTCCGGGCTGGAATTGAGCTGCACGGTGTAGTCGGTGTTGCCGATTCGGGCATCACCGGCGGGCAAAATGACATTCGATGTCTGCAGCGCACTGACCACGTCTCCGGCCGACAGGCCCTTGGCGGCGAGGGCCTGCGGGTTGATGTCGATGATGATCTGGCGTTCCTTCCCGCCAAACGGAGCCGGCGTCGACAGACCCGGGATGGTAAACAGTCGCACGCGAATGAAGTTCAGACTGTAGTCGTAAAGTTGTTGCTCCGGCAGTGTCTTGCTCGAAATCGTCAACTGCGCCACAGGAACATTCGTGGCATTGAACTGGATGATGCTGGGCGGCGTCATGCCTGGGGGGGCGATCCGCAGGATGGTGCTCGATACTGCGGAGATCTGGGCAATCGCAGCGCCGATTTCAGTCCCGGGCTGGAAGTAGACGCGCAAAACACCAACTCCGGGGATTGACTGCGACTCAATGCGCGAAATTCCATTGACCGTGGTCGAGTACCCGCGCTCACTGATCAGGACGACGCGGCGCTCCATGTCTTGCGCCGAAAGTCCGGGATAGATCCACACCACCGCGACGACCGGAATGTCGATGACCGGAAAGATGTCTACCGTCATGCGCGCCAGCGACAGAACGCCGAGGATCATGATCAGCAGGCAAGATACAGCGATGGTATAAGGGCGCCGCAGCGCCAATCGAACTAGCCACATAACTGATTGTTAACCTAGCCTGAAGCGGTGACAGGAGCGACCATTCCCCGTCATGCGACCTTAGATTCTATTGAGCAATAAGAAGTCATCAAAAAATACAGGCTCCCACTATGCCCTTGATTTGGGTCATACGTCCAATACATGGAAAGATTCCAGTAATGCCCATTCGGCATTAGAATGTCGAGTATGGAATTACGCCAGCTACGCTCTTTTGTCGCCGTTGCGGAGGAGTTGCATTTCGGACATGCCGCGCGACGCCTGCGCATTGCCCAGCCGGCGCTGAGCCGCCAGATCCAGGCGCTCGAGAAGGAACTGCTTGTGCAATTGCTTTTCCGCAACCGGCGGCGAGTGCAAATCACCCCGGCGGGGCAGATCTTTCTCGACCGCGCTCGCCTGATCCTTGCGCGATCGGATGAGGCCATCCTCGCGGCCCAGCGTGCAGGCGAAGGAGTCAGCGGCACACTGAATCTCGGATTCGTCGGATCGGCGACTTATGACGTCTTGCCGGGCGTGCTGCGGGAATTTCTGCAAGCCGCTCCGCACGTCGATCTCACGCTTTCGGAGATGACGGTCCACGCGCAAATTGAAGCGCTCACCGAAAAGCGAATCGACGTTGGACTGCTGCGGCTTCCGGCGAAGACCGAGGGTCTGGTGTTTCGCACCATCGCCCGTGAACCGTTGTACGTCGCGCTACCCGGTTCGCACTCGCTGGCTCAGTCGGCGGCGCTGCGCTTATCTGCTTTGGCTGAGGAGCCGTTTGTTCTTTACCCGGACCATCCCCGACCGAGCTGGACCGAATTCGTGATTGGACTTTGTCAGCAGGCCGGATTTCGTCCTACTGTGGTGCAGCGGACCGTGGAGATTCAGACTACGCTAAGCCTGGTCGCCGCCGGTATCGGTGTTTCGATCGTGCCTAAGTGCATTGGCAACCTGCAACGCAAAGACGTAGTCTTTCGCCGCTTGCTGGGAGTGCGGGCGCGCACCGAACTGCTGGTTGCGTATCGCGAGCGGGATCCCTCCCCGGTGGTGCAGTCGTTCCTCAAGGTTTTGTGGCGAAGAGTACGGGCGCAAAAGAACGGAACGGGACCGAGAACAAGCGATCAGCCGAAGGGCCGCTTGGAGGGAGCCGCCAACGATTAGGCGGTGCTTTTCGGGGCAGAAAGAAGGTGACCGAGCTGAACACTCGCAGTTCGGGTGGTGCCCCGGCCAACTTGCTTTCACCATTTTTCACTCCTGAAAATCCGTTTATGATGGATCCCAGTGCGGAGTTCATCTCGATGCTTGAGAACATAGCCCTTGTCACCGGCGCCTCCGGCGGCCTCGGGACCTACGTCACGAAGGCTTTGCTGGACGCCGGGTTCACCGTCGTCGGCCTCGCGCCTAAAATCCAGCAGTCCGACTTCAATCACCCGAAGTTCACGGCGCTCCCCGCCGCTCTCGACAGCCTGGATGCTGCAAAAAAGGTCGCAGACACGGTGATCGCGCGCTTCGGAAAGATCGACGTACTGGCCCACCTGGTCGGCGGATTCGCCGGAGGCCAGGCCATCGCCGACACCGACGACGCCACCTTCCAGCGCATGTTCGATATGAATCTCAAGAGCGCATTCCACATCCTGCGTGCGGTCCTGCCCCATATGCGCAAAGCCGGCGTGGGACGTATCATCGCCATCGGCAGCCGCGCCGCGGAAGATCCTGGTCCCAAGGTTGGCTCCTACAGCGCGTCCAAGGCCGCTCTGGTGTCGCTGATGCGCACGGTTGCTCTCGAAAATAAAGATGCCGGCATCACCGCGAACGTCATCTTACCTGGCACCATAGACACTCCCGCTAACCGCAAGGCCATGGCCGGCGCTGACACCTCCACATGGGTGCAGCCCGCTTCTGTCGCCAGCCTGATCGTGTGGCTTACCGGAGACGCCGCGAAAGATGTGACCGGTGCGTCCATCCCCGTGTACGGGCGAGGATTGTAGAGTGGCGCTTCATCGAATTTCTCCATTTATAACGTCTGTCAGCCTGAGCGAAGCGAAGGACCTATGTAATTTGCTCACAGCAAGGCCTATTGCATGGGTCCTTCGCTTTCGCTCAGGATGACAATTTGAAAGAGATGACAATCTGAGAGAGGGTGGAATTCCCGAAAAGAGACGTAACTCTTTCGTAACCCTCGTACCTGCACAATTTTTGTTGCACTTTAACACTGGTGAAATATCTTGCAAGTAGCCTTATGTCAGGAGGCCGTCATGGGTTCAGCCCGCGCCGCGAAGTCTTTGCCGCTGCAAGTGGCTGCGATCTGTTATCGCAGGCGCGGCACAGCCATTGAGTTCCTCCTGGTTAATACCAATGGCGGCAACAAGTGGACCTTCCCCAAGGGATCGACCGAGGCCAACCTTTCGCACAGTCAGGCCGCCGAACGTGAAGCGGCGGAAGAAGCCGGAGCCATTGGCGTGATCGAACCTCGCCACTTCCACATCTACCTCCACTCCAAGGGAGTGTTCTGGCAGCCTGGAGGCGTGCAGGAATTCGTGGTCAAAGCCTTTCTCATGGAAATCCGCGAAATGCGCCGTCCCGACGAAGGTAATCGCCGTCCCACTTGGGTGAGCCCGGAAGAAGCCAAGCGCCGCCTGGCCAAAGGCCGCGAGGTGAAATACTCCCGCGAACTCGACAGCGTTATCGACCGCGCTCTCGAACGCATCCAGTTCCACGGCGAATTCTGGGGAACGAACCCGGGTTCCCGCGCCTCCGCACAATCCAGTTCGTAATTCCCGCCTCCTCTGTGTCCCCTGTGTTCTCTGTGGTTAAAGTTTTGCGTCTCTGAAGTCCGCCATCCAAGTCCGGTTTTTGTGAGACGATAATTCCAGCCCATGATCCAGCTTTCCGGCGCCGGAAAACGCTTCGGCCACAAACTCCTGTTCGAAAACGCAGACTGGCTCATCACGCCCCACGACCGCATCGGCCTGGTCGGCGGCAACGGTACCGGCAAGTCGACTCTGATGAAAGTGCTGGCCGGCATGGACACGTTCGACTACGGCAGCCTGATCATCGCCAAAGGCACATCCGCTGGATATCTTCCGCAGGACGGCCTCACTCTCTCCGGCCGCAGCGTCTTCGCCGAGTGCATGTCGGTCTTCGACGATCTGCGTGCGATGGAAACGGAACTGGAATCTTTAACTCATAGCATGGCGGAACTCGACCACACCAGCCCGGAATACGCTGCCGTCGCCGACCGCTACCACCGCGTCGAACACGAGTTCCGCACCCGCGACGGCTATTCGATCGAAGCCGAAGTCGGACGGGTCCTGATGGGCCTGGGCTTCACCAAAGAAGACTGGCCGCGCCTGACCGACGAATTCTCCGGCGGGTGGCAGATGCGCCTCGCCCTCGCCAAGCTTCTTCTGCAGCAACCCAATCTTCTCTTGCTCGACGAGCCCACGAACCATCTCGACCTTGAAGCGCGCAACTGGCTCGAAGAATATCTGCAGAACTACCCGCACTCGTTCGTGCTGATCTCGCACGATCGCTATTTCCTCGACGTCACGGTCAACAAGATTGCCGAAATCTGGAACAAGCGCTTCTGGTTCTACACCGGAAATTACGACAAGTTCCTCGCGCAGAAGACGCAGCGCAACGAGCAACTGACAGCCGCCTACCGCAACCAGCGCGACCGCATCGAGCAACTCGAAGTCTTCATCAACCGCTTCCGCTACCAGGCAACCAAGGCCAAGCAGGTGCAGAGCCGCATCAAGGAACTGGAAAAAATCGAACGCATCGAGATTCCGCCGGAAGAGAAGACGATCCACTTTTCGTTCCCGCAGCCCAAGCCCAGCGGCCGCATCGTGGCGGAGTTTGAAGGCGTGGCTAAAACGTATCCCGGAAAAAATGGCGGAGCCGATAAGGAAGTCTTCCACAACGTCGATTTCATGATTGAGCGCGGAGACCGCATCGCCCTGGTCGGCGTAAACGGCGCGGGCAAGTCGACATTGATCAAGCTTCTCGCCGGAACCGAAAAGGTCACGCAGGGAGAATACCGGCTCGGCCACAACGTGGAAGCCGATTACTTCGCTCAGGATCAGTACAAGGAACTTGATCCCGACGCGCGTATTCTCGACGATCTTGGAGATGCAGCGCCCGGCCGCGGTGAGACCGAACTACGCGGCTTGCTCGGCTGTTTCCTGTTTTCTGACGAGGACGTATTCAAGAAGATCGGCGTGCTCTCTGGCGGCGAACGCGGACGTTATGCCCTGCTGCGCCTGCTGCTGCATCCGGCGAATTTCCTTTTGCTGGATGAGCCGACCAATCACCTCGATCTTCGCGCCAAAGACGTGTTGCTCGACGCGCTGGTGAAATATACCGGTACGGTCGTTTTCGTTTCGCACGATCGGTATTTCATCGACAAGCTGGCCACGCGCGTCTTCGAGGTGGGCAGTGGCAAGGTCGAAGTCTTCCCCGGCAACTATGAGGACTATCTCTGGCGCAAGCAAGGCGGACAGCACGTCGCGCCCACGCTGGATGATGTTCCCGGAGTAAAGACAGTAAAGAGTGCCCCGTTTCTCCCTGCCGTTGAGAGAAAGGGGGATTTTCACGCTGATGCCTCGAGCGCGCCGACCAACGGCAATAGCGGGAGCAGCGAACCCGCCACTCCCAAGAAGCGCCTGAACCCCATCAAGCGCAAGCAGATGGAAGACCGCGTCCACGAACTGGAAAGCAAAATCAGCGAGACCGAGGACGCCATCGCGCGCCTGGAGACGTCGTTGCAGAATTTCGTCAGCGCCGACGAAAGCCAACACCAGTCGCAGGAACTCGATCAGCACAAAGCCAATCATGCCGCGCTGATTAAGGAATGGGAAGAGATGGCCGAAGCTCTGCAGGGCTCTGACTAGCCGTAATTTCCGCCTCCGCACCCGTACACCACCTTCCGTAATCTCTCACCTGCTCTTACGAGTGTGCGATATTCAGGTTGGCCAAGTGGCCAGCAACTGCCGAAGGCCACAAATTTCATGACCACCGCCGGCAGCGGCGCCCCAGGGCATGCCGCGCGGGATCCCAAGGAAGGTCGCATGCTTCAGTCATCGGACTCGTTTAATCCCAAGGCCGGCTCCCCGGCTGCCAACCCCAACGCTTACAACCCAGTCAAAACCGTCACGGCTCCGATCGATCAGGCCACCATCGGCCGCACTTTGGTCATCAAGGGCGAGATCAGCGGTTCTGAAGCTCTGTACATCGATGGCCGCATCGAAGGCAAAATCCTCATGCCGGAAAGCCGTGTCACCATCGGCCGCAACGGCAAAGTGGACGCCAGCATCGAGGCCCGCGAAGTTGTAGTCATGGGCAAGGTAACCGGCAACATCAACTGCAGCGACCGGGTCGACATCCGCGCCGAGGGTTCGGTCAGCGGAGACATCTCCACGGTCCGCATCAGCGTGGAAGACGGCGCAGCGCTCAAGGGCGGCATTCAGGTCCGCAGCGAAGGCAAAGGGAAAGATTCACAGAAAGCAGCCGAAGCGCCCAAAGCAATGGCCGCAGCCGGCAGCGCGTAGGTCGACAGAAAACGTCTGGGGTAAAACAAGGGGCACGCTCACGCGTGCCCCCGTTATTTTCCGCTTAAACCCTTCATTACATTAGGCTTAGATATTTGTACGTACATAATGGTACGTATAACTCTCTAACTTCACGCAGCTTTGGCAGCCGCGAAAAGACGATTCGCTCACTTCGCAGGATGCACTTTGCGGGGCCGGAAACGCCCCTTGCTGCGACGATCGACTGCGTGGACGAGGAAACCTATCAGACGCGACAAAGAGATGGGCCCTGGAGTTTGCCAAGGCCCTTCTATGACTTTTCAATCACTTACACGAAGATGCAACGACTTACGGAAATCGGCCGGCCAAAAACCTGCACAACCGGACTTCTTCTTACTTCTTCTCAGCCGGCCGCAAATCGAGCGCAGCCGAATTCATGCAATAGCGCAGCCCGGTCGGCGCTGGACCGTCTTCAAAGACGTGTCCCAGATGCGCGTCGCACTTGGCGCACCGAACTTCAGTCCGGACCATCCCGTACTGTGTATCGCGATGCTCGACGACTCCACCGCCCTCGGCCGGCTTGGTGAAACTCGGCCACCCGGTGCCGGAATTAAACTTCGTCTGCGAATCGAACAGCGGCGACCCACAGCACACGCAGTGATACATCCCCGGCTCTTTCGTGTTCCAGTACTGCCCGGTGAATGCACACTCCGTGCCAGCCTCGCGCGTAACGTGGTACTGCTCGGGGGTAAGCTGCTTCTTCCACTCTGTCTCAGTCTTTGTAACTTTTTCAACCGTTTTTTCGGTCATAAACGAGCCCCAGTTTGAATGATTTATCTCGACATTGATTGGATGTTTTGAAACCCAAAAAGTGTCAAGTTGCTGCCAACCCTCACTCCACGTCCTCCCCCACTTTCCGATACTTTCCCCTGAAGAACAGCAACGGCTGCCCTTCGCGCACCACCACATCTTCCACTTCCGCAATAAAGATGGTATGGTCCCCGGCTACCTGGGCCGAATCCAGTCGGCACTCCAAATACGCCAGCGACCCCTGCAGCACCGGAGTTCCGTGTTTCGTCCGTTCAAAGCGCGCCCCAGCCTCGGCCTCGGCGTTTTCGTGTGTGCGCTCCGGCCGCGCGTAATACTCCGAAATGGCCCGCTGATCCTGGCAAAGGACATTGATCCCAAAACGCTTCTTGGCATGCAGATGGGCATGGGTGCGCGTCGTATGATCCACGCAAACCAATACCAGCATGGGATCGAGCGACACGGAGGCGAAGGCATTGGCCGTCATACCGTGCACCTCGCCTTCCAGGTCGACCGTAATGATCGTCACCCCAGTGGCAAAGCATCCCATCGCCTGGCGAAATTCCAGAGAATTCAAGCTAGTCGTCCTGTGTGGGCCCAACACGAACCGCTACAGTTCCACCACACGTTGTATCATTCGATGGAAGTGGCCGTCACCTCCATCGCGCCCGCCGTACCCATTTCCCGGGGAGAAGCCCTGCACCTGATCGACTGCTCCGACGACGATCTCCCCGAGTTGCTGGCTGCCGCCCGCGCCGCGAAAGAGCGGTTCAAGCCCGGCATCATCACCTATTCGCGCAAGGTGTTCCTGCCCTTGACGAATCTCTGTCGCGACTACTGCGGATACTGCACCTTCCGCCGCGATCCTGGCGAGCCCGGGGCGCACACGATGACTCCGGACGACGTCCTTGAGGTCGCCCGTGCCGGCGAGCAATTTGGCTGCACCGAGGCTCTCTTCAGCCTCGGCGACAAGCCTGAACTGCTCTTCCCCGAGATGCGCGAGACTCTCCGCCATCTCGGCTACAAGTCCACCCTGCATTATCTTGAAGCCATGTGCGAACTGGTGCTGCGCCAGACCACCCTGCTGCCGCATCCGAATCCCGGCCTGCTCAGCGCCGAATGGATTGCCCGTCTCGCGGCGGTGTCCCCGAGCATGGGACTCATGCTCGAAACCACGAACGCCGCCCTGTTGGCGCCCGGCGCGGCTCACGACAATGCTCCCGACAAGGTCCCGGCCAAGCGCCTGCGGACCATCGAAGACGCAGGCAAACAGAATGTCCCGTTCACTACGGGCCTTCTTATCGGAATCGGCGAGTCGCTTGAGGACCGTGTCGACACTCTTTTCGCGATCCGCGACTTGCACGAACGCTACGGACACATCCAGGAAGTGATCGTGCAGAACTTTCGCGTCAAACCCGCGATCCCCATGGCCCACTGGCCCGAACCGACTCGCGGTGAGATGTTGCGTACCGTGGCGGTAGCTCGCTTGTTACTCCCCAACGTCAATATTCAAGCGCCTCCGAACCTCTCCGCGCCTTACTATGATGATTTGATAGATGCCGGTATCAATGATTGGGGAGGAGTATCGCCACTGACCCCCGACTTCATCAATCCCGAGAAGCCGTGGCCCCACGTTGAGCAACTGCGGCTTCGCACGGAGGCCAAGGGATCTGTGCTCCTTCAGCGACTCCCGGTGTATCCGGAATTTGTTCCGGCGCTCACCGCCAAGCCCGGTCTGCTGTCAGAGAAACTGCGCTCAGTCTCCGACATCAACGGCATGGCGAGAAGCAAGAGGGCTGCATGATTTGCGTCCTCAGCGGCGGCACGGGTGGAGCGAAGTTCGTCGACGGCCTCCGCCAGGTCATGCCTGCCGAAGAGATCACTCTAGTCGTTAATACGGGCGACGATTTGCTCTGGTGGGGCCTGTACGTCTCCCCTGACATCGACTCGATCACGTATGTGCTGTCCGGCATGCTCAGCCGCGAGCGCGGATGGGGCGTGAAAGGCGACACATTCCTCTGCCTGCAGGCCATGGGACAACTCGGCGAGCCCACGTGGTTTCATACTGGCGACCGCGATCTCGCCATGCACCTGCTGCGTTCGCGCCTGCTGGCCGAGGGCAAGACGCTCTCCGAAGCGACTGCAGCCATCTCTGCAAAACTCGGCGTGCGGGCACGCATCCTGCCCATGAGCAACTCGCGGGTCGAGACCCGCGTCGACACGCCCGCAGGCGACCTTAGCTTTGAGGAGTACTTTGTGCAACGCTGGTATCAGGACCCGGTGAACTCCGTTCGTTTCGCGGGAGCTTCCGACGCGGAACCTGCGCCCGGAGTCATCGACGCGATTACGTCGGCAGACGCAGTTCTCATCGCTCCGAGCAATCCCATCACGAGCATTGGTCCGATCCTCGCCGTACCCGGCGTGCTTGAAGCGTTACAACGCGCTCGCGGAAAAATTGCCGCAGTCAGCCCCATCGTGGGGAATGCTCCGGTCGCGGGACCAGCTGGAATTCTCATGGCCGCGCAAGGCCTACCGTGCTCGATTGCCGGTGTGGCCCAAGCCTACGAAGACTTTC
>Ga0070717_10004140_pt1 | contig 10458 bp, 8 predicted proteins | sample LARL113metaG_FD_71366 | JGI IMG/M metagenome (GOLD analysis project Ga0070717, IMG submission 71366) | Corn, switchgrass and miscanthus rhizosphere microbial communities from Kellogg Biological Station, Michigan, USA - LAR L11-3 metaG | ecosystem: Host-associated > Plants > Roots > Rhizosphere ... | reverse complement strand
TTTGCTCAACCTCCTGTCGAATGCCATCAAGTTCTCCGAGCCGGGCGGCGTGATCGGCGTGAGCGCCGACGGCGAAGACGGAGTCGTTAGGCTGCGCGTACGCGACAGCGGCGCGGGCATTCCCGCGGACAAGCTCGATCGCATCTTCGAGCCATTCGTTCAGCTGCGGCCAGGCCGCACACGCACCCACGAGGGCACCGGCCTCGGTCTCGCCATCAGCCGTGACCTGGCTCGCGCCATGCATGGCGAGATTGCAGTCGAGAGCACGGTCGGTGTCGGTTCGATCTTCACCCTGACGCTGCCGCGCTCGAGCCAATAATCCAAGCACCGGTGGTCGATGAAACGGGTCCTCATCCTGACCATTGCTGGCGCGTGCGCAGTCGCGGGCGCGGCATGGTCGACACGTCACTCGGCGTCCACGGCATTTCGCGTCTGCGCCGATCCAAACAACCTCCCCTTCTCCAACCGGCAGGGAGAAGGCTTCGAGAATCATATCGCGTCGCTCATTGCGCGCGATCTCGGGGAGCGCGTCGAGTACACCTGGTGGGCGCAGCGTCGCGGCTTCGTGCGTAACACGCTCAACGCCGGCGATTGCGACGTCATCCTCGGTGTCCCCGTGGGTTACGGTATGACGCGCACGACGCATCCGTACTACCGCTCGACGTACGTCTTCGTCACTCGTCGCGATCGCGGGCTGCACATCACGTCGCTCGATGATCCGGCGCTCCGTAGTTTGCGGGTCGGGGTTCATCTCATTGGCGACGACTACGCGAACTCACCAGCGGCGCACTCCCTGGCACGGCGAGGCATCACGAGTAACGTTGTGGGCTACACGGTCTATGGCGATTACTCGCAGCCGAACCCTCCGGCGCAGCTGATCGAAGCGGTCGAGAAAGGCAAGGTCGACGTCGCCATCGCCTGGGGGCCGCTCGCCGGCTATTTCGCGCGGAAATCAGCAGTCCCACTCGAACTACGACCTGTGACGCCGCCGCAGGATGGCGTCATGCAGTACGTATTCGCCATCGCGATGGGTGTACGACGTCGTGACAGCACGCGAGCCGCCCTGTTGAATGCCGAGCTCTCGAGACGGCAGGCCGCCATCGATCGCATCCTCGCCGACTTCGGTGTTCCGCTGCTGACGCCTTGAGCAAGTCGTGGCCGCACATCTGGTCGCACTGGTCGCCAAGTATGGCTACGCGCTCATCGCTCTCTTCCTCTTCGGCGAAGGGCTGGCCGTTCCGTTCCCGACGGATACCACAGTCGTCACCGCCTCCGCGCTCGCCGCTCGCGGACATCTCTCACTGATACTCGTCTTTCTCGTCGCGACTGTTTCCACCGCGGGGGGAACGATGGCCGCGTTCTATCTCGGGCGAAGAGGATCGAATTTCCTCACACGCCGTGCGCATGGTGGCGCGGGAGCGCTGGCGCGGGCGCATCGCTTCTTCGAGCGACATGGCGCCAGCGCGGTGCTCTTCGGACGATTCGTGCCCGTTGTACGAATGCTCATCTCGTTCGTGGCCGGTGTGTCATCGATGGACGCGCGCCGATTTGCGCTGTACAACCTCGCGGGCGCGGCGATCTGGGCGAGCGCATTCTGCGCGATCGGCTACTTCTTCGGCCATCACGCGGCGGCTTTCTATCACCAGATCGTTCGCGCGGCGCTCGTCGCCGGCTTTGGTCTCGCCGCCCTTGTCACGCTCGCTGTGGCGGGCGGCTGGCTCATCGAGGACGTCGATGCCGCGTGGCGAGCGGAAGGCACCATCTGGCATCGCGTCCTCATGTCCGCGCCGGTGCGCTGGCTGGCCCAACGCTCTCCTGCAGCCCAATCCATATTGTTTCGCCGGTTCTCTCCAGCGGACTATCTCGGGCTGAACCTGACGCTCGGTTTGGGGCTGAGCTTCGTATTACTACTCGTCTTTGCCGCGATCGCGCAGAGCGTGCTGTCCCAATCCGCTATCGTTCGCTTCGACCTCGACCTTGCTGAAGCATTGCACACGGGCGCGACGCCCGCTGGCGTCGCCTTCTGGTTTTCGGTGACCCGGCTGGGTACGCTGCCGGCCTGCGCCGCGTTCGGCGTCACATTCGTGCTCTGGTACACATCGCGCCACGGATGGCTGCCATTGGCGGGATGGCTCGCTGCGCTCTCGGGAAGCGAGCTACTCGCGTGGGCGCTCAAGCACGTCGTACATCGTGAGCGGCCGATCTTCCAGGTCGCGTACGCTACCGAGGCCACGTACAGCTTCCCGAGCAGCCACGTGCTCGGGGCGCTGGTGGGCTACGGTATGATCGTGTACTTCATCGTTTGTTTAACGAGGTCGCGGCTCTGGCGGATGCTCGCTGTCATGCTCGCCGCGACGATAGTGCTGGCCGTGGGCTACAGCCGCCTATATCTCGGGCTGCACTTCTTCAGCGACGTAATCGGTGGATTGGCCGCCGGCGCCGTCTGGCTCACCGCCTGTGTCACCGCCCTCGAGGTCGCCAGACGAAGGCAGGAGGTGGAGCCCCTCGGCGCCGCTGCGAGGCACATTCGACACCGACCGGACGAATTGACCTCACAGGCATCAGAAGAGCCATTCGACGCGTCGACGCAACCCGCCGCCCCTTCTCCGCGTAGGCCAAATACCCGATCAGGAGACTGAAGATGGCGACACGCGTCGATGGCGAGTTCCTCGCTCTCCAGGCGGCGCTGGCGGGAGAGTACTCTCTCGAGCGCGAGTTGGGCCGCGGCGGCATGGGGGTGGTGTATCTCGCGCGGGAAGTCCAGCTCAACCGACTCGTCGCGATCAAGGTACTTCCCAGTGTCCTTGCTGAACGCCCAGAGCTACGCGAGCGATTCGTTCGCGAAGCGCGCCTCGCGGCATCGCTCAGTCACCCCAATATCGTTCCAATACACCGGGTGAGCGAAGCGGGCGGGTTCGTTTTCTTCGTGATGGCCTATGTCGATGGTGAGACGCTGGGTGAACGGCTCAGGAGTGGTGGACCGCTCGGTCCAGCCGCCGCCACGCGCATGCTGCGTGAAGTTGCCTGGGCACTCGCTTACGCCCACGGACGCGGTGTGATTCACCGCGACGTCAAGCCAGACAACGTGCTGCTCGAGAAGAACACAGGCCGAGCGCTCGTAACGGACTTTGGCATCGCACTCGCCAAGGACGACGACGCTACGCCTGGCCGCGTGATGGGTACAGCGCAGTTCATGAGCCCTGAGCAGGCGACCGGCAGCACCGTGGATGGACGGAGCGACCTCTATTCGCTAGCGGTCGTCGGCTATCTCGCCGTCTCCGGGCGATTGCCATTCGACGCGGACTCGCTGCCAGCGTTGCTCGCGAAGCAGGTTGCCGAGCCAGCCCCGTCCGTCGGCCGCATCGCGCCAGGCTTGCCGCGTCCACTCGCGAACACGATTGACCGATGTCTGCGCAAGAACCCGAGCGAGCGGTTTGCCACGGGCGAAGCGCTCGCCGACGCCCTCGAGGACACATCCGTTGTACGGACACAGTTGCCCGCGCCGCTGCGACTCTGGCTGCGCGCCTCCGACCCGCTTCGCCCGCTCTACCTGATGTGGAGCACGGTTTTCTTTTTCGGCACGCTCAGCGAGCTCCGACGAGGGGATTGGCCGGCGACGTTAGGTTTCATGCTCCTGCCGGTGATCCCGACATTTACCTTCCACGCCCGCAAGCTGCGCAAGGTGCTCGCCGCTGGATACTCGCTGCCGGACGTGCAACACGCGGTGAAGGTATGGCAGGCCGAAAAGCGTGAGGAGCTCGCGTTCGAGAGCGATGGCCCGCTGCCGCGCGCCTTCCAGATTCTTCGCGGCGCAACACTGGCATTGGTGGCGCTCTTTCTCGTCCTCGTGAGCGGGGTCATCGAGCTGGATATTCCGTACGCCCTGTGGCGCTGGATCCCGCTCGGCGTCTCGGCGCATCTGCTCCGGCAATTCATCACCGCCGGGACGGGGTTGCTCGCCGGCGTCACGGCGATCGCCTCGCATGCGTTGGGCGTGCCGTTTCTTCCGCGCGAAATGAAGCGGGACCTGACGGGCGGCATTCGCAGCTGGTTCTGGAACAGCCGCGCGGGAGCCCTGTTGACGAGAGTGCTCACGCCGCGGCGACGTGCGCGCGCCGTCTCCGTGGACTACCGGCCGACCGAAATGGCACTCGGGCTGGCGGTGGATGAACTGTTCGATGCGTTGCCGAAGTCCTACCGCGTTCACCTGGCGGGACTGCCGGCGGTCGTTAGGCGACTGGAGACGGCGGCGAGCGCGAATCGGGTCCATGTCGAACAACTCGAGTCGCTTGGCGCGGACGTCGATGGGCCGCTGTCGGCGCAGCTCGGCGAGGCGCGGAAGATGTTGGCGCAGACCGTCGCGGCGCTCGAAGCGATTCGGCTGGATCTGCTGCGGCTGCACGGCGGGGAGACCGATCTTCGGCCGATCACGTCGGTGCTGGACGCCTCGCAGCAGCTCGGCGCGGAGCTCGATCGCCTAACGAGTGCCAAGAGCGAAGTGGAAAGGATCGCGCCGCGGGTCGTGCCGACGCCAGCGTGATCAACGCACCTGCACCGGCGCGAACTCGCCCTTCTGGTTGAAGGGAATCTGTTTCTCGCCGATTGGCGTGTCCGCCGTCACGGTGCCGACCAGACGATACGGCACCACTCCGTAGCCAACGACCGAGTTGGCGGCGAGCATGATGCCGCGAAGACTCACGTTCAGCGGCAGCGACACGACGAGCGAATCGTGGCCAGCCACGGTCCGGTGGAGCGTGTCGACGCCCGCCGCGACGGCAACGCTGTCGCGGACGAACAACTCGTACGTCATGCCTGACGTCGAAAGGCTATATGGATTCGGATTGCGCACGAGCAGATTGACACGAATCCGGCCGCCAAGCGGCGTGACCGCCTCGAGCGCAACACCTCGGAACGCGACTGTCGGCGCCGTGAAAAGATGCTTCGCCGCCGCGGCACAGGCAGTCATGCCGGCCAGGGCGGCGAGGATGATGATCCGTGGTCGTCCGTGCATGCGCGGAATCTAGCCTCCAGTCACTGGCAACTCTCCCGTCCCGTGGGCATCATACGTCGCTTGGTCGACGCTAATAATCTTCTTCTTCACTCGTGCGTCCCCGGAGTTCCCGTGGTCAACAATCGTTTTCTCGGCGTCGCGGTCGGTGCGATGCTCCTTGCCAGTGCCGCTGGCGCGCAGCAGAGCCGCGCCGACCTCGTCCTTCTTCACGGCGATCTGTTCACGGTTGATTCCCAGCATCCGCGCGCTCAGGCGATCGCGGTGCGCGGTGATCGCATCGCAGCTGTCGGCAGCGATGCCGATATTCAGCGATGGGTGGGGCCGAAGACGCGCGTCGTCGACCTTCAGGGTCGTCTGGCGATTCCTGGCTTCACGGACGGCCATGGCCACTACACAGCGCTCGGTGAGTCGAAGCTGGTACTCGATCTGACAAAGGCGCAGACCTGGGAGGACATCGTCGCCCAAGTGCGTGATGCCGCGAAATCCGCCAAACCCGGCACCCTGATCGAGGGGCGCGGATGGCATCAGGAGAAGTGGATTCGCCCGCCGCAGCCTAACGTGGAAGGCGTTCCCCTGCACGCCTCGCTCGACGCGGTCAGTTCGCGGAATCCGGTCGTTCTCGAGCATGCGAGTGGCCACGCATCGTTCGTGAATGGCGCGGCGCTGCGGCTGGCGGGCGTGACGCGCGAGACGCCCAATCCCGCGGGCGGCGAGATCGTCAAGGATTCGAGCGGTGAGCCGACGGGCCTGCTCAAGGAATCCGCGCAGGAGCTGATGGGCCGCGCGCGGGCCAAGCTGCCGCACCTGACGAAGGCCGAGGAGGAGGCGCGTTTCCGCAGGGTCGTCCAGCTCGCCGGCGATGACGCGCTGTCGAAGGGTGTCACGAGTTTCCACGACGCGGGCTCGGACTTCCACACGATCGACGGATTCAAGCAGCTCGCGCGCGAGGGCAAGCTGCCGGTGCGGCTGTATGCGATGGTACGCTTCGAGACGGATTCCGCGCTCGACGCGAAGCTCGACAGCTATCGAATGATCGATTTTGCGAACGGCATGCTCACCGTTCGGTCGATCAAGCAGCAAATCGACGGCGCGTTAGGCTCTCATGGCGCCTGGCTACTCGAGCCGTACACGGATCTTCCGTCGAGCGCGGGATTGACGCTCAAGCCGGTTCCGGAAATCGAGAAGACAGCACGCGTCGCGCTCAAGCATGACTTCCAGGTGAACATTCACGCGATCGGTGACCGCGCCAATCGCGAAGTACTCGACGTATACGAGCGAATCTTCCGCGACAACCCTGACAAACACGATCTTCGCTGGCGCATCGAGCACGCACAACACATCGATCCAGCCGACATCCCGCGCTTTCACGCGTTAGGCGTCATTGCCTCGATGCAGGGCGTGCACACGATCTCCGATGGGCCCTGGGTCGCGAAGCGACTCGGCGAGGAGCGCGCGCGGCGCACTTCTTATCCGTGGCGATCGTTGTGGGATTCCGGCGCGATCGTTACGAATGGCACGGACACGCCGGTCGAAGACGTCGATCCGATCATGAGCTTCTACGGCAGCGTATCTCGAAAGACCAGGGAGGGCACGGTATTCGTGCCCGAGCAGCGGGTCACCAGGGAGGAGGGCCTGCGCGCCTACACGCTGAACAACGCGTATGCGTCATTCGAGGAGAAGGTCCTGGGATCGCTCACCCCCGGCAAGTACGCCGACATCGTCGTTCTGTCGAAGAACATCATGACCATTCCCGAAGACGAGATTCCCACGGCTCGCGTGGATCTCACCATTCTTGGTGGCAAGGTGCGATACGAGCGGCGCACCACCACTACCGCGGCCCGTGCCGGAGGCAGCGGACGTTGACGCTTGCCTGATTCGCGCGAGGAGGGCATGATAGCAGGCCCTGACTTCATGCCGCACCACCCACCCATGGAGGTGCCGTTATGCTCTCCCCTCGCCTTGCGGTCGTCGCCCTCGCCGGGCTCACCGCATGTACCACTCAGCAGGCCCGACGTACCGACACAACGAGTCCAGCGACGGCGACGCTCGCCGGCGCGCCGGCGACGGATGCCGCAGCCGTTAGGCAGGCGATCGAAGCTCAAAATTCGCGCTTCAGTGCTGCCGCCCTGAAAGGCGACACCGCCACGATAGCCGGTATCTACGCCGACGATGCCATTGTCATGGGGCCGAACGAGCCCGCCTTTCACGGTCATGACGCGATCGCCAAGGGCCTCGCAAAGATGATGTCTGCGATGTCATTGACTGGCCACAAGCTGCAGACGCAAGACGTGATCGTCGCTGGCGATTATGCAATCGAGACCGGCGCCTACGATGTGAGCGCGGCGCCGCCCAAGGCCAAGCCGGTGCACGACGTCGGCAAGTACATCGTCGTCTGGAAGAAGCAGACTGACGGCAGCTATAAGATTCTGCGAGACGTCTTCAATTCGGACGAGCCGATGCCGATAAAGTAGCCGCTGTCGGGCGTTCTCCTCTAGCGCCCGGCGGAAGGGAAGGGCAAATCTCGGGATAGCATTCGCCGTTCGAGGCCTTCATCAGGAGGACGCATGACTCGAATGCTGTCCCACCTCGGCGCGCTGGCTTTCGCCGCGTGCCTAACGATCCCGGCGCTCGCGAGCGCCGGCGCCCAGGAGCCGACCCCGCAAGGCACTCCGGCATTCGTCTCCGCGAAAGCGATCGCGGAGCAGCTCGGCGCCAGAATCCAGCCGCGGGATGAGGACGAATTCCACGTCGGCACGAGCTTCACCGCGGTCCTTGGCGCGCCGGAGAAGCTGAGCGCGTTCGGTCTCAAAGAGATGCACGCCGGCGCCCGAGTGACGGTGGCCCGCATTGCGCCTGACAAGATCCGCGTCGAGATCGACGAGATGGATCCAGTGCCAGCGAATACGGGCGCGACTCTGAAGCTCGACTCGAAAGGAAGTTTGGTGGCGGTGAAGTAGTGGCTGTGGCTGGTGGCTGGTGACTGGTGACTGGTGGAAAGAGAAAAGGCGGCGCGTAGCGCCGCCAATCCGAATTCACCAGGCCCCCCACCATCACTAGTCACCAGCTTGGGCCGCTGGCGCTTTCTTACCTACGGAACGGGCCGAGGCGCGTTCCGCGCGGACATACGTCAGCCAGCCGTGCGGATCGGCCGCTTCACCGCGAACGGTGGATAGAAAGGCGCGTTGCAGATCCTTCGTTATGGGCCCCGGCTTGCCGGCCCCGACGGTGATCTTGTCCACACTTCGGATTGGGGTGATCTCGGAGGCCGTCCCCGACAGAAAGACCTCGTCCGCGACGTAAACCATCTCGCGCGGCAGCGGCTCTTCGCGGATTGGGATGCCGGCGTCAGCCGCCAATGTGAGTACGGTCTCGCGAGTAATGCCAGGGAGCAGAGTGCCGTCGATTGGGGGCGTGTACAGGGTTCCCTTGCGCACGAGGAACAGGTTCTGGCCGGAGCCCTCGCTCAACATTCCGTCGGTCCCGAGAGCGATCGCTTCCGCGAAGCCCTTTGCCAACGCTTCCATCTTGATCAGCTGACCGCCGAGGTAGTTGCCGGCGATCTTCGCCATGGCGGGAATCGTGTTCGGTGCAACGCGGTTCCAGCTCGCAATGCAGGCATCGACGCCATTCTCCAGCGCGCCTTCGCCGAGATAAGCGCCCCAAGGCCAACAAGGGAGATACACCTCCACGGGGCTGGCGAACGGTACCATGCCGGCGGCACCATATCCCCGGACGATCATCGGACGAAGGTAGCAGGAGTCCAACTCGTTCCGCTCCACCAGCTCGCAGCACGCGGCGACGAGCTCGTCGAGGGAGTAATCGAGATCCATCCGGTAGATCTTCGCCGAATCGATCATCCGTTGTAGGTGATCCTGCAGGCGGAAGATGGCCGGACCGCGCGGGGTGTTGTAACAGCGAACGCCCTCGAAGACCGAGGAGCCGAACTGTACGGAATGGGACAGGACGTGAATCTGCGCGTCCGCCCAGCGAATGAATTCGCCGTCGCGCCAGATCCAGTTCGTCTCGCTGAGCTTGTACACGAGGGACGGGGTTGGGGTAGTGGAAAGTAGGGGCCGAATACAGCGTAGCGCCGCCGGCGCCACAAGGCCAGAGCAAATTTAACGACGCTGGGCCGTCGACGGCGGCGTCGGCGCGCGACGACACCCGATTGGACGGAACCATGTCTCGCGCGGAGTGTAGGTAGCCGAGTCGATGTTCCAGTTCACTCAACTTGGGCGACGCCGGAACATCGGCGTCGCCTTGCGCATTCCAACGTGTCCGCGGCCGTGGAAGCGCACTGCGCCATTCAGACGAAAATTTCGAGTTTACTAACTTTTCCGCAGGTGGGTTGACATGTCTGTCTTTCCTTCGGGCGGGCGCCCACGCGCGCTCGCGCTCTCCATCGGCAGCGCCGCCGTCATCGCCTCCGGCGTTTTGACGGCGCTGCACGCTCAATCACATCAACCGCCCAGCGAGAAAGCTGGGGCGCTCACGACCAAGGCGATCGCACCGCTTGTCGAGACGCAGAACGCATTCGCCGCCGTCGCGTCGCAGGTGACGCCGGCAGTGGTCTCCATTCATATCGAAGGCACGCGCCCGCCAGCGCAGCGGATGGACATGCCTGACTTTCCGGATCTTCGGCAGTTCGGCTTTCCAGACATCGGCGGAGCGCCCTTCGGCGGGCGCCAGCGCGGCCAGCGCGGCGAGTCCGACAGTCAGGTGGTCCATGCGTCGGGCTCAGGCTTCATCGTCTCAAAGGATGGTCTGATCCTCACCAACAATCACGTCGTCGCGGATGCGAACAAGGTGACGGTCATTCTTTCGGACCGTCGTGAGTTCGACGCGAAGGTCGTCGGTCGTGATCCAACCACCGACGTAGCGGTTATCAAGATCGATGGTCAGAACCTTCCGACCGTGCCTCTTGGCAACGACGAGACGACTCGCGTCGGAGACTGGGTGCTTGCGATTGGCAACCCGCTCGGCCTCGACTTCACCGTCACGCAGGGCATCGTCAGCGCGAAGGGACGCGGTGGTTTCACTGGTCTCTATGACAGCCCGTACGCCGTCGTCGACTACCTCCAGACGGACGCGCCGATCAATCCCGGCAACTCCGGGGGCCCCCTCGTGAACGTGCGTGGGGAAGTGGTTGGAATGAACGCCGCTATCGCCAGCCCAACTGGCAGCTACGCCGGCTACGGCTTCGCGATTCCTGTGACGCTCGTGCGTGACGTCATGAATCAGATCGTGCAATATGGTCATGTACGGCGTGGTCTTCTCGGTCTTTCGCTCGCCGAAGTGACGCAGAAGGACGCGCAGACGGACAGGCTCGCGCAGGGTGGTGTGGCGCAGATTCGCGGCGCGCTCGTTGCCGACTTCCCGAAGGAAGGCGCAAGCCCTGCACACGATGCTGGAATTCAGAAGGGTGACATCATCGTCACCGCGGATGG
>Ga0070717_10004139_pt1 | contig 10459 bp, 8 predicted proteins | sample LARL113metaG_FD_71366 | JGI IMG/M metagenome (GOLD analysis project Ga0070717, IMG submission 71366) | Corn, switchgrass and miscanthus rhizosphere microbial communities from Kellogg Biological Station, Michigan, USA - LAR L11-3 metaG | ecosystem: Host-associated > Plants > Roots > Rhizosphere ... | reverse complement strand
CTTCGTGCGGGCCGGGTACTACGACTGGAGCCCGGACAATTCCCGCGAGGTGGCGAAGGGCTGGATCAAGAAGGCTGACACCATCACCGAACTCGGCAAGCTGGCCGGGGTTGCTGATGTGACTGGCCTGGAGGAAACGGTGGAGCGATACAACGCGGGCTGCGCGTCAGGGGTCGACGAGCTCGGCAGGCCGCCTGAAACGCTGGTGCCGCTGGATTCGCCGCCGTACTACTGCGTCGCGATGTTTCCCGGCGGGCCCAATACGTGCGGGGGGCCGCGGAAGGACGAGCGGGCGCGGGTGCTTGACGCCTTCGGGGAACCGATACCCGGGCTCTACGCGGCAGGCGAGCTCGGTGAGGCGGTCGGGCTGCTGTACCCGGCCAACGGGGCCAACCTGTCGGAGTCCATCTGCTTCGGGCGGATCGCGGCGGCGGACGCACTGGGCGTAACTGCGCTGCCTTAGCCGAGTGGAGGGCGGGCGGCGTCCCAGTCGGCGAAGATGTCGCCCGCGGCGTCATAGACCAGGTCGATGCCCTCGATGCCGTTGAGCGAGGCGGAGCCGATGGTGTTCAGCACAAGCTCCTTGCTCACGCCGAAGGTCCGGGCGAGCAGGACGTTGTCACGGATGCCCGAGGCAGAACCACGGATCACGTTGTTGTGCAGCAAGGTGGTGGGCACGATCTGCTTGGGCAGCTCGCGGACGCAGTTTTCGAAGCGCTGCCGGTAGGCCTTGAGCAGGTCGGGACGGTTGGCGGCCAGGAACTGCACGTGCGGCGGGATCTCGCCTAGTGTCGTGCTGTACCAGCCAAGCACCGAACTGAGTTCGTCCGGCGACATGCGCGGCGAGCTGAAATCCAGGCCGGTCAGGAACGCACCGGGATCCGGTGCCCAGCCGTCGGGGAACTCGGCCGGCTTCTCCGGGGTCAGCCAGGTGTAGCCGTCCAGGGCCCTGGCCACGGTCTCCATGCCGGCCGGGCCCATGACCAGGAAGCTGATCGCGATCCCCTCCAGGATCTGGGCCTTGGTCAGGCCCATCCGCTGGCGGGTGCGGATCAGGTAGCGGACGCCGACGTCGTAGCCGATCACCGCGTAGAACGGAAGGAAGCCGAAGACGAACACCTTGCGCTCGGACTCGTAGTTGCCCGGCGTGGCGACGTTGGAGTAGTGCCGGTACCGCTTGAGCGTGGCCGGGTCCTCTTCGAGCAGGTAGTCCAGGCCGCGGTGGGTGTGGCCGAGGACCGAGGTGTAGAACGCGCTGAACCGGTCGCGCTCCTGCCCTGTAACGGACGAGACGTCGGAAAGGTCGAGGCCACGATTGACCCGGGCCATAGCTGCCTCCTCAAGACCTGAATATCATAATTTTAGAATTATTGACAGACAACGGCACGTGTCATAGCTTTGGATTACCAGTCCTGACACATGAGTCAAACACGTATAACCGTTTCTCTTGCAGTATCCCGAATTGAGGCGTGACCCGTTGACATGGCGCGACACTACCGCCTTCACCGGGCCGGACTGCAGCGTTCTAACTCATTGGTAAGGAGCGCGTCATGGCCGAACTTAACCAAGCCGAATTCCGCGCACTGCTGGACAAGGCGCAGATTCACGACGCGCTGATGCGGTACAGCCGCGGCGTTGACCGTGGCGACGGCGAGCTGCTCATGTCGGTCTTCCACCCGGGGGCCACCCTCGACATGGGCCGCGGGCCGATGTCGGCGGCCACTCTGGCCGAAGGAATCACGAAGATGACGGCCACGGGCACGATGCACTTCATCGGCAACGAGTACGTCGAGATCGACGGGGACACCGCGTACAGCGAGACCTACTTCATCTCCTACGCCACTGTCACCGAAACGGGCACCGACACCGGCAAGCCGGCCACCCGGTCGCGCGGAGGCAGGTACCTCGACAGGTTCGAGCGCCGTGACGGCGAGTGGAAGATCGCGCGTCGCCTGCTGGTCGACGAGTGGAGCAGGCTCGACGAGCTGCCCGCGCCGATGGGGCCGCCTCCCGGGCGGGTCGGGCTCAGGTCGAAGGACGACCCGGTCTACACGTTCCGGGCCGACGGCTGAGCCCGGTCATCGCGAGCGGAAGGAAACGGGCGTGACGAACAGCCGCGGTCTCGAACTCGGCGACATGGAGAGCGTTTCCGGCACCGAGGTCAGGGACTTCGCGAACTTCTACAACAGCGTCCTCGGCCACCGGCACATCGGGCTGGACCTGTGGCTCGATACCAGGCCCGACGTGCTCAAGCGGTACCGTCAGTACTCCGACACCGCGACGCCGCGGACGTTCGAGGACGATCACCGGATCACCGGCGCCGGCTTCACCACGTTTTACGCCGTGGTCGGGTATGACGTCGGGGTCCGGTACGCCGTGCACATGATGCAGGTGGCCGGGCTGAGCCGGTCTCAGGTCTACGAGAACCTGGCCATCTGCTTCCTGGTCGCTGGGCCGCGGGGGATGGAGACCATCGCCTTGGCCCTGAAGGATTACGAGTGGGCCGAGCCGGCCCGGCAGGCGACCTTCCCTGACGGGTGGGTGCACCGGCCCGATTTCCTGCGCTCCGGGCTGGACTTCTCGACGCGTGAGGCATCGGCCGGGGAAGTCGAGTTGATGCGCGGCTGGTACGTGCGCACCATCGGCGAGGTGCCGCCCCACGTCGAGTTGCTGCTGGACCTGCGGCCCGAACTGCTGAAGGCGTACCGCAACCGGTACGAGAACCTGCTGCGCGAACTGCCGACCGAATTCATCCCCGCCAGCCTGCTGCACTACGACGTCATCCGCGGTTTCAGTGAGGGCATCCGCGAGAACGTCTTGCTGCTGCGTTCCCTCGGAGTCGCACGGGAGATCGTGGTGAACATCGCGGGTTCCGCGAGCCTCAACGGCGGCATGGCGGGGTTCAGCGTCATGGCCAAGGCGGCGGGAGACGTACTGCGGAACTGGCGAGGCAACCGATGAGCGATGACGTCGTGGTGGTGGGCTCGGGCGCCGCGGCCCTCACCGCCGCGGTGTCGGCCGCGCTGCGCGGCGCACAGGTGACGGTACTGGAGCGCGCGAGCCTGTTCGGCGGCACCTCGGCCATTTCCGGTGGCGGCATGTGGCTGCCTGGCAACGGGCTCGACCCGGACTTCGCGGATTCGGCGGACGACGCCAAGCGCTACGTCAAGCAGCTGACCATGGGGCTGGTCGACGACGCGGTCATCGATCGCTACCTCGCCGAGGCGGCGGGCATGCCGGCGTTCCTGTCGAAGCACACCGCGCTGTCGTTCTGGACACAGATCGGGCGCCCTGACTACCACGCCGACTTCGGCGGCGGCTCGCTGACCAGCCGGACGGTGTTCCCTGACGCCTTCGACACAGCCCTGCTCGGCGACCTCAAATCCAGGCTGCGCCGACCGCACTGGCCCGGCGGCATTCCGCCGTTGCGGCACGACGAGCTTCAGCAGTTCATCGTCGCTGGCGACCCGGACGGGTGGAAACGGCTGGTCGAGGAGCGGATGGCCACGGGCATCGTCCTGCGCGGGTGCGCGCTGGTCGGCGGCCTGCTCGAGGCGTGCCTGCGGCTCCGCGTCCGGCTGTCGGCGAACACGCGGGCTCGGGAGCTCATTTTTCAGAACGGCCGCGTGGTGGCTGTGCGGGCCGAACGCGACGGCGCGGTTGAGGACTTCCCCGCCCGCCAGGGAGTAGTGCTGGCCAGCGGCGGCTTCGAATGGAACCGCCAGCTCTGGGACGCCCTGATGCAGATCCCGTGGGACGGCCCGGCCAGCCCGCCGAACAACGAGGGCGACGCCCTGATCATGGCCAGCCGGGCCGGAGCCCGGCTGGCCAACCTCAACCGCGCCTGGTTCACGCCCGCCAGGGATCTCGGCGAGACTTACGAGGGCCGCCCGCTCATCCGCATCGGCATGTACGGCAGCGCGCCAGGCGAGATCCTGGTCAACAGGACGGGCAGGCGTTTCGTCAACGAGGCCCTGAACTACAACGACATCGGCATCGTGATGACGGCGATGGATCCGAACCGGTACGAGTTCGCCAACCACCCGACGTTCGCGATCACCGACCGGCGGTACAAGGAGAAGATCGCGGCCTTCGACGCGCAGACGCTCAGCGGCGACCGGCGCACCCCAGAAGGGGTGGTCGAAGCACCCACCCTTCGTGAGCTGGCCGGAAAGCTCGGCATCGATCCTGACGGGCTGGCAGCACAGGTCGAGGAGTTCAACTCCCGCGCCGCCGACGGCACCGATCCGGAGTTCCACCGCGGCGAGACGCCCTGGGAGCTGTACATCCAGCCGAGCAGTGACCTGCCGAATCGCGCCATCGCCCCGATCACCGACCCGCCCTTCATCGGCTACCAGGTGCGCGCGGGCGTCTTCGGGACCAAGGGCGGACCGGTGATCAACGAGAGCGCGCAGGTCGTCGGGATGGACGGCACCCCGATTCCCGGACTGTACGGGGCCGGGAACGCGGTGGCCAGCATCTTCGGGGCGGCGTATCCAGGCGGCGGCGCCACCCTCGGGCCAGGCGTCGTCTTCGGTTACGTCGCCGGGCTGACGCTCACGTCCTGAAGGGAACGCGCACATGGCTAGTGAATGGGATCGCGAGGCCGATCTGGTCGTGGTCGGCTTCGGCGGCGCGGGCGCGGCGGCCGCCCTGGCCGCGGCCGAACTTAACGCCACGGCACTGATCCTGGAGAAGCAGCCCGCAACCCGCCACACGCCCAGCACGTCGATGTCCGGCGGCATCGTCATGGCCGTCAACGACGTCGAGCGCGCCACGGTTTACCTGGACCGGTGTGCTGGCAGCATGATCCCCGTCGAGGTGTCCCGGGCCTGGGCGGCCAAGGGCATCGATCTCGTCCAGTGGCTGGACCAGGTTGGTGCCGACCTGGCGCTGGAGCGGATCGGCGGGGCCGAGCACCCGGAGTTCGAGGGCTCCGAGGCCATCGAGTCCTGGGCCCAGTCCCGCCCGAGCACGCGGGTGCCGGCGGGGACGACGGTCCGGGAGCACAAGCCGGGCGCGAAGGTGAACGTGGCCGCCGACGGGGCGGGCGCCGTCCGGCACGCGCGGCGTATCGGCTACGAGTACTTCGCGGGCCTGCGCAACGCGGTGACCAGCCGATCAAGGATCGGCGTGCTGTACGACACGCCCGCCGTACATCTCATCAAGGGCCCCAGCGGGCGCGTCATCGGCGTCGAGGCCCGCCAGCACGGGCGGGTGATCCGGATCCTGGCCTCGCGCGGGGTCGTGCTGACCGCGGGCGGCTATGAGTTCAGCGACGAAATGAAAACCAACTACCTCAAGGCGTCACCGATGTACTTCTACGGCAACCCGGACAACACCGGTGACGGGATCCGCCTGGCGCAGGAGGCAGGCGCCGACCTGTGGCACATGAACCAGATGGTCGGCCGCGCGATCGGGCACTTCGAGCTGGACGGGCAGGAGCTGAACTTCGTCATCGGGATCCACCCGCCCGGATACGTGATCACCGACAAGTACGGCCGGCGCTTCGCCAGCGAATACCCGCAGGCGGAGATGAAGCACAGCTTCTACTACGAACTGCTCGCCTACGACGCCGAGAAGAACGAGTATCCGCGCAACCCGTGCTACTGGATCTTCGATGACCGGCATATGTCGAACGGCCCGCTGGTCAGCAGCCTGGGCGGGACGGTCGGCGCCGGCTACTACGACTGGAGCCCGGACAACTCCCGGGAGGTGGCACGGGGCTGGATCAAGAAAGCCGGTTCAATCAGCGAGCTCGCGGAACTGGGGGGGTTCACCGACCCGGCTGAGGTGGTGCGTACCGTCGAGGACTACAACAAGGGCTGCGCGGCCGGGCAGGACGCCTTCGGGCGCCCGGCGGACTCGCTGATCCCGCTCGACAGCCCGCCGTACTACCTCATGCCGTTGTACCCGGGCGGCCCGAACACCTGCGGCGGCCCGCGGCGCGACGAGCACGCGCGCATCCTGACCCCGTTCGGCGAGCCGATCCCCGGGCTCTACGGCGCGGGCGAACTCGGGGAAGCAGTGGGTCTGCTGTACCCGGCGAACGGCGGCAACCTGTCGGAGTCGGTGTGCTTCGGCCGCATTGCCGCCGAGCACGCCATCGGGCGCCGGGCCTAGCTCTTCGCGGCCAGCCCGGCCAGCATGTACTCGACCGTGGCGGACGTCAGTTCCTGGGCTGAGATCGCCCCGCCGGGCGTGTACCAGCCGAGCAGCGAGTTCGCGGTGCCCATGGCCAGCCTGGTGGCCAGGTGCGGGTCACCAGGTCGTATCTCGCCCAGCCGCTGGCCTTCCACGACCACCTCAGTGGTCAATTCGTGGTAGAACCGCTCGCCGCGTTTGAGCCGCAGGTCTCGCTTGCCGGACAGCTGGTTCCGCTCGGCAAAGTAAATGCGGAAGGCGTCGACGTTTTCCAGGAGCGTTTCTATATGCCGCTCGAAGAGCCGGGTGAGGCGGCGGGTCGGAGTTTCCTCGGCGACCGCGATCGGCCGGGCCTGCTCGAGCAGGGCATCCCCCAGATGGCCGATGATGCGCCAGAGCAAGTCTTCCTTTGATTCGAAATAGTAATAAAAGAGCGGCCGGGTAATGCCGAGCTCGTCGGCGATCTCCTGGAGGCTTGTCTCACGGAAGCCGCCCCGGCTGAAGAGCTGAATGGCGTTGCGGAGCAGTTCTTCCTCGCGCGACACCTTGACGGCCTTGGCCAAGATTCCTCGATTCGTGGGGCGGCGCCTGAGCAATTTTACGCATCAGTACAGCTCGGCAGGCGCGACGCCACCGTACCTTCGGATTTTACTTTTTCGTAAGCCTCTAATCTAGAGAGTATCAATCGATGATCCACACGTCGAAACAGGGCAGATAGATCAATCTTGACTCATCTGTCAATCTTGCTAGGGTGATGTTATGGCTGACGCGAACCGGTATCCCCTGACCACGACCCCGATCAAGCTCGGGCCGGTCGAGATTCGGAACCGCTTCTACCTGTCCCCGCACGGCGTCGGATACAACGTGGGTTACGAGCCGTCCGACGTGTTCGCGGAGTATTACGAGACCCGCGCCGCGGGAGGATGCGGGCTCCTGGTCCACGCGATGTCGACGATGCCGAAACGCGGCGGCGGCAGCCTCACCACTCCGTACCTGGAGCGCACCATCCCGTCGTTCCGGGCGGTAGCCAACGCGGTGCACCGGCAGGGCAGCAAGATCTTCGCCGAAATTCACTATTCGCGGGTCGGGAACCTGTGGAGTTACGAGCCGGGCAGCTCCAACGCGCCGCTGTTCGGGCCGTCTCCCGTGCAGACTGCCGACGACTTCCACGTGACCCACGAGATGAGCACTGAGACCATCGCCAAAGTCGTCGATGCCCACCGGATCTCGGCGCGGCACCTGGCCGAGGCGGGCTACGACGGCATCGAGATGCACTGCGCGCACGGCATGCTGTGCGAGGCTTTCCTGTCGCCCTACTTCAACCGGCGCACCGACGAATACGGCGGGAGCATCGAGGGCCGGATGCGGTTCCTGGTCGAGTGCCTGCAGGCGGCCCGCGAGGGGGCGGGCCCTGACCGGGCCATCGGCATGCGCATGAACGCCGACGAACTGGTGCCCGAGGGCGGCGGCCTGACCCAGGCCGACAACCGTGAGGTGGTCAGGCGGCTGGTCGAGGCGAAGCTGCTGGATTTCCTGGACCTCGACATCGCCATCGAGCCCGATCAGATGGTGCTCGGCATGCCCAACTACCTGCTGCCCAAGCACGTCTACCGCAGCTACGTGGCGGGTGTCCGGGAGGCGGCGGGTGACATTCCCGTGCTGAGCGCGCTGGGCCGGGTCACCTCGATCGCCGAGGTCGAGGAGGCCCTCGTTTCCGGCGTGGCCGACATGATCGGCGCGGCCAGGGGGCTGATCGCCGAGCCTGACCTACTGGCCAACGCCCTCGCCGGCCGGGAATCGGACAGCCGGACCTGCCTGGCATGCAACCTGTGCATGACCGACGCGGCCCGCGGCACCTGGGGCTGCGCGATCAACCCGGAAACCGCGCGGGAACAGCGCTGGCGCTCCTACCCGCCCGCACCGCGGTCGTCGCGGGTGGCGGTGATCGGCGGCGGTCCTGCCGGGCTGGAGGCGGCCCGGGTAGCCGCCAAGCGCGGGCACAGCGTGGTGCTGTTCGAACGGCAGGACCGTGTCGGCGGCCAGCTGAACCTGTGGGCCGCCCTGCCCGACCGGGAGATCTTCCGGACCACGCCGGAATGGTACGAACGGCAACTGCGCCAGGAAGGCATCGACGTCCGGCTGAACACCGAGGCCACCGCGGACCTGATCCTGGCCGAGGAGCCCGGCGCCATCCTCATCGCGACCGGCTCGCGGTACATCCGCACCGGAGAGACCGGCTACTTCAAGCGCCCGGTACCCGGCTGGGACCAGGACTTTGTCGTCACCCCTGAGCAGGTGATCGGCGACGGGCTGAGCTTCACCGGAGGCGTGCTCGTCTTCGACGAGGAGGGCATCACCACCGGTCCCGGCATCGCCGAGCTGCTGGCAGCCCAGGGGGCTCAGGTGACGGTGGTGTCTCGCTGGTCTGAGCCGTTCGCGAACCTGGGCGGGCTGCTGATCACCTCGACCATGCCGCGGATCAAGAAGCTCGGCGTCCAGATCCTGACCAGGACCCACCTGCGGGAGATCGGCGATCACTCGGTCCGGGTCTACGACATCGACACCGGAGCGGAGACCGAGCTCGAGGTAGAGGCGATCGTGATGGCCACCGGCAGGCGGGCCGACCTCAGGCTTGGCCGGGAGCTCGCGGGCCGGGCGGAACAGGTCTTCCCGATCGGGGATGCCCTCTCCCCCCGCGGGCTGACCGCCGCCATCCAAGACGGCCACCGGTTCGCGCGGACGATCGGGGAGCCAGACGCACCGCGCACGTTCACCGACCTGTACTTCGCGCCGGTCGACTCCTCCACGTTCCAGCGGCCAGCCTCGGTCTTGCTGGCCCAGGGTCGTGATCAGCCGATGGCGGGCGGGCCTGCCTAATCCCCGTTGAAGGCGGGCGGCCGGTGCTCGCGCCGTGCCTGGACTCCCTCGTGGATGTCGTTGGTGGCCAGGGTGACCGGCTGGGCCAGCGCCTCCCACTGCAAGGCCAGCTCGAACCGGTCTCGCGAGCCCTGCGTCAGGCCAGCCTTGGTCAGCCGGGTGGCGATCGGTGCCGCCCGGGCTACGGTCTCCGCGACCTCCAGCGCGCGGTCCACCACATCGTCGGCGATGTCGCTGACCAGCCCCCAGGCCAGCGCCTCCGGCGCGGTCAGCACCCGCCCGGTGTAGAGCATCTCCCGGGCTCGCGACATCCCCACAGCTTCGGGCAGCAGCCAGCTCACGCCCATTCCGCCATGAGTGCCCAGCTGCGTGAACGGGGCGCTGAAGGTCGCCGACGGCGCCGCACAGCGCAGGTCACAGGCCAGCGCCAGGCACAGCCCGGCCCCCACAGCCGGGCCGTTGACCGCGGCCACCACCGGTACCGCGAGTTGCTGCGGGGCAAGCCACGCCTGGTAAAAGGGGAGCATCTTGTCCCGCAGCCGATCCGGGGTGTTGTCACTGAGGTTGCCTTGATCCAGCCACGACAGATCCGCCCCGGAGCAGAACGCGCTGCCGGTCCCGGTCACCACGACTGCTCGCAGTGACCGGTCCCCGGCAACTTTGTCCATCATCACGGTCCACGCCGACGTCAGTTCCGACGTCATCGCGTTCCGCAACTCTGGCAGGTTCAGCGTGACCAGGGCCACGCCAGGCGAGGCGAGCTGAAGATCTACCAGCCCTTCCAGCCCATGAGTCATGCCGTCCCTTTCCGGCCTCAGCTGGCGGCGTAGAGGATGTCGTAAGGACCCTGCTTGAGCTGGCATTCCTTCAGCGAGGAACTCGGGAAACCGTTGTGCACCGTCGGAGTCGCTGTCCAGTCCAGGGCCAGACCCGGAACGTTTGTCGCCAGGTTGGACGTGGCGCTGAGCGCGGCCGCCAGCTTCAACCCGTCCATCGAGTTCGCCGTCTCGATCGCGTGCTGGATCGCGAGCAGGTAGAAGTACCCGATGACGATGCCGGAAGTTGCCGGGTTGACCCCGATCTTGGCCGCGGCCCCTCGGAGCAGGGCGACGTTCGTGGGCGTCAGCAAGGTGGAGGTCGGCTGCCCCTCCGTGTAGGAGATGTCGCAGCCGTCGACCGTCCCTGGCGGGACCTGGGCGGCGGTGACACCGAAGTCGTTCAGCCCGCCCCAGCCGACGATCTTGGGTGCCCAACCGATCTGCTTGAGTCCGGAGACCATGGCAGGGACGCCGGTGAACCCGGTCGGGAACAGGGTCTGGATCCCGGCCTGCTTGGCCTGGGTCAGCGGGGTGGTCAGGTCGATGGCGGTGGGGGAGTAGGTGATCGTCTTGATGAACGTCAGCCCGGCTGCCTTGGTGGCGGCCTCGGCGTCGGCCGC
>Ga0070717_10004138_pt1 | contig 10460 bp, 6 predicted proteins | sample LARL113metaG_FD_71366 | JGI IMG/M metagenome (GOLD analysis project Ga0070717, IMG submission 71366) | Corn, switchgrass and miscanthus rhizosphere microbial communities from Kellogg Biological Station, Michigan, USA - LAR L11-3 metaG | ecosystem: Host-associated > Plants > Roots > Rhizosphere ... | reverse complement strand
CGGTCTTCCGCGGCGTCGGCATGGCCGTGGAGGCCGGCTTCGACATCGGCGGCCTGGCCGGGCGGGTGGCCAGGATCAGCCTCGGCGCCGCCGACGCGGCGGCGGCCGCCGCCGGGTCGCGGGCCACCCGTGAGCCGGCGGCCACGCCGGGCCAGGAGGCGCCCGACGGCGAGGCCATCGACTGGGAGACGGACCTGCACGCGGCCAGCCATTGGGTGCTTGACGAGCACCGGGTGAACCGGGTCCCGCTGCTGCCTGGCACCGCCTACCTGGATTTCGCGGTCCGCGTGTTCCGCGAGCACGTCACACCGCGGCAGGAGGGGGCGATCGTGCTTGAGGACGTGGTCTTCCGTGCCCCCTTCTACGACGCCAGGCCCCGCCGGATGAGGCTGTCCTTCCGCCCCCGAGGCGCGGGCTATGAGTTCATCGCGGCATCCCGTCCCGGCGACGATCCGGCGGCATCGTGGGTCACCCATGCCACCGGAAGGGCCGCTCGCTCGGCCGTGACCCGGCCCACGGTGGATCTGGCCGCGCTGCGCGCGCGGATCGAGCTGGCCGGTGGCGACTCAGGCGGGAGGCCGGTGAAGTCGGCGTTCACGCTGGGACCGCGCTGGCGCAACCTGGCCGCCCAGTGGACGGCGGGCGAAGAGCGGCTGGTCATAGCGGAGCTTCCCGCGCCCTTCCGGTCCGACCTGGCCGCGCACGCCATGCATCCGGCGCTGCTGGATACGGTGACCGCCTCGATACGCAAGCCGGGACAGGGCTCGACGGTCCCGTTCCTCTACCGCCGGCTGGTGCACCACGGCGACCTGCCCGGGGACTTCACCGGTCACGTGCGGACGCTGGATGCGGCGGATGCCAGCACGGTGGCCGGAGACCTCGACCTGATCGATTCCGACGGTAATGTCCTGGTGTCCATCGAGGGCTTCACCATGCGCGACGTGGACCTGGCCGCCGCCATCGCGCAGGATGCCGGGCCGCCGGCCGAGGTGCCTGCGCCCCCCGCGGAGGCGCTCGACGGGCTGGATCCTGAGGCTGGTGCGGAGCTCCTGCTCCGCCTGCTCTCGGCCCGGGCGAGCGGTCACGTCCTGGTGCGGCCCTATCGCGGTGGCGCTCCGGTGCCGCTCGAGCGGCCGTCGCAGGGCACAGTGGAGACAGCAGCTGTGCCGCCGGCCGAGGCTGCCGCCGGGACGCCGCCACAGGAGCCGCCGCGGCCCGCGGCGCCGGTGGCGCCGCCAGCCGGCGGTGACCTGGAGGAGCGCCTGCGGCGCGTGTGGGCAGAGGTGCTCGGCGTCGCCTCGGTCACCGATGACCAGGACTTCTTCGATGCCGGCGGGCACTCGCTGACCGCCATCGAGATCACGTCGAGGGTGCGGGAGATGTTCGGCATCGAGCTCAGCATCGGCCTCCTGCTTGACACGCGCACGTTCGGCGGCCTGGTCGGGGTGCTCCGCGAGCACGGCGCCCGCTGACCGGCGGCCGGTGCCCTGACCGGGGCTGCCCGGTACCCGCAATCGGGGACTACGCCGGGCCGGGGCGGGCCGGCATAGTCGGCAGTGAGCCGCACGGAGGCCATGCGCGGCCGGGACGAGAGGGTAAAGCGATTGATCGACGTCTACATCACGGCTCCGTCCCTCGGCACGAAGCTAGATGGCGGCTATTTCGCGCACGAGTACCACGAGAAGATGGCCAGGGCGGGCAGCTGGGCGGAGGCCGGGAAGTGCCGCGGGGCCCTGATCTTCACCGACCACTACTCGCTCGATCCCTGGCTGGTGGCCCAGCACCTCATCGAGCGGACCGAGACGCTGATCCCGCTGGTAGCGGCGCAGCCCCCGTATATGCACCCGTTCACCGTGGCCAGGTTCATCAGCTCACTGGCCTGCATGTACGGCAGGCGGGTCGACATCAACCTGGTGACCGGGGGGAACCGTGAGCACCTCGCCGCGCTTGGCAGCCTCGTCGACCACGACGAGCGTTACAAGAGACTGATCGAGTTCGCCCGGGCCATCGGCGCGCTGCTGGGATCGAGCGATCCGGTAGATATGGAGGGTACCTACTACCAGCTTCGCTCCGCCTACGTCCATCCGCCGCTGCGGCCCGGGATGTTCCCGCGGTTCTTCGCGGCGGGATCATCGGCCGCCGCCCGCGACGCCGCCCGCAGGCTCAAGATCACGCGGCTCCAGTATCCCCGTGCGCTGCCGGAGTACATGCCCGGTGGCACCGACCTCAAGGGGACGGGGATCCGGCTCGGGATCATCGCCCGCGATACCAGTGCCCAGGCGTGGCGGATTGCGGAGAAGCGGTTCCCGCCGAGCGGGCTCGGCGAGCGGCGTACTAAGATGATCGCGCCGCTGATCGATTCCACCTGGTGGCACCAGCTGCTCGAGGACTCCGTTGAGCCGCAGGTTCCCGACTCCCCCTACTGGGTCTATCCGCTGCGCGGATACGGGGAGTTCTGCCCGTACCTCGTAGGCGATCACCGAACGGTAGCGGAGTACTTCGCCCGCTACCTCGACCTCGGCATCACCACGCTCATCCTGCAGCTGCCGCGCGAGGAGGAGGACGTCCAGCACGCGATGATCGCGGTCGAGCAGGCCGAGCGCCTGCGGCTTGCGGTGACCACCGAGGGACCGGATCACGGGTTGTAGACCTCGCGGCCAGGTCCCTCGCAGCAGAGCGGAAGCGCGCCTGGGTCAGCGAGCGCCTGTCCCTCGGCCAGGTGGATGAGATAGTACTGCGGAGCCATCGCGGCAGGCCGGCCGCGGAGCCTCCGGATGACCTCCTGGTGCAGACGCGCGGTATCCAGGCTGGCGTCCTGCACGGCCACCCGGCCCACCAGCCGGCATCCGTCCTGGCCGCCGACGACCTCGGCTTGCGCGGCTACCACTCCGGGAACTTCACCGAGCAGCCGGGCGACCGCGGCCGGCTCCACCCAGCAGCGATCGACCCGCACCGCGGTGGGGCTGCGGCCGACCGGCGCTACCCCGGTCAGCCGGGCCGCCTCGGCCAGGCAGAAGTCCCGCCTGACCGCCTCGATCAGCACCGTCTCGATGCCGTGCACGAGCGTGCGGACGTCGGCGAGAGAGAGGTAGCCGCGATCGGCGGCCAGGAAAAGCCGGAGCTCGGCGCCGAGCCGCCCGCTCACCTCGAGGACGAACTTCTGGCGCGCGCCGAACAGCGCGCCTGACCGGAACCGGCTGCGGGAACGGGCCGCCGCGATCTCGCCGACGTCCCACACCGGGCCGGCCATCCGGGTCGTGGCGTCCGTGCCGTCGCGGAAGTGGCAGAGCAGGTCCGCGCTGATCCCGCGGCACACGTTGATCTCGTGCGTGATCTCGTCGATCAGCGGGGCCGGATACCGGGCGTGCCGGTAGGCGGCGGCCGCGGACTGCCGCGAGCGGACGATCAGCTCATGAAACGAGATGTCGCCCAGGTCCACGGCGAACAGGGCAGGCTGCACGCACGTCCCGACCATCTCCCGGACCTCCGCCTCGTGCCGGTTGGACGCGAGCAGGCGCATCGCCACGGTCATGTTGCCGGTGCGCAGGCCGAGCAACGCGGCAGTGGCGGCGAGGATCACGACCGGGGCCGGGGTGCCATGACGCGTGGCGAGCGCATCGGCGGCCAGCGCCGCCGCGGAGGTCCTGAGCTCACCGGTCAGGCACCAGCGATCGGCGGCCTGCGCAGGCTCGTAGGGGAACATGGTCTGCGGGATGGCCCGCAGGCCGCGCCGCCAGTACCTGGCGGCCTGCTCGGCCAGGCGCCGGCCCGCCGGAGACGCCTCCGCCTCGGCCTGGTCGACCGGCTGGCGGGTTGCCTTAGCGCCGGCAGGCGGGGGCGGCTGGCCGGCGCGCGCAGCCAGGCGGTCCGCCAGGGCCGCGCAAGCGACCCGCATCCCCCACCGGTCAACCGCCAGGTGAGACGCCGTGAGCAGCACGTAGGCCGGCGCGCCCGCACAGGTGACTACGGCGGCGCGCAGCGGCCACTCCTCGTCCGCGAAGGCGTGCCCCCGGTACTCGCGGGCCAGCCGCCCAGCCACGGACGCGGGGTCCGCGGCACCCACTTCGTGCAGGTCCAGTGGGTACTGGCCGACGGCGGTGACATGCTGGCGCGGCACGCCGCCCGGGTCGCGGCGCACGGTGGTGCGGAAAGCCTCGTAGGTCTCGACGAGCCAGCGGAACGCGTCCTCGACATCGGTCAGCGTGCTCCCCCGCGGCGCGCTGAGCAGCCGGGCGGAATTGAAGTAGTGGTGCTCGGGCCAGATCTGGTGCTGCAGCTCCCATATGCCGCGCTGCGACCAGGTCAGCTCGGACACGGCCGACCTGTCGCCACTGAAGATGATCGTGGCCTGTGCAGTGGTGGCCGGAAGGCCGAGGTTCGTAGTCACGTGCCACCAGTCTTGCCGGTCCCGCTGCCAGCCGGGCGTCCCCGCTTCGCGGGACTGCCGCCCGGCCGCCGCTTCAGGGATGATCGGCTTACCCTGCTCCGCAGGTCCACGCAGGCCCAGTGCCCATCGCCCGGCCGCCAGGATGGTGAATTGCTCGTGCAGGCGCCCGCCACCGCCGACCAGGTCAGCGGCGGCTACATCGCCGCGCTTGCCGCGCTTGATCCGATCGCCGCGACGCGGATGGGCGTGCCCGGCCACGACCACAGGCTGACCGACTACTCCCCCGAGGGGCACCGCGCCCGCGCCGAGCTCGCCCGGCAGACCCGGCGTCAGGCGGCGGCCATCGCGCCCGCCGGCCGGCGTGAGCGGCTAGCGCTGGCAGTTCTCAACGAACGACTCGGCGCTCAGCTGGCCCTGGACGAGGCGGGCCTCACCGAGTCGGCGCTCAGCACCGCATCGAGCCCCGTGCAGAGCCTGCGCACGGTCTTCACCCACATGCCGGCGCAGACGGCCGGGGACTGGTCGAATATCCGGGACCGCATGGACGGCATGGCGGAGGCGCTTTCCGGTGTCCGCCGGTGCCTGGAGCGGGCGGCGGCTCGCGGTCAGGTGACGCCCCGCGGCGAAGTGCTGCGCGTCGCCGGCCAGTGCTCGTTCTGGGCGGGCGACAACGACCACGGACTGTCTCCCTTCGAGGCCTTCGCCGCCCGTGCCTGGCGGGTCCGGGACGTGCCGGTCCTGGCCGTCCAGGCGGCGGCGATGGCGGCGGCCCGTGCCTTCGGCGAGTTCGCCGAGTTCCTCCGCCGGACCCTGGCCCCGATGGCGCCGGAGGCCGATGCCATCGGCCCGGACGCATACGAGCTCTGGCTGCGGTACCATCTCGGCGCCGACGCGGATCCTGTCGAGTGCTATGAGTGGGGGCTTGCCGAGCTGAACCGGGCCGGAGCCCAGGCCCGCGCCCTGGCGCGCAGGATCTCCCCAGGCACCACGCCGGCCGGGGCCGCCGCTCAGCTGGACGCGGATCCGCGCTACCAGGTGCACGGCCCCGAGGCGTACCTGGAGTGGCTGCAGCAGCGGGCCGACGAGGCGATCGCGTACCTGGCCGGCCGGCACTTCGATATCTCGCCCGAGATGTCGGTGCTGGAGTGCGTGACCTCCATGGAGCCCGAGGTTCCCGTCTTCTACACCGCTCCGTCGGCCGGTTTCGGGCGGCCTGGCCGACTATGGTGGGCGATCCCTGGCAGCGGCCCGTTCTCCGTCTGGCGCGATCAGACCCGCATTCACCACGAGGGCGCTCCCGGCCATCACCTGCAGCGGGCCGCCCTGGTAGACCAGGGCAGCAGGCTCAACGCCTTCCAGCGGCTCGCCGGAGAGGTGGACGGACACGGCGAGGGCTGGGCCGTCAGCGCCGAGGACCTGATGGCGCAGTGGGGCCGCCTCGACGACGACGGCTTCCGCTTCGGCTGGCTGGACGGCCACCTGCTGCGCAGTGCCCGCGTGGTGGCGGACATCGGGCTGCACCTGGCCCTCCCGGTCCCTGACGGTGCGGCCGGACAGCGCTGGACACCCGGCTACGCCGTCGATTTTCTCGCCGCCCGCACGACCACAAGCCGCCCGCAATGCCGGTACGAGGTGAACAGGTACCTGGGCTGGCCCGGGCAGGCTCCCTGCTACAAGCTCGGCGGGCGAGCCTGGCACGCGGCGCGTGAGGAGGCGCGGAGCCGGCTGGGCGGCCGCTTCGACCCGCGGGCCTTCCACCGGGAGGCCCTGGCCCTTGGTCCCGTCGGCCTGGACCTGCTCGGTCCGCAGCTGACAGAGGCCTGCGCCGAGGCGCTGACGGTATGAGCGACCAGGCCGGCGCGGCGGAGCTGACCGCGGCTTACGTGGAGGAGTGCCGGGCCGGGGACGGGGGGCTGCGCGGCGTGATGCGATCGGTGCGGGAACGGCTGAACGAGCCGATGGCCGCCTCGATCGGGCACCGGCTCTTCCCCCGCCCGTTGTTCGCGGACCGCCGCGAACTGGACGCGTTCGGCGCGGATGCCCTCGCGATCTTCGACATGACCGTCTCGCTCCCCCGGCGCCTGTTCGGCGACGACCTGTTCGGCTACTGCGCGGCCATCCAGATGCCACCCGCCGTGGTGCCCGTGGCCCTGCGCGGATACGGCACCGCCAAGGAGCCGACGTACGGACGCGCCGACATGTACCACGACGGCACCCGGTTTCAATTGCTGGAATTCAACATCGACAGTCAGATCGGCGGCCTGGATAATGGCGGTGAGATCCCGCGGCTGCTCGCCGGGACCGAGGCATTCCGCCGCTTCATGGCCGACCGCGACGTCGGCTTCGTCCATCCCGTCGAGTGCCTGGCCGCGACACTGCGGAAGCTGGCCGCCCCGCTCGCCGCCGGAAGGGATCCGGCCGTCGCCATGCTGCAGCTGCGTCGGCTGCCGTCCGACAGCAAGGACTACCTGGGCCGGCTGTCCTTGCAGCACGTGCTGCGGCGGCTCGGCATCAACGTGCAGCTCGGCTTTCTCGACCAGATCGAGGAGCGGGAGGGCCGGCTTTACCTCGCAGACGGCCCGATCGATGTCGTCCTGCGACTGTTCGGCGGCTACGAGATGCTTATCGAACCTGGCGGGCGGCAGCTCGCCGAACCGCTCCTGCGGGCCGCCGAGCAGGGCAGTGTCGTGCTCTGGACTCCTCTCACCAGCCTGCTATTCGTGAGCAAGCGATGCCTGGCGCTGTTGTCGGATCCGCGGTACCACGACCGCTTCTCCGCCGGCGAGCTGGCCGTCATCGACCGGGTGGTTCCCTGGACCAGGGCCCTGGATTCCGGGACCGGCGAGGCGGAACTGGCCGAGTGGCGGCGCGACAAGGACAACCTGGTCATCAAGCCGAGCTTCTCCCACAGCGGCGAGGGCTTCGTGGCCGGCTGGCGGAGCACCGAACAGGAGTGGGCCGAGGCGCTGGCCGCGGCCGCGTACATCGGCGCGGTCGTCCAGCGCAGGATCGTGCCGCAGCCGGAGCCGATGGTGAACCCGGACACCGGCGAGCTGGCGGACTGGCATGCGGCCTGGGGGCTGTTCGTGGCCCCGGACGGCTACGCCGGAGCGTATGTCCGGCTGCTGCCCGCCGACGCCAGCCCGGTGATCAATTTCCACGCCAGCCCCGAGACCCGGGTCGGCGGCGTGTTCGTAACCTGACCGGCCGGCCCCGCGCGGCACCATCCGGCCGAGAGGCACCCCGGGAGGAGACAGGGTGACCAGGACACCCACCATGGAGCAGGTGCAGGGGATATTCACCCGGCTCCGCCCCATCGACCTCGACACGAACTTCTTCGACGCCGGGCTCACGTCCCGGTCCCTCGCCGACATCCTCGGCGGGCTACAGGACCTGGGCCTGACCGTAAGGCTTGTCGACCTCTATCGCTTCCCTACCGTGCGGACGCTGGTCTTCGAGCTGGCCAGGCGCTCGGATCCGGGCGGCGGGGACGCCCCCGGTGGCCTGCCCTGGGCCTGATCCCCGGCACGGCCCGGTCGCAGGGGGTGCCCCAAAACGGTTACACGCGGCGGGCGCCGCCGTGCCAGACAATGGCCATAGAGCGCCGGTACGGCACACGGGCCGGCCGGCCCCGAGCCGACTCAAGCACGAGGAAGGTGTGTGCCATGAGGGTGGTGCTCGTCCGGGCGCCCGAGGATCAGCTGCATGACGACCGCCTCGATCCGCCTCTCGGTCTGATGTACCTGGCGTGTGCCCTCGAGGACGCCGGCCATGAGTGCGTGATCGTCGACCTGTGCGGCGGCCGCCCGTTCGAGGAGATCCCGTTCGGCGACCTGTACGGCGTGTCGGCGTTCACCACGAGCTATCACGTGGCCCTGCGCATCCTCGCGTACCTGCGGGCGCGCGAGCCGGAAGCGGTTATCGTCGCCGGGGGCCCGCACGTGTCGGCGGTGCACGGCAAGGTGCTCACCGAGGGCTTCGACTACGCGGTGGTCGGTGAGGCGGAGGTGACGCTCCCGCCGATCGTGGAGAGCCTGGCCCGGCGCCGTCACCTCAGCCAGGTCATCTACGGCACGGAGGTCAGGCCGGTCGACCGCGCCCGTTTCGCCTTCGACGTGGTTGACCTGATGTCCTACACCCGGACCGTGGACGACCAGCGCTGCGCCACCTTCCTGTCCTCGCGAGGCTGCCCATACAAGTGCCGGTTCTGCTGGACGCCCAACAACTTCGGCGACTCGCGGTTCCACTCGACCGGGTACATGACCGAGCAGCTTGAGGTCCTGCAGGACCGCTACGGGATCAGCGCCGTCACGTTCCACGACGACAGCTTCCTCGCCGACCACACGCGCGCGTCCGAGCTGATGGACCTGCTGTCGGAGAAGGGCTTCGTGTGGCGCGCCGAGTGCAACCTGCTGCACCTCAAGCCGGAGGTGTGCGAGCGGCTCGCCGCCACCGGGTGCCGGCATATCCTGGTCGGGCTTGAGACCGGCAGCCCGGCGATGCTGCGCGCGATGCGGAAACCGCAGAACCAGCAGGTCATCGCGGCCGGGATCCGCAACGCGGTGGCGGCGGGACTGACCGTGCGGGCCAGCCTGCAGGTGGGTTTCCCGGGCGAGACCTGGCAGACTGTCCGCGAGTCCGCGGAGTTCCTCGCCGACCTGCCGTTCCAGGAGTACAGCCTGTATAACTTCACGCCGTTCCCTGGCACCGACCCTTACGAGCACCCGGAGAAGTACGGCATCGAGTGGATCAGCTCCGACTACGCCGACTTCTACCTCCTCAAGGGCCACAACGAGGCCAATTACAGCTACCGGACCAGGGACTTCGGCCCGGAGCAGCTGCGCGAGTGGCGTGCGTACCTCATCGAGAGCCTGGACGCCACGCACACCCCCAGCGTGGCGGTAGAAGGCAAGTGGACGGTGGCGTCGGAGAAGTGAGCACGCCGCCGCACGGCCAGCTCAGGCCCAGATGGCCCTGACGGCACGAACCACGCGGTCTACCTCGTCGTCGGTCATGGCGGGGAAGCACGGCAGCGACAGGAGCCGGTCGGCGGCGCGGTCGGTGTGCGGCAGGCTGCCCGGCGCGGCCAGGTCCCGGTACATGCGCAGCCGGTGGACCGGCGTGAAGTGTATCGACGTGCCGACCCCGGCGGCGCCGAGCCGGCGGGCGAGCTCGTCCCGGTCGAAGCCGGCCAGGTCCGGGTCCACCTGCAGCGCGTATAGATGCCAGGCGTGCCGCACATCCGGCCCTTCGACGGGCGTGACCAGGCCCGGCAGGTCCGCGAAGGCGCGGGAGTACTCAGCGGCGATCTCAGCGCGGCGGGCGGTGAACCCGACCAGGCGGCGTACCTGGTGGATGCCTATCGCCGCCATCAGGTCGGACATGTTGTACTTCAGCCCGCCCTCGACCACCTCGTAGGCTGAAGGCCCGCGGTTCCCGTGCCGGAGCCATGCCGACTTGTCGATGCCGTGCCGGCCAAGCAGCCGTGCGGTACGCACCAGGTCGGCGCGGCCAACCAGCATGCCCCCCTCTCCCGTCGTGATGTTCTTGTTGGCGTAGAAGCTGAACGCCGCAAGGTCACCGAGCGAGCCGGCCGGGCGGCCCCGGTACTGCGCGCCGATGGCGTGCGCCGCGTCCTCCACCACCAGGATGGGCCGGGCGCCGAGGATCTCACGCAGCTGGTCCATGTCGCACGGGTGCCCCCCGTAGTGCATGGGCACCACGGCCCGCGTGCGCGGCGTCAGCGCGGCCGCGACGGCGTCCGGGTCCAGATTCAGGTGCTCCGGCGCAACGTCCGCCAGTACCGGGGTCGCGCCCACCCGGATGATGACGTTGGCTACCGCGCAGAAGGTCAGGCTCGGGGTGATGACCTCGTCGCCCGGGCCTACGCCGGCCGCGAGCAGGGCCAGATGCAGGGCGGCGGTGCAGGAGCTTACGGCGAAACTGTCCTGCGTGCCGGTCAGCTCGCGCACCGCCGCCTCGAACCGGGCCGCCTTTGGTCCCGACGTCAGCCATCCCGACCGCAGCGTGTCGATGACCTCGGTGATCTCCTCCTCGCCGAGCATCGGCCGGT
>Ga0070717_10004137_pt1 | contig 10461 bp, 10 predicted proteins | sample LARL113metaG_FD_71366 | JGI IMG/M metagenome (GOLD analysis project Ga0070717, IMG submission 71366) | Corn, switchgrass and miscanthus rhizosphere microbial communities from Kellogg Biological Station, Michigan, USA - LAR L11-3 metaG | ecosystem: Host-associated > Plants > Roots > Rhizosphere ... | reverse complement strand
CGGCAGCAACCCGCAGGAACGGCCGCTCAGAGCGGGAGAATTTGTGCTCGGATATCCGGATGAAATCAGCGATTCACCCTCTATCCCGCAGCCGGAGATCTTAGTCCGCAATGGAAGCTATGTGGTCTTCCGTAAGCTACATCAGCGTGTTGCCGCGTTCCGGCAATATTTAAAAGAAAACTCCTCAAGCCGCGATAGTGAGGAACTCCTGGCCGCAAAGATGATGGGCCGCTGGCGCAGTGGCGCGCCTCTCGCCTTGTGTCCCATGCACGACGATCCATCAATCGGTGTAGACCCGAAGCGCAATAACGATTTCCTGTTCAAGGCGGACGACGCGATCGGCTACAAGACTCCGTGCGGCTCGCATATCCGGCGCATGAACCCGCGCGATGCGGACGTGGCTGGCGTGGTACGCATCCATCGTATGATCCGGCGTGGAACCGCTTATGGTCCGGTTCTGCCGCCGGACATTATGGAGGATGATGGTGTCGATCGCGGAATTATGTTTGCCTTCGTCGGAGCCAACTTAAGCCGCCAGTTCGAGTTTGTCCAGTCCGAATGGATGAATGATGGCGCTTTCTTTGGTGGGAACTCAGACAAAGATCCTGTTTCCGGTTCTGGCGACGGCACTGGAAGCTTCGATGTGCCTCGACGGCCGGTCCGGATGCGGCTGAAGGGTCTACCTCGATTCGTGGTGACGCGTGGTGGAGAGTACTGCTTCCTGCCCGGACTGCGCGCTCTGCGCTGGCTTGGTGATCTCACGGCATAAACAGGACTGCCGTTGTGATATCCGTCCTGTTTTCCGCGAACCCGTCATTTGGCGCTATGCGCCGCGCTACTGTTCAACACGATCCTTGCCCACTCGCAATCGAACAACTACGAATACAATGATTGCCATTTCCACTTAACGAATACATCGAGGAAGGAACCGACATTCACGATTTCGTGAGTACCATCGGGACGCGAGTCGGACGAGTGGCACTATTCGGCATCCCCTCCAGCAAGGTTGGTCTTACGGTTCAAATCGACTTAGATCGTCTGTGATGGCCTAGTCGCGGTTAATCTTCAGAGGGACGCGCGAGCCAGCTCTTTCCGATAACGGCACTTACCGAGCGCAGTGCCGGAGTGTCTCCACGTTGCGCATTATTCTGGACATTTCCTGAACGCTTCGGGAGGAACTGCGCAAGCAGAAGCCGCGGAGCCGCCGGGCATCGGAATTCTCCCGAAGCAAGCGCTCAAAAAATTCGGCGATCCATCGCCGTGCTCGGAGGCTGTGGCTATTCTGCGTGGCCTTCAGGGTAAGATCGGGTGCGGGCTCTTCCCAGCCTTCAGCTCCTAGCCCGAGATCTCCGGTTGCCGGGGAGAAGCGGTGCCCACACTCCAGCACAGAGCGCCACGAGTCCCTTCTACCAGCTGAAACTGCTGAATGGAGGCGATTACGGCCAAGTCCCTCCGCTCCGGACAAACGAACACGGTCGCCAAACGGCAGCACCAACTCCGGCGGGTTTCGATAGAAATAGTCGACCCAGTCGGTACGAAGTGGCGCAGTGGTCGTGGACAACTTCCTATTGAGACATATCCACGCGATTACTCTGTATTGAAAGTACTTCGGTTATGCTTCGGAACCGTGCTGGCGTTTGCTCTTCCGAGCCCAAAGCGCAACCATGCCGGCGAGCCCGATTCCCAGCAACAAGAGCGAGCCGGGTTCCGGGACAGGACTCGCGGTAAATGAGCCGTACCTTCCCGGGGGCACTCCGGAATCGCCGCCGGCGTTCGGGTTATCGACAAGGCCAGTCGCATTCGCGAGCCCTGCCGCGTAGATAATCGGGCCGCCCCCCACGTCGCCGTTGCTCCAAAGCTCACCAACGTACCCTCCGGGTCCGGCTATATTAAACGCGACGCCATAGATGTCGAACAGGCCTCCGGAAAATGGATAGGTTAGCGTGGGGACGCCGTTGATGAGTACGTAGCAGACCGCCGGAGAGTTTCCTGCCGGGTAAAACACGTCGTCGTAGGATAAACCACCTTGAGTAGATGCAAAACCAGAGACCAGAGGATTGTTCACATACGATATCGGGGTGTAGAGACCGGTAATCGCACCAGAGACATTAACGTTTGTGTCCGAAAACGTTCCGCTGATGCCGGTGATCTCATAGCCGGGGGGATTAGTAGAGTTCGTGGTCTGCTGCCCAACCGTGAGCACGCCGGTAGCGTTGATCCCGTTTCCGTTGAACGAGAAATTAAATTCGTCTGCCATCGCGCCTGGCGCAACTGCAACTGTCGCCGCTAATCCGAGCAATGCAAAATAACCGATGTTCATTTTTCTCCTGTAAGGTCCTCGCCAAAGATTGAAAAGCCAGTCAGTTGGACACAAATAAGAAGCATCGATTACAGAAAAGCTTCTGGCGAAACCCAAAACCAGTGCTAGCAGTACCATACACTTGACACTCGACAACGCGCCCGGGGCCGAGGTTGGTTTCCCTGAAGTGAGAAGAACGACGAACCGAATTTGGCTCGTGCTCCCACTCGTTCTGCAGGCGGGCATCCCTGCCATCGCGCAAACTCACGCGCCGCCGCTTGCGCTTTAACCGCTCCGGGAGAGCCTCGCGACGAGGTCTCGTGAACGGCGGAGTCAATCCATCAAGAGCCCTTATTCAAGGCAAGCCGTCAACGCGTGTACGACGCATTGACTAATGAGAAACAGTTCGACAGAGTTGTCGAACTGAGCGGTGCAATGCAGGAGATGAGACTCGGAGAAAAGCCCGCGCTGATCAGCCATCAGGTGGGAGGCACGCGTTTTCAATTTTCGGTGGTTACATTACGGGGCGTCATATCGAACTTGTCGAAAATGAGCGGATTGTGCAGGCATGGCGCGTCGGGAGTTGGAAGTCCGGCATCTATTCGATCACCCGGTTCGAATTCGTCGACTAGGGCCCGTGTAACCAACATCGTCTTCGGCCACTGGACTCTCCTGTGTGCTTAGGTCAGCATTTGGCAGATGGCTGGAAAGCGCATTACTGGGAGTTCCTAGAAAACTGCTTGCGGCCAGACGTTGAGCCGCGAGTAGGTTATGAACTGCTCCTCCATCTCGCGTTTTCTAACGAACGATGTCGCGAAAACTTCAATTATCGATTTATTTGCCGCGAGCGCCGGCGCGGTTTCGAATATCGCGCGGGTGGACAAGAACACCGGCCTTGTCAACGCGAGCTTTACCTCGGCAATGCGCTGGTGCTGGGCGGACCGCAATAACTGACGTTCGGACCGAGCCTCGCGGTGACCGATATGGCCGTTGAACCACGCGGGGGCCGCGGGATCGGTAAACGCTGGGCGACTACAGCCAGTACCTTACACGTGGTTCTTAGGTCGCCAGGAGCATGTTAGAACAATCGCATATAAGACTTTCATATTTCGTGCATAGAAAATAATTGCTTTACAACCACTCCGCGTTGGCGGAGAATTCGGTAACTGCTCCTTGGCGTGACCAACTGCCGTCGCGCTGACTCACACACCCCGTCGTGAAAGATCGTGCCTACGCGCGACCCTGTTTTGGGGTAAAAGCCCCGTGCGGGCATTAGTTCCAGTCAGGAAAGGACGCATGAAAAAGATCGAAGCGATTATACAGCCGTACAAATTGGACGAAGTAAGAGCGGCGCTGCACAGCCTGGGCGTCGAGGGCTTGACGATTATGGAGGTTCGCGGCCACGGGCGGCAGAAGGGCCATACAGAGGTGTACCGCGGACAGGAATACACAGTGGATCTGCTGCCGAAGGTGAAAGTCGAGGTGGTCATTCCCGCGGCGCGCTTTGAAGAAGTAGCTTCGGCCTTGATGGCGGCCGCTCGCACTGGCAAGATTGGCGACGGCAAGATCTTCGTATACGACGTGGAAGAAACGATTCGCATTAGAAACGGCGACCGCGGCGAGGCGGCGCTCTAACTGAAATGAGGACACAATATGGGAGCTAATCCAACACAAGCGCAGGCACTCGTGCTGTTCTTAGTTGCATTCATCTGCATTGCGGGCAGCTTTGCGGCCGATTTGAACTGGTTACTGATGATTCTTGGCCTTGCGCTCCTGGGCGCGTCGGCGGCACTTTTTCTGAAGTGCAAGCCGTGGGAACACAAAGAACTATAAGGAGAGCGAATACACATGATCTATACCGGAATTTTAGTGACGCTGGCCGGTTTCGCGATCGCCGTGGCAAGTCTGGGATTGACGTCGAGCGTAAACGCCCGCCTGCTGATTGTGGTGCTCGGACTTGCGGTGAGCCTTTTCGGAATCATCGGGGTGATCAATAAGGCGTATCTAAAGAACGCCATCTGGAGAAAACAATCGTGAAGAGATTCATTCTACTGATAGCGGTCCTTGCCCTTGCCTCCGTCGCCGGCTTCGGTCAAACACCCGCCGCTGCTCCTCCCGCACCAGCCGCGCCGTTGACCACGAATGACGTCAAGAACATCGACACGCCGAGTGCCGCCGACCGGCTGAAAGGAGACCCGGGCGGCGCGCTCACCGGTACTGTCGGCGACGTGGCTGTGGGCGATGCGAAAAAAGGCCTCACCGTTGCCGACGCGATCAATCAGATCGGCCAGAACAAAGTTGCCATCAACTTCACCTGGACGCTGATTACTGGCTTTCTAGTTATGTTCATGCAAGCCGGCTTCGCCATCGTCGAAACCGGCTTATGCCGCGCCAAAAACGCCAATCACACGATGATGATGAATTTCATGGTGTATGGCGTCGGCATGCTTGCCTATTGGCTGATCGGTTTCTCGATCCAGATGGGCGGCGTGGGCGGCATCGCGAACCTGGGAGGCATTCCTTCGCTGAACACCGAATGGGCGATCACGCTTTTCGGTAAACCGTTCGGGCTTTTCGGCCAGCATGGAATCTTTTTGACACAAGGCGGCACGTACGATGTCGGCGTCATGGTCATCTTCCTGTTCCAGATGGTGTTCATGGACACGGCGCTCACCATCGTCACGGGTTCGGCGGCGGAGCGTTGGAAGTACGCGGCGTTCATCGTTTCGTCCTTCGTCCTGGGCGCTTTTATCTATCCACTATTCGGCAATTGGGCCTGGGGCGGTGGCTGGTTAGCTAACCTCGGCGGGAATTTTGGTTTGGGCAAAGGCTATTGCGACTTTGCGGGCTCCGGTGTAGTACACGCTGTCGGAGGCCTAAGCGCCTTGGCTCTATCGCTCATTGTCGGACCGCGCCTCGGCAAGTACACCCGTCAAGGCAAGCCGAACGCGATCATCGGTCACGATATCGTCATTGTGCTCACGGGTTGCTTTATTCTTGCCTTCGGCTGGTTTGGATTCAATCCAGGCTCCACGCTCGGAGCGTCGGGCAACGGCAATCTCCGTATCGGCTCGATTGCGGTGAACACCATGCTTGCCGGAATGGCGGGTGGCTTCGGCTCCATGCTTTACATGTGGATGCGCTACGGCAAGCCCGATGCCTCGATGTCGGGCAACGGCCTGCTCGCCGGGCTCGTGGCAATCACCGCTCCCAGCGGTTTCGTCAACACCGTGGGCGCCTGCATTATCGGCTTGATCGCGGGCGTTTTGGTATGCCTGTCCGTCGAATTCGTAGATAAGGTGATGAAGGTTGACGATCCAGTAGGCGCTATCTCGGTCCACGGCACTAACGGCTTGTGGGGAGTCCTTTCTGTCGGACTGTTTGCCGACGGAAAGAGCAACTATGGGGGCTCGTGGAACGGCGTAACTGGTTCCGTGACCGGTCTGTTTTACGGTGACGCAAGCCAACTGGTGGCACAGCTCATTGGCATCGCGACGCTGGTAGGGCTCGTGTTCACAATGACTTTTGTCGCGAACCTAGTAATAGATGCCGTCATCGGCCAGCGTGTTGGGGCCAAGGCGGAGCTCGAAGGCCTCGATCTTCCTGAAATGGGCCAACTCGGTTATCCCGAATTTGAATTGAAAGCCAGGACGGCAGGCGCCTGACCATGACAGCCGAACTGACACCGGTTGGCCCGCAAAGAATTCCGGCGGTTCCCTGGCGAGACCCTCACACCGTCTCGCCGGAGAGCCTCGCCGGATACATTCAGAATCTCGAGGCGGCTTGTCTCGACAATCCACGCTCAGCGGGAGTTCGCACTTGCCTCGGCATGGCCTACGCCATGAACTTTGAGGTTTACAAATCGATGGACGCGCTCGAAGCGGCGGTCGAACTGGAGCCCGATCATTTCTTCGCGCAAATGAAATACGCGGAGCTGCACTACCGACTGCGCGCGCTGATAAAGGCCGAGCGGGAAACGTCCAAGGCTCTCGAGCTCGCTACCAATCCCTGGGAGTATTCGATCGCGCGTGCGCAGTTGCAGGAGATCCGCCGGCTCATGCGCGACGGCACGCAGAAACCGGAATGGACAAAATCGCTGAAGAGTCCTGCGCTCTGTCTGCTCGCTATGACGATTGTTTTTTCTTTGGCGGTCTACTGGAAATGACACGACAATGGAGCTACTTCATCGGCGCCGTGGTAGTTACCGGTTACTTGCTGATTAGTCACGGAGCGCCGCCCGCAGCCGTGGCTGCCGGTGCGGCCGGCGCGGCGATTCTATTCTGGCGGCGTGGCAGCGTCTCCCGCCTGTCGTAAAGTTCGTGCTGCATGCACAATATTCCTCTATCCATGCTGATACTGTTCGTATCGGCAAAGCTGATGGCGGAGGTTGCGGAACGTCTGAATCAGCCCGGCATCGTCGGTGAGATCATCGCGGGAGTTCTGATCGGGCCCAGCGTTTTGGGGTGGCTCGCTCCGAGTGAGTTTCTCACGGCTATGTCTGAGTTGGGCGCGATGTTTCTGCTCTTTCGGGTCGGACTCGACGTCAAGTCATCCGAACTGATCCGAGTCGGAGGGACGGCTCTGCTAGTGGCGTGTTCGGGGGTTGTCGTGCCTTTCATCATGGGAGCCGGATTACTGCTCGCCTGGGGCGCCAAGCTGAACGAGGCGATCTTCGTGGGTGCGTCGCTGGTGGCGACTAGCGTTGGAATCACGGCGCAGGTTCTCTCGGCGAAAGGACTGCTCGAGGAGATTTCTAGCAAGGTCATTCTTGCCGCGGCAGTCATTGACGATGTCCTCGGACTGCTCGTTCTCGCCGTCGTCAGCAGCCTGACGCGCGGCAAATTCGACGTGCTTCAGCTTTCGCTGACCGCTCTTCTGGCGGCCGGTTTTACGGTCGTAGTAGGTCATTGGGGATCGCATGCCATGCAGCGGGTGACGCCGCACGTACATCGCACATTGAAGGCCACCGAGGCGCGCTTTGTGATGGCCCTGAGTTTGCTGTTTTTATTGGCGGTGCTGGCCGTCTCAGTAGGCGTGGCGGCGATCGTGGGGGCGTTCCTGGCGGGCCTGGCGCTTGCCGAAAGCACCGAGACGCGCGAGCGTGATCTCGCTCAGGGTGTATCCGAATTTCTGGTGCCTTTCTTTCTGGCGGGAATCGGTTTGCATGTGGACCTTTCCGTGTTCGTGAAGCCGGCCACAGCGATTCTCGCTGTCGTATTGCTCGCGGCGGCAATCCTTTCGAAATTCGTTGGCTGCGGATTGGGCGCTCTCGGATTGGGCAAGGTAGACGCACTGCGGGTCGGGATTGGGATGATTCCCCGCGGCGAAGTGGGCATGATTGTCGCGCAGATCGGGCTGGGTTTCGGAATACTCAGCCGCAGTTCCTATAGCGTAGTAGTCTTCATGTCTGTTGCCACAACTGTCGTGGCTCCGCCACTGCTCAAGGTCGGCTACCGCAGCCTTTTGGAATCACGCGGCCACCAACTAGAAAACGAAGTTCTGCGCTTGGGGTGATGTTGTATGAAAAAGAAAATGGTTATCGCGGTCGATCAGGACCAAGGTAAGGCAAACTTCCGTAAGGTCACGGTAACGCTTCCACCAGATATTTACGAGCGATTGATTCAAGAGTGCGCACGCCGGAAAATTGCAGGAGAACCGAATCAAATGATGTCCGCCCTCTTTCGCGAGGCCTTGATTGACTATTTAGGTGAGCCGCGCTAGGAGTCTCCCTCCATGGTCCTCGAACTGGGACACTTGCGATGGGTCGACCGCTACGTCAAGGAAGCAATATCCTCTTAGTGGACGATGATCCTGTCTTTCGTCGTACGCCGCACATCCAAAGGCTTGATACACGTTTCGCTTGAGAAGACGGGAGAAGAGTGCTCGACATAAGTCGCGCCGCGAGGGACAAGAAAGACAACGCGACGTTGACATCGGCGTTTTCAAATAAGATTCCGGCGGTTCGAGTTCAAAGCGGATTGTTGCCCTGAAGTCATTCGTCGATGGAACTAACGCCCAACCGAACCTGCACAACTTGGCAAAGAAAAGTCTAGCCGAGACGGATGACCGGATCATCGACGGACCAGATTGTTCAAATGGAGCCAAGGCCGACTCCGCACGCGCCTCCTCGTCTGAAGACCACGGGTAACGGCTTGCTAAAGATGATCGGCGGCAAATTAATGCCGGTTAGATTTGGGAAGCAAATTGTCGATACCCACCAACTGCTGAGAGGTATCCGGACCGAACAGCAGGTGCGCACGTTCTTCCAAATCCTTGCCTTCTCGCTTCCGTCCACTCGTTCTGAGGAATGTTGCGTATTCACGATAGACGGCTTGTCCATCTCGGATACGGATGGCTGGTGGGAGACGATCGAGAAGAACCACCGCCTCCTGGAAATAGCCCTCGGCTTTCTTTAGGTCCTTATGTCTTGTATACGCAACCGCTGCCGCAAGCAAAATCCTTACACGGGTGTTTGGATCACGCGAGGGGTCCTCCGCCATTCGTAGAGCGCGTTCCAGGAGCGCAATCCCTTCTGGAACGCGGCCTTCGTTTACGTACAAGATGGCTAAATTGCACAGTTCGGGCTGAACGTCTAGCGAATCACCCTCACCAGCCTTCTCCCATTCGGCAATGGATTGACGGTATGCGTCTGTAGCACCTTGAAAGTCGTGCTCTTCCTTCAGCAAGTCCGCCCTAATGCCTTGCGTGAGGGCTAAATCAGCATGCTCGTGGACGGGCAGAGACTCAACCCGAGACAGCAGGCTGGCGGTTTTACTGAGCCTCCTCTTCTCAAGCGAAATTCGGGCCAGAAGTAAAAGCGGACGGCATAGCGCCGGAGAATCCGGTCCAAACGATTCCCCGAGCAACTTCGCTGAGCGGTCTGCGGCCTCCTCTGACGCATCGAGCTTTCCTGAGTATTCGAGCGCGTGTGCCAGGTTACTCAACGTAACTCCCATGCAAAGGCTGTCATGAATTGAGACGTCAAGCTGAGAGACAATTTGCGAAAGCTGCCCGGCCGCCTCGGCAGCACGGCCCCCATCCAACAAAACGAGGGCTTTACGATTCACTGCGTCACATTCAGGACTGAGCGTTGCCGCCACGAGCCGCGTAGCGACGATTAAGAGCAAAGCAAGCCGGTTCAATCTTTTGGCGTACTGCATTTGATTTTTCCTGTCCTCGGTTACTTAAGTCAGCAGATGTTGGCCGTTAGGTGGCCATATCGGAAGCTATTTCCGGCTGCTTGATGAGGTGTGGGCAGCGACCCTGACATTCGAACGAAGGGCCGTCCGGGTACTGGCAGTCAAGGGCGCCGAAGACGGCCGCATTAAACAGAACCGTTGATTTCACCTGCGGCTCAGCAGTGTTGGTCGCCCTGATCCGCCGCCCATTGCCGCTGTGGTCCGAGCAGAGTTCTTTTTAGTGGAATTAGATCTATTCGTTTCCGCTTGGGACGTGGCGATTACCGGTCGTCATAATCCCCGTCATGCTCCGGCCGGAGCTTGTGATTGTAGATGTAATCCCCAATGCGGGTCCCCAGCAGCGTGCCTGCGTCCTGATCGGTGCGGAAATGGATTCCTCCATAAACGCGCGCATCCGAGATGTCATCAGTGATCTCCTCGAGCCTTGAGTAATGCAGCGTCACGCCTGGGAGCGCCGGCGTCGACAGGGTAATCGAGAACGGGCCCTCGCCATAGATCTTCTCCATCACTTCTCTCGCAGCGTTGCTCAAAGTGCCATGGGCGGAAGGATAGGACGGGAAACAAGGCGTCGTGATCAGGGGCTTGAAGTTCGGGTCCGGGGTGGTCTTGTCATTGCCGTCATCACCAGCATCGTGAATCGCGGTTTCGGGCCGCCAGAAGTTGTACAGGTACTTGTTATAAAAAGTCGCAACTGCCGCATCACTGATAGCCATGTTGATGAGCGCAAAGTCGCGCGCGTTCTCGGATAATGATCTCGGCTTCGCGGTAGTTATCTGTCTTGCGGCGTCGTTAAAAATGAGGACTGGGATCTCATGGTCGTAGAACAGGGCTACATTCGTCTGGTCCTGCGCACGCTCGGTGCTGTTCACGTTACCTAACTCCTTCACCTCGTCATAGGACAGCGTATACCTGCCACTGGTGAGAGCGGGAGGTGGACCCAGATGGAACTGGCTGGCGCTCTGG
>Ga0070717_10004136_pt1 | contig 10461 bp, 10 predicted proteins | sample LARL113metaG_FD_71366 | JGI IMG/M metagenome (GOLD analysis project Ga0070717, IMG submission 71366) | Corn, switchgrass and miscanthus rhizosphere microbial communities from Kellogg Biological Station, Michigan, USA - LAR L11-3 metaG | ecosystem: Host-associated > Plants > Roots > Rhizosphere ... | reverse complement strand
AGGTGCGCCTCCTCGCGTGCCCGCAGCGCCTGGCTGTTCGGCCCCGGGACCTGCGTGACGAGGTGGCGGTTCTGGTTCGCGGGCTGCGGCATGGAGCCGGTCTTTTACCCTAACGCGCGGCCGATGCGTACGAAACGGAGGACCGCAGAGACGTTCCCGATCACCGCCACCGCCGCGAGCGAGACCAGGCAGGTCGTCGGGTAGGGCAGGCCGTGGGCGACCAGGTTCGTGCCGAACAGCGAGGTCGTGCCGACCCCGGCGATGAGATACATCGCACGCTCGTGGCGCCGCATCAGCCCGCGCGGCGGCGTGACCTGCAGCGCCTCGGCCTTGGCGCTGGCGTAGCTCACCATGTACGAGGCCAGGGTCGCGCCGAGCGCGAGGCTCATCTGCCACCACGAGTCGTGGAAGTACAGGACCAGGCCGGCGAGGAACGCGAACTCGGTGTAGCGATCGATCGCGGCGTCGAGCAGCTCGCCCTGGTTCGATCCGCTATTGGTCAGTCGCGCGACCTGGCCGTCGAGGATGTCGCCGATCGTCGACATCGTCGCGAGCAGCGTGGCGAGCCCGAACCAGCCGAACGCGAGCGCGACGCCGGCGCCGAGCCCGAGCACCAGCGCGCTCCAGGTCAGCCCGTTGGGCGTGATGCCGAGCGCCGCGAGCCCGCGGACGACCGGCTCGATCGCCCAGTAGGTCGCGTCCATGATGCCGCGGCCGACCAGCGCGGTGCCGCCGATCTTCGAGACCCGCTCGCTCTGGAACGCGCCGCGCATCGCCATGCGAATGCCGTACAGCGAGAGCGCGACGAACCACAGCGCGCCCGTCGCGTACGCGAAGTAGATGTCGGGGCGCATGCCGAGTGGGTTCAGCCGGCCTTGACGACGGCCGACCGCGCGTCGCCGATCGCCAGCTGCTTGCCATCGGCCCGCGCCGAGGCGTACGCGGTCTCGATCAGCTGGACGCACATCGCCGCGTCGCGCGCTTCCTGACCGACCCACTGGCCGGTCCGGACCTGCTGGACGAACTGCAGCTGCAGCGCCTTGAACCACTCGGCGTGCGAGGCGTCCATCCAGTGCGACGCCGCGGTCACCCGCTCGACGTCGACCTGGCCGCCCGCGCGCTTGCGGTGGATCTCGATGTCATCGTCCTCGACCTTGATGGCGCCGTTGGCGCCGTGGATCGTGTAGATGACCTTGCGGAAGCCCGCGTTCCAGGTCAGCTGCGCGACCGCGATCCCGGTCGGGAACGTGACGGTGCAGCTGAAGTTGTCCTCGGTGTCGAACGTCGACAGGTTCGACATCTTCGCGGTGATCGCGGTGGGCTGCGAGGCGAGCCAGTCGAACGCGAGGTAGAACGTGTGGCTGCCATGGTCCATGGCGATGCCGCCGCCCGACGTGGTGCGCGAGCGCCGCCAGTCGGGCTGCCACTCGGCGACGCCCTTGGCGTGCGTGGTGCGGAACGTGTCGAGCGTGACCAGGTGGATCGCGCCGAGCTCGCCGGACTCGAGCACCGAGCGGATCGCCTTGATGACCGGCGCGTGCTTGTAGTTGTGCGACGGGAAGAACACCTTCTTCGCGGCGGTCGCGTGATCGAGCATCGAGCGCGCATCGGCGGCGCTCGTCGCGATCGGCTTCTCGCAGAACACGTGGAGCCCGTGCTCGAACGCCGCGTGGGCGATCGCCGCGTGGTCGCACGGCGGCGTGGCGATGTCGACGAAGTCGAGCTGCTTGGCCTCGGCCTGGAGCAGCTGCTTGGTGTCGGAGTAGATCCGCGCGCGCGGCAGGACCTGACGGGCCTTTTCGCGGCGAGCGGCGCAGACATCTGCGACCGCGACGATCTGGAGCTGGTCGGGGGCGGCGAGATAGGCCGGAACGTGGCCCTTCTCCGCGATAAATCCGAACCCGATGAGGGCACCCTGTAATGGACGGGTCATGCGTCTGCCTCGGCAGTGAAGTAGGTCAATTTGGTGACAGAAGCAAGAACCGGCGCACCCGGAGTCTGGTCGCGCGCACGCCCTGGCGGCGCCTGGGTGAGAGCTGTCGGATTTTCGACGTTTAGCCCGCGAAACGAGTGTCAGCTTTTCGACAAAATGGCGTCGAAGGTGATGATCGTTAAGGTGGTCATTCACCACTGCACAGGGGCATTGCGACACCCTGCGACTGCTTGCCACACCCTGCGGCACGGGGCGTCAGGCGGTCGATGTGCACGTGCTAGACCGACGACGAGATGAAGTTGTTCTCCTGCCCTGCGTGCGGCCAGATCGTGTTCTTCGGCAACGTCCGCTGCGAACGATGCGGAGAAGGGCTCGGCTACGAGCCCGAGACCAACGTGATGGTCGCGCTCCACGCCGACGGTGATCACCTGGTCGCGAGCGCCGGCCGTCACGCCGGCACCGCGTGGCGGTACTGCGCCAATCACAGCTACGACGTCTGCGACTGGCTGCTCCCCGCCGACGCGCCCGAGCCGCTGTGTCGTGCGTGCCGCCACAACGTCACCATTCCCGATCCCGGCCAGCCGCAGAACCTCGTGTTGTGGCGCAAGGTCGAGGACGCCAAGCACCGCCTGCTCTACACGATCCTGCGGCTCGGTCTGCCGCTGTTCGATCGCGGCGCGCGGCCCGACGGCCTGGGCTTCGAGTTCCTGCGCTCCGACGATCCGAAGCACCAGGTGATGACCGGCCACGCCGGCGGCCTGATCACGATCGCGCTCGACGAGGCGATCGACGCCGAGCGCGAGCACCGGCGGACCAAGCTCGGCGAGCCGTACCGGACGTTGCTCGGCCACTTTCGCCACGAGGTCGGCCACTGGTACTGGGACCAGCTGGTCAAGGACACGAAGTGGCGCGCGCCGTTCGTCGAGCTGTTCGGTGATCCGGACGAGGACTACAGCGCCGCGCTCCAGCGCCACTACGCCCAGGGGCCGCGGCCGGGCTGGCAGGACGAGCTGATCTCGGCGTACGCCGGCTCGCACCCGTGGGAGGACTTCGCGGAGACCTGGGCGCACTACTTCCACATGGTCGATACGCTCGAGACCGGCGGCTCGTACGGCCTCGTGATCAGCCCGCGGGCGGATCACGACCAGGTGCTGAGCACGGCGCTCGACTTCAAGATCTACGATCCGCGCCTCGAGATGACGACGCTGGTCGACGCGTGGGTCGCGCTGTCGGCGGCGCTCAACTCGTTCAACCGCTCGATGGGCCTGGCCGATCCGTATCCGTTCGTGCTGTCGCCGCGCGTGATCGAGAAGCTCGGCTTCATCCACGCGCTGATCCGCGAGCACCGTCCGGCGTAGGATCAGCGGCGGCGGCGGCGGGCGAGCAGGCCGGCGAGCACGAGCAGCGCGCCGGCGCCCGAGCCGCCAGCGCCGACCGAGCAACCGCCCTCGTCGGTCGTGGGCTCCGTCGGTGGCGTGGTCGGCGGCGGCCCGCCCGGGTTCCCACCGTCGGCGATCGCGATGTCCGCGCACTGGTAGTAGAACGAGTTGTACGGGACCTGCGTGGTCATGATCTGCATCAGCTGCAGCGTGCAGTTCGCGCACGGCGTGGTGGGCAGCGTGATCTGCTGCGTGTAATGACCGCCGGCCTTGTCGGGGATCGCGTCCATCAGGGTGAACGCGTAGTTGTCGTCCGGGTTCTTCGGATTGACGAACACGTCATCGCCGTCGTTGTCGAACGCGATCCGGTAGTGCCCCGGGTGATCGACGGTCTCGTCCCACTCGACGGTGATCGTCGCGCCGGGCGCGAACGTCGTGACCTTGGACCCGCGCTTGGAGTTGTTCGCGCCGCACGGCCCGGCCTTGTTGTCGAGGGTCCGGGGCGGCGGCGACGTCAACGTGACGTGGGCGGACGCGGTTCCGGTGAGCAGCAGCAGGCACAACAGCGTTCGCACGATCGCAGGATGCCCGAAACCGGCGGCGTCGGGGCAACCTTGTTGTGCGCGCCGCGACTTGCATCACGCGCGGCACAATGCCCCGCGCACCGCGTCGACGATCGTTCACCACCAGCCGCGCATCAACGACGAGGCCTGCAGCGCGGCCCACGGGTTGTCGTGCGGCGCGGCCGGCGGCGGACACGCCGCGAGGATCGGCGTGACCAGCAACGGTAGCGACGGCACGCTCGGATCGGGGTGCGCGAGATCGAGCGCGTGGGCGAGGTTGGTGATGTTCGAGCCCGGCGCGTCGCGCGCGGTCAGGCTCGGCAAGCCCCAGCGCCACTCGATCAGCTTGAGGATCGAGGTGTGATCGTAGAGCTCCGAGCTCACGCGCGGCGCCGCGCCCGCGCGGCTCCACGGCGACGCCACCACGACCGGCACGCGCATGCCGAGCAGCACGTCGCCGTTGGCGTCCGGAGGATCGACGGTGTTCGCGGCGACCGAGCGCGGCGGCGCGACGTGATCGAAGAACCCGCCCCACTCATCGTAGGTCACGACGAACACGGTGTTCGCCCACGCCGGGCCGCTCGCCACCGCGCGGAACGCCTGGCTCAGGAACGCGTCACCGACCCGCAGATCGGCGTGCGGGTGGTCGTCGCCCGAGCTCCCGCTGCCTTCGTCGAGGAACCGCGGGTCGACGAAGGACACGGCGGGCAACAGGCCCGCGGCGGCGTCGACCAGGAACTGCGCGTACGGCCGCGCGATCGGCAGGTACTTGCTGCCCCACAGCGCGAGGAACGGCGTGTCCGAGAAGTAGTACGCGCGCGAGACCCCTGCGGCGGCGAGCCGATCCCAGATCGTGGCGATGGTCTGTGGATCGGTGATGCCGGACTGGCTCGGCACGTTGTGCAGCGTCGGGGTCTGCGCGGCGTGCAGGAAGAACCGGTTCGGGAAGGTCTCCGCCATGATCGAGCTGAAGTAGCGATCGAGCGTCGTGAAGCTCGCCGCGAGCTCGTTGAAGAACGGCCGGTCCGGACGCTCGTAGTAGCCGATCGAGAACACATCGCTGTGCGCGCGCAGCCAGCCGTTCATCGCGCCGCCGTTGTACTGGGTGCGGCCGCCCTCCCACGAGTGATCGGGATCGAGGAACGCACAGCCCTGGTAGCCCACCGTCGGCGCGAGCGGATAGGTCGGATGCAGCGCGCCGGTCGCGTCGGGGTAGCTCAGCCCGGCCTGGCGGCCATCGGCGCCCGGCAGCCAGCCCAGCAGGTGATCGAAGCTGCGGTTCTCCATCATCACGACCACGATGTGCTCGATGCCGGAGGACGCCGGCGGCGGCAGCAGCGAATCGCGCCGCGCGGCGTGCGCGGGCGTGCCGCGCGGCAGCAGCGCCGCACCCGCCGCCAGCGCGGCGCCGTGGAGGATCGTGCGTCTGGTCAGCTTGTTCGATGCCATCGATTCAAACTAGCGATGTTCACGACTGCGTGTTTCGGACTCGCGATCCTCTCACGCGTCTCCTCGCGTGGCGCCGGCGCGCATGAGCCGTGGCGCGCACGAGGGCATGGAACCGAACGGGCGCTTCGTTCGTCGTCCGGACATGCAAGCCCACACCTCCCAGATCTCCGGCACCGCGGACCTCGCGCGCTGGCTGTTCAGCCCGCAGTCGAGCGCGCCGCGCGCCACGTGGTTGATTCGCTTGATGGCGGGCGCCGTGTTCCTGTCCGAGGGAATCCTGAAGCTCGTCTACACCAACCAGGGCGTCGGACGGTTCACCAAGCTCGGGTTTCCGTTTCCCGACACGGTGGCGACGGCGATCGCCGTGTTCGAGATCGTCGGCGGCGTGCTGCTGATCGCGGGGCTCTACACCCGGGTGCTCGCGCTCGGCTTCTCGATCGAGATGGTCGTCGCGATGCTGACCACCAAGATCGCGCTGTACCTCGGGACCTCGCCGCTCGCGCCGCCCGCCGCGCCGCCCAAGCTCGGGATCTGGGCGGTGCTGCACGAGACCCGCTCGGACTGGGCGCAGCTGATGTGCTGCGTGTTCCTGCTGATCGTCGGCGCCGGGGCGCTGTCGCTCGACGCGCGCCGGGCCGCCCGGTCGTCGTTGTGACCCGCCGGCGCGGGAGATACCCTGTGGCGCCAGCTACCTGCGCGAGCGCGGGAACCATTCGCCGGGTTGTCCGTTGGCCTCCACGTCATGTCCATTTTCTCGGTGCGCGCCCGCCGGCCTCCACTCGCCGTCGTGAACGATGTGCCTGCCGCGGCGCCGAGCCTCGCGGCGCGCGCGCTCGGCCACGTCGATGAGCTCTACGGGCTCGCGCGCCACCTGTGCCGCAGCACCAGCGACGCCGAGGATCTGGTCCAGGATACGTATGCGCGTGCGCTTGCCGGCGCGGCGCGCTTCGAGGACGGGACGAACCTGCGCGCGTGGCTGTTTCGCATCCTGCGCAACTGCTTCATCGATCAGGCGCGCCGCCGGCAGATCGTGCTGGAGATTCCCGATGACGAGCTCGACACCATCGCGCCGGATCCGTGGGACGCCGGCAGCCTCGAGCAGCTGCGCTACCTCGGCGCGGCGGAGATCACCCGCGCGATCGCGGCGCTGCCGATCGAGCATCGCTTCGTCGTGCTGCTCGACATCGAGGGCTTCTCCGAGGCCGAGACCGCCGAGATCCTGCGCTGCCCGGCGGGCACCGTGAAGTCGCGGCTGTCGCGCGCCAAGGCCCGGCTGCGCGCCGCGCTCAAGGAGACCCGATGAGTGACGAGGCCGATCGCCTGATCGCCGCGGCGCTGCGCGACCACGCGCGGCAGCCCGCACCGGCGCACCTGCGCCGCAAGCTCGAGCGGCGCTACGGCGGGCGCGGCCGGCGCTGGCCGGTACCAGCGATGTCGGCGCTGGCCGGTGCGGCGATCGCCGCGCTGGTGCTGCTCGTCGTGCGCCCGCCGGCGCCCGGACCGGACATCGCCAGCGAGGCGGTCGGCGATCACCTGCGCGTGCTCGCCGCGCGCGGCCTCGACGTCGAGGCCAACGACCTGCACAACGTCAAGCCGTGGTTCGCCGGCAAGCTCGACTTCACGCCGCCGATCACGTTCCTCGGCGACGAGGTGTTCCAGCTCAAGGGCGGCAGCGTCGCCGTGTTCCTCGGCCACAAGGCGGCGGCGTTCGTCTACGGCCACCGCCTGCACGTGCTCTCGCTGTTCGTGTTCGAGAGCCCCGACACGGCGGCGAGCGAGCGCACCATCCAGGGCTTCCACGTCGCGACCTGGGGCGCCGCCGGGTTCGGCTTCGCCCTGGTGTCCGACATCAACTGGGACGATCTGCGCGCGCTGAAGTCGCGGCTGCCGTGACCCGCTTACGGCGGCGGGTGCGGCACGATCGCGCCGGGCTCGCTGACCGTCGGCGTCGCGCACGCCTCGTTGCCGATCGGCGCGACACCGGGCGGCGGGCTGCCGGGCACCACCGGCACGGTCGGCACCGAGGTCGGGCCCGGCTCGGGCGTGCCTTGATCCTCGCGGCCCAGCACGAGCCGGAGCTCGAAGATCAGGCCCACGGCGATCAGCGGGATGACCTGGAGCGTGTGATAGAGCAGGGCGAACGCGAGCGCCTGCTCGTGGCCGACGTGGAGCAAGTCGAGCGCGGCGAGCGCGCCGACCTCGAGCGCGCCGACCTGGGCTGGCGTCGACGGCACCATGATCGTCAGGTTGAGCGAGAACAGGATCAGGATGCCGGCGGCGACCGGCAGGTGAACGTCCACCGCGTACAGCACGGCCATGACCTCGCCGAGGTCCGCGGCCCACACCACCATCAGCATCGCGAGCGAGCCCAGCAGCCGCTTGGGGCTCCGCATCACGTGCATGCCGCCGAGGAACCGACCGACCAGCGAGCGCGAGCCGGTCTCGCGGGTCCGGCCGATCGCGATCCACAAGACGATGAACACGACCAGCGCGACCCCGCCGCAGGTCGCGATCGCGACGGATACCCAGCGCGGCAGGCCCGGCAACAGCCACGGCACCGGCGCGACCAGGAACAGCATCGAGATGCCGTCGAGCAGCTTCTCGGCGACCGCGACCGCCGCGGTGTCCTCGGGCGGCACGCCATCGCGGCGCTTCAGCGTCCACACGCGGAGCACCTCGCCGGCGCGCGCGGGCGCGATCGCCGAGGCCGCGAACGCGGCGATCGTGTAGCGGAACAGCCGCACGACCGACACCTGGTGGCGCGGCGCCAGCATGATGCGCCAGCACGCCGCCTTGCCCCACAGGCAGACGAAGTTCAGGCACGCCGCGAGCACCAGCGGCCAGACCTTCGCCGTGCGCAGCGCGCGGCCGAGCGCGGCGAAGTCCATCGCGCGCACGAACCACCACAGCGCGGCGGCGACCGCGGCGATCGCGACCACGCGGATCACGAGGGCGAGGCGGCGATTCATGGCGCGGCCTGCTCGCTCGCAGGTCTCGACCGCGCGGCGCGTCTCATGGTCCGCCACCCGTGCTCGGGCATGGGATCTAGCTCTCCGATTCTGCAGAGAGCACGGGCTGGGCGATGGCCGGCTGGCACGCCGCGATCGCGAGGCGATACTCGTGGCGCACCCGCTCGGCGAGCCGATCGTAGTCGAACTGCTCGGCGTGCCGGCGGTTGAGCTCGCCGTGCCGCCGCCGGGTCTCCGGATCGCTCAGCACAACGCGCGCGAGGCCGTCCTCGAGCGCCTTGGCGTTCGACGGCGTGACCAGCGTCGAGCCCTCGGTCGTCGCGACCTGGCGATAGCCCTCGATGTCGCTGCACACGATCGGCTTGGCCGACGCCATCGCCTCGAGCAGCACGATGCCGAACGACTCCTGGCCGGTCGACGGCGCGACGAACACATCGCACGCGCGATATAGCCGGGTCAGCTGCTCGAAGCCGACCGCGCCGTGATAGGTCAGCCCGGGCAGCTCCGGCGGCGGCTCGGCGTGGCCGAGCTCGCCGACGACATCGAGCGTGACCGGCAGCTTGCGCTTGAGCAGCCCGGCGTAGGCCTCGAACAGGAAGCGCGCGCCCTTGCGGACATCGCCGATCCGGCCGACGAACAGCAGCTTCACGACCGAGCCGTGCTCGTGGCTGTCCCCCGGCCCCGGCGGCCGGAAGATCGTCGTCGGCACGCCGTTGGGGATGATCGTCAGCTCGCGGCTCCACGCATCGGAGGCGTAGCGCTGCGCCGGCTCCGACACCGCGATCGCGCGCTGGATCCACGGAAACATCATCATCCCCCACGCCTTGCGGGCCCAGCGCAGGACCAGGCCTTCGTCCTCGCTGAACGCGTGAAACGTCGCGACGTGCGGGATCCGGCGGGTCAACCACACCGACCAGTACGACAGCGCCGGCTGGAGCGGCTCGTGGATGTGGATGACGTCGAACGGGTGCTCGCGGAAGAACTTCGCGATCGCGCGCGGCGAGACCAGCAGGCCCAGGTAGTTGTCCGAGCCGTTGGCCGGCACGTTGATCACGCCGCCGAACGAATGCACGCCGGCCTCGTCGGTCGGCACCGACGACGGGCCGACCAGCGTGACCTCGTCGCCGAGCCGGCGCAGCGACGCCGCGAGGTGCAGCGCGTGCTGCTTCACGCCGCCGCCGGGCGACGCCATGTCGTAGGTGACCATCATGCAGACCCGCAAGCGGCCGTGAGGGACGGACGCGAGCGCCGGGGGAGCAAGAGCCGGCACGGGTGCAGTGCGAGTAGCCATGGCGGGGTGGTGCACCGTAACCAAACCCGTGACCGCGTCAAGCCCGTAGGTGCCTCCGTCCGCTGGACAAACCAGGTAGAGCTGGGCATGGTCCCCCGGTGAAAATCGGTGCCGAATTCGCGAGGCGGTACGCCTCGTGGATCGAACGTCGCCGCTGGGCGATCCTCGCCGCGTCGATGGTGTTCGCGGTGCTGGCGATGTTCGCGGCATCGCAGCTGAAGATCTTCGCGGACTTCTCGTACTTATTGCCGCAGGATGTCCGGTCCGTCACGGATCTGCGGGCGATCGGCAAGCGCGCCCGCGTGCTCGGCACCGCGATGGTGGCGATCGAGGCCAGCGATCCCGTGGTGCGGCGTCGCGCCGCAGTCCTGTTGCGCGACAGGATCGTCAGCCTCCCGCTGGTGTCGAGCGTCACGTTCGACAACCGCGCCAAGCGCGAATACGGCTGGGCCAACCGCTGGCTGTTCGCCGACCTCGCCGATCTCCAGAGGGCCAAGACGGCGATCGAGGACAAGGTCCGCCAGGCCAAGCTCGACGCCAATCCGCTGTTCATTGGGCTCGACGACGACGATCCGAAGAAGCCGGGCAACGCCGCCGACGAGCTGCGCGAGCGGCTGCGCAAGGCCGAGGCCGAGCGCAGCGATCCCGGCGAGCTGGTGTCGCCCAACGGCAAGTTCCAGATGATGATCGTGCGCACGGCGTTCTCGTCGGGCGACGTCGATCAGGGCAAGCAGCTGCTCGCGGCGCTCGAGCGCGTGATCGCCGAGGTCCGGCCCCAGGTCGCGGGCGCCGACATGGGCGTCGCCGGCGACATCGTGGTCTCGATCGCCGAGCACGACTCGATCCTCAACGGCGTGCTGCTCGCCACGCTGATGAC
>Ga0070717_10004133_pt1 | contig 10466 bp, 8 predicted proteins | sample LARL113metaG_FD_71366 | JGI IMG/M metagenome (GOLD analysis project Ga0070717, IMG submission 71366) | Corn, switchgrass and miscanthus rhizosphere microbial communities from Kellogg Biological Station, Michigan, USA - LAR L11-3 metaG | ecosystem: Host-associated > Plants > Roots > Rhizosphere ... | reverse complement strand
CGCCCGGTCGTAGTCTCCGGGGCTCCCGCCGTCGTCTGAAGCCGGCCCCGCGTCCTGCGCGCCCGGTGACACGCCATGGACCTCCAGATCGACCTCGTCCCCGGACCCCCGCTCCGCCACCAGCTCGAGGAGGCGCTGCGCGACGCAGTCCGCTCCGGCCGCCTTGAGCCCGGAGCGCTGCTCCCGCCCACCCGAGTGCTCGCCCAGGAGCTGGGCGTGTCGCGCGGCGTGGTGCTGGACAGCTATTCGCAGCTGGTGGCCGAGGGCTACTTGGCCGCGAAGCGCGGGTCCGGAACGCGGGTGGCGACGCTGCCGGCGCCGTGGGGGCGACCGGGCCGGTCCCAGCCCCGCCGGCACACCCCGTTTCGCTATGACCTGCGCCCCGGCCAGGCGGACTTCCACGCCTTTCCACGCCGCCGCTGGCAGGCAGCGCTGGGCCGGGCGCTGCGCGATCTGCCCGACACGCGGCTGACGTATGCGCCGCATCGCGGGGCGCCTGAGCTGCGCGCTGCCGTCGCCGCGTATCTGCGGCGGGCGCGAGCCGTCGTGGCCGAGCCCGACCAGGTCGTGATCTCGTGCGGGGTGTCGCACGGACTCATCGCCGTCCTGGCCGCGCTGCGCCGCCGAGGCGCCCGCCGGGTCGCCGTCGAGGATCCCGGCTGGCGCTGGCAGAGCCGCACCGCCGTGCGCATCGGCTTGGAGCCGGTACCGGTGCGCGTCGACGAGGACGGCCTGATCGTCTCGGACCTGGCGTCACAGGACGTCGATGCCGTGATGGTGACCGCCGCGCACCAGTACCCGACGGGTGTGGTCCTCTCGCCCGAGCGCCGCGAGGCTCTGATCGCCTGGGCGCGGGAGCGCAACACGATGATTCTGGAGGACGACTACGACGCCGAGTACCGCTATGACCGCGACCCGGTCGCCGCCCTCCAGGGGCTCGCTCCCGAGCGTGTGGCCTACGTCGGCACGGTGAGCAAGACCCTCGCCCCCGCGCTGCGGATCGGATGGATCGTCACGCCGGCGCGTCTGCTCGGCGACGTCGAGCAGGAGTTCCGCGTGAGCGCGGCCCAGCCGCCGACGATCGACCAGGTCGCGCTCGCATCGCTGGTGGAGGACGGCGGTCTTGACCGCCACCTGCGAGCGATGCGCCGGCGCTACCGCGCCAAGCGCGAGTTGCTCATCGGCACGCTGGCCACCCACGCTCCGCAGCTGCAGATCAGCGGTGCGGCCGCGGGCCTGCACGTCATGGCGTGGCTGCCGGCCGGGTGTGACGAGCACGCGGTGGCCCTGCGTGCGGGCGAGCTCGGCGTCGGCGTGCACGAGCTGCATCGCAACTGCACGGCGGAGGGCGAGGCGCCGCCGGCGCTGCTGCTCGGCTACGCGGTACCCACCGAGTCCGAGATCGAGGAGGGGGCGCGCCTGCTGGCCCAGGCGATCGGCTGACACGCGATTGGCCTCATCACGCCGCACGTGATTGGCCCTGGTCAACCTGCGCCTGGTCACTGACACTCGGACGGTCACACCAGCGGAGGTTGAAATGGGACGAGTAGTCGTATCCGAATTCGTGTCCGTGGACGGCGTTATCCAGGCGCCCGGCGATCCCAGCGAGTACGAGCGGGGCGGCTGGGCCACGGGCGGCGGCCAGGCCGGCAACCAATTCAAGTTCGACGAGCTCATGGCCAGCGACGCCCAGCTGCTCGGCCGCGTCACCTATGAGGGCTTCGCCAAGGCGTGGCCGTCGATCGAGGGCACCGGCGTCTTCGGGGAGAAGATGAACGCGATGCCGAAGTTCGTCGCCTCCACCACGCTCACCGCGCCGGAGTGGGAGAACACGAGCGTGCTGCACGGTGACCTGGGCGCCGCGGTCACGGCGCTCAAGGACCGCTATGACGGTGACATCCTCATCGCGGGCAGCGCCCAGCTCGTGCAGTCCCTGCTGGAGCTCGACCTCGTCGACGAGCTGCGGCTCATGGTGTTCCCGGTCGTGCTCGGCAAGGGCACGCGCCTGTTTGGCGACACCAGCGCGCTGAAGCCGTTGCAGCTGATCGACTCGACGGCACTCGAGGACGGCGTGTTCGTGCTCACCTACCGCCCGGCGGCCAACGGCACCGCCGGCGAGCACTGAGGAGGCTCGAGGAATGCGAAGAGACATGCGAGGCGACGAGCTGCGCGCGTTCGTGGCCGAGGCCGCCGACGAGGTCCGGATGCCCGGCGTCGCCGTCGGGGTGTGGGCCAGCGGGCAGACCGCCTATGCCTGCCATGGGGTGACGAGCCTCGAGAACCCGGTCCCCGTCCACCGCGACACCGCGTTCCTGCTCGGTTCGGTGACCAAGACATACACGGCCACGGCGTTGATGTGCCTTGTGGCCGACGGCCAGGTCGATCTGAGCGCGCCGGTCCGCGACTACCTTCCCGAGCTGCGACTGGCCGACGAGCAGGCGACGGCCGAGATCACGGTGCTTCACCTGATCAACCACACCTCGGGACTGGACTGGGGGCTGATCGCCGACACCGGCGAGGGCGATGACGCGTTGGCCCGCTACGTGGGCCGGCTGGGCGAGTTGGAGCAGATCACCCCGCCCGGCAGGCGGGCGTCGTACAGCCAGGCGGGCTTCAATATGGCGGGACGGATCCTGGAGAAGGTCACGGGGCGCAGCTACGAGGGGGCGATCGCCTCGCTGCTGTTCGAGCCGCTGGGGCTGGCCCACACCTTCTTCACGCGCGACGAAATCATGACCCGGCGCTTCTGCGTTGGACACAACCTCGGGCAGGACAACCGGATGCACGTGGCGCGGCTGTGGCGGCGGTCGCGCGGCGATAACCCGGGGGCCGGGATCGCCTCCTCGGTGGCCGATCAGCTGCGCTGGGCCGCGTTCCACCTCGGTGACGGGTACGTCCACGGCAGCGGCCGGGTTCTGCCGAGCGACGCGCTGGCCCGGATGCGCGAGCCGACGGTGGCGCTGCGGGGTAGCAGCCTCGGCGACGCAGTCGGCCTCGGCTGGTTTCTGCGCGAGATCGACGGCGTGCGCGCCGCGGGCCACGGCGGGACCGCCAACGGCCAGTTTGCCGAGCTCCTGATCGTGCCCGATCAGGACTTCGCTGTCGTCTCGCTGGCCAACGCGGGTCCGGACGGGCTGGCCTTCAACCAGACGGTGGTGCGCTGGGCGCTCCAGGCCTACCTGGGCCTGACGCATCGCGACCCGGAGCCGTTGCTCACCGACGAGGCGCGGGTCCGCGAGATCCTCCGGCGCATCGACCTGGGCGGTCGCTTGGTCAGCCGAGTGGCCAACGGCGCCAATTGACGCGCGGCGTCAGTCGTCGCGGGGTGAGGCGGTCGTGGGCGCCGGCCCGGTGACCGCGCTCACGGCGGCGACCAGCTCGGCATGGCGTCGCGCGCCGGCGTCCATCCGCGCCCGCAGACGCCGGATCTCCCGCCGGCGGCCCAGCCAGATGATGGCCAGGAACGGCAGCATGAGGACCCCAACCACCGCCCCGACCAGCCCGAGCGTGTCGGTGGGCTTGGCCCGCTCTCGCGTCGTGGAGACGGGGTGGCCGGCGGCCTTCAGCGAGACCCGTGATCCGGTGCCCCCGGGCGCGTGGGCGCTGCCGAGCGGCTCGGTCTGCTCAGCGATCGCCAGCAGTTCGCCGTTGGGCATCGCGTCATTGAGAGTGTTACGCACCCAGTAGGCGGCGCCGTGGGCGAACCACGCCACCACGTCCAGGTGCTCGCCGCTGTAGAAGAGCTCATACGCGCGCCCGCCGCTTCGGACCGTCTGCTGCGGGTTGTTCAGAATGGGGGCGTGGGTCCACGTGGTGCCCTGCACGTCGTAGTACTGGCCCAGCGCGCCGGCCGAGAAGACCGCGTCATAGATGGGGTATCGCACGCGGCCCGGGGCGTGGATGATGTAGTTGCGCAGGTAGACCGGGATGCCGCTGCCGCCGCGGTCTTGCACGCGCGGGTACTCGTAGGGGAACTGCAGCCGATATGCCTGCCGGCTGGCGGCGCCCAGGTTCGACTCGCTGATGGGCGTGAGCGGCAGCCGCGCCACGGCCTTCCGGCTCTGCACTGAATGTGCGGCGGCGGCGGTGCTGCGCCGAGGGATCACCTCTGCACCGTGGAGGAACGCGTGGACGCTCGCGGAGATCTGTTGCGGAGACGAGGTCACGCACTGGCACGCGATGGCCTGCGGGTTGCTGGGCGTGAGGTCGACCTGGAACGGAACCTGGCGAACCGAGCGGCCCGATGAGCTCACGAGCGTGCCGATGAGGTTGAGCAGCTGGGTTGTCGAGTGCAGCCCCGGGTCGGTTTGGACCGCGGCCCCGAAGATGCGCTCGAACTTGCCGATGTTGTCCGAGAGGGTCCCGCCGTACTGGCGCTTGACGTCGAGCAGGAAGCTCTGATCGCGCGCGTCGCGAACCAGCGAGGTGTCGGCGTGGCGGTAGGAGACGAACTGCAGCGCCTGCGTGCCGCACATGTCCTGGTAACCCGGCTGGAGGTTGATCTCCTGATACTGGTCCGATCCGGGAACGTTGACGTGGTAGTAGCGGCGATCGACCGTCGAGTACACGCACCCCATCTGGTTGACCGCGCGCTCGAAGCGGGCGAACGTGACGACCATCACGTGGTTGACCGGCACCCCGAGCACCCGCTTGATCGTCGAGACGAGCAGCGGGATCCCGCCGGCGGTGTAGGCGTAGTTGAACCGGGTGGTGATCGGCGCCTGACGCGGCGGCTCGATCGTGACCATCATCTCCCGCGGAACCGACATCATCGAGATGTATGGCTTGCTCGGATCGATCCGGACGAGCAACATCTCGTTGGAGTGCGGTAGGACCGCGTGGCTGTAGTGCTTGAACTCTCCGGTGAGCGTGCGCTGGTCATCGCCCACCAGCAGCAGCGTCTGCGGACTACCCCACCCCGCGCCCGCCAGGTCGCCGGCTTTCAGCGCGAGCGCCCGGTTCTGGCTCAGATAGCTCCGGAGGGTGTGGACCTGCTCGAGCACGAACGTCGCCCCCACCCCGGCGCTGCACAGCAGCAGGATCAGGCTCCCGAAAATGAGGGGCAGAGCCGGTCGCCGGCGTCGCGGCCGGGCAGACGCAGGCGTCTCTGGCACGCACCGGATAGAAGCAGGCCAGCTTTCGCGAAGCTCAACGCCCCCGAGTCCGGGGGCTCGTCGTGTGCTCAGATCCCTGTCAAGTGCCTAACGGTCGTCGGCGCCGCGCGCCACCTGCTCGCCCGCGCGGAACTCCGCCAGACGCGTCTCGTAGCGATCGACGGCCACGTCGTAGGCGACGTTGCCCAGCAGAAGGCGAAACGGCGGGTCATCGCGATCAAGCGTGTCCAGCAGCGCCCGCGCGGCGAGCTCGGGGTTGCCCGGCTGCGCGCCGTTGTTCTCCTCTTGCTGGCTGGCGCGCCGGTCGGCGATCGCCTGGATCCCCTGATAGGCGTCGATCGGATCGGCCCGGTCCATCGAGCTTCCCGCCCAGTCGGTGCGAAAGCCGCTCGGCTTAACCATCAGCACCTTGATCCCGAGCGGCCCGACCTCCTCGCGCAGCGATTCCGAGAAGCCCTCAAGCGCCCACTTGCTCGCGTGGTAGATGCCGGTGAGGGGGAACGCGGCCAGCCCGCCGATCGAGGAGACCTGCACGATCCAACCGGAGCTCTGCGCGCGCAGGATGGGCAGAGCCGCCTGCGTCACCCACAGCGCTCCGAAGACGTTGACCTCGATCTGCCGGCGGGCCTGCTCCTCGGTGACCTCCTCGACGGTGCCCGCAAGGCCGTAGCCCGCGTTGTTGACGACCACGTCCAGGCGTCCCAGACGATCATGGGCCTGCCGGATGGCCGCGAATGCCGCGTCGTGATCGGTGACGTCGAGCGTGATGGGCAGGACAGCGTCGCCGTGCTCGGCAACGAGATCATCCAGCGCTGAGGTGTCACGCGCCGTGGCGGCAACGCGGTCGCCCGAGGCCAGGGCTGCCTGGGTGAAGGAGCGACCAAAGCCACGGGACGCGCCCGTGATGAACCACACACGATCTGACATACGCTTCCCGCTTCCTGGATCGATTTCGGAGATGCCTCAGCCCCGACGACGTTAGCGTCGGGCTGATCGGCATCGGCTACCCGGGCGCGGCGAGGTGAAACGCGTGCGCCAGGATCGGCCACGACGCCTTGCGGCGCTCGATGAAGCGCACGCTGTTCCAGCCGGGCCAGCGAATCAGCCGCGTCGCGAGCAGGCGCCCGTGCGACAGCGCAACGTCGACCCGCACGCCCGTCGCATGGGCCACCGAGACCGCTCCGTTGTGAATCTCGAAGATGGCATGCGAGGAGGGATCGCTGAATCCCAGCAGCATCCAGGGAAGGTGCACGACGGCCAAGCCGCCGTGGCGCGTGACCGGAAGCGGTGCGAGCGTCCACGTGCGCGCCGGGATCTGCTGGCCCGTGTCGGGCCGACGGAGCGGGTGGCTGATCAACATCCGCGCCGGCTGCCACGGCAGCGCTCGCGGGATCCCATCCGACGCCGCCCAGAGTGCTCCGGTCGGCTCCCAGAACGCGGCCTGCAGCACTCGGGCCCGGTTACCGCTGACGGTGACGGCGACGTCATCTGCCGGCGCCAGGTGGCGCGTGCCGGGGAGCCCGCCTCCGCCGCCGGGTCGTGCGTCGATCCCGATCGTGAAGTTGCGCGCCGGCGTCGGCACCGCGACCGTCAGGGCACCGGGGTCGACGGCCGCCTGCACCCCGTGCCCGGCCGGCTTCAGTCGCCCAGGGACGGGATCGGTGGAGATCACGCCGTAGTACTCCTCGGGGACGAGGGGGTTGCGCCACAGGCGCCGCCGGTCGACGGGCAGATCGACCATCTCCGTGTTCCACGCCCGCTTGAACCATTCGTCGGCCCACTCGAACAGCACACCGCCCGCCATCCCGGCGCCCTTGATCTGCGACATCATCGCCGCGTCGACGCGGCCGGCCTGCGCCTCGCCCAGCGCCCCCTGGTTGCGGCCCAGCGGCCCGGTGTGCTCGATGCCGTAGGAGCTCGGGACCCCGAACTCTGTGATCATCGTCGCCTGGCCAGCGGCAGCGTGGTAGGCGTGCAGGCTCTGCAGATAGCCGGCGTATGACTCCTCCCCCAGCGACAGGAAGTCCGGGTAGTAGGGGTAGACGTGGTAGCTGGAGAAGGTGCCGCCCGGCCAGCGGCTCGTCGCCAGTACGTGCGTCGCGTCGACGGACACCTCGTCCTCGGTCGAGAGCGGCTCGCCGGGATGGCCCAGCGGATCGGTGGTGACCCAGTTGGTGAACGTCAGCGGCCGGCTCCAGCCCCGGCGTGCCTCCTCACTGGCGAGCAGGTCGAGCCGTGCTGCGAGCCAGCTCTCCATCGGTGTCGCGTTGTCGGTAGCGCTGAAGTAGGTCCCGTGGAAGCGCGGAACGTTCGCGTTGGCCACGTCGGTCATGAGCGTCGTCGTGGGATCCCATTCCACGCCGAACGACCATCCGAGCAGCCACGGTGCCACCGAGGTCCGGTAGCGCCCCGAGGCCAGCCCCGGACGAGGCGGGATGGTGGCGCTGCCGTACAGCGCCGCGACCGCGTCCCGGATGTCCCGGTCGGTCTCGGCGGTCAGCGTCGGGTCATAGGCGTTGTGGACCGAGTCCAGCCGATCCTGGTCTAGGTAGATGCCCTGAAGCAGCCACAATGGTGCGCGCGGGTGCTCGCGGTCATATGCCGCCAGCGCCTCATAGAACGCCGGCGGCAGGAGCGTGTACACGCGCAGCAGCCGCACCCCCAGCACGCCCATCTCCCCCAGCCAGCGGTTGTACTCGGGGCGCGTGATGGCGAGCTCGCCCGGGTCGTGGCCCGGGATCGTGGCGCCGAGGTTGACCCCGGCCCAGAACCGGGGCGCGAACGAGCCGCCGCCCACCGAGAGCTCCACTCCGGCCGCAGTCGCACGAGCGGGGACGGTGAGACCGCCCATCTGCACGGGATGGCTGGCCCACGGGGCCGCGCGAGCAGCCGCCGGGGCAGCGACGAACACGACAAGCGCGACGAACGCCGCCGCGCTGAACCGGGTCCCTGCCCCGCGGACATATCGCGACATCCCCTGCACAGTCGCCACGAGGATACGGCCCCATCAGTGGCCCGCTACGAAGTGGGCCACGCCGGCTCGGGTGATGAGGCCACGGGTGACGGGCGCGCAGGCGTCGGCGGCCCGCACCACCGCCGGCTGGTGAACGTCGATTCCCGCGCTGGCGAGCATCTCATGGCTCAGCTCGCCGGTGTTGCTCGGGTCCGGGAAGTTGGGGAACCCGTGGCTGCGCAGGCAGCGCGCGAAGGCCAGGCCCGCGACGATCAGCTCGTGGGTGCGCGCCGCGCTCTGCTGCGGCGGCCCTCCGCCCCCCAGCAGGTGCCGGCACGCGGTTGCGGCGGATTGGAACGCCGGGAGGTGCTGCTTGCCCGCCACGCTCGATTTGAATTCCTGGGGCGAGGTGGGGTCGGGGATGTTGGGCACGCCGTGGGCGCGCATGCAGCGGGCGAAGCTGACCGCGGCCCGCTCCGCCTGCTGCTGTTGGGCCTGGGTGGGGGCGCCGGCGCTTGCGGATGAGGTCGGCGAACCCGCGCCGCACGCGGCGAGCACGGTCGCGGCGACGATCGCGGCCGCGGCGATTGGAAGACCTGCATGAGTTCTGGACATGCCGAGGTGGTAGCCGGTGGGCCATCACACCAGTGCAACACGGCCGCTGGCCGCTGGACGCGACGCGGTCTGTGACGCGGTTGTGATGTGGGGTGGTGCACGATGTCGGGCGTGCGCGTTCTGGTCGTCGAGGATCACGTCGAGCTCGCCCGTGACATCGCTCAAGGGCTCCGTGATCGCGGGATCGCCACCGATCTGGCCTATGACGGGGCGGCCGCGCTGCAGAAGGGCACGGTGTATCGCTATGACGTGATCGTCCTGGACCGCGATCTGCCCGGTGTGCACGGCGACGCGGTGTGCGTGGGCCTGCGCGACGGGGAGTCCGATGCGCGGATCCTGATGCTGACCGCGTCGGCGACGATCGGCGACCGGGTCGAAGGCCTGAACCTCGGCGCCGACGACTACCTGCCCAAGCCGTTCGCATTCGAGGAGCTGGTCGCCCGGGTGCATGCCCTGGCCCGGCGTGCCCCCGCCGCGACGCCGCGGTTGGTCAGAGGAGACGTGCTGGTCGACCGGGCGGCGCGCCGCGCCACCCGCTCGGGCCGGGAGCTGTCGCTGACGCGCAAGGAGCTCGGCGTGCTCGAGCTGCTGCTGGCCGCCGACGGCGCCGTCGTGAGCGCCGAGGAGCTGCTCGAGCGGGTATGGGACGAGAACGCCGACCCGTTCACCCGCACCGTGGCGGTGACGCTGGGGCGTCTACGGCGAAAGCTCGGCGCGCCCGACGTGATCGAGACGGTGCTCGGCGCCGGCTATCGCATGCGATGACCGCGCGGCTCCTTGGTGGGCGGCGGCTGTGGCCGCGCCGGATGCGCTCGCGGCTGGCGGTCATGTACACAGTCCTCATCTTCCTGGCCGGGGTGGCGCTGCTGGCCGTGACGTACGCCCTCGTGGCCAGCGTCCTGCTTCCCGGTCAGGCCAAGCCGCCAAGGCTCTCCCCGCGGGACACGGCGCTGCTCGGGCTCTGCAAGCCGCCGCCGACATCGGCCGCGTTGCTCGCGGAGTGCAAGCGCCTGATCGCGAGCAGCGGGGCCGGCGCCGCTGACCAGCGCGAGAGCGCGCTGCGCGCCCTCCAGGGGGCGTCCGTGATCGCCCTCGGCATCCTCGCCATCGCCTCGGTCGGCCTCGGCTGGCTCATCTCCGGGCGAGCGCTCAGACCGGTGCGGTCGCTCACCGAGGCGGCGCGGCGCGCGTCCGAGCTGCGCCTGGGCGAGCGCCTGGCGCTGACCGGCCCCGATGACGAGCTCAAACAGCTCGCCGACACCTTCGACGTCATGCTCGAACGGCTCGATGCCGCGTTCACCAGTCAGAAGCGGTTTGTCGCCAACGCTGCTCATGAGCTGCGCACACCGCTCACCGCGATGCGCACAGCGATCGAGGTGACGCTCTCCAAGCCGACGCGAACCCCGGACGAGCTCGAGGCGATGGCGAACCGGGTCAAGGAATCGGTGCAGCGCGCCGAGGCCACCATCGAGGCGCTCCTCACGCTCGCCACCACCGAGCTCGGCGCCACAGTTCGGGAGCCGGTCGACCTTGCCACCGCGGCCGAGGATGCACTCGACGCAGCACACACCGCGATCGACGAGCGCCGTCTCACCGTCGACGCCACCCTGTTGCCCGCCCGCGCCCGCGGCGACCGGGTCCTGCTGGAGCGCATGGTCGCCAACCTGGTCGAGAACGCGGTGCGCCACAACCATCCGGACGGCTGGATCGAGGTTCGCACGAGCGAGCACGAGGGCAGCGCGTCGTTCACCATCGCCAACACCGGGCCCACCGTCCACGCCGAC
>Ga0070717_10004129_pt1 | contig 10470 bp, 8 predicted proteins | sample LARL113metaG_FD_71366 | JGI IMG/M metagenome (GOLD analysis project Ga0070717, IMG submission 71366) | Corn, switchgrass and miscanthus rhizosphere microbial communities from Kellogg Biological Station, Michigan, USA - LAR L11-3 metaG | ecosystem: Host-associated > Plants > Roots > Rhizosphere ... | reverse complement strand
GCCAGCTCCGGCGGAGTTCGAAACACATGCTGCAGTGTACTGATGGTGGCCAGTTGCGATCCGCCACCGACGCCGGGAAGCTGGACCAGCGATCCCACCATGCTGGCAAACATCAGCAAGAGAACCTGTGAAACTGGTATTTTAAGCAGGACTGACCCATAAGACCCGGTTATCTGCTGGTAGGCGAGGGCGATGATGTACCAGATTGCCAGCGAGACGACGATTAGCTGCACCAGTTCGCTGACTCCGTGAATCGTGTTCAATCCTCCGCGGAACTCGCGGATGCGTGTAGCGATCTTGTGGCCGAGGCCGGACGCGTGTCCGGAGAATCCACGCTCAGCCCAGACCGCGACAAGTTCGCCTTTCATGCTGATAATTGCAGCCCCAAGCGCGAGTGCCGCGACCAGTCCGATCAGGAGTAATCCTCCTTTGCGAAACCTGCTGTAGTAGTTCAGCGTTCTTACACTTGATGAGAAGAAAATCGCCGTGATCAGTAGCGTCGCGAATGCGCCAAAGTCAAAAATTCTCTCCACTGCCCACACTGCAAGCTGTGACGAAAAAGAAAGGCTCTCTTTTCTCGCGATCAGGTAGGGACGAATCAACTCGCCCGGACGGCCGAGCAAAGCCAGCCCGGTAAAACCGACAATAGTGGGCACCAATAAGTTAGCGGCGCTTGTCTCTTTCACCGGCCGTAACAGAATTCTCCAGCGCAGCGCCCGCATCGCGTAGGCGAGGTAGGTATAGAACATGCCCGCGAGAATGTGTATCAACCCGTTTGCGCGGCCCACCTGCTGCGTTTGGCTCAAAAACACTCCCCAATCAAAGTTTCTCCAGGTACGAAACTGGACGTAAACCAGAATGGCAAGAAGCGAGGCAATCAGCGCGTAGAGGAGAGCTCGTTTTTTGGTCATTAACTGTTTGCTTGTAGTCGCGGGTTCTAACGGGACGCGGTCTGGGGATTTTTCGGTACGGAACTGGGCGCCGCCGTGCTCGCCCGACGGCGTTGAGATCGCGTGGCCTGAGAAGACTGCGCAGTCGTCTTCCCCGCCAACGCCGGATTTTCCGCCAACTTCTGCCGGTTGAAATCACGAATAATTCTCGCGATGTACGCACGCGTCTCGTAATAAGGAGGCACGCCGCGATACTGCTCGACCCGCTTGGGGCCAGCGTTATACGCTGCCAGAGCTTTCGCCACATCAAAGTTGTATTTCTCCAGCAGCTCGCGAAGATACTTCGTTCCCCCTTCAACGTTGGCGTTCGGATCAAACGAATTCGCCACTCCCAGTTGCGACGCCGTCTGCGGCATGAGCTGCATCAGTCCTTGCGCGCCTTTCTTCGATACCGCCCGATTGTTAAATCCACTTTCAGCCCGGATCACGCTATTGATGAAGTCGGGATCAATCTGGTGCCTTTCGCCGGCTCCGTCAACCACTTTGTTTAAGCCGGCCCTGTCGAGTATCGGTGTTGGAATGGATTGCACCTTCCTTCCGACCGCCGGCACCTGTTGCGGGATCGGGGATGGTGTTACTGCGGGTTTCGCGAGCACCGGGGTAGGCGCTGTATCAAACTCAAATCTTTCAATCTGGTCGGTAGGAATTTCGATATATCCACTCGAGGAGTCACCCAGGTACAACCGCGTAATCGGACCGACAACTTGCCTGCGCTCGTGTCGGATGGAATTTCCATTACGAAGAATGGCAAGATCGGCAGCAGATCCAGAAGTGGAAACCGCAAGTAGCGCAAAGACCACGGCCAATAGGAATGCCAATTTCACAGTTTTTCGCTCACCTGATGCAATTCCACTTCAGTCCTTGTCATTCCGAACGGCTTTATCCGTGAGGAATATGCTGTCCTTTTGCAAAACGGCACGCCGGCGAAAACAGTTCACTCAAACTCTAAGTCAAAGCTGGCGTTCTTCCCACCACTTGCTCGATCGCCGCGGCCACGCCATTCTGATCATTGGTCAGAGTGATCGGCCAGCCTTTGGCCTTCAACTCCCCGCAGGCATTTCCCATGATAAACGGGACTCCCGCGAAGGCAAGCATCTCCAGGTCATTATAGTTATCACCGATGGCCATGACCTGCTCGCGCGGGATGCCCCGATGGCGTGCCCATCGCTCCAGCGCATGGCCCTTAGAGCAGTCGCGGTTGAGCACATCCACAATCGAAAGATCGCGCGCCGGATACTCAGTTCGCAAGACCGTGACTTTGTCCTTGAGCTCACTCGATTCCAGAGAGCTCAGTGCCCGCCGCATGCGCGCAATAGGTCCGCAAAACATGGCCTGTACCGGGTCCGTAACCAACGCGTCTTCGATGGGAACAACAAAGTCGATGAATTGTAAATTCTTTTCCAGCCAGCGCTGGATGCTGCCCGTCAGTCCGTCCATACGTTCAAGCACCAGCGCGCCTTTGCATTCTTTATCAAACGTGATCACAGTATTGCCCCGAAATTCCCGCATATCTGCGCATAACACCCGGCAGGTTTCTGCAGGCAGCAAATCGCGATGAAATCTTTCGCCAGATAGCGATCGTGTAACCGCGCCATTGGAGCTGATAAGCCACAAGTCAAAGCCGAGCTGTTGAGCAATTGGCAGAGCGAAAGTGTGCCTGCGTCCGGTAACCAGCACGACTTCGATTCCGTTCTCGTGTGATTGGCGCAGCGCGGTAAGGTCTGCGTCGGAAATGCGAAACTGCGAATTCAGGAGAGTGCCATCAATATCGATGGCGAGAAGACGGATGAAGGAAGGCACTGCAAATTTTAACATCCATCCGAGGGGGATGCGCATGCCTCCAGACTCGGAAAACTCAAGAATCGGAATTGTGGAGAGACGGGCGTCCTCGCCTGTGCGTCCCGGACGAGGGCGTCTGGGCTACATGGATATGCTGGAGCCGAAAGCCTGAAGCCTAGAGCCTGAAGCCTGAAGCCTGAAATCTGAAGCCTGAAATCTGAAGCCTGAAATCTGAAGCCTGAAATCTGAAGCCTGAAATCTGAAGCCTAGAGCCTGCCCCCCGGCTTCTGATATATTGCGCAGGAACGTATGGGGTACTTTTATTCATTCCTTTTTCCCTGGAATTTCATCATCCAGGGGATCGCGATTGTCCACTTCATCCGCCGCCGGCCGGACAGCTACTGGCTATGGATCATCCTCGTCGGGGGTGGGCTGGGCGCGATCGTGTACATCTTTGTCGAAGTTCTGCCCGACATGGGCCTGCTGCGCCAGTCCTTCAAGACATTTCCTCGTCGCCGCAGAATTCGCGACCTGGAAAACATCATCCTCGACAATCCGTCTGCGGGAAATTACGAGGAATTAGCCGACCTTTATCTGGAGGAAGGGAAGTACGCCCATGCCCGCGAGTGCTATGACAAAGCCATTTCCTCGCGCACCGATTCCCCCGATCCTTTTTATCGCCGTGGTTTGGCGGAAATTGAGTTAGGAGATTTCACCGCCGCGGTGCCGGACCTTGAGCGGGCCACGGCCAAGGATCCAAAATACGATTTCCACCGCGGCGCCGGTCTCCTCGCGCACGCCTACGCCCAAACCGGACAAACCGAAAAAGCCGACGCCCTCTTCCGCAAAACTACGCAGATTTCCACTCTCTCCGAAACCTATTTGAACTACGCCAATTTCCTCGCCGCCCAAGGGCGAACCGCCGAAGCCCGCGAGTGGACGCAACGCATCCTCGCCAAGAAGCCCACGCTACCCGGATACTTGCGACGCCGCGAACGCCCCTGGTTCCGCAAAGCAAAGGGTCTGCTGAAGCAGTTGCCAGCGTCGTGAAAGGCCGAGTCCCCGAATTTAGAAAGCGGCCGGCGCTAGGTGACGTAATGGGCTGATTACACCAGTTGGCACGAGTCAATGTCTCATTCTTGGGTTCACGTGACTATCAGGAATCAGGCCTGGGTACGTGGCAACGAGTCAGAGCTCGTGAATGGCACGGCTTTGTGGGAACAGAGTGCGACCGCAAGAGAAGTGACCAACACAAAGATCTGGCTCAATGGGCAAAAGAGGAAAACCAACCCGGCGATCCCGCCGACTATCTTGGCGACGCTCACAAGTAGGTGCTTTGCCATGGATTTCTCACATTCTGCAAGAAAGTTCGTCGGTGACATTGGCATACTTGTCTAAAAACTGCCGTTTCACCGACAACTTTTGCGCAGCGCTCAGCAGCTCGCAAACCAACGTCCACGATCGCCTGCTAAACTCTTGGCGTGTCCCGGGTGATCTATCTCGAGTGCACCAAATGTGGTGCACGCGTTTCCGCCGACCTCGCGCAAAACGTCTGCCCCCAAGACGGCGGCATTCTTTTTCCGCGTTACGATCTGCAATCCTTAAAGCAAAATCTTAAGCCAGAGTCCTTGATTGGAAGAGAAGCAACCCTCTGGCGTTATCGCGAAGTGTTACCCGACGTCGAGCGGGTGACACTAGGCGAAGGGCTTACCCCTCTGCTCCCGAGCCGGGAATTTGCCAACGTTTGGATTAAAGACGAAGGCCTGAACCCGACCGGATCATTCAAAGCTCGCGGCATCTCTGTCGCCATCAGCGTGGCGAAAAAATACGGTTTGAAGAAGCTCGCCATGCCGTCAGCGGGAAACGCGGCGAGCGCCCTCGCCGCTTACGCCGCTGCGGCAGGCCTCGAAGCGCACATCTTCATGCCGCAAGATGTCCCGCTGGCCAACCGCGTCGAATGCGAAACCTACGGCGCAAAAATCACATTGGTAAACGGACTCATCAGCGACTGCGCCCGCATCGTCGCCGAACATAAAGACCAAGAAGGATGGTTCGATTTCTCAACTTTGAAGGAGCCGTATCGCGTCGAGGGCAAGAAGACCATGGCCTATGAGTTATTCGAGCAACTCGGAGGCAACCTGCCTGACGCAGTCATCTTCCCCAGCGGCGGCGGAGTAGGCATCATCGGAATGTGGAAAGCCTTCGACGAAATGGAACAGCTGGGCTGGCTGGATCGAAGGCAAATCAGCCGTCCGCGAATGATTGCCGTCCAGGCCGAGGGATGCGCACCCATCGTAAAAGCATGGGATGAAGGCGAGACAACCGTCGAAATGTGGACCAACGCATCTACCATTGCCGCCGGACTTCGCGTTCCTCGCCCCTACGGAGACTATCTCGTACTCAAGATTCTGAAAGAGAGCAATGGCACGGCAGTCGCCATCCCCGACCACGAAATCAGAAATGCAGTTCAGCACTGGGGAAAGACCGAGGGAATTTTCGCTGCGCCCGAAGGAGCAGCAAGCCTGGCAGCCTATCGCAAACTGCGGTCGAGTGGTTTTCTCGCCGACAACGATAGAGTTGTATTGTTCAACACCGGAACCGGTCTAAAATACCTCGACGTGATCCAAAGTAAACCAGCTCCTCCCACCAGATACATCGGCGGAATCATTGGTCCCTATTAGCCGGACCGACAAATCCGGCAGAGTGCAGACCGTCTCGTCTACTACTCCACCGGAGCCAATCCCTCTTCTATCCGGTCGCATTTTCAAAGTAAGCTGCTTGCCGGAGTGTCCACGGTGATTCGGGTCGCATTCACCACGCCCATGAGATGGGCCAGAGTATTTCCCGATTGGTCGTATTGATCGATGGTGAAAGTCCCCGTGAAGCTCTTCCCGTCCCTGCTAAGAAAGATGTCTTCGCGAATGTTGGCCACGCCGACCAGATTACTGTTCGGGTCCCAACTAATCGGGAAGTGGTTGAGCTTGTAGTGCCCAGGGCTCACCTTTTTCCACACTCCCAGGCAGAAACTTTGCGTAACTGGCGCACGCGAGGAATTCAGGATTTCCGTGCCATCGCTATGAAATTGAGAGAAACCCTTATCGATCACTGTGCCATCGGGTGGGCCAGGGTTGCCTTGCGCGGTAAGGGTAACTTGCCAGAATCCCACAATAGCGTTGGCGTTCTCCGAAACCTGCAACAGCGAAGCCGACCCGACGCCCATCCCTTGCCAAGCTTGCGGTTGGAGTGATGCGCCAGGCTTGGATATATCCCCGCACCCAGCCTTCGCGACTGCGCCGAGTATCAGACTGACTAGGGCCACGGCCAGAGCGGTGGTTATTTTCTTGAATGTTGCTTTCATACCATCTCCTTGGAGTTGAAATCTTTTGGCGCTTGAGTCTTGCAGGGGCATGCTGCTAGGGATCGCAACCGAGCACAATGAATGCCGGGTAAAGCTTAGGTAAAGAGCAGGTGAAGCTCTAAGTCGTTGAGCCGCTGCATTGTTCGTCGCATTAGGCGCGGGAAATGCTATAGTTTTGGCCTCTGCCTGAGGGCTGCCGTGCCGTTGTCGTCATACAAGTTTGGTGAGTTTGAGCTAGATCGCGCCCATTATGAACTGCGGCGCAACGACCGGGTGCTGAAGCTCGAACGCATTCCCATGGAGTTGCTCATCCTGCTGGCAGAAAAAGATGGCAATGTGGTCAGCCGGCAGGAGATCATCGACCGGCTTTGGGGCAAGGATGTATTTGTTGACACCGAGCACGGCATCAACACGGCCATTCGCAAGATTCGTGCCGCATTGCGAGAGGACGCTGAACGGCCCCGTTTCGTCCTAACCGTTCTGGGAAAAGGCTACCGCCTGGTCGCGGACAAGAATGGCAACGCAACGCCACTCCATCTCGCCCAGGAAATAAAGACACCAGAGCGAGTCGAATCTGTCTTAGCGGTGGTTCCTGCCAAAGAACGTCCTTGGTGGCCTTTGGCGATTGTTGCGACTGCGGTCTGCCTGCTCGGCGCGGCGTTAGGATTCAATGTGGGCGGAGTGCGCAACCGCATCTTTTCGCCGATTCAGCGACCTCGAATCCAGTCCATCGCAGTCCTTCCTCTTGCGAATCTTTCCGGAGATGCTTCCCAGGAATCTTTCGCCGATGGGATGACCGACGAACTCATCACCATGCTGGCCAAGAGCACTTCGCTTCGTGTGGTTTCCCGGACTTCCGTCATGCAATTCAAGGGTGTGAACCGGCCCGTAGGAGATATTGCGCACCAGTTGGGAGTGGATGGCATCCTGGAAGGTTCGGTGGAGCGGTCTGGCAATCGTGTGCACATGACAGTACAACTGATTCACGCTCCCACCGACACGCATGTTTGGGCGGAAAGCTTCGCTCGCGATTTAAGCGACATGGGTTCTCTGCAGAACGAGCTGGCGCAAACCATTGCGAAGCAAGTCGGGGCCACCACGTCTGCACCGGGTAGTCCGGCACGGCACATCAATGTGGAAGCCCATGACGCTTACCTGTTGGGACGTTACTACTGGTTTGCGGAGGCGGACGAATACGAAAAGAGCCGTGGATACTTCCAAAGAGCCATTGACCTGCAACCAGACTATGCCGCCGCGTGGAGCGGCCTGGCCGATTCTTACGCTGGCAGTGCGGTAGCCGGACAGTTTCCTCCCGAGGCGGTCATGCCCCAGGCGGAGGCGGCGGCCAAGAAAGCATTGGAAGTGGATGATCTGGATGCCGAGGCGCATAACTCCATGGCTGCTATCCAGCTTTTTTATCGGTGGGATTGGAATGCTGCGGAGAAAGAATCCGCACGCGCGCTCGAACTGAATCCCAGTTTTGCTGAAGCTCACCACCTGCGTTCGTATGTGCTTCGTACGCTTAATCGCCTGGACGAAGCAGTGCAAGAAGAAAAGAAGAGGATGGAACTGGATCCGTTTGCCAAACCGTTCGCGTTGGGTTTTGCGCTGATACGCGCACGGCAGTTCGACGCCGCGCTGAACGAGGCTCGCATCCGAAGTGATGCTCAGCCGAACGATGCCGGCCTCCATTATCTTCTTTCTTATGCGTACTTCTTCAAAGGCATGGAGAAAGAGTCGGAGGAAGAATCAGAACATTATTTGCAACTCGCGGGCAAAAAGGATGAGCTGTCGACGCAGATTCAAGCGTACCGGCGGGGCGGTTTGCAGGCAGTGCATGCATCGGAAGTGGATCGGCTGAAGCGAACGGCGGCCAAACAATACGTCTCACCCAGTGATTTTGCCGATGCGTATGCGGTGCTCGGACGTAAAGAAGAAACCATCCGTTATCTGGAGGAGAGTTATCGCGAGCATTCGCCTCACCTGGTGTTCCTGCAAAGCGATCCGGATTTCGATTTTGTGCATTCCGATCCGCGCTACCGCGCCATCGTTAAGAAGATGGGGCTGCCACCCGCGTATTGAACGGTGCTACATTCTCTAGAGCATCTTTCCACACTGATTCGCGAACCATGGAACTTCGCCTCATCCTCATCAACCTGCTGGTAAAGCTGGGGCTCGCAGCCGCCTTGGCGGCTGCCCTTGTTCGCTCGGTCGAATTCAAGTCGCTGCTATTTCGTGAACAGCGCTCGATCAAGGACCGAATCTATCTGGTCCTTTGGCTCACAGTTTCCGAATGGATTGGCAAAGCCTTGGCCCTCGGCGTCTGGACCAGATTTGGCGGCGGCGGAATGGCCAGTCCATTTGCCGGCGATCTCTCGTTCGAGACCACCATTCTGCTGGGCGTGATCGCAGGCCGTTTTGCCGGCGTGACTGGCGGAATCCTTCTAGCCCTTCCCTCCGTGTTTAGCGGCCAATTGATTGTCTTGCCACTGAACATTGCCATCGGACTGATCTCCGGTCAGCTCCGTGAATTCGCTCCGCACCACGAGGAGGTTTGGAGATTCTCGCCGTTCAACTATCTCAGTGTTTTGCGGTGGATTCGCCGCACCGAGCCGCGCCCTAGCTTTTCCGATTGGCAAATGATGTTTCTAGTGACCATCGTGGTCTTGCGCTTCGTACAGTCGGAAGCCACTCGCTGGATGCCCGGGTACACGGCCCAGCCGCGCTGGGTCGAAGCCCTGATTTATGCGACCTCAGTCACCGTAATCGTGATCGAGCTGAAAATTTGGAATGGCGTACGCCTGCAAATCAAGCTTGAGGAGCAAGAGCGACTTCTGCTGCAAGCCCGCATGGCAGCGCTGCAAAACCAGATTAATCCGCACTTCCTGTTCAACACTCTCAATTCCGTGTCGTCGCTGGTGCGGGTCGCGCCCGATACTGCGCGCGAACTGATCATCAAGCTTGCGACCATCCTTCGCAGGCTTCTGCACAGCAGCGATGCCTTCGTCCCACTGCAAGATGAAATTGACTTCATCGATAACTATCTGGACATAGAAGTCGTCCGCTTCGGTCGCGACAAACTAAGAGTGGTGAAAGAACTCGAGCCCGCTTCGCTCGACGTTATGGTGCCCAGCATGTTGTTACAGCCGCTGGTAGAGAATTCGATCAAGCACGGCCTCTCCTCGAAAATTGACGGCGGCAGCATCTACCTGCGCAGCCAGCTCTCGGGCGAACACTTGACGGTCGAAGTTGAAGACGATGGCGTAGGCATGGCATCAGCGCAGCTTCTCGAACGTCCCCCTGGATTTGGCGAAGGAGGAATTGGTATGGCTAACGTAGCCGAGAGGTTGAAAGTCCTATATGGCGACACCGCGCGCATGACTATTGACAGCCGGAACGGCACTGGAACATTGGTGCGACTGCGTTTGCCCGTGCTGCCAGGAGACCCAAATCTTCCGCCCCCACGCTATGAGGAACGCTCGAGCACGCGGCGGTAGAAGTCTTCATACTGCGGAATGATCTCGTGCGAGCAGAAGCGGGCGCGCGCCGAGGTCCGGCACTCTTTCCCCATTTTCCGCAGGCGAGACTCGTCGCTCAGAATTTCGACCGCATATCGCGCCATAGTCTCGACTTCCCCAACCTCTGCAAGGAAGCCGCTCTTCCCGTGCTCGATTACTTCCGGAACTCCGCCGACGCGCGTGGCGATCGGCACTACTTCGGATGCCATTGCCTCCAAGGCGACGAGTCCAAAGGATTCAAGCTCGCTCGGCAGCAGCAGTACATCGGCGATCGCCAACTTCTCATATACTTGTTCGCGCTTCCCCAGAAAAATGACGTCGTCGTGAATGCCTTTCTTCACCGCCAACCACTCCGCCGGAGAACGGTCCGGGCCATCCCCCATTAACAACAACTTCGCTGGAATCTGTTTTCGCACTCGGTCAAAAATTTCGATGACGTCGGTCACTCGTTTCACCGGCCTGAAGTTGGAAATGTGCACTAAGATACGTTCGCCATGCTGAGCGTACTCCGCCCGCCGCTCGGCGAAATTCTCGCCTCTGCAGTACACATCGCAATTTACAAAGTTGTAAATCACCTGAATGTCGTTTTTGATCTCAAACTCCCGCAGCGTTCGTTCCTGCAGATACCGGGATATTGCCGTAACCCCATCGCTCTGTTCGATGGAAAAACGCGTGATTGGAAGATACGACGGGTCCTGCCCGACCAGCGTGATATCGGTGCCGTGCAAGGTCGTCACAAAAGGCAATTTCTTGTGCTTAGGCCCAGCCGCTAGCATTTGCCTCGCCAGCAGTGCACTCACGGAGTGGGGAATCGCGTAGTGCACGTGTAACAAGTCGAGCTCGTAAAGTTCGGAAACCTCCGCCA
>Ga0070717_10004128_pt1 | contig 10472 bp, 14 predicted proteins | sample LARL113metaG_FD_71366 | JGI IMG/M metagenome (GOLD analysis project Ga0070717, IMG submission 71366) | Corn, switchgrass and miscanthus rhizosphere microbial communities from Kellogg Biological Station, Michigan, USA - LAR L11-3 metaG | ecosystem: Host-associated > Plants > Roots > Rhizosphere ... | reverse complement strand
GGGCGCACGTCGGGCCTCGGCACACGGCCGGCGCTGCTGATCATCGATGTCCAGTATCGGACCGTGGGCACGACGCCGAAGCCGTTCTGGGAAGCGATCAGGGAATTCCCCACCGCCTGCGGCGAGGTCGGCTGGGCGGCGGTGCACAACATCGCCCGCCTGCTCGGCTATTTTCGCGAGCGCGGCTGGCCGGTGCTTTATCCGCATGTCTCGCCGAAGGAGAACTTCGACTACGGGCGGCTCTCGGACAAGGTCCCGGCGATCATGACGGTTGCGGCCAAGGGTTACGTGTTCGTCGCCGAGATCGCGCCGCGCGAACACGACATTCTGCTGCCAAAAAAACATCCGAGCGCTTTCTTCGGCACCCCGCTGGCCAGCTATCTGATCAACCTCGGTGCCGACACGCTCGTCGTGACGGGGTGCACGACAAGCGGTTGCATCCGTGGCAGCGTGGTCGACGCGTTTGCTTACAATTTTCGTGTCCTCGTCCCCGAGGATGCGGTCTATGACCGTTCCGCCACGTCACATGCGGTCAATCTGTTCGACATGGCGTCGAAATACGCCGACGTGATGCCGACGACGGACGCCCTGACCGCTCTGCGGGCGATCGGCTGACCCAGTCGCACAACCAACAATCATGCAAATGTTCGACCTACTGATCAAAGGCGGAGACGCGATCCTTCCCGGTCACGGCCGCACCACCTGCGATATCGGGATCCATGCCGGAAAAATAGCGGCGATTCTGGCGCCCAACGAATCGGCGCCGGCTCAGCAGGAGGTCTCGGCGCGCGGACTCGTGGTCATGCCCGGCGCGGTCGACGTTCATCTGCATCTCGGTCACGACAAGGATATCGCGCGGCCGCGTGAACCGGCCGATGCCGATCGCGAGACGGCGGCGGCGGCGAAGGGCGGCGTGACCAGCTTCATTCCGTATCTGATGGCGACCGAGCCATTCGAAGAAATATTCGACGATGTCGTCGCCGTCACCGAACGCGGCGCGCGAATTGATTTCGGCTATCACTTTATCATTTCGACGGAGGCGCAACTCGCCGGCGTTGCTGCTTACATCCGAAACTACGGCGTGCCGACCTTCAAGATCTTCATGAATAACCGCGGCGGGGAGGGAGCGCGCCTTGGATTGCCCGATATCGACGACGGTTTCCTGTTCCGGTTGTGCGAAGCGGCCGCGGAAGGCGGGGGCATGGTATGCCCGCACCCGGAAACGATCGAAATCGCCTGGGTGCTGCGTGACCGGCTGAAGGCGCGCGACCCGGACGGCCGCGGGTCGCTCAAGACCTGGAATGCCACGCGGCCGCCTTTCGTCGAAGCCGACGCGGTGCAGCGCGCCGCTTACATCGCGCACACGGCAGGCCCCCCACTTTATGTCGTCCATACCTCTTCCGCCGAAGCGCTGGAGGCGGCGCTTCGGCATCGGCGCGCCGGCGCTACTCTTCATATTGAAACCTGCCCGCATTACCTGACGCATGACATCGGCTGGGCAGGAGGTGATATCGGCAAAATCAACCCGCCGCTGCGCAAATCTTCCGACCGCGACCGGCTATGGCGGGGACTGCGCGACGGGGAAATCGACACCGTCGCGACCGACCATGTCCACCGGGACATTTCCGCGAAGAGCGGCGGCATCTGGAATGCGTCCCCGGGCTGTCCAGGCTTGGAAACGCTGCTCCCGGTTCTGCTGAGTGAGGGTCACCACAAGCGCGGACTGTCGCTCGAGCGCATCGTCGCCGTGGCAGCTACCAACCCCGCCCGTATCATGGGGCTTGGCCATGCCAAGGGCAGCATAGCGCCTGGACTCGATGCCGATCTGGCTCTCGTCGATCTCGACGCCGAGTGGACTTTGGAGCGCAGTGACGTCGTATCAAGCGCCGGCTATTCAATCTATGAGGGGCAGCGGTTTAAGGGCCGCATCCGCGACGCTTTCGTGCGCGGCCGCGCGGTGCTGCGCGAATGCGCGTCGATAGATGATGCCATCGGTCATGGGCGCTACGTTCGGCGCCGGTTGTCCTCTCGTTCGGCAGGCGTGGGCGTGGCCTGACGCTTTCGACCTAGCATGACTATTTTGACACGCGCCGGGTCTTCCTCCGATTCTGCGAGCTTCTGGCGCCGCACCAAGTACTGTACGTACTCGCCGGCTGCCTTCCGGCAGAACTCCAATTTACCGGCAAACCCTCCGGTCAGCCGCCACCGCCAGCTCGAAATTGCGTTACGTTCGGCACCGGCGGATTGGGATATTTTTGACCGACGCCAAATACTCTTCGACGACTTTGATGGCCGGCTCACTGGCGAACGGAAACAACCCGAAGACGTTGAGATCTTCGTGTGGGTCCATCTCGATGTTGAAGACCTTCGGGTAACCGGCCATGGGAGCACTGGCTGACCCGGGGCCAGGCTGACGCTGCGGACCGATACCGGTCGGATGGACGTCGGTGAAGTACACGCCATTGCTTCCACCGCGCGGCGACCAGGTCACCGCCGATAAAGCTCAACAAGCTGTCACGCTTCCATTGGGCTTTTGCTGCTGTGCGCCAGCCAGCGACACCAAGGATGAAAGAGCCGCAATCGAAGGCAAACCGAGCGCCACAGCACGGCGACTGATGCCGGATGATCGATCATTCGATTTCATTTTGCACTCTCCCTAAACGTGACCGGTGGAGCGCGCGGGCAGCGGTACCGGGGCGTAGTTCCAACCGCACAAATGCCTGTAGACGGCGGGCGCGCATCGCGTAGCGCCCGCCGGTCGTCATTTGCCTTACTGCTCTTCGTGGTGCTTCATCATTTCGTCAACCTTCTTCTTGACCTCTTCGAGGTTGAACGAGGCGGCCTGCTGCACCGGCGGATATTCGATCAACGATTGTGCCGCCACGGCCACGGTCTGTGCACTTGCACGAAGCGCCAGAAGTCACGGGCATAGATCATGTTCGCCGGCGCGGCCGGTTGCGCCCGCTCGACCGAGGTCTCGCTTGTGCCGTACACGGGGCTCCTCGTTTTAAGCGCGGCCCCACCCTTCGCAAAGATTATCGAAGTTAAATTGGCTAGAAGATGACAAGCGCAGGGAGCCGAATATTTGCCACCGCTACGTTACCAACTTTCTTAGATTCCTGCGGCACCCGTTGGTTGTGCGACTGGGGCCGTGAAGGAGGTGGGATATGATCGATGCCACTTGCCGCTTAACGTCTTTGACGTCGGCCGCAAACAAGAGTTGAATTGAGCGTGCTATGCCGCGGACGAGACATCCGGTGGATCGCTGCGGCGACGAAGCCGCCTGGTGGAGGAATGTTGCGCCGGCAAATTTGGAAGCCGGTTGACACCTCGCGCTCTTGCGTGGCGTTGAGTCGGTACCGGTATGATCCCGCGCAAATCGTGCCCGCCCGTGAGGCCCAGTGTATCAACTGCTATGTCACCAGCCTGAACCCGGCAACGGCAAAGTGGTGATCGAACGTATATGCAAGCCGAATTCGTGCGCGCTTCATGATCGCAAAGCTGGTGGCATCGACCGCCGACAATTTGTGCAGATCTCCGCGTCGGAAGTATTCCCACGACCGCTCCAAATCCCGCAGTTCGCAGGGAAGGAGTTTTAGGGTGCCAGGCCGATAGATCGCTTCCTTCCACGTGAGCGCTACGTCTCGGCTAGCATTGCGATCAAGAAATGTGAATGTCTCGATAACAACGGGAACGGAAGTGTAAAGCTTCGCGCCCGCTCCGTGCAAAAGGTCCCATAGTTCTCGTGCCTGGACATGTAGCGGGTCGCGTGACAGGGCAAGGGCAATCCACGCCCCGCTGTCAACGAACACCGCTTCCCCTTGCCGCATCAGGTCTGATCGTGGATGCTATCGTGATCGATAGATGCACGCTTTGGCTCGCCGTCCCAAATCGCGACCGGGCCTACGCCCCGTGGTCTGAGGACAACCTTGCGGATTGCGTCGCGGACCAACTCTGCGACGCTGCGCCCCGAGCGCGCGGCGGCCTTGCGCAGTGCATCAAGCTCTTCCTTGCGGAGGTAAATTTGGGTCTTTTCCATATGTGTCAGTTTACTAGCGCCATCGACATACGTCAAGCTTAGCGCCGGCCTTAGGTCGCTTATGGTCCGCGGTCAGTTCTTCCGAAGCGGTAACGCGCGCTCGTACCGGCCAAAATCGCGCGCGCCGATGCGGCGCCCAGCGTCGTGCTGCCAAGCAACACGTTCCGCCGGTTCATTTTTGCGGTAACACCGTTAGCCGTGGATCCATGGCGCGATGGCTTTCGCCGTCGTTGCTCATTTCATCCCTCCGGGTTTGATCTTCTGCTGATGCATCTGAAGCCGAGATGGCTTGTCGACGTATCCACCGCCTCCGCGTGGCGCGCCGCCGGGCGGTAGCGGCGGCAGTAGTTCGGCGCGCACAAATGCGAGCAGCCTTTGAGCACCTTGTGGATCTGCGGCTGGCAGGGTCGTAGCTTTCTTCCTCGCGACCGCCGCGCGGGTTCTTCGGGATGCAGCAGGCCTTGTCTGCATCCGCTTCGTGTTTCGCCGACCACCAATCGGACGTCCACTCCCAGACGTTGCCGATCATGTCGTAGATGCCGTAGCGGCTAGGCGGGAACGCCATTAGCGGCGACGTGCGCGCGAAGCCGTCGGCTGCGGGTTTTCGTGCGGGAAATTCCCTTGCCACGTATGGGCGCGATGCTGGCCGCCGGGCGTGAAGTCATCCCCCCATGCGAACTCGGCGCCATCGAAACCACCGCGTGCGGCGAACTCCCATTCCGCCTCGGACGGTAATTCCTTACCCGCCTACTTCGCGTAAGCAGTAGGCGACGTGCACGACCGGATTGGCGTCGAGACCGCTGATCGATCAGCGCGGCGCCCATGGACGTTTCCAATTCGCACCGGCTTTGAACCGGCACCATTGCGACCAGTCGCTCAGATCGACCGGGTGCCCCGGGGGGGTGAAAACCAGCGATGCCGCTTTCAACATGTGCCGCAACGCACCCGGGTAATCCCTTGCCTCGGGCCGCTTTTCGGCAAACGTGACGTACTTGGTCTCGTTTACGAACTTGCGGAATTGCCTCTTGGTGACGGGAGTCCGATCGATCCAGAAGCCGCCCACCGTCACGGAATGAGCTGGCGCCTCTTCGGGATAATGCTGGTCGGACCCCATGCGGAACGTGCCGCCGGTTATCCAGATCATGTTCGCCGGCGCCGACGGTTGCGGCCGCTCGACCGACGCCACGCTTGTGTCGCTCACGAGATCCTCGCCTTAGCGCCGCACAGCGTTCGCAAAATACTATCAAAGCTAAATCGGCTGAAAGATGACAAACGCGCGGAGCGCAACGCTTTGTCACAGCGAACGTGGCTATTTTAGTGGTTTCCTGCTGCAACTTCGTCTATGCGGCGGTGCGGTTAATGAGGAGGGATGCGATCCGATCGCCATTTTCGGCCTTGGCCTCTTTGATATCGGGCGCAAACAACGACCTGGATACGGGCAGGCCGAATATGACAGTGGCGAGACAAGAACGCCGGCCAGCTGCCGCGCCGCTTACGCCTGCGATTTTACCGCGGCTGCCGCGATCGCTCGATCTCTTCCAGTACGAGACGGCGATTGTCGGCGGCCGCGCCGTAGTCGGGCTTGATCTTCAGCGCGCTTTCACAGCGCGCCTCCTCGAACCGTCGCAGTCTTTCCAGGACCAGGTGGCGGTTGTTGTGGACGGGAGCGCATGGGGCACCACCACGCGCGGGTTCGTCTGTACCGTCCTCGGCGAGGCCGCGCCGCTTTTTTCGGACATCGATGTATCGCGCCGCGATCGAGGATTGCGTTCGGTAGCCCATACCCATCACCCGTTGCGCACCGCTTAGTCCGGCGCCATCGCCCGGTAGTAGTTCTTAAGATCGGTAGTTGCCCCGCACAATTCCCTGATACCAGGGAAAAATAACAGGGATTACTCGGAGCAATTTCCGGCCATTCTGCTGCGCCGCAGGATGGAGCGAACCTCCTTCCTAGTGCATCGACATAATACGATCGCTGCTACTGCTGCGTTCCCGCCATTTTCAAAGTACCGAATTGGGGTAAAGTTCCAAGGATAATCGCCTGTTTGATTGCTTCGAGTTTAGCTTTCATGACGCGAAACGACATCTGCGACATCCACGACGAGTCGCCGGTTGACGCCGCCTCCCGTTGGTGTACTGTTGCAACGCTCCACATTACCCGCGTAGCGGGACGTCAAGTCAAGTGTGAAGTTAGGGGCAAGTGGAAACACCTGGGCGTCAAGAACTAAAAACTCAAACGGTCGCTCGGGCTCATATCTTTTAATAAGCGAAGTCAACAGCCAATAATTCTGGAGCCGGCGCGCCTATGCGCGCCGACGCGTATTGCGTTTTTTTCGGGCCGCAAGGCAAGCATTAGAGAGGATACCCGTGCCCATCGAACTTGACACCGAAAAGCGCGACGATCGCCAGAACCATGCTGCCGAAGCTAGCAAGAGCAACAAGGACAAGGTCGGGTACTGCAACCCGCCCAAGCACTCCCAATTCAAGCCCGGTCAAAGCGGAAATCCGCTTGGCCGGCCCAAAGGCAAAATCTCTTTCGCGCCAGAACTGATTGATGAACTGTTACAGACGATTGTCGCTCCCGAAAACGAAACGGATGTCGTCATCACAAATAAGCGCGCGATCGTAAAAAGGCTGGTAGCTGCTGCGAAAGAGGATGCCCAGCTGGCGATCTCGCTGATTAACCTTTGCGCGAAACTCAGCCGCGATCGGGGAGCCGACCCGCGTGCCGCGGAGGACGAGGCTTTCGTTGAGAAGCTAGCCGATCGCGAAACGCAAGTTACTCAAGAAATCGCCGGTAGTATTTCATCACCAAATTCTCAGGAGACCGAACAATGAGTTCCGAGAATGGCGCCGCGCTGCTGCTCGGCTACTTCGAATTGTTCGCTCGCATGGCCTTTCGTTATCTGCACGACGGATGCGAGCTGGGAAACGATCCGTATATCACTTATGTCTGCCGCCTGCTAGCCAAAGCAAAAGAGAGCAGTGCGCGGATTGTACTTAATATGCCACCGCGTCATCTCAAGACGCTGCTCGCTTCGGTTTTTCTGGCGGCGTGGTTGCTGGCATGGAACCCGGCTGAGCGAATAATCATCATCACGTACAGCGAACAACTCGCCCTGCATAGCGCATATCTGCTGCGCAAAATACTGCAGTCGCACTGGTTTATGAGATATTTCGCAACGCGCTTGGCAGACGATCGAACTCGCGTTTCCGATTTTGCAACGACAGCCGGCGGAGGCGTCTACGCGGTCTCGGCCGAGGGATCCATCACCGGCCGTGGCGCGACCGTCATCATATTTGACGATCCGCTCAACATTGACGACGCGAGCAATGTCGATCAAATCCACAAAGTCAATGAACGGTTCGACACCGTGGTGATGTCGCGGCTCGACAACCCGAAGACTGGCCGCGTAGTCATCAGCGCACATCGGCTACATCAACACGACCTTTCCGGGCACGTTCTCGAAACAAGAGAGTGGGACCATGTTGCGCTGCCGTTCATTGCGCCGAAAGATCAGGACTACGACCTCGGCGGACGCGTTTGGAGCCGAAGAAAAGGTGAACTGCTGCGGCCGGACGCGTTCACCGAGGCAGACGTTGCCAGGATCAAATCCATCATGAACCCGGATTTCGAAGCGCTCTATCAACAATTCCTGGGCGAAACGAGTTCGATTCGGATTTGCGGGTCCGATTTTGGCAATTTCACCTTCGCGCCGCCTGATGCAGCGATCGTGATCACTGTCGATCCAGGGCATCGCCCTGGGCCGCAGCACAGTTTCACGGTGATGCAGGCGTTATGTTCGGTCAGAGATGATTTTCTTGTGCTCGATCAATGGCGCGCACAAGCCGACGTTGAAACCGCCTGCCGGGCTTTGAAGATCGGTGCTACAAATTCTCAAGCCGCTGCGGTTCTCATCGAGTGGTCGGGTTACGGTTCAGCGCTGGCCCGCGATTTGCGGAAGCGATTTCGCTCACTCGACGTCCGACTTATCCCGCCGGATGGTCGCTCAAAGACCGAGCGACTGCTTCGGCACATCGACCGAATCCGATCCGGCAAAATCAAGCTGCCGCATGATGCTCCATGGCGCGAGGCATGGGATTTCGAGTTCGAACAGTTTCCGCACGGCGAGTTCAACGATCAAGTCGACGCACTGACTCAGGGTCTCGACTTCATGCTCGACAATTCGGAACTAAGGGTAGCTCCGCAACGGTGCGTTGGGTTGATCAGGAACATCCGCGGGGTTTCAAGATTTGCGAACCAAACCTCCTGGGTACGACCCGCTTATGCGGGCCTAAGGCGCCGAGCGCGCACCAAGCGGATCTTTCCGCAGGAGGATAGTTAATTAGATGCTGGGCCGGCAGCGAAACAGGAGAGCCCGGCCGTCGACGACCGCTGGGTCGCTCGTCAGGCGGCCCGGCGCATAAGTTTCGCAACGTAGCGTCTCACCTTTTTCAACATGGCCTGAGACCCGAGAAATTCACGTGGGCGGCTCTTAGCAACCTGACAGGGAGGATCGACAGTTATTGATGGTCTGCTACTTGTCGCCCGCATTACGTTTTCTTGGCTTTGAGCGCCAATGCGATCTCAAGCAGGCGCCGGATCGCTTCTGATCTCGACGGCTTGTCATGCTGTTGCCGGGCCCAGCTTTCAACTGCTGACCTCAGCGGCGGCGGGAGCCGTACAGTCAGGATTGGGTCGCGACCGGTAGCTGGCCGCCCAAGCTTTTTTGGTGTTACCTTTTTCATTGACCGCCCTGCCAGGTTTTGGTAACACCATAATCCGGCGAGCCGATGGGAGCTGGTACCTCCCACCGGCCCTAACCCAAGCCACGGAGGTAACCCATGGCCCGGGCTAATTGTTTGACTACCGCAATTCGCGCGCTGATCACAGACGCGACGCCTAAGCCGTCCACAAATCCCTTTGGACGCAGCCGCCCTATTACGGTGCTGCGTGGCGCGGGGATTTCATGACTGAGAAGCTCAAACCAGCCAACCGGTATTCTTTTGTCGGCGGTTCGGACGCTCGCGTTGTTGTGGGCGAGGACGAAGCCGCGTTGCTGCGGCTGTGGCGGGAAAAACGAGGCGAAGTTGAACCCCGGGACCTCTCCGACAATCTCATCGTGCAACTCGGCCTCGCGACAGAGAAGCTTAACCGGCGTTGGTATCAAACCCAAACGGGCCGAGCAATTACGGACGTTCAGTAATGGCGCCGCCATCCGACGCTCCGATGGATGGCGGCCACGCTCGATGGTCGTGTCGAGGGCGGCCCGGTGTTCGAGGCCAAGTTTATGCTGCCGTGGCAATTCTCCGAGGAGGCGGCCGCGGAAAAGTACATGCCGCAGCTGCAGCACAATATGTGGGTCATTGCGGCTCGAGCGGTGCGCTGCCCGCCCATCTGCCACGCATTCATGTGACGATTGCGCCCGAGGACACCAATTGCCCGTGCTGCCGCTTTCCCATGCATGTGATCGGCAGGACGTGGCTGAACGGCTCGACATGATCCCAGCCCAGTTCCGGGTGATCGTGACGCACCGGCCCAAGTACGGCTGCCGGGCATGCGAGGAAGCCGTGGTGCAGGCTCCCGCGCCCGAGCGGCTCATTAAGGGCGGACTGCCAACCGAGGCGAGGGTCGCCTCGTGCTGGTGGCCAAATACGCTTGGCACCTGCCGCTGTATCGGCAGACGCAGATGCTGGCCGCGCAGGGCCTCGACATCAAGCGCTCGACCCTGGCGTTCTGGGTGGGCTACGCGGCGGCCGAGCTCAAACCCATCTTTCCGCGGCTGCGCGAGCTCATTCTCACCTCAGGCAAGATCGCAGTCGACGAGACGGTGGCGCCGGTGCTCGATCCCGGCCGCGGCCGCACCAAGAAAGGATACTTCTGGGCGATCGCCCGCGACGAGCGGCCATGGGGCGGGACCGATCCGCCCGCCATTGCCTACAGCTACGCGCCTGGGCGCGGTGCGGTTCATGCGCTCAAACTGCTCGATGGTTATCGCGGTATCGTGCAATGCGACGGCTACGCCGCATACAAGACCGTTGCCGAAAAAGCACCGGGCGAGGCGATCACGCTTGCTTTCTGTTGGGCACATCTGCGCCGCAGGTTCTTCGACATCGCCAAGGGAGGCGACGCACCGATCGCGAGCGAGGCGCTCGAACGCATCGCAGCGCTTTACGCGGTCGAGAAGACGATCCGTGGGCGGAGCGCAGAGGAGCGTCGCGCGGTGCGCCAGGACAGGAGCAAGCCTCTCGTCGCGGCACTCAAGGCGTGGCTCGAACACCAGCTCGGGCGGGTCTCTGCCAAGGCTCCGATCGCCGAAGAGATCCGTTATGGTTTGAACCACTGGGACGGGCTCACCCGCTTCCTCGATGACGGCCGCATCGAACTCGATACCAACATCGTCGAGCGCGGCATCCGTCCGATCGTGCTCAA
>Ga0070717_10004127_pt1 | contig 10472 bp, 10 predicted proteins | sample LARL113metaG_FD_71366 | JGI IMG/M metagenome (GOLD analysis project Ga0070717, IMG submission 71366) | Corn, switchgrass and miscanthus rhizosphere microbial communities from Kellogg Biological Station, Michigan, USA - LAR L11-3 metaG | ecosystem: Host-associated > Plants > Roots > Rhizosphere ... | reverse complement strand
AGACAGAAGGCTGCCGGTTTGCCGAGGGCTGGCATCATGTACCGATGAAGCCTTGATCTTCCAAAATACGCAGGCGCCTCTACCCATCCATGCCTTGCTTCTTACCCAGGCTTTTTGCTCTCTGCTCACTACTTCCAAAACGAAATCTATACAATAGTCGTAACACTTCTAAATGCTCTCATGCTAGAGAATCTTCCGCAAAAACCGTGCTCAGCAATTCTGTTGATTCCCCAAAGAAACGATTGAAGAACAGCAGTGAGAGACATCTCTTCTCCAAGTGATGCTCTCGACACCTCAAGAGGCCAGACGATGCCCTCTCAAGCCATCTCATCCCAATTTCTCTCAATTGCTGAGTACGAGAAATGCGGGAGAGCCTTTACCTACAGTGTCCATCTTGATGAACCCTGCTTGCTTGTTGGTAGCGACTCCCCAAAAAACTTTGACACAGCTGGATATTTCTGCTACACTGGGAGAACTAGAACATATGTTTGCAACTTTCCTCAAAGGAGGATGGACAGGCACATGGGGCAGGCCACCCGTACAACTAAATTGCTCCTTGACCTTGGCGAGCATACGCAAGGTGGAGCCAATGCTGGCAAGCGAGAACACCTGGAGGCGACCGCAGCGCTCCTGAACGAGGCCCGCGCGTTTTACCTGGACTTCTTCCTGGCCCATGCGGAGAAGGTTTACGAGCGCGTCGCCTACTACTCGGAGCACCACCAGCAGATGCGCGAACGGGCCATTTCCGCCCATGAACTGCTCACCTGGGCCGAGTTCCACACCGTCGAGACCCGCGAGCACCCTACTGCCTGGCCTGGCTGGAACTTCAGCGAACGCTTCCCCGACATGCCTTTCCTCTATCGGCGCTCGGTCATCAAGGATGCGATCGGCAAGGTCAAAGCCTATCTCTCTAACCACGCCAACTGGCAGCGCACCGGCAAGAAGAAGGGCAAGCCAGGATTGCCCGGAGCGAGCAATCACCCCACGCTCTATGAGGGGGCATGTTCACTCGAACTCGACCAGGTTGATCTGCGCGAGAGCTTTGTGCGGCTCAAGGTGTACACAGGAGAGCGTTGGAGATGGGCGAACTATCCGGTGAAGTATAGCCGTTACTTTGAGCAGCGGCGCGCCGATCCCGCGTGGGAGCAACAGAGCCCGCAGCTAGTCCTGCGCCCGCGGTCTGCGGAGCTGCACTTTTGCCAAACGCGCGCGGTCAAAGCCAAGAAAGTTAAGGAGCGCAAGCTCGATCCTGACTTGGTGACAGTGGCGGTGGACCTGAATGTCAAAAACCTGGCCGTTATCACCGTCAGGCAGCATCAGAGGATCATGGAAACGGTCTTTGTGAGGGATAAGGGACTGGATCAGCAACGCTACAGGCACATGAAGCGCATCAGCAAAAAGCAGTGGCAGTCGGGCAAGCCTGTCAAAGGCGAGCAGAGCAACCGGCAGCTCTGGCGGCATGTGTGTCGCATGAATACCGATGCCGCCCGCAAGGCGGCGCGTGCCATTGCGCGGGTGTGTGCGAAGTACCCGGGCTGTGTCTTGCTCTTTGAACGGCTGCGCAAGATCAAGTCGAGGGGAGCAAGCAAGTCCCGGCGACTCAATCGTAAACAAGCCAATCAGCTGCGCGGGCACATCAATCGGCTCGGAAGGGAGCAAGCCTTCGTCGAAGGCACCGTCACGGTGGAGGTCAATCCGCACGGCACCTCGCAGTACTGTTCCCGCTGCGGCGCGCAAGGGCAGAGGTTCTCCCTGCGCGCTGGTCAGCGGGTGAAAGAGCGTGGGGGAAAGCTCTTCTGCTGCCCGGTGTGCCACTACGAAGCCCAGGCGGACTTCAATGCCAGCGTCAATGTGCATCATAGCTTCTTCCGGGAAATGCATTGGCAACCCCGCCCCAAGCTCAAGCAGAGCGGGTGACCCAACGCCCTGTCCGGCTAGAGGTCGGATGGGAGAAGCCTGCTGGAGGGACACCCCATTGATGGCAGGCCAGGCCGGTCTGCGGATGAGCAGACACGCAAAGTGGTGCGGCTCGTGTTGGCCCAAAGAGGCAAGGTTCCAGTTCGAATGGCCTCGCGGGCATGACTTTCTGCGATAACTTGCTTCGATTCGAGAGGGACTGGGGCAAGCTGGATTGCAGGAAGGCGGCACAAACGGCTTCTGTCGAGAATTGCCTGGCAATTCTGGCAGCGGTTGATACCACATGAAGATAGTCTCGCATGCGAAGGATTCAGAAAACGACCAGTGATGGTCAAGACCGCCAAAAATCTCCTTGGTCATCAGAATGACGTGAGACTCTTCCACGACACATCTCGGCCGAGATGCGTCGTGGAAGAGACAAGCACGATCTTCACATGGGAATGCTCGATTTTCACTCTCTTGCAAAACAAGATACTGTATGCTATACTTGCTCCAGTAGATTACATTGCAAGATAGTGAAAGCGTGAGGCGCTCATGGACACTCGTTCGACGCAGTTACTCAAAGGCACGCTGGATATGTGCCTGCTCGCCACGATTGCGCAACGGCCCTGCTACGGGTACGAGATGGTACAGCAACTGGCCCACCAGGGGTTGGATCTGGTGGGTGAGGGCAGCATCTATCCGCTCTTGAGCCGCCTGCAACTTCTCGGCTACATCGAGGGCTACCTCGTGGCGTCGCGTGATGGCCCCAAGCGCAAGTATTATCGTCTCCTGCCAACGGGAGCCAAACAACTGGAACAATGGCAGGCCGAGTGGGAGAGATTTGCCCAGGCGGTTGAGCGCATTCTGAAAGGAGAACGGTCCGATGAACAGAGCCGACCAGCACACCCAACAACAGATCGCTGATCTCGTTGAGGCCTGCATGGGCTACTGGGAGTTGCGCGGTATTGCACTGGAGAGCAGCACTGAGATGCAACTCGAACTGGAGCAACACTTACAGCAGGCGGTCTCCGACGGCAAATCCCTTGAAGCGGTGCTTGGTCCCAATCCTGCGGCTTTTGCTGAAGCCTGGGCGCGAGAAATGCACCCTCGTTTCTGGAGAGGAGGCGCCAGGGTCCTTCATGGGCTGGTTTACGCGCTGAGCGTGGTGAGTACCACCGCGCTGATTTCGCAGCTGCTTGCGCATTCCCCATCGTTTACGTTCACCGTACTCGCGGCGTATCTGCTCACCGGCAGTGGTCTGCTTGCTCTCCTGCTGCAGTTGGGTGGCTTCCTCTCTCCACGCATCAGCACACGGGCTGGGCGAGAGGCGCTGATGCTTGCTGGTGTCGTGCTGGCTGTGCTGGTCCTGCGCCTGGCCAGGATGAAGGTGAACTGGAGCATGGCACTCCTCTCCTGGAACTGGCCGATGACCATCTTATTGCTCGCCCTGGCTGTGGGACTCTTTTCCCTGGATTTCTGGCGGACCTCTCACAGAGAGCGTAGCTCCTCTGCGACAGTCAGCATGCCGCCGTTGCGCTCTGTGACGATGTTTGTTGCCAGTGTGGCAGTGTTCGACGTGATGATGTTTGTTGCCAGTGTGGCGGTGTTCGACTTCTGTCGGCTGGCACTCCGGCTGGTTTGAGTGGGGAGAGAGAAAAAACGATGGAAAGCCTCCCTGTCACGCTGTCCTCCCTGATCAATTGGGGCTGGCTGCGAATCGGTCCGTATATTCACATCAACGTTGACCCGGTGCTCCTGCACATCGGTCCGCTGGCTCTGCACTGGTATGGCTTGATGTACGTCGTGGCGATTGCGGCGGGTCTCTGGTGTATCCGCCGCTATACCGCGCGCAAGGGCATCAGCCAGGACCGCGTCTACCGCATGCTCTGGTGGTGTATCGCAGCCGGCCTCGTTGGTGGACGCCTCTATTACGTCATTCAGCAGCCTGATCTGGTCTCCGATTACCTGCTGAAGCCACAGCATATCCTGGCGACCTGGGAGGGTGGGATGGCCTTCTATGGCGCGCTCTTCCTGATCGTGCCGGTGCTGATCTTTCGAGCCATCAAAGAACGGCTCAATCCCCTGGTGGTGCTTGATACTGGCGCACTCTTCGCAGCCTGTGGGCAGATGATCGGGCGCATTGGCAACCTGATCAATGGCGACATCATCGGTTATCCGAGTACGCTGCCCTGGTCAACGGTCTACGACAACCCCAACAGTTTTGCCTGTCCGAACACGAGCACCTGCCACGTTCCGGTGCAGCCTGCCGCCGGCTATGAGCTGCTCTTAAACGGTGCGCTGATCGTGCTCCTGCTTTATCTGGCGCGGCGCTATCGCCGACCTGGCGCGCTCATTTTGACCTACCTCTTTGGCTACACGGTCACGCAATTGCTCATCTTTTTCGCGCGAGCGAACGTGGTGGTGCCGCTGTTCAGCCTGAACTGGGGTCTCAAACAGGCGCAGTGGACCTCGCTGATCGCCTTTCTCCTACTGATTCCGCTCACGTTCCTGGTGCTGCGCTCACGCTACGCCGAGGTCGTGCCAGAGGGCCTGCTTCCTGCCACCTATGGCATCCCACAAAAGCATCCCAGGCAGGCTGAGGAGGGCGAGCGAGCACCGACGAACTCCGCTTAGATGTCGAAATGCAAGCTTCCTGGAGGAATTATGTTCGGATTTCGTTTCTGGAGTCTCTCCGCGCTGTATACAGCCGGATCTGCTCTACTCCTTGGCGTTCCAACGCTGCTCGTTCCCAATCATCTGTTTAGTCGCACGGTGCCAATCGGCCTGCAGGACTATGTGATCTGGATCGTTTCAGCACTGCTGCTCGGACCGTTACTGGCGCTTATGACGCTCTATCCCATGCTATCTCAAAAAGCAGCACTGGGAAACCGTTCCCTGGCAGGCAGCGGACGAGCGTTCGGAGGCGCGCTGCTCTCATTCTTTTCCGTTGGCTGTCCCGTCTGCAACAAAGTGGTAGTTCTGTTGCTTGGCCTGGGAGGCGCAATGACCATTTTCAATCCCCTGCGCCCCTTGCTAGGACTTGCCTCGATTGTCCTGCTCAGTGTCACGCTCTTCTTGCGCGTGCGTGTGGTACGTTACGGGTGCCGTCTCCCTGCGCAGAAGCCGGTTGCCGATGAGGAGAGATGAATGCAACCGCCTGTGAGTCCCACTTCATTCAAAGGCGAGGCCTCGCTGCAAAAGGCGAGTCGATGGGCATAAAGACGGCGCAGGCGATCTGGTCGTAGCGGCGCAGCAGCCAGTTGGAGAGGGCTAGCATCTCGCAACCGGCGTAGCCGCGCAGTGCTGCGAGCACCATGGAACCGCCAACGAAGAGGAGCACCGCGTCGCTGGTGACGGAGAAGGCGGGCGCATACCACCAGGTGAGGTAGAGGGCGAGGGGCAGCGCGACGCTGAGCGCAAAGCTTAGAGGGCTGGTGCCGCGGAAAGGCTCCGGGTGGCGGCGAGTACGCCACCAGTGCCAGGCCAGCACGAGAGCGGGGAAGCCGACGAGGCCGAGCGCGAAGCCTAGCAGGCGCGTGTGTGGCGGGGGCAAAGCGCGTCGAGAGTTGGGCGTGGATCACGCTGCCGGCAAGCCCGAACCCGAGTACCATGCGGGCTGTGGTGCCGATGGGCCCGATGTCCCTACCGTTCCACTGCTCCCGCTGCTTCCAGAGGAGTTCGATAATGGCGATGAAAGCGATGCCAGCTACAGACCAGGCGGTGTACACCACATCCACTTCAAAGCCAGCACTACCCTGTGTGAGGGCGAAGGAAAGCAAGATCAGACTCAGTCCAGAGAAGACGACCATCGCCAGCACAGGAGTGCGTTTCGAGAATCCGTGTGAGAGCTTCAAAGAGGTGGTTCCTGCCACCTCTGAAAAGAGAGCCAAAATGAGAAAGACAATGTTCATGAGTGATCTCCTTCTCAATCGAGTACCGGTTCTTTGGTTTGCAGCAGAGCTGCAAGTCGCCTGGCATCTTTGCCGACCCATCCTACGAGTGCGGACCCACGCGAGGGTTGCCAGGGAAAACCGAGAAAGAAGAGCCCTGGAGTGGAGCTGACTCCCTGCTGCACTCTGGGTCGACCGCACTCGTCCGCTAATCCTGAAATGCGTATCCAGGAAAAATCCTGACGATACCCAGTCGCCCAGATCACCGTCCGTACCTGGGTCTGGCTTCCATCAGCAAACTGAACCACGTTGCCTTGTGCGGAGGTCGCGCGTGGTCTGATCTGGACCTGCCTTTCCCGCAGCACCTGTTTCAGTTCCAGGCCCAGCACCGGTTCCGGTTGTGCTTTGAGCCAGGCTCCCAGGCTCCTCTCGCCATCGACTTCCAGGAGGCGAAGGTGATCCAGGTACCAGAAGAGGCTTTTGCCTAACAGCGTGAGTGGGACAAAGTACAGCGGATGAACAGCAGCCAGAGACACCGGATGCGCGTGAGCCAGTTCCGCAGCAATATGCGCGCCGGAATCGCCTGCTCCCACGACCAGGACGGGACCCTGGGGGATCTGGGACGGGTTGTGGTAGGAGGCCGAGTGAAGCTGCTGCACTTCCTGGGAGAGCGCAGAGGCGAATGCCGGGATGCGCGGGTGGTGAAATGGCCCCGTTGCCACGATGACGGTCGCCGCTTGATAGGTGTCCTGTGTGGTTTGAAGGATGAACGTCTCTCCGTGCTTCTCAATGCCCACGACCCGCGTGTCCAACTGAATGGGAAGCGCAAAGTTGTCGGCATAGGCTTCGAGGTAGTCTGCCATTTCGTCTTTCGTCGGGCGACCTTCGGGATCACCTGGAAATGCGATGCCGGGCAACGCGCTGTAGCGGCGAGGCGTGAATAACACCAGGGAGTCATAGCGCTGGCGCCAACTCTCTCCTATGCGCGGCCCCGCTTCCAGGAGCAGAAACGAACGAGACTTTCGTTTCAGCCAGTACCCCATGGAGAGGCCGGCTTGTCCGGCTCCCACGACGATGATCTCTTCGTGATGAACGTCATGGCTTCTTCCTCGAGGCTTCGCTTCATCACTGGCCTTCATCTGTCTCCTCTTGCGTTTGGGGACGGATCGCTGAAAGGCTCAGCATGGGCTGGAGTCCTCCGCTAAGCTGGCGAACCTGGGTGGCCTGGAAGCCGGTTTGCAGAACTGCGTGCAAGGTATCGCGGTTCCAATGGCAATTGCCCATGCAGCGCGTCGAGAGCGGCACGAGCACATCCTGGACCCACGCGGCCATCTTTCCTTGCGCGCGCACGTGTTCGAGGAGCAAGAGTATCCCTCCCGGCTTGAGCACGCGCCAGATCTCGCGCAGACCGCGCTCCGGATCACGCACCGAACAGAAGACGAGCGTGACCACCGCGCTGTCGAAATGCGCATCAGGGAACGGGAGGGCCTCGACCGGGGCACGTGCGAGCGTGATGGGAATGGGAGCAGCAGTCAGGCGCCGCCTGGCCTCGACCAGCATGGCCTCATCCGGCTCGACCGCCTCCACCTGCACCACGCGGGTAGGATCGTAAAAGGAGAAGTTCTGCCCTCCACCGGCACCCACCTCAAGCACGACTCCGTGTGCCTGCCCGACGGTCTCACGCCGCAAGGGATCAAACCCGCGCCGGACGAGAGGCCGGTCCATCATCCAGTTGTACAATGCGGCAAAACGCGGGGAGGAGATCTTCTTCATCATCTCAGGGGCATAGCTCACATCGTTGCTCATCGTATCCTCCCCTCGTGAGTAGAGGAAGTACGCTGCTCTTTCACCTTCACCCGGAAATGGTTCCCCGGTACGGGGGTGGGGTGCTCTTCGATGACCAGTTGATAGTCAGGTGGATCAAACTGCAAGGCGAACGTGGAGAGCAGTGTGGCCATCGTGACCATCAACTGCACTTCGGCGATGCCAGCCCCCAGGCAGGTATGGTCACCCAGGCCAAATGGCGCGTAGGCACCCGGTTTGCGATGTTCGTTGCGCGGGGCGCGGAACCGCTCAAGATCAAACTGCAGAGGGTCGGGATACACTTCCTCCAGGAAATGGGGCACGGTCATGGCCACCTCCACCTCATTGCCTGGTTCCAGGCGATAGCCTGCCAGGGTCAACGGTCTGGCGACACGCGCCCGGTGGCCGCCTGCGACCGGATAGCGCCGCAAGGTCTCCATCATCGCCCCGTGGAGATCGGGCATCTGCTTGAGCTGCTCCCAGGAGAGCGTCCCATGACTCCAGGCCGCATCCACCTCTGCTTGCACCCGCAGCCTGGCCTCTGGATTGGCGAGCAGGGCGTAGAGCATGAAGCTCAGGGAGTTCGCCACGGTGTCAATGCCTGCCAGCATTGGCCCCAGAGCAACGTGCTCCAGGATGGCCCGGCGATACGGTTCCGGGTAGTGTGCCGTCTCTCGCATGGCATCATCGATCATATCCGGTTTGCCGTTGGGTTGCGGATGCAGGAGGTGCGCTTCATAGGCTGCGCGGCCAAACTCGTTCACGCGTTCGACCGCCCGCTGATACGCGGGGGCATCGAAGCGCTCACCGCTCTGGCCGCCAACCCTGAGCGTATTGACGATCGTCGTGTTGAGGTAGGTGACAAAATCATCGAGGTACTCTCCCGGCGAGACACCGAGCAGTAACCGGCCTAACTGTTCCGCGACGAGGCGGCGCATGCTCGCATGAACTGCGATGCTCGAGCCAGGCTGCCAGTCCCGCGTCCATGCATGGGTGATCTCGATCATCTGCGGGATCTGGTCCAGGATACGAGCGCGTGACCAGTGACGACTGCTCTGCGCTCGCCTTTTGCGGTTAGCCTCTCCATCCCTGGCCTCGGTCATCCCACTTCTGGGCTTCTGGCTGATCATCGCATCGAACTGCTCCCACTGCTCTCCTGTAGTGAAGAACTCATCCTCATGACGAGCCATGAAGACGTTGATTTCTGGGCCTGCCAGGATGATCCGTGGGGCTTGCCCTTGTTGAGGAAGCTGGAAGACCGGTCCGTAGGTACGATAGAGAGCCACCAGCGGTTGCTCTTCCTGTGTCACACCTGAGAGGTCCACCAGCGGTGGCAAGGGCGCAGCACTTGCCCCAGGTTCCCAGGGAAGCGTCTGTTGTTCGGTCATCGGTTTCTCCTTCCTGTTGTCTCAGAACGAAAGCGGAGAGGGCCGCATCTTACGATGAGGAGGCGTTGGCCTGCATCTCTTCGAGCCAGGTGACGACCCACTGATATTCATGGCGAACTCGCTGGAGATGAAAGGCGAGGACCCGCTGGGCATTGGACATCGCAATGCCTGTACCGGGAGCGCAGTCCTCCTGATCAGCCATCTGTTGCATGGTGTGGAGATAGTCCAGGCACCCCTGCAGATAGGCCAGGCGCTTCTTCATGATGGCCTCGCGTTCCGGCTGGTCGAGATATTCGAAAAACGCGACACGCGTAAAAAACTCCGCTTCATTGGCGGCTTGCTCGGGCGGGAAATCGCACAGCGAGGTGTGCAGCAACTCGATGCCGCGCGCGGTCAGGTGGTAGATATGGCGATTGGGTTTACCCTCTTGCTGCACTACCTGCCGCACGACCGCCCCCGCCTCTTCAAAGCGTTTGAGGGTTGGATACAGAATCGTATTATTGAGGGCGACCGTCCCGCCAAACACCTGGTCGATGCCTTTTTTGATCTCGTAACCGTGCTGTGGCCGTTGTCGCAGCATAGACAAAATCACGATCTCAGCGTACATATGTCTATTCATCCTATGTTATTTTTACCTATAGAGAGAAGAGTACCATACGGGAGGATCTGTGTCAAGTGATGCGCGACATGAGTTCATCAGGTGCCTATCATTTTGATGGGTCAGGAGGAATGAGGGATAGCGAGAGCCCCCTTGCTCAGTATCGCGCAAAGATACTCTCACCCGAGCATGGTATAAGAGTTCGCTTTCATTCCTTTCCCGTTATCAGGGATACAACTTTTCCACGCTATCCGGGGGAGTTGCTGCTGGAGCTCGCGTGAACGGGTGCAGGTAAGGCCGACAGTGCTGTGAGCAGTGGAACTCACACAGAATCGCGCCGAGCAGTCCCTGCTCGCACGCCGACTGCTAGCATGGTGACTGTGATTGCTAGCTCAAGCGAGGCGTGAGGCGGGACTCTCTTCCTGTCAACTTGATCGGAAACACCATAAGCCGATGTTTCGTAAGGAAATGCCCAGGCTCGTTGCCGATGGAAAACATATGCTATACTCTACTGGATGACAGCACGAATGGAGGGTTTATGAGTACCGTTGATGAGGGTCTTGAAGCGCAAATCCGCACTATAGAACAGCAATATGGGAAACCGTTGAACGAGTGGATCGCCATTGTAAAAGAGAGCGGACTTACGAAACACACCGAGATCGTCGCCATGTTGAAGAGCCAGTACGGTATGTCGCATGGCTCAGCGCACCGCGTGGCTCTCAAGGCGCGCGAGGCGGATGCGGCAAGCATTGTCAAGGGTGCAGAGGCTTCCGGTCGTGATCCGGCAGCTTTGCTGTACAGTGGCAAGAAGGCCGGTCTGAAGCCTCTCCACGATGCGCTGATGACGGCGATCACGAATTTTGGGGATGATATTGAACTGGCCCCGAAGAAGGG
>Ga0070717_10004126_pt1 | contig 10473 bp, 9 predicted proteins | sample LARL113metaG_FD_71366 | JGI IMG/M metagenome (GOLD analysis project Ga0070717, IMG submission 71366) | Corn, switchgrass and miscanthus rhizosphere microbial communities from Kellogg Biological Station, Michigan, USA - LAR L11-3 metaG | ecosystem: Host-associated > Plants > Roots > Rhizosphere ... | reverse complement strand
CCTCCGAGCGGACGACGGGATTCGAACCCGCGACCCTCACCTTGGCAAGGTGATGCTCTACCAGCTGAGCCACGTCCGCGTGCATGCCCGCCAAGGCGGGATGGTGCACACCCGCCAGGGCGGGTGTGCGTTCAGAACTGTAGCCGATCCAGCCCAGCGAGCAAACTCACCCCGCATGCGGACCGTCAGGTTAGCGAGCCTACTTGCTCGGCGTAGTAAGTCACCTCAGCGACATGCTCGGCGATCTCGCGGAGCGTCCACGCCTCATCACGGGGCGCGTCCCATGAGGCAGGCCCGGCAGCGTCGTAACGGAGCAGGTAGCACCGGGCCAGCCGGCGCAGCCGCGAGCGCGCCTCGTCGAAGTCAGGCTCAGTGAAACGCGCCCAGTCCGCGTCGAGCGTCACCCGGCGGCCGTGCCACTCGTCAGGCAAGGGCTCAGCGCCAACCAGGAGCGCCTCGACCTCGTGCAGGTGGTCCACGAGATGATCGGCGATCCGGCGCACGGCTTTGTGCGGTGTCCAGGTATTCGGCATGCCCTCGCTCGTTCTCGGGATTGGGCGGCCATCCCATGCGTGCCATGTCCGGGCCATGGCCAGGCACCGCTCGACGCTGTCGACCACGAGGGAGCCTGGGTTCTTAGCTGTGTCGTCGCTCATAGTTCGACAATGGGCGAAGGATGCTTCGGCTATGGTCGAAATATGCCTGCCAGCGTGCCCGACACCGTCTACCGGACTGATATTGCGCCGGCCGCGGCGCTGATGGCCGACCGCACGCGGGCCACCATGCTCACCGCGCTGCTCGACGGCCGGGCCCTCGCCGCCGGCGAACTCGCGCAACTGGCGGGTGTCAGCCCCGCGACCGCCAGCGCACACCTGGCCCGGCTGCTTGACGGTGGTCTCGTCGCCCGGACCAGGCAGGGCCGACATCATTACTACCGACTCGAAGGGCACGAGGTCGCCGCGGCCATGGAGGCCCTCTCACACCTGGGCCGGCCGGTGCCGGTCCGAACATTGCACCAGTCACGCGAGGCGGCCGCGCTCGCCGAGGCGCGCACGTGCTACGACCATCTGGCTGGGAGGGCCGGCGTGGCGCTGCATGAGGCGCTCCTGGCCGGCGGCGTGCTGGCCATGGCCCCCGGAGGCACGCGGGTGAAGGAAGCCACGGCGGGCCTGGCGGCGGCGGGTGAGCCGGCCACCATGTCCGCCGGCGCGGAGTACGTGGTGACCGAGGCCGGGGCCGCCGTCCTGAGCGAGTTCGGCCTGGATGTGCCCGCGATCCGGCGCTCACGCCGCCGTTTCGCCGGCTCATGCCTGGACTGGACCCAGCGCCGTCCGCACCTGAACGGGGCGCTCGGTGCGGCCATCACCGCGCGCTTGCTGGACCTCGGCTGGATCGAGCGCGGCCCGCACCGGCGGGCGATACGGGTGAGCCCGGAGGGGCGGGAGGGGCTCGCGAAGACCTTCGGCTGGGCCGCGGGCGACTGACCTTGGGGACCGTGCCAGGGCGCCGGGGCTGGCCCGGGCGCGGCCTGGGGTGGGGGCCAGTTTGCCGGAGTGAGCCGCTGGTTGGGAAGCTGTCACCCATGCGAACAGTGGTCGTCAACGGCGACGGCCTCACCGTGGATGACGTCGTGGATGTCGCCCGGGGCGAGGCACGGGCCGAACTCGGGACAGGCGTGGCCGCGGCGATGGAATCCAGCCGCTCCGTGGTGGCGGCCGCCATCGCTGGAGACGCCCCGGTCTACGGGGTGAACACGGGGTTCGGCGCCCTGGCCGACACCCGGGTGGGGGAGCAGGACCTGACCCGGCTGCAGGGTGCCATAATCCGCTCGCACGCGGCGGCCACCGGGGAGCCGCTCGACGATGCCACGGTGCGTGCCGTCCTGCTGCTGCGGGCCAGGACCCTGGCGGCCGGGTACTCGGGCGTCCGGGCCGAACTGCCCCGCCGCCTCCTTGAGCTGCTCAGCCTCGATCTTCTCCCGGTGATCCCCGGCAAGGGATCGGTTGGTGCCTCCGGGGACCTGGCCCAACTCGCCCACCTGGCGCAACCGCTGATCGGTGAGGGACGGCTGCGTGCCCCCGGTGACGGGCCCCGGGGACGGCCCGCCGCCGAGGTGCTCGCCGAGCACCGGATCGTTCCGCTGGAACTCGCCCCGAAGGAAGGCCTGTCGCTGGTCAACGGCACCGAGCCGATGCAGGCGCTGCTCGCTTTCTCGGTACACGAGGCGCACATGCTCGTGGCCGCCGCGGACGTGGCGTGCGCGCTGTCGGTCGAGGCGCTGCTCGGCACGGACCGGCCGTATGACGAGCGGGTGCAGGTCCTCCGGCCGCACCCGGGCCAGCTGGCCAGCGCGGCCAACCTGCGCGCGCTGCTGGCCGGCTCCCCGCTGCTGGCCAGCCACCGGCACAGCCGGCACGCCGTGCAGGACGCCTACTGCCTGCGCTGCGCGCCGCAGGTGCATGGCGCGGTCCGGGACGTGCTGGGCCACGCCCGGCGGGTCCTCGACATCGAACTGAGCTCGGTTGTGGACAACCCCGTGGTGGTTCCGGACGGCGAGGTGATGACCACGGGGAACTTCCACGGCGAACCGCTCGCATTCGCCGCCGACATGCTGGCGATGGCGCTGGCCGAGCTGGCCAGCATCAGCGAGCGGCGGGTGGACCGGATGCTTGACCCGGCGTTCTCCCGCGGCCTGCCGCCCTTCCTGGCCCCCGACGCGGGCACCAACTCCGGCTTCATGCTGGCCCAGTACACCGCCGCGTCTTTGGTCAGCGAGAACAAGGTGCTGGCGCACCCGGCGAGCGTGGACACCATCCCGACATCGGGCAAGCAAGAAGACCACGTGTCCATGGGCTGGACCGCGGTCCGCAAGCTCCGCGAGGTGGTCGCGAACGTGCGCACCTGCCTGGCTGTCGAGGTGTGTTGCGCCGCGCAGGGCATCGACTTGCGGGCCGAGGTCGCGGAGCCGAGTGAGCCATTGCGCGCGGTGCATGCGGCGGTCCGCGCGCAGGTGCCGATGATGCTGATCGACCGGGAAGTGGCGGAGCAGATAACCACCGTGGATAGTTTGCTGCCTTCCTTGGTGGCAACGGCTAGCGCGCGCTGCGGTGCCCTGCGCTAGCGTCTTTCTGTGACGGTCTGGATCAATGGGCGGCTGTTCCCCGACGACACGGCGGGCGTCAGCATTTTCGATCACGGGCTGGTCGTGGGGGATGGCGTCTTCGAGACCATCAAGGTCGCCTGCGGGGTGCCGTTCGCCCTCACCAGGCACCTGGCCAGGCTGCGGGTCTCCGCTGAAGGGCTCGGCCTGGCGACGCCTGACACGGACCAGATCAGGGCGGCTGTGCTGGCCCTGCTCGAGGAGTCGGGATGGCCGGAACGGGCCAGGGTGCGCATCACCGTCACGGCGGGGCTCTCGGCCCTTGGCTCCGAGCGGGGCGAATCCCCGCTGACCGTCATCGTCGCGCTCGGTACCTTGACCGAGTGGGGCCCGTATTGCGACGTGGTCACCGTGCCGTGGCCGCGCAACGAGCGCAGCGCGCTGGCCGGGCTGAAGACGACATCCTACGCTGAGAACGTGCTGGCCCTGAGCTATGCGCGCGACCGGGGTGGCAGCGAGGCCATCTTCTCGAACACGGCGGGGAACCTGTGTGAGGGGACCGGCAGCAACGTATTCGTCGTGGCCGGCGGCCGGCTGATCACGCCGCCGCTGTCGTCCGGCTGCCTCGCGGGGGTGACCAGGGGTCTCGTCATCGAGTGGGTGGGCGCGGACGAGGAAGATCTGCCTATCGGCGCGCTGGCCGCCGCCGAGGAGGCGTTCCTGACCGGGACCACCAGAGACGTGCAGCCGATCCGCAGCGTGGACGGCATCACGCTGCCTGCCGCGCCTGGCCCGGTCACCCGCAAGGCCGCCGACAGCTTCTTGGCCCGCTCGGCCGAGGTGGTAGATCCCTAAGACTCAGGCCCGGCGGAGCAGGTTGTCCAGTTCCCCGTCCAGATCGATGAACTCGCCCTCCTGGCCGGCCGGGATGATCTGAAACGTGCGGAGCAGGAATCCGGCCAGCGCGTTCAGCGGCGCTTCGAAATGCGCCTGGCCGAACGGGGAGGACAGCGAGATGTTGAGCACCCGGTGATTGCCCGCGGCGGCTGGCCAGACCCGGACATCGCCGTCGCCGGCGGGCTCGTTCATGCCTTCCGCGAGCAGGTCCCTCGCGAAGATCCACTCCACGGGCTCGTCCATGCCGACATGAAAGGCCATCCGGATCGCGTACGGATCGTCGCCCCGGTAGTGGAGACTGGCCGTGAGCGGAACGCCGTCGTGTTCTGGAACCACGAGTCTGAGGCCGAGCTCGGCTGCGACGGTGTTGCTGCTGTTCATTGTCTCGCCAAACCTTTGCCTTGTCCGGACCCGGAGCGCCGGGCTTCACCGATCGAGGAGTGCCGTCTCAGGTGTACGACGCGCACGCAGACATGAATGTCTGCTCCAGGGAAGATTCCGCGAACACTGCCCGCGCTAACCTCGGTCACTGGCCAACAAACCGGCTCTGACCTGGGCAAACGCTTCCTGGTACCCAACGCAATCATGGCTTAGCTCTGTGCTTGTGACCAGGAACGCCGTCATGTGATCTTGGTCTCACTAGCGACTCCCGAGAAATTCGCGCCCATCCGGCGCCCGCCTCGCCTTTGCGTTCAGATGTCGAACCTTCGTGCTTTGTCCGATCGAGGGAGCATACAGCCTTCCCAGGCAGGCGCACTACCTGATGGCGCCGGTCTAGCCGCGGCTCCCCGTGCAATCTAGACATTCATGGACTTAATCCCCGTGACCTTAATATTCGTATTCAATATGGACAACCGGCCGACGCTCCGGCCGGGACTTCCGCCCGCGCGTTCCGGCATGCCCGTGCCGCGCTGGCTCCCGCAGCGGTCCGCCCGGGCGGTCGGCTACGGCGTGCCCCGCTCGGGGCGGGTGGCGGCCGGCTCCCGTCTGGCACAGAGCCGGGACCGCGATGCGCTAATCTGTGTGAGCCGACGGCGGCGGAAGCCGCAGCGGGCCCAGGGCGATTGGCTCAGCGGGAGAGCGCCTCGTTCACACCGAGGAGGTCACTGGTTCGATCCCAGTATCGCCCACCCAGGCTAGGAACCTGCGTGGCCACCTCGGATGCACCATTGGCACGGCGCACATCCGCCTGGTGCTTATGGTACCCGCCGGTGGCAGATATTAGCGGTGTTGCCAGCCAGCATTTATGAGACTGGCGTGCCCGGCGGGTGTTGTGAGCCGTATGCCCCTTATGCTTCACCGGGCTGGCGACTCCGATCGGTGCGGGCGCTCGGGCGCGCCTACCCCTATCTTGGCGGTCATGCCCCGTGCCCGGCTGCCCCGTGCCCGGCTGCCCCGTGCCCGGCTGCACCGTACCCGGCTGTACCGAAACGGCGTCCTGGAGGCTGAGGGATTCCCGGTCGCCGCTGTCTCTGACCATCGTGCCGACTCCTCAGCCGTGGGACTGTTCGTCGTCTTCCGGCGCAAGGACTGGCTCTGACGAGGGCTGGCCCTGACGCCAGGGGCGTGTCCGCGGAGCCGGATCCGGCGCCCCCTCCCGGGTGCCGCAATCAATTCGTAACATCCGGTATGACGGTTTTTGCCCCAGCTGGCAACCACGGCTGCCCATCAAGCATCTAAAGTCACAAAGGCGCACCGGCCGGTCCATCACGCGGCGGCCACATCAGCGCGGCAGACCCGGGGCAAGCAAGGGAGTAGTACGTGTTTGCTGCAAAGGTCAGGGTCGCCGTGCTGGCGACGGTGATCGGCGCCGTGCTCGTGGCTGGCGTGGTGGTCGCGGTGAGTTTCGGCCCCGCCGGGCCGGCTCACAGCGCAGCCGGGGTGGCGGCCCCGAAGCGCACCACTCAGCCAGCCAGCCAGCCGTCCGCCCGGCCAGCCGGGCCGCTGCGGGTGCTGTCGATCTCCCCCGGCAATGGCGCTGGCCAGGTGAACGGCGCGGCCCCCGTGCAGGTCGTCTTCTCGGCCCCGCTCGCGCCGACGTCCCCGCTGCCGGCCTTCAGCCCCCCGGTGGCGGGCAGCTGGCACGCCGGGAGTGGCGGCACCGTGGTGTTCACGCCCACAACCCCCTTCGAGCCCGGGACCGCCGTGACGCTTCGCATCCCGGCCGGTGCCTCGGGTGTCCGTTCCGCCACGGGCGGCCTGCTGGCGAACCCGGCCACGGCGGCGTTCCAGACGGGAGGCTGGTCCACCCTCCGCCTTGAGCAGTTGCTCGCCCAGCTCGGTTACCTGCCCCTGTCGTGGGCCCCGCTCCGCAGTTCGGCCCCGACCACGCAGGGCGGCGGCAGCCCGGCCCCGATGAGCTACGCGGCGCAGCTCGGTGCCGTCTACGCGCCGCCTCCGGGCGCGTTCACCTGGCCGGACGGCTACCCGCCCGAGCTCACCAGCCAATGGCAGCCCGGGGCGCCCAGCCAGATCCTCACCGGGGCGCTCATGGCTTTCCAGGCCGATCAGGGGCTGCCGGTGGACGGCGTCGCCACCAGCGACGTATGGCACTCCGTATTCCAGGCGGTGGCCAAGGGCCAGGACAACCCGCACGGGTACAGCTTCGCGCTGGGGAACAAGGCGAGCCCGGAGACGCTGACCGTGTGGCACGAGGGCAAGGAAGTCTTCCACGGGTTGACCAACTCCGGCATCTCCGTCTCACCCACCGTGGACGGCACGTTCCCGGTGTATCTGCGGTTCCTGAACCAGGTCATGAAGGGGACCAACCCGGACGGGAGCAAGTACGCCGACCCGGTTCAGTACGTCTCCTATTTCAACGGCGGCGACGCGGTGCACAGCTACTACCGGCCGTCCTACGGCTATCCGCAGAGCCTGGGCTGCCTCGAGCTTCCGCTGTCCTCGGCCGAGCAGGTGTGGCCCTACCTCACCTACGGGACCCTGGTCACCGTCACCGGTTGAGCCCGGCCGCGGAGTTTATCGGTGCGCGCCCGCGGTCCCGCCTCGGTAGCATCAGGTAGCGGGGTGCCTGCCCCATTCACCGTCACGGACCAAAGGAGTCACCGTGCCTGCCCAGCAGCTTCGCATCACTCTCGCCGGACGCGAGCACGTGGTGGAAGCGGGCACGACCGCCGGTGAAGCCCTGCATATACCGAACGTAACCTCGCCAGCCAGTGCCGCAGCGAGCACCGTCATCGCGGCGCGGGTCAATGGCGAGCTCCGTGACCTGGCCGCCCCGCTGGCTGACGGGGACATCGTCGAGCCCGTCGAGATCGCCAGCCCGGACGGCCGGTCCATCCTGCGGCACTCGTCCGCCCACGTCATGGCCCAGGCGGTCCAGGAGCTTTTCCCTGAGGCGAAGCTGGGGATCGGCCCGCCGATCGAGAACGGCTTTTACTACGACTTTGATGTCAAGGAACCGTTCGGCCCGGAGGATCTTAAAGCTATCGAGCAGCAGATGCGCAAGATCGTCAAGCAGGGCCAGCTGTTCTCCCGGCGCCCGGTCACCGACGAGGCCGCCCGCGCCGAGCTGGCCGCCGAGCCGTACAAGCTGGAGCTGATCGGCCTGAAGGGCGGCGCCGCGGATGCCGAGGAATCAGTGGAGGTCGGCGGGGCCGAGCTGACCATCTACGACAACCTGGATCCCGCGTCCGGGGAGCTGTGCTGGAAGGACCTGTGCCGCGGGCCGCACCTGCCCACCACCCGGAACATCCCGGCGTTCAAGCTGATGCGCAGCGGCGGCGCGTACTGGCGGGGCAGCGAGCGCAACCCGCAGCTGCAGCGGATCTACGGCACCGCGTGGGAGTCACGGGACGCGCAGGACGAATACCTCAAGCTCCTGGTGGAAGCCGAGAAGCGGGACCACCGCAAGCTGGGCGCCGAGCTTGACCTGTTCTCGTTCCCCACCCAGATCGGCAGCGGCCTCCCGGTCTTCCATCCCAAGGGCGGGACCATCCGGCGGGTCATGGAGGACTACTCGCGCCGCCGTCACGAGGAAGCCGGCTACGAATTCGTCAACACCCCGCACATCACCAAGGCCGAGCTGTTCGAGACCTCCGGGCACCTCGACTGGTACTCCGACGGCATGTTCCCGCCCATGGAGCTGGACGGAGCCACGTACTACCCGAAGCCGATGAACTGCCCGATGCACATCCTGATCTACTCCTCCCGCGGGCGGTCCTACCGGGAGCTGCCGCTGCGGCTGTTCGAGTTCGGCACCGTCTACCGGTACGAGAAGTCCGGCGTGGTGCACGGCCTGACCAGGGCCCGCGGCTTCACCCAGGATGACGCGCACATTTTCTGCACCCCGGAGCAGCTGGCCGACGAGCTGGCCTCCTTGCTGGACTTCGTCGTCGGGCTGCTGCGGGACTTCGGGCTGACCGAGTTCGAGGCCGAGCTGTCCACCCGGCCGGAGAAGTTCGTGGGGGAGCCGGAAGAGTGGGCGGAGGCGGAGGCGGCGCTCAAGCATGCCCTGGACGCTTCCGGCCTGCCGTATGTGATCGCTGAGGGTGAGGGCGCGTTCTACGCACCCAAGATCGACGTGCATGTCCGGGACGCGATCGGGCGCCGCTGGCAGCTGTCCACCCTGCAGGTCGACTTCCAGGAGCCGGGCCGGTTCGGCATTGAATACCAGGCTGCCGACGGCTCGCGCCAGCGGCCCTACATGATCCACCGGGCGCTGTTCGGGTCCATCGAGCGCTTCTTCGGCATCCTCGTCGAGCATTACGCGGGTGCCTTCCCGCCGTGGCTCGCCCCGGTTCAGGTGGTCGGCATCCCGATCGCCGACGCGCACGTCCCCTACCTGGATGAGGTCGCCGCCCGCCTGCGGCGCCGCGGAATCCGGGTGGAGGTGGATGCGAGCGACGACCGCATGCAGAAGAAGATCAGGACCGCGCAGCGCCAGAAGGTCCCATTTATGTTGCTCGCGGGGGATGACGACGTGGCCGCGGGAGCGGTCTCGTTCCGCTACCGCAGCGGCGAGCAGCGCAACGGCGTCCCCGTGGACGATGCGGTGACCCAGATCGTCGCGGCGGTCGCGAACCGCATCCAGGTCTGACCGGAATGCCGGGTAAGTGAGAACTTGGCCGGGAAATAACACGTTGCTTTCGTTGCGGATGTCATTGTTATGGTCTAGTCCCGGCTAGCCAGCTGCCTTGCAGGCAGCCGGCAGCGATGATGCCTGCCCGCCGCTTTCGATGATTAGCAGCCCGCAAAATGCTGCCTTCTTCATTATTGCCGGTCGCCTTCCTGCTGCCGTTGGGCAAGGGAACGCTGGGCGCCTTTGCGCTTTTCGCCCCCATTTAGCACAGATCTCATTGTGGGGCAGATTTAGCCGTGATCTCTGTCCTGGGTAGCCGTAAGGCGACGATGGCAGCCCATCCGGGGTGTCCTGGCCGAACCGGCTCCGGGTTCCGCCCCGGCGCGCCATATGCTGGCATCCATGCCTGCTTCGGATCAGCCCCCCGCGCACGACGGCCCTTACGCGCAGGACGGGGTTGGTGTACCCGACGGCTTCCAGCGGCTGTGGATGCCGCACCGGATGGCCTACATCAAGGGCGAGAACCGGGCGGTCGGCAACGACGAGGGCGACGGGTGCCCGTTCTGCCGGATCCCGAAGCTCGACGACGAGGACGGGCTGATCGTCGCGCGTGGCGAGCACGTGTTCACCGTGCTCAACCTCTACCCCTACAACGCCGGTCACCTCATGATCTGCCCCTACCGGCACGTGGCCGACTACACCAGCCTTGACGAGGCGGAGACCCTGGAACTCGCCGCGCACACCAAGTGGGCCATGACCGCGCTGCGCGGCACGGGCGGGGCACAGGGTTTCAACATCGGCATGAACATGGGGTCGGTCTCGGGCGCCGGGATCGCCGCCCACCTGCACCAGCACGTAGTGCCCCGGTGGGGCGGGGATACCAACTTCCTGCCGGTCGTGGGGCAGACCAAGGTGCTCCCGCAATTGCTGCGCGACACCCGCAAGCTGCTCGCCGACGCCTGGTCAACCGGGCGTTGAGGCGCTGTTCACCCTGACGCTGGGGCGCTGGTTACCCGGACGCTGATGCGGCGGCCACCTTGCCGGCCAGGTGGCTCGGCAGCGGCTCGTGCCGCAAGTAGGTGCGGGTGAACGAGCCGGTCCCGTGCGACATCGACCGCAGGTCAATGGCGTACCGGGTGATCTCGAGCTCGGGCACCTCGGCCTTGACCAGGGTCCGTCCGCCAGCCACCGGCTCGGTGCCCAGTACCCGCCCGCGCCGCGACGACAGGTCGGACATGACCGCCCCGACGTAGTCGTCCACGACGAGCACCGACAGTTCGTCCACCGGCTCCAGGAGCAGCACGGTCGCCTTTTCCGCCGCGTCCCGCAAGGCGGCCTTGCCCGCCTTCTGGAACGCCATGTCCGAGGAGTCGACCGAGTGCGCCTTGCCGTCGAACAGGGTGACCCTGATGTCCACCATCGGGTAGCCGGCCAGCAC
>Ga0070717_10004125_pt1 | contig 10474 bp, 6 predicted proteins | sample LARL113metaG_FD_71366 | JGI IMG/M metagenome (GOLD analysis project Ga0070717, IMG submission 71366) | Corn, switchgrass and miscanthus rhizosphere microbial communities from Kellogg Biological Station, Michigan, USA - LAR L11-3 metaG | ecosystem: Host-associated > Plants > Roots > Rhizosphere ... | reverse complement strand
CCACCGATAGCTCGTTATTCAGGCCTGAGCTTCCACCGGTTGAAACAGCCGTAATACGCGCCTTTGTTGGATCGGAGGGCTCTACGGGTTCTGTCCCTGGCGCCAGATAAGCGATGTTGGCAAACGTTCGTGCGGCAAGCGGCAGAGTCGCAAGATCTTGACTGGTAATTACGGCTTGGTGGACTTGGCTGGCCAGATCGATGGGCTGTGCCATAATCGATGAGCTACCCGCCAGTGCAGTGACAGTTTGACGAACTGTCGACGGAGTCAAGGTCACAGAGACATCGCGGATCGTGCTGACCGTGACGACCACGTCCGCCTCAGCATTTGCAAAACCGCGCGCCGTTACAGTTACGTGATAAATACCCGGCGTGAGTTCATTGATGCTGAACTCTCCGCGTTCGCCGCAGGAAACCTGACGCGTTAAGGATGGCGTGTCTAGCTGAACCGCAACTGTCGCCGACGAGATGCGTGCTCCGGTAATATCTTGAACGACTCCGCGGAGCGTTCCGTTTGAATCCTGGGCACCAAGCAAACAGGTTACCAGGACACAAATAAAGAGCACCGCAATCACGTGCCCACGCGTCCTACCTTTTCTCCGCCCAAGTGTTAAGTACAATCCGGCCATCGGAACACCATGCCTTGTCCTGCGCCGAACGAACGCATTCGGCGAAGCTCGATCGTCCTGTAGTTACCACCGTCTCCACGAAAAGGCTCAATCGGTGAATTGACGGGGTATTGTCTTGGCTTAACATTGAGGCTCATCGGTTGGGGCCCGCAAAATGTTGCTTTGGCAGGCAATTCCCAATAATTGTAAAGGTGCACGTAGGATTCGCGGAACATGCGCGTGAGATGCCCCCAAAAATCGCGGGGGTAGCCGCCAACCCACTCAACCTCATTTGGGTTCCGAATCGGAAATGATTCGTAATGCGGGGACTCGCCATCGGTTAGCTGGCAGTCAAGAACGGGTGAGGTTTGGGTGTAATGGAGTCCTGCGTTGGCCCATACTGGTTTGGCACTCAGCCCGATAAGACTCCTTGATAAACGAGACGGTATATCTCATCACGGCTCTCGGCGTTGCGCCACGATTGGACGTTAACGGCCCGCCGTATCCGTATGCTGGCAGCCGCTATCGTTGTAGTCGCCGCCTTCTGATTCTCTCGCGGCCGCGGGACCGGAGAAGGATGAGCAGGCCGGCAGTGAATACCAGAATGACAATCATGATTTCCGTCAAGCCCGTTCCGCCATCGGGCGAAAACCCAAACAGCTGTTCGATGAATTGCATAGCTCTCCTGTTATCTCATGACGACTAATTCCCGAACATGACCGGGGGCTCATGGAGAACAACGCGCAATGGCCGATGAAGTTCATCGCGCTCGGCCCATACCGTGATGCGCAATCTTTCGCGCCATGCGCGTTCGGCCAGATGGGCCATCTCCCTTTCACGACTGAAGAATTTCTGCTCACGTTCATTGGTGCTCAAGACGAAGCCTTCAAAATCTCCCGCACGATCGAAGATGAGACCGTCCACCTTTCCGGTGAACTCGATGCGCTCCTCGCCCGTCCCGGGCTTGTGCCCGCCGCCATGCCCCGGTTTTCCGCCATCTCCGGTCGGCGAGGGAAGAATCTTTGCAGGATCACCACCGAACTCTTGTACGCGGCCCGCGATAATTTCGAGATAGCGTCGAAATACCGGACTCCAGCGACTGAGATTCGGGATCGCTTGGCCAATCCACAGCAGAACCGAAAGATCCCGCTCCTCTCTGGGTAGCAGAAGTTCTTTTGCTCTGACGGGGATGGTAAGTTGGAAAGCCCCCAAAACGCGGCGCCAGTTACGGGTTCGTGGGGAAACCGCCGATCCCACGCCCTCTTTGCGGTCTCCGCCGGCTTCGATCAGCCGAGGTGGAAAACCCTTGGAATGCGCGTTGGTGATCTGCCTTACGACGATATTGTAGATTTGCTCCCGCCTTAAAGACGAGGGAAGTTCAACCGACAACAACACAGCGTAATTGCTCGCGCCGCCCGCCGGAATGGGCATGTAGGTGACCCCTCCGGTCTTGCATTGCAGGGTGTGATCATCGGCCTTGGTCCATCCATGGAAGGTGTACAGCCTCCCGGCCATGGACAGAATTTCATCCGCGTGCGCGGCGGGCAGGTAGATGGAAGCCACTTGTCCGCGAGGAGTACGGCCCCAGTCGATCATCAATTCATCGGGAGTTTCCCCGGTCTGCAATCCCAAAGGGGTGGGCCTCATTTCGAATGTGCTGACCGCTGTCGCTGACCCGGCATCGCTCCACGCCAGATTGCGTTGGGCGAGTTTGTCCCAGTTGGAGGGGTCCTTTCCGGCCGGAATTGGGACCGGATCAAAGGCAATCTCCGCAATCAAGCATTGATGCAGATTGCGCAAAATGGACTGCTGGATTGGCAGCGGCGGGTTAAATGGATCAATGAACGGTCCGTTGACATTGGTTCCCGGGACCTGGACCGGGAGACGATTCACCAGTTGATTGATGTCGAGCCAGCATCCAAAGAACGTGTCAACTTCCGATCCATCAGCATGAGCGGTAATTGTCCGGCGATTGTGGTCATCGGTCTGTTGATCCATTCCCACTATGGTCGAGTCGACGCGTCCCTTTGCAAAGCAGGGGATCGTGACATACTCATTGCCCAAAATGCCAGGGAGCGGAATCGGTTGGCCATGGGGATTTGAAGTTGCCCGCCGGTACTGCGCGCCGGGCGGGAAATCGAAGATGCCATTCGTGCTCTGGGCGGCAAACAGACGGAAGAAGACGCGTACGTTGGTAGCCCCGATGAGCCCGATGTAGTGAACTTTAGCCACGGCAAAATTGAAAACCGGGACGTTGTGCTCATCGTTGGGTTGAACGTAGAGTTTGGATTGGTCTTCGTCGGGAGACAGGCTATCGAACTGGGCGGGGGTGATCGACGAAATCAGTTGCTGGATAAACCTTGGCGCGTCGGACGCATTGGCTACACCAGGAACACCAAATTTGCTCTCTCCAGCCCTGGCCACAAAGACTCGCAGATCGATTGCAAGCCAGAATGTGTCTCCATGCAACATGAAGGGATCGGGCTGTTTTATTAGTTCGATATCCGCGGCCGCTGAAGCCGGGCCGACCGTTACATGCAAGGTAACGAACTTGGTAGCTGCCGCAAAGCCGAACGCCGTGTCAGTCGCGCCGAAGTCAACATCGTAGATGAACGTGAACCGTTGTACGTCAGGCCCGTAGCCCAAAGTCGCCGAAATATTGCCGCGTGGGACGATGTTCATTCCGGCCGCGGGTGATGCCACAGGGATAGTCGAGCCTGCACCGGTTACTCCGATATCACTCGCGGCGAATCCATCGACCACTACGCGGAAAACGTCCGGAACGACGGGGCCTCCAAGGTGTATACGCCTTGCATCCACTTCGTCCTGACCGAGCGTGCTGCGATTGATAACAAAAGCGCACCTCTTCTCGGGAACAATCGCTGTGAAGAGTTCCTGAATCCCCGTTCGGGTGTCAGTCCAAAGGGGGTAAAAACCCCGATCACTGGCGTCAATTCCAAAGTAATCGCCGATAAAGGTAACGTTTGAATCGCCGTGGGACCACGGCGCGTCATTGACTGGGTTCCAGGGCTGGTCAGTGACGGTGAAATGGTCGAATGTGGCGCCGCCATCAAACGACTGCGCCATAATCACATCAATGAGCGGGACGCTGGGCTTCGGTCCGAATTCATAGAAAGCGCATCCGAACACGCCCTGCGGATCGGCGATCATCTGGGGAAGAATGTGGTGCAGGTTTGGATTCAGGCTCGAAGTGAGCAGAGGTTGACCCGAGCCGCCGGTCGTCCAACTACTCCCGCCATTATTGGATAAAGCATAGTAAATTCGTGAAAAACCTTCGCGGAAATCGTCCCATGCGACGGCCACGGTCTGATTGAAAACGCATGCGGTCGGCACGGTGAGTACACGAAAGGTTCCGGCGGGAAGAACGGGCCATCCATGAGGCGCCGGGAGGGAGGCGCTGAGCGTGGTGACACCGGTGGCGGGAGCGACCGCAAGGCTGAAACTGTCGCCTCCGTCGGTGGACACGAGCATTTTGATAACGCTTCCGGCAATCCAGACGATGTAGATATGGCCGTCGGCCGAAACGTTAATCTCGGGCGAGAATGAGTCATTGGTCAGGCTTGCGCCGCCGATCGAATTTGCCCCTGCGCCGATCCAAGATGCGCCATGGTCCAGGGTGCGTGCGAAACGCATTTGCGACCCGTCGTCCCAGACAGCGTAGACGCGCCCGCGAAAGGGGCTGGCCGGATTTGTATCGCCCGCGACCCATTGCTTGTCGTCGCCCACACTGGTGTGAATGAGATTAGGATTTCCCCAGGTTTGACCTCCATCGGTGGATTTATAAATGGCAATGCCGATGGTGTCCCACGTGGGCGGGTTATTGCCCACCAATCCCACTGAATACACGTTCCCGGAATCATCCCAGGCAATGGCCGGATCAGTCATCACCGTTGCGGGAGCCTGCAGAACGAAATCACTAGAGTTGTGCCATGTGTGTCCGCCATCGTTTGAATACTCGGTGGCTAAGGTGAAATCGTAGGTGTGAATATTTCTGAACCGCTTGGAAGCCGCGACGATCTGCATCGGATTATTGGGGTTGATAACGATCGCGCTTTCGCTTCTGGCATTGTTCAGATTTTGATCAAAACTGACCTGGATGTTAGACACAGATGAACCTCCCTTTGACCCCGGGACGGTAGGAATGGATTGGCTCGACCGTCAGCCTTGGTTCTGCTGCGCGTCAGAAACACTCAGCCTGCTGCTGGGGATCACGAGATGGGGAAGAGGAAGGGCAACAGCAACTTCGCGATGAGATCTTGTTATTGCGCGCCAAGTATACCACAAAAGAGAAACTGGTCGGTTCGGAGCAAGTTCTCAGAGCACAGTTTCTGCCGCGAAGAAACAAGTCTGCACGTGCTAGCCGGCAAGTGTGTTCCATTCAAGCTTTGAATTACGTAAAGCGGAAATGCAGATTGGGGTGTCCCCCCGAGCTCACAAACTGTCCGCAACCTCGGGCCGCACACAATGCGAAGTTCATGGCGATCCCTCAGCTCCTTTTAAAAAAGTGCTCCACAGATGCAGGTATCCCAGGCGAAGTTACGGTATCAATACGAACGTATTGCCCCCAATCACCCGCCCTCTAGATTCGGCGACCACGGTGAACGAGCCTCGCTGTGCACTCTTCTGCGCGCTGAACAGAAGCGTCATTTCGAATCCCTGCTTGCTTTTTGGGAAACCCGTGAACTGGGCTGCGGCGGTTCGAGTTGCTAACATCCGGACTTGGGACGGGAGATAAAGTTTGTAGTTCTCCTGAAGCGTTTCCTGCAGCGAGATGAGCTGCTGCCGAGTCAGTCTGCCGGCAACGAAACCGCCGGTCCTGAGCTTTGCATTCGCGGCCTTCGGCAGCAGAACTCCGACAGACCATCCCGAGGCCGAACCCACGAATCGAACCACGTCGGCGCGGGCCAAACCCGCGATCTTCAGGCGTGACCAGAACGGCGCGGGAGACGCGTTGATGACGTGAAGATTCTTCAATCCCACTCGCTTTTCTGTAGTTACGAGCGTGGCTATGTCAAATACCTTGTTTGCGGCAGGAATCGGATCCGACGCGCAATCGCTGACAATCAGCAGACAAGAATGTTGCGCGGCAGTGGCCGGAGGTACCCAGTCCCACTCAAGGATCTCCGGCCGCGTCGGCGAAATGGAAGAGATCGTTTGCGCCGCGCCAATCGGTATCCAGTTTGTCGAAGTCCCATTACCCGGAAAAGCAGTCCAGAAGTCCGGGGGCAGGGCCGGAAGGCCGGGTGTCGCATCCGAGTACAAGATCTTCACTGTGACATTGGTCGCTGGCTGAATTCCTCGATTATGAATCTGGACGTAGACGCGATTGTTGACCGTTCGTTGCGGATCGGTGTGGGACAGTTTCGTTTCGAAGGCTAAATAATCCACTGCAGAGACAGGCATCTGATACGTGTGAGTCACCGCCGACGGCGAATCGACTTTGACATCCGCGCACATCCACCAGTTCAGCAGATCGCCAACCGCAACCCGTTGCAACGGGTCGTCAAAGCTGGCGATTACAGGCGAAGGAGACGGCAGAATCCGGCTGGTTGCCAGCAGGTGGTCGCGAACAAAGACATCCACATTCGGCATCGACAAAACGTCGAGTTTGCGTTCCCACATGCCGCGTCCGTGCGTGGCGGCGCGGAGAAGGCGCGTCGCCGAATGGAGTTGTAAGTCGTAGATCGCGACGTTGGGCAGACCGTCGCTGAACTGATACCAGTTGGCGCCCGCGTCCGAGGTTCGGAATACACCGATGTCCGTTCCCACATAATAGGTGTTCGCCTGCGTTGGGTCGACGCATAAGGCGTTCACGGGGATATCCGGAATGTGATTGGAGCCGGTGCCGCTGATGTCGGTCCAGGCCGCGCTGGTCTCAGCCGCCGTTACCGCTCCTCGCCATACATGCCGGGTCCCAAACCCGGCAAGGACCACGACAACCGTGTTGACGTCAGCTGGCAAGGTGGATATCGCCCATATCCAGTGGCCGGAAGGTAGGGGAGCGGCGTGGATAGCGGTGGCGGTCCACGTAGCTCCGCTTTTGAATAGGCGATACACCTGCCCCGAGGTACTGCACGCATAAATGAGGTTGGAATTTACATACGTGATCGCCGAAACGTTGCCGGAAAGTGATGGCAAGGCTACCGTCACCGGCCACCCGCCGGTGCCCTGTGCCGCATCGAGATATACCTGGTCCGTCCCGAAGGCAAGGTTCTGCGAGTTAGTTTGGTCATAAGCCATCGGCGGATAAAAGAGCGCCGCTCCGCCCAGTCCCGTGCTGATGTTGGACCAACTCGTGATGGCGCCGCCATTAGTAGAGCGCTCCGGCGACGCGCCGTAATAAGTATGGATTACGTTGCGGGGGTTGGTATGATCAATGCTAGCCGATCCGCCGTCCCCGTCGGCGGAATGATAAAAGGCGGGGCTATTGCGGAATTGCTCGGTGCCGTTGTCCTGGGTTCCCCCGATGATCACCGCGTCCGAAGTGGGATGTTGATCGATGAATTCGAATTGCGTGAGACAGAGCCCTTCGTTGACGCTGTCGTCCCACGTCGCCCCGCCATCCGAGGACTTGTAGACTCCGCCATCGGTGCCCGCGTAAATCACCAGATGATTCGTGGGGTGGCCGCAGAGCGCGTGATTGTCGGGATGTATGTTGCTTCCGATATCGATCACCGACCAAACGCCGGCGGTCCTCACCGCTTTGTACAACGAAACTCCGGAGACATAGAGTACATCGGGGGTAGAGACATCGACGGCGACGTTGGCGGTGTACGCGCCATACAGAGACACCACTGCCGTGGCCGCAGCGATAGAGGACCACGTCGATCCGCCGTCGGGCGAGGCGTACAGGCCGATCAGGCTATCCCCGGAATTGGCTATCAATGCGTAGACGCGAAGTGGAGCGGTGGCAGAAATGCCGATGGAGATGCGGCCCAAGGACGCCGTGGGGAGTCCCCCCGCGAGTTTTGTCCAGGACGGATTGGCGGCGGCGGCGTTCGTCGTCTTATAAATCCCGCTTCCCCAGAACGCAACGTAAACCGTGGCGGGAGTCGAAGGATCAAACACCACATCGGTGGTCGCGATGACCGGCCCCAGGAGGGTGATCGAGGGCAGCCCTTGGGTCAACTGCACCCATGTGCCGCCGCCATCGGTAGTGCGGAAGAGGCCCTTGTTCGATGCCGCAAAGGCTGTATTCGGATCCGTCGGATGGACGGCAATTCGGTAGAAGCACGCTCCCGTAAATGCGGCGCTGCCTTGGATGGTCCACGTGACAGCCCCATCGGTGCTCTTCAGAATCCCATTGCCGTTATAGGTCTCGTTGATGGAACTCCCCGGATACGTGATGCGGTAATAGTAGATATTGCCTTGCCAGTGCCGGCGTACATAGTGAGCGGAGCGGAGGGCGCGATCGCCAGGGCGCCAATGGCGAGCGAGGCGGCGTTGTCGGAGGTCGGTGCCCAGGTCACCCCGCCGTCGCCGGTCTTCCAGACTCCCCCGCGTGCGGCGGCGACGTAGATGTTATTCGCGTCTGTAGGGTCGACGGCGATGCCTGTGACACGTCCCGTGACGATTACTCGGGCTCCGCCGTAAGTCTGGCCATTGGCAATCGCCAGAGGGCCAAGCTGAACCCAGTTACTCCCGCCTGGAGTGGCGGGCGTCATCGGGGTCTCGTTCACCGGTCCCTGGTCGAACGTGTCCTCAACTGCTGCCGCTCTGAATTTCGCGAGACTCTCTTTCTCCGGAGTGCCTCTAAACTGGTCCTCCGAAAGCTTCTGATACCGAAGCTTCGGGTTATCCTCGAGTTCCTTGGGGATTCTGCGCGCCTTCAAGGTTTTTGTCCTCTTGCGCGGCGCCGATTTCACTGAAGTGCGGATGCGTTTCTTAGCCATCGGTGTGGATCCTCCACAACAACGTAGTTAGTGAAACGTCAAAAATGCGTGAGTTAGGTGCCAGGCAAGTTAGCCGGCGTAGACCATGCAATGGTCGGATGCACTGCCATGCACATACCGAATGTGAGCGGCAGCCTCCGCATGATCTCCTCCATCACCCAGCGCGGCCAACGGGCGCTAACTCTTGCGCCGCATGACGTGGCGCCAGATTGTTACAGGCAAGCCGAATGAGCCCAAGCGCTTTCGATGCAGCACGGACACACCTGTGAGAATAAGCATTGCAACAAGCAAAATGCTCAATTCCAGCGAGCCCCTTCCGCCATCTGGAGAAGCGCCAAAAATCCGTTCGATGAAGTCCATGGACGTTCCTTCCCCTGACTAGATCGCGTGAAAGTTCCCTTGCAGTCCCGCTGTGCTACCTGGATTGCCAACGCCGAACTTTTGCCCGTCTCCCATCTCACAATTCAGCGCAGCCGAATTTAGCGGAATGACGATTAGCCGTTCTGCCATCCTGGCGATGAGGTAAACGGAGCTCCGACTGGGAAATATTTAAGCCCTCGAACGTCGACACTAGCGGGAACGCGAGAAACCCAGTGTGACCCTGGAAACATTCCCAGTGACTGGATGGGGAATCAATTCGCCGGATTAGACCCATCTAATTGCAAATGACGAATGCGAAAATGTATTCTCATGATGTTTCACATTCGAGGAATGCTGGACCAATGCGGAAGCTGACTCCGAATTGGAATTCTATTGTCCGGCGGGGACTCCAGAAAACTACGTTCGCGGGCGCATAATCGAATACGAGAAGGCCTATAATGAGGGCCTTGCGGGGATGCTCAGACCATTGAAACAGAAACAGAGCCGGTACGCTGCTGAGTAGTTCGCGTGCGAGGAAGATAGGCCCATTTTGCGGCCTTGTCAAGGAAGACTCTCTTCCAATACAAGGTGAGCCTGAAGGGTTAGGCATGCTGGAGATTGAACATCAGTGGCCAACGGTGCTTGGAACAGATTACCGCGCTCGATCCGAACATGGCGGTGTTTAACACCGAGACCATGCAGGAGCACGTCGACGAATCGTTGCTGGTGCCGCGCATCTCGGCGTTATTGCTGGGAATCTTCGGCTCCGTGGGGCTTACCCTGGCAGCCATCGGCCTGTATGGCGTAATGATCTATTCGGTTCGCCGCTGTACGCGTGAAATCAGTATCCGCATGGCGCTGGGCGCGCAACCCCGCAAGGTGCTGAGAATGCTTCTGCGCCAGGGACTCATCCTCACCGGCGTGGGTATTGCGATCGGACTCGTCCTCGCGCTGCTTCTGGGGCGCTTCACGGCCACCGTGCTCTACGGCACCAGTGGAACCGACTTGCTCACGTTTGTTGTCGTTTCAGCGGTTCTGGTGGCGACTGCGGCCGTTGCTATTTCGATTCCGGCGATGCGAGCGGCTCAGGTTGAGCCAACCGTCGCCTTGCGGTACGAGTAGGCAGACCGCAGGCAAGGCAGCAAAGCTCTTTTTCGCCGGTAGTAATCGATGATATGGACTCGCTCGATCGGAATGATTCAGCCGTAACATTCGAATGCGCCCCCCACGCCCAGAAGCAGCAGGCGTATATCAAAACTCGAGAACGCGTGTTCTGAGATGCCATGGCCCCATGGTTTCCCCCTTAGCAGCAGCTGATCGACAACGAGCATACATTGTCAATATGTCTAATCTTTTGTCGCAACTCGACCCCGATGTGTGTGCACATCTCTCATGATCCTTTTCACGCCGCTCGCGGAGGCTGCACAGAAGAAAAATCGTCCTGAGTGTGAGTCTCGAATAGGTCCTGCAAAGTCGGCCAGTGTCCAGGGATCCATAGCTCTGATCCGTCCGGGAGATGTTGGTGTGAACCCCGTATATCAGGACCCATTCCGGCATTTTGCGCAACCCATGGCGAACGGTTCTTGCTTCGCAT
>Ga0070717_10004124_pt1 | contig 10475 bp, 7 predicted proteins | sample LARL113metaG_FD_71366 | JGI IMG/M metagenome (GOLD analysis project Ga0070717, IMG submission 71366) | Corn, switchgrass and miscanthus rhizosphere microbial communities from Kellogg Biological Station, Michigan, USA - LAR L11-3 metaG | ecosystem: Host-associated > Plants > Roots > Rhizosphere ... | reverse complement strand
GGCTATGTTTCGGGGTCCGGATGGAAGGATTACCGGCGCGATGGTCGCATCTGCGGCATTGCATTGCCCGCCGGATTGCGCGAGAGCGACCAACTTCCGGAGTCCATCTTCACGCCCGCTTCAAAAGCTCAATCGGGCCACGACGAGAACATATCGTTTGAGACCGTCGCGCGGCAAGTCGGCGAGCCATTGGCGGCAAAGCTCCGCGATCTGACGCTCGCCATCTACCAACGCGCTGCGCGTTATGCCGAGACGCGCGGGATCGTCATCGCTGATACCAAGTTCGAATTCGGTTTCGCGGGTGATCGATTGGTGCTGGCGGACGAAGTGTTGACGCCGGATTCCTCCCGCTTTTGGCCGCGCGACAGCTATCAGCCCGGCGGGCCGCAACCGTCGTTCGACAAGCAATATGTGCGCGATTATCTGGAGTCCATTCGTTGGGACAAGCGGCCTCCAGCTCCGGCCTTGCCGCCGGAAGTCATCGAACGTACCAGTGAGAAATATCGCGAGGCGTATCGGGTCCTGGCGGGAAAAGCGCTTTGAAATCGGGGAACTTATTTTGAACTGGATCGATCTGGTGTTGCTATTGGTGATCGCGTGTTCGGTACTGGGCGGCTTTGCGGCAGGGTTCGCGCGCGTGGGAGTGGGCTTTGCCGCGATGATCGTCGGAATATTTTGCGGCTTCTGGTTTTATGGCATCGTGGCCGAATATGTCGTCGACTACTTCGGCTCCCACGCGATTGCGAATCTTATCGGATTCTTCGTGATCCTGATGGGGGTTCTGGTCCTGGGCCCGATCGTGGGGCGGATCTTGGCGAAGTTTTTCAAATGGGTTGGATTGTCGTGGCTGGACCGCTTGCTTGGTGGGGCGTTTGGGGTGGTGCGCGGCTTTGTGATCGCCGCCGCGATGGTAACGGTACTGCTGGCATTCGCGCCGTCGCCACCGTCGCGCTCGGTGGTCGATTCCAAACTCCTGCCCTACGTGATCGACGTTTCCGATGTGCTGGCGGCACTGACTCCTCGCGAAATCAAGAATCAGTTTTACTCCACCAAGGACAAAGTGAAAGCGGTTTGGTCCGCGCATAACACGCGTAAGCCGGAGGGGCTCCGGCACGAATGAACTTGGTGATTTTTGACCTCGATGGAACTCTGATCGACTCCAAACTCGACTTGGTGCATTCCGTCAACGCCGCCCGAGCACTGATGAATCTGGGACCGATTTCCGAAGAGCTGGTTTCGTCCTACGTTGGCAACGGCGCGCCGGTGTTGATGCGCCGCGCACTGGGGCCGGAGGCCAGCGAAGCGGATGTCGCTCGCGCACTCGAATATTTCATGAGCTACTACCGCGTGCACGTGCTCGAGAATACCCGGCTCTATCCGGGCGTGCGGGAGGCGCTGGATCGGTTGCTCGCCTGCCGTGCGAAGATGGCGGTGCTCACCAATAAGCCGGTACGGATCAGCCGTGCAATTGTGGAGGGTTTGGGGCTGGCGAAACATTTCTTCCAGGTTTATGGAGGGAACAGTTTCGAGCAAAAGAAGCCCGATCCGATTGGCATCGAAACCCTGCTCTGCGAAAGCGGTGCGGCGCGGGAGCGCACCATCATGGTGGGAGACAGCGGAGTGGATGTGCGAACCGCTCGCAATGCCAGGGTGACGGCTTGCGGTGTATCGTACGGGTTTCAGCCGGAAACTTTTGTCGACGAGCCGCCGGATCTGGTGGTGGACAATATGGTGCAGTTGGCCGACTACGTACTGAGCCGGGCACGTCAGTAAGCGGTGTTTCGGGATCTAAAGCAGGCTAAACTCAGCGAGCCTCTTCAATTTCGCCAAAGCCGCGCCGGAATCGACTGACTCGGCGGCTCGCTCCATGGCGGAGAGCGGGCTATGGGCAATTCCCGCTACCAGCAGCGCTGCGGCGCTGTTAACGAGAACGATATCTCGCTGAGCGCCGGCCTGGCCTTCGAAAACCGCTGTGGCGATTTCGGCATTGTACGCGCGATCGCCGCCACGCAGATCCTCGATGCGAGCCTCGGGAACGCCGAAATCCGAGGGCGTCCATTGAAAGGAACGCACGTCGTGGCCGGTGATCTCGAAAACCAGCGTGACCCCAGTGGTGGTAACTTCGTCGAGTCCGTCCCCGTGGACCACCAGGGCGCGCTCTGGCCCGAGTCCGGCCAGCACGTTGGCGATCAACTCAGCCGTATGCGCAGAAGGCGCGCCGATCAGTTGCCGCGTAGCGTGTGCGGGATTGGTGAGCGGACCCAGCAGGTTGAATACGGTGCGCATCTTCAGCTCCATGCGTGCGGGCTGTGCGTGCTTCATGGCTGGATGGAGCAACGGAGCGAAGAGGAATCCAATTCCGATTTCGCGGATGGCTTGTGCGATGCGCTCGGGCGATTGTGACACTTCGACGCCGAGCTGCTCCAGCAAATCAGCGCTGCCGCATTGAGCGGAAAACGAGCGATTACCATGCTTGGCCACGCGCGCACCCGCGCCCGCCGCGACGAATGCGGCTACGGTGGAGATGTTAAATGTCGCGCCGCCGCCGCCGCCCGTGCCGCAAGTGTCGAGCAGAGGCTCGGGATACACGCACGCGTCGATTCGAATGGTTTTCTCACGCATGGCCCGCGCGAAGCCCAGCAGTTCCTCCGGAGTCTCGCCCTTCATCCGCAGACCCATCAGGAACGCGGATATTTGCGGAGTGGTGGCTGAGCCGCTCAGAATTGCGAGCATTGCTTCACGCGCTTCGGTGGCCGACAGATCCTCGCCGGCGGCGATCTTATGCAGGAAGGGCAAAAGCATGGAAGGCTTTGGATTCACGTTACCATGAGCACAAGGGATGGTTTTGATGAGGCTCGCCACAGTTGCCATAGTGTTGATGATTCCCACGCTATTTGCACAGGAGCAATCGCATCCTGCGCCCGGCACACCGCCTGCCGCCGGCGCCGATGCGAAATCGCCCCCCGCTCCTACGACGCCTCCCGTCGAAACAACTTCGAAGACCAAGCATTCGATTCAGGTCAACGGAAAGCCCCTAGCTTACACTGCGACGGCCGGAACGTTGGTATTGAAGAAGGACGACAAGCCCTGGGCTAGCATGTTTTACGTCGCCTATACGCGTGACGACGTGACGGACATCGCGAAACGGCCGATTACATTCGCCTTCAACGGGGGACCGGGTTCTTCGTCGGTTTGGCTGCATATGGGCGCCTTGGGGCCGAAACGCGTGGATATGGGCCCGGATGGCCAGCAGCCCAAGCCACCCTATCGTCTGGTGGACAACGAGGACACGGCGCTGGAGTTCACGGACCTGGTTTTCATCGACCCTGTAACTACGGGTTTCAGCCGCGCGGCGCCAGGCGAACAAGACAAGCAGTTCCACGGCTTTGACGGCGATCTGGATTCAGTGGCCGAATTCATCCGGCTTTATCTAACACGGGCGGAGCGCTGGCGATCGCCGAAATTCCTAACGGGCGAAAGTTACGGCACCACGCGATCGGCAGCGCTGTCCCAGCGCTTGCTTGAAAATGATGGGATCTACCTAAACGGTATCACGTTGATTTCTTCAGTGCTCAATTTTGAGACCATCTCATTTGCCCGCGGCAACGATCTTCCTTACGCCTTATTTTTGCCGAGCTACACTGCCGCCGCCTGGTTCCACAAGAAGCTTCCTAAAGATCTACAGGGAGATTTTGAGAAGGCTCTCGGCGAATCGCGGCGATTCGCAGGCAATGAATATAGCGCTGCGCTGATGAAGGGCGACAAGCTGACAGCGGCCGAGCGCACTAACGCGGTGCATGAGCTGGCCCGTTTGACGGGGCTGCCCGAGCAGTACATCGAGGAGTCCAATTTGCGGATTTCGGAACCCCGATTTACCAAAGAGCTGTTGCGCGATCGGCGCAAGACGGTCGGGCGCTACGATAGCCGGCTGGAGGGCGAGGACATCGATGCGGCGGGCGAGTCACCGGACTATGATCCCAGCTATGCGTCCGTCCAGGGCGGCTATACCGCGATGTTTAACGATTATGTGCGTGCGGAATTGAAGTACGAGAGCGACGTGCCGTATCAAGTGCTGACCGGCAAGGTGCAGCCCTGGAATTATGACCGATTCCAAAACCGGTACGTGAACGTCGCCGAGATGCTACGTGATGCAATGACACAGAACCCGAGCCTGAGGGTGATGATCGCGAATGGCTATTACGACCTGGCGACGCCGTTCTTCGCCACTGAGTACACCGTGAACCACATCGGTCTGGAGCCGGCATTGAGCAACCACATCAGCTTGACGTACTGCGATGCCGGGCATATGCTGTACACCAAGAAAAGCTGCCTGGACGGCTTGCACGGCGCGATGTCGGACTTCTATCAGAAGGCGCTGCCGACTCCGTAAAGTTGAGCCACTTAATTCGATTTTTGAGCGGCGGCGGGTGTCCGTGCGGCTGCCACGATCGCACTGAATCGCGGATCGTCTTGCAGAGATTTGAGATCGGCGTCCTTTTCCAGGCCCTGGCGAGTGGCGACGGGGAGTTGGTGTTCCACGGCGAACCGCAGGTTGGAGAAAGCCTCATCCCGTTTGCCCTCGATCGCAAGGATGCAAGCCAAGTCGTACGCTGTAGCGGCGGTGTCGGGATGCCCGGCGCCTAGAGCGCGCTGCCGGCCTTCGAGGGTTTCACGGTAAGCCTTTTCCGATTCGGAGTAGCGCTTTTGTCCCTTCAGGAGTTCACCCAGGCTGTCTAAGGTGACCAAAGTATCCGAATGGTCCGGGCCCAGCGTTCGCCGTTCTGTTTCGAGCGTCTGCCGGACCAGTTGCTCGGCCTCCGCGTACTGGCCTTCGAAACTAAGTACCTCTGCCAGATTTCCCATGGTAACCAGTGTGGAACGATGTTCAGTGCCTAGCCGCCGGCGCTTGATTTCGAGTGTTTCGCGAAATAGTTTCTCAGACTCGGCGTAACGCTTTTCGTTCAATAGGAGCAAGGCCAGGTTTCCCATGGACAAGATTGTATCGGGATGTTCCGGCCCGAACACCCGCCGTTTGACCTCGAGCGAATCAATATACAATTTCTCCGCCTCAGCATTCTTGTCCTCGTGCTGTAGTGTGGCGGCGAGATTGTTGATATCCGACAACACATCCGGGTGGTCGGAACTGAGAGTGCGCCGATCATTGTCCAACACATCTCGAAATATCTTCTCGGCATCCGAGTAGTTGCCTTCATACGCAAGATCGATTGCCAGATTCTGCCTAACCCTCCGAATCAGCTTGTCTTGAGGCCCCAATACCCGCGTCGCCACTTCAAGTGCCTCGCGATGCAACTTCTCCGCTTCCGGGTAACGGCCTTCATCATTCATGATCAGGGCCAACTGGGTCATCGAATTCAAGGTATCGCGATGCTCGGAACCAAGCACCTGGCGGCTAGTATCCAAAGTCTCCCGGCACAACTTCTCCGCTTCTGAGAAACGGCTCTCCTCGATCAGGACAGCGGCGAGATCGTGCCTCGATTTCAAGGTGTCCGAGTTCTTCGCGCCGAGCGTGCGACGCCGGATGTCGACGGCCTGTCGGAGCAGCGCCTCGGCCTTGGGGTAGAGACCTAGACTCTCATAGACGTTGCCCATCACGTCCATCATTTTGGCCTGGAGTTCCGGATCTCTTGCCAGCCCTGTGTCGATGTCTTTCGACGCCTTGTCCAGGATCTCTCGGGCCCGGATATCGTTGCCCCGGGCTTCGCTCGGGTCCGACACTTTGAACATGCCGGTCATGAACTCGGTGACGCGATCCGCGCGGTCGCGCTCACGCCTGGTTTGGCGTAGCTCGATCGTTTGGACCACTGCGAAGGCGAGCAGAAGCACGGCGGCGATTGCGGTAACGCCAACGGCGACCCTGTGGCGGCGAACATACTTGCGAGCCCGATATGCGGCGCTGGCCGGACGGGCCTGCACTGGTTCATTGCGCAAGTATCTTCCGATGTCGGCCGCCAGATCGGAGGGCGTGGCATACCGCCGTGAGCGGTCCTTCTCCAAGGCTTTGAGAGCGATCGCATCCAGATCTCCACGCAATTGACGGGCGAGCACGGGGCCGTCGGCGCTGCGGTTCTGAGCTGTAACAGCAGACTTCTCGGCGAGCGTTCGCAGCTTGGTGCTGGGACGCGGAGCATCCTCTTCGCGCAGCTTTTGTTGCACCTGATCGAGAGGCGTCGTACTGAAATCCAGCGGCAGCGCACCTACCAGCAACTCATACAGCACTACGCCCAGCGAGTACACGTCCGTGCGCGTGTCGACGTCGGCGCCCCCGGAATCGGCCTGCTCAGGACTCATGTAGCCCGGCGTTCCGACAATCGTACCGACGCGCGTGAACATGGTGTCGGCCGTGAGCCCCTGCGCGGTTGCTTTCGCCACGCCGAAATCGATAATTCTCGGAGCCGGAGCGCCGTCAATCTCACCGACCAGGATGTTCGAGGGTTTCAGATCTCGATGCAGGATCGCTTTTTGATGCGCATGCTGAACGCCTTCGCACACACGCACAAACAGCTCCAGCCGCTGTCGCATTGTCAACTTGTGCTTGTCGCAATATTTCGTGATGGGAATGCCGCTCACGTACTCCATCGCGAAGTACGGGCGGCCTTCGGCAGTGGAACCGGCGTCGAAGACTTTGGCGATGGCAGGGTGGTCCATCAGCGCCAGTGCCTGCCTCTCGGATTCGAAGCGAGCGACCACCTCGCGCGTGTCCATCCCAGCCTTGATCAGCTTAATGGCTGCGCGACGGCGAACCGGCTGCTTCTGCTCAGCCAGCCAGACTTCGCCCATACCGCCATGGCCCAGCAATTGGAGCAAACGATAAGCACCGACGACGGTGCCCGCGAGGGATGCGCTCGGACCAATCTTGCGGGTAAAAAACGGGGTCTCGATGTCGTCCGCGCTTGGTGTGCGCTCGTCGCGCAGGCTCTCCTCGCCGTTGGCTCCTAATTGGTCAGCCGACAAATCAGATTTTCCTTCGCGGACTACTCAAGTCTAGCCCAAACCCGAAGGGGTCTTACGCGGCGATTATGCGAGTCCGCTCTTGTACAGCGCGATCAGTTTAGTCCAGGCGCGCTCGGCCTCGGGCTTGTTGTAGATCGGCTTTCCGTCCGGTGCTTTGGGCATATCAGGCACGCACCACCCATGCAAACAGGTGGAATAAACTTCGATCTCCGCCGGATTGTTTGCCGCCATGAATGCTTCCTTTAGCTTGTCTTTGGCGTCCGGCTGGCGCATGTCGTCGTTCGACGCGATGCCGAAATACATCTTCGCTTTGATTTTCGACGCGAGCAGATGCGGGCTATCAGGCTTATCGGTAACCAAGCCGCCCCCGTGGAACGACCCGCCGGCGCCTACGCGAGCAGGCACCGCGGCGGCGGTCCTGACCACCAGCGCACCACCCATGCAGTAGCCCTGCGTGCCAATTTTCTTCGACTTGTTCACCTGTTTTTGAGCGTCCAAGAAGGCGATGTATGCCACCGCGTCTTTCTCGGCGTTGCCGGGTGCGTTTACGGAAGCCATCAGCGGATCGATCTTACCCCTGTCTTTTGCGAAATCGACAGTGGAGGCATCCGTGAAGAAAGGAGCTTTGCCCACACGATAAAAGGGATTGGGCACCAGGACGGAATATCCGTCGGCGGCAAGGCGCTTCGCCATTTCGCGCATCGAAGGCCGCAAACCGAATGCATCCGGCCAGATTAGTATTCCGGCGTGGGAACCGCTGGCTGGATGAATAAAGGCGGCGTCGCAAGTGCCATCGGGCGTCTTGATTTCGACTTCCGTCTCAACAACCGAAGCAGTGCCCGCGCCGGCAGCCGAACCTGCAGCAGCGAGGCCCGCCACTACGGACATCGTGACGAAGTCGCGCCGTGGTACTGACAACTCGTCATTGTTCTTGGGATCGTTTGTTTCGTCAGGCATAGCAATCTCCTTAGTCACAAAGTATATCCTTTTCCACGGCCATTGATGCTGAGGCGGTTGTGTCGCCTGATCGCAAGGTCGCAGCCAGGAACGCGCTGAGCCCGATCGACTCGCCCACGAGAAATAGTGGCCAATTAAACGGATTCGGAAATCCACCTACGCTCGTGTTTCGGAAATCCCACACGAATGCAATTACGATGACCACCGCGCCGGCCATTACTCCAGTCCAATGTAGAAGCCGACCGCGAATGCCTCCCGCTCGCAAAGAGATCAAACCGCACACGATCATCGTGAGCGCCACCAGCACCGGCGCCCAAACGGGCCCCACCCAGGGCAGGGGAATCAAGAACAAAATATCCCAGGTGCTGAGCGACTCGGGCCAATGAATCATCAGCTTCAAAAACGCATAGAAGGCGATGTCCCATACGCCGAACACGATTGCGAAGGCCGCGATCCACTCATGAAGATTGCGTGCGACCGCTAACGCGACCGCGCCCAGCATCACCATTGTCGCGGCTTCTCGCCCGACCTCGATTACAAGACGCCGGGGATTTTCGGGTCCGGTATCCGCCAGTTGCTGGGGAGTAATGAGCGGAAACAAATCGCTCGGATTACGTTCAGGGTGCAATCGCGCGCGAATCGGATTGTAAATCGCGCGAAGATAGACAACCACGGCGGCCTCGACGTAACCAAACGAAATCCCGAACAAGAACAATGCTGCTACTGCGCGACGCATATGTCTTCAGTTTAGGCCGGAACTACGCGGGCGCATACGGATCCTCGGGCCACGCGTGCTTGGGATAGCGGCGGCTCAATTCCCGCCGCACTTGGGGATAGAGACGCTGCCAAAAGCCCGCGAGGTCCGATGTGGTTTGCACAGGGCGCTTGTTCGGCGCGAGCAGGTGCACCACCAGGGCGACTTTTCCATTTGCGATGCGGGGTGTCTCGCGCATTCCGAAGAAGTCCTGAAGGCGGGATGCGATCCACGGCGGCTTGCCGCTTTCGTAATTGATTTTGGTCTGACGGCCAACAGGCAGACGAATACGGGTGGGCGCGATTTCGTTGAGCAGCCTCGATCCGGCGCGCTGCTCCAGCGCCGGTATCAACGAAGCGCCGGCGGTTTTCAACTCGTCGAAGGATTTCAGGCCGCGACAGATTTCACGAAATGCGGCATCTACGTCCAACTTGGCAATTGACGCATGGCCGGAGGCGAACGCGAAGCGGGCGAGGAATTGGTCCAGTTCCTCTCGATCGACGAAACGCTGAATTCCGGCTTCGAGCGCGCGATCGGCTAACATCGCCGCAGCTTGCTCCGGATCGGGGGCGCCGCTTCGAGTTTCTTCGATCACGAGATTTTCGTAGAGCAAAGCACTTACTGCCTCCACGCGTTCCGCTGAACGATTCCACTCGACGCCCGCTCGTTCCTTAATGTGATCGGGAAACAGATCGAGAAGCCAAGCCGGCTCGATGGCGCAATACAGGCGCACCAGAGGCAGCGCGTGCTCGCTGCGATCCTCGATATCAACAGCTAAGAGAAACTCGGCACGAGCCTCGCACTCGAGCACAGCCGAGCCTCCGGACGCCAGTAGCAAGTGATTGTCCTTGCGACGGCGGGCCACGCGATCGGGGAAGGCCGTGAGGGTCGCAAGCGGCAGCGCGCTGAGGTCGTGGGAGTGCCGCTTGGGAGGCCGGACTATACGGCGAATCTGCTCGAAGTGCCGTGCCGTAACAGGATCGAAGGGGGAATCGATGAGGTTCAATAAATCGCAAGATGGCGCTCGCGCGCCCGAGCTGAGCACGGCCGCGGCGCGGCAACCCTCTTCGCCGGCGCCACGTTCGACGGCGTCGATCACCAGCCGTGCTAATCGCGGATGCAATGGATAACGCGCCATGCGACGCGCCAGTTCAGCGGTCCCACCCAGTCGTTCGAGCAATTCTTCGGCGCGAGTAACAGCAGCCGTGGGCGGTGCATCCAACCAATCCAGTTCGAGCGGATCGCGGACTCCCATGGCGCGCAGGGTCAGGCACAGCTCCGACAACTCGCGCCGCAGAATCTCCGGTGGATCTTGATCGCGCCGTCGATGAAAATCGTCGAGAGTATAGAGCCGGATCACTCGGCCCGGCGCTGTACGTGCTGCCCGGCCGGCTCGCTGCGTGGCCGATGCCTTGCTGACGCGCATCACTTCCAGGGTCGGCAATCCCGACCACGGTGAATCGCTCGCAATGCGGGCCAATCCACTGTCGATCACGGCCGTTACGCCTTCCACCGTGATGGAGCTTTCGGCGACATTGGTCGACATGATCACCTTGCGTCGTGGGGCAGGGGAGACTGCGCGGTCCTGCTCGGCGGGCGAGAGATCACCATACAGTGGAAGGACCAACAGATCGTGTCGCGCCGCCAATGGACGGCACTCGCGCTCGGCCCGCCGAATTTCCGCAGCGCCCGGCAGGAAGACCAGAACATCGCCCGATGACGCCTGCGACATCTGAGCCTCCAGAGCTGAAGCCACTTGCTTTTCGAGCGGCAGCGCTGAGTAGGGCTGATG
>Ga0070717_10004123_pt1 | contig 10477 bp, 9 predicted proteins | sample LARL113metaG_FD_71366 | JGI IMG/M metagenome (GOLD analysis project Ga0070717, IMG submission 71366) | Corn, switchgrass and miscanthus rhizosphere microbial communities from Kellogg Biological Station, Michigan, USA - LAR L11-3 metaG | ecosystem: Host-associated > Plants > Roots > Rhizosphere ... | reverse complement strand
TGCCGCGATCTGAAATTGAAAATCTGACTTGTACTTAGGGCACAGGGGCCAGAACTGTATCCAACAGGTCCGGCGTGCCTTCCACTCGCTCCAAATGCGGGTAGCGCAGGCCGCCGTGGTAATCCAGCGTGATCGCGACGAACTGATCTTCGCGCTTCAGCAGAAGCCTGATCGGGGCATTGCCTTTTTCCGCGGCGACGATGGCCTGCCGGAGATTCGGCACGCTGAACGCGCGATCGTTCACGGCCTGCAACTGCATGTCGGGAGTGATACCTGCTTTGAAAGCGGGACTGTCCCACCACACCTCGGTGATCGTCCCAGGAGGTCCTGCATTGGGACCGCCTTGGCCGCCAAGAGTGAATCCGAGTGACGTTGCGAAGCTGGTCGGACGAGTCGGATCGCCGTGCTTCACGTAGTCCGGTTCCTGGTCGTTATAAATCAGCCGATATCCTCCTTGTTTGAAGCCATTTTCCGGAACCTCCGGTGCGACCTCGTAAACGCGTGCACGGAAGAATCCTGCCCAATCATAGGCTTGCACCGTGTTCATGGCCTTGATGAGGTCTTCGAGCGTGTAGGTGACAGTCACGTAACTGCCGTTGTTAATCCCGAAGAAGAGCTTGGCGAAGTCGTCCAAGGATTTCTGGCCGTTACTCATCTGGCGGATCTTTGTGTCGGCGTCGAGCCAGATGAGATCGGACTCAGGATAGTAGTCAACACCTCGCTGCCAGCTCTGCCAGATTTCTGGCATAGCGCCATGCTGGGAAATGATGGGCTGATTTGTCGTGTCCTGCAACGAACGCCAGTTGCGTCCGGGGCTGGTTTCGAAAGACGCAGCAATCTGAGCGATGGTGTCGCGCGCCTGCTCCGGTGTGCGCAGCCCGGATCGCGCAGTCAGGACGTTTCCGTAATAGTTGGTCAGGCCCTCGTAGACCCAAAGAAGGTCATTCTGCATAGGGACGTTGAAGTTGGGAGTCCACAAGTCGGCCGGGCGACGAAATTTTCCATTCCAGGAGTGTGTGTATTCGTGGGGCAAGAGCGCCCGGCCAGCGATGCCCGCTGCCCAGTCGGTAAAGTAATTTGCGCGCGTGCCATTTTCGCTCGACTGGTGGTGTTCAAGGCCTTGTCCCGCCACGGAATCGCTCAGGGAGTAGAGGAGGTCGTAGTGATCGTAGTGATGCGAGTTAAAAAGCTTTTGCGCCTGGACGACAAGATTCTTATGAAATTGCAACTCCTCGGGCGTGATCTCGAGTTGTTCGGGTTTGTCGGAGAAGACGTCCATGTAGACCGGGTTGTCGGGGCCGGTCGACAGGTCTACGCGTTTGAAATTCACGCCGGCGTAGAGAGGTGAGTCGATCAGCGTATTCAGGGTTGTGTCCTTGAACTGGACTACGCTGCCGCCCTGCGATTTGACTTCCAACGCGGTAGCGAACTTCCAGCCATCCGGGAGGTGCAACTCCGGGGCGAATTGGATGCGGCGCGAGAAATATCCGGCAGGATAGAACAGCACGGCGTTCCATTTCAGGTTGGCGAAGTTGTTGGAGATTCTTCCTTGCTGCGGGCGCACGGGAGCGAGGTACTGAAAGGTTAGTTCCAGCGACGTCGCGCCCTTAGGAACATCGACGTGGAATGCCCACATGTCGACGCGATCCCGGAGCCACGGGATTCGCTTGCCGTTTGCGGAAATTACGAGCCCGGCCATATTCGCGACCGGGTTGGAGGGCGAATGTGTGCCCGGCATCCATTGTGGATAGAGCAGGATCATCTCGCCAGGCTTGACTGGAATTGTCTCGTGCACATTCAGGATGCGATCCGAGATGTTTGTCAGATCGACGTTGAGCGAAATCGTGCCGTCGTAAGGTTTGTCGACCGGCATGGGTACGGGCGGAGGCAGAGGCGTAGGTTGCGGACCAGGCGAGGTTTGACCGTGAACTGCAGCGCTTACCGTGAAAAACAGAGCCAAAACGGTCGCAATTGAGCGGCTACTCAAGAGGGATCTGCTCATAGATTTTTCCGAATGCCGAAATTTACGCAACAGATGGCGATCACCGACGGAAGATCAGAGGAAAGCGAAATACTGGTTCTCTGTTCAGGTCTTGCAGATTATCGCAAAAAGAGGAACCGATGTAATGCCGCAGGAGTTCGCATCCGCAGCAACGGCGGCCGGGGAGGTCTCTACTGCTGGCTCTTCAACCGCGCCGCCTCAAACTCATCGCCCTTCTGCCAACCGATGAGTTTGGGCAAACTCGCGGCTTCCCATCCGAGGGCAAATCCGAATCGCGCCATGCACGAATCGGCTACGAAATCCATCTCCGGACGATACTCATCACTGGGTTGGTGATAATGCTTCTCAACGTACTCTTTTTCCTGATCCAGTCCCCACGACTCCGAATGCCCTTTGAATTTCATTCCCTGATTGATGGAGAAGGAAGGAATTCCTACTCGCGCGAGGCTGAAGTGATCCGAGCGATAGAAGTGTCCCGCCTCTGGGCGGGCGTCGGCTCGAATGGCTAACCGGAAGTCCTTCGCCGTTGCCTCCACTACGGGATAGAAACTCGTACGCTCCGCGCCGGAGACTTGCACTTCCTCAGGCGCTCCCAGCGGCTTTACATCGTCGTAGTTCAGATCCAAGGTGATTTTCCCCGCCGGAATCGGCGGATGCTTGCCGAGATACTCCGATCCCAACAGCCCTTGCTCTTCCGCCGTAACGGCGGCAAAAAGAATGGATCGGCGAGGCTTTATCGCCGCGGTGCCGAACGCTCGCGCCAACTCCAGCAGAATGCCACAGCCCGTGGCATTGTCATCCGCACCGTTGAAAATGTTGTCCCCCGGCATATCCGGCCGAATGCCAAAGTGATCGTAATGCGCGGTGTATATGACCGCCTCTTCGGCCATCCGCCGATCGGCCCCCGGCAGCATCGCGACCACGTTATTGGACTCGAAATTCCGAACCTTGCTGACCATGTGCGCTTTCAGGCGCGCGCCCAGGTTCACGGGATGGAAATCCCGCGATTGCGCCGAGGTCATCATCTTCTCCAGATTCATGCCTGATGCTGACGCCAGCCGGCTCGCCACATCCAGATGGATCCACGACGCCACCTTCAAGGCCGAACCTTCCGCCTTCAAGAACGACTTCTCACCCGAATTAGAATTCCTCACTACTTCCCACGGATAACTCGCCATCTGAGTCTGGTGAATGAGGATCACGCCCACAGCGCCTTTGCGCAACCCCTGCTCGTATTTGTAAGTCCACCGGCCGTAGTAGGTGAGCGCCTTTCCGTTGAAAAATTTCGGGTCATCGGAGGAAGGCTCGTTCACCAACATCAACAGCACTTTCCCGTGCACGTCCATGCCCTTGTAGTCGTCCCAGTTATATTCGGGCGCCTGGATTCCGTACCCTACGAACACGACCTCGGCATCCACATCCGATTGCGCTTGCTGGCTCTGATCGTAGGCAACATATTCATCCAGAGGTTTCAGGTTCATGGTCTCGCCTTGCTTGGGAATCAGGGAAAACTGCGTCTCTGGTAGAGTCGTGATCCCCACCAGCGGAACTTTCTGCATATAGGTTCCGTGATCCCCAGCCGGCTTGAGCCCGTATTCAGCGAACTGAGTGGCGATGTATTCGGCCGCCAGATCGCCACCACGCTGTCCCGTGCCGCGCCCCTCCAGCAGGTCGTGCGACAGATAGCGCACATGCCAGCGAATATGTTCGGGATTAATCGTCTCTAAAGCTGCGAATGCAGGCCCCGGCAGGCGCACCGATGTAGTCTTGGAACTTCCTGCACCTGCTCCTCCCTCTCCCCACAAAAGCAGGCTGACACACACGAACAGACACGCCAAAAGAATTCTGGCCATTCCCCGCATAACTAGAGCCTCTCCCCCAACGAAGCGGCACTCCGCCAGAAGACCGCTATTTTTCTGAAGTTCTGTAGCGATTGTAACGGACGCTTCTTACCGGGTTGTAGGAGAAGTGGCGACCAGTGGTACACGAGAGTGCAACCACTGTCGGAATTGGGACAAGGGTAGGTGTAATCAGATTCCTGTAGTCCTCTGCCTGCCCTGGAGCAAGGTCGAAAGGTGGACCCCTGGACCCTGTGGCGAGGTTTTCTGGCGCGCCGGCCCGGCTGCCTAGTTTTTGGACCCTCAACCAGCGCGGAAATCGCGCACGTCCTCCCCGGACTTGAACACCGCTGCGGGCGTAAGATTTCCCGTTTCCGCCATCTTGCGGTTGATCAGTTCAAAATCCGCCTTCACCCAGCCAACGCTGGAAACCTCAATTTCGCCATCCTGCGCGATCCAGAAAATGCTCGGAACGTTGGTCAACCCATACGCATTCGACACCGGATAGCGCCGCGTGTCATCCAGCAGAAGCGGGAAAGTTACCCCAAAATCCTTGGCAAACGCGGCAGTTTCCTTGGCGTCATTCTGCGAAACTCCGACCAGCGTAATCCCCTTGCTTCCATATGCCTTGAACAGCCGCTCAAGGAAAGGAAATGCATACTGGCAAGTAGGGCAGGATACTTTGAAGAAGGCCAGTACCACGGGCCCTCCAGCCAATGCCTCGTTCAAAGAGAATCGCTTCCCATCTAACCTCTTCAGCTCAAATTCCGGGGCCTTCGTCCCCGTCGCTAGCGCCGTCATCTTGCAAATCCTCCAATGTTGTCCATCGACAACAACTCATGCTTGCCCGCTTACTCTAGATGAGTTCGCTGGCCTTCCGGATGCTGGGAATATCCCGCTACGCCGCAGCACCTTCCGGGCGAGTCCGGTTAATGGAAGGTTGGGCAGCCGCTCGATGGCGCACCACTGCCCGTTGACCCCGACGGGCTCCGACAGCGCCCAGATCTCCACGGTGTAATCGGTGATCGTGATCGAGTGTTTCACCTTGAACAGTGGATTGTCTCGATCGCGCGGCGGGGCAATCTCCGGCAACTCCCACATTCCGGCCATCAACCGAGCATTCTTGGGTCTTTGGACAAGAAACACCGTTCCATTTTTGCGATGGAGCGCATAATGAACCTCGCGCTTTTTCTGAGGTGCAGCTTTCGCTATGTCCGCCAACTCGCCCCGGCTTACACATATTTGCGTCACAGGGCAGGTCAAACAGGCCGGGGATCGTGGCGTACACACCGTTGCTCCCAATTCCATCATCGCCTGATTGGAATCTCCGGGACGCTCGTGGTCGAGCAGGTTCTCAGCCAAATCCCAAACCTGCTCGCCCGAAATTGCCTTCCCGACAATTCGCCGCAACACACGTTCGACGTTCCCATCCACCACCGCGGCTGTTTCACCGAATGCGATGCTGGCAATAGCTGCGGCGGTGTATCGTCCCACCCCCGGCAATGTCCTCCACTCGGCCGCAGTCTGGGGAAATGTTCCGGCCCGCTCGCTGATAATGACTTTCGCGGCTGAGTGCAGCATTCGCGCCCGTCGGTAATACCCGAGGCCGCTCCACGCCGCGAGCACCGAGGCTTCGCGAGCCGACGCCAACTTCTGCACCGTCGGAAATCGTCGCAGGAATTCGTGATAATGCTCGATCACCGCCGCGACTTTTGTCTGCTGCAGCATGATCTCCGAAACCCACACGCGATAGGGATCACGACTCTCCCGCCATGGCAGATTGCGCGCATGTGCGTCATACCACCCGAGCAGCATCTCTTGAAACTTGCGCGCGTTGATGTTTCCTTGGATTGTCTGAGCGGACATCGGAAGCCCGCATTCTATCTCAACCACGCTTCAGCTTTCGGAACCATTCCCATCAGCGGGCTCCCATTGACCCAGCATTCCGGGCACGAAATAATAGCCTCGCCTGGCATCCGCAGTCCGCGTGAGCTGTTTCACGCCCATAGCTTCTAAGGAGTACCATGAACGACTTCAACCGCAAGGTCGAGGGCGCATCGGCCCGCGTGAGCCAAACGATCAACGAGGCAGCCGAGCGTCTCGAAAGGGAAATTCCGGAATTCATCAAGTACCTGAACGACGAGGTCGTTCCCGCAGTACGCGGTCACTCCACCAAAGCGTTGCGGGTCGCCTCTCAGAAGCTTGCCGAATTTGCCGATTACATGGAACAACATCCGATGCAGCCAAAATAATGCAATCGCGCTCGAGCATGGCACGCGGCCGCCTTGTCAGCACGGCTATGCTTCTTCTCGTTGCCGTTGCCGCCCTGTTCCTGGGCGCTTGTGGCCATCCCAAGCAACCACGAGTTGAAGTTCCTCCACCTCCCTCGGTTGAGCCCAAAGCGGAAGCTCCACCTGGTGCCACACCGAGTCCACGGAATCCGGCACCCCCTCCGAGTAAGACCGCTCCGAAGGCTAATCCAGACGCCGACCTCGCCGAACCGGTCATTCCCGCAAATGCGAAGCCCCTCGAGACGGAGATCGGCCTGGCGAGCTGGTATGGTCCGCCCTACCACAACCGCCGTGGATCCAACGGTGAGGTCTACAACATGCACGCCATGACCGCCGCGCACCGAACCTTCCCCTTGGGCTCAATCGCGCGTGTCACAAACGTGAAGACCGGCAACTCCGCGCTGGTGCGTATCACGGATCGCGGGCCATTCATTCCGGGACGAATCGTCGATCTTTCTCTCGCAGCCGCCCATAAGCTGGACGTCTGGCAGCCCGGTGTGGCGGAAGTGAAAGTTGAATTGATGGAGTCAGCTGCTGCACCCGGGTCGACGGGAAAGTGGGCTGTGCAGATCGGCGGAATCCCCAGCGAAAAATCTGCCACCAAGCTGGCCGATCAACTCACGCGCCGCTACCACACGGCCAATGTGCTGCGCTTCAAAAGTCCCGCAGGAGACTGGTGGATTCGTGTCCGTGTTCTTGATGACAACCACGATCGCGCCCAGAAACTAGCCGCCGAGACTACCACTCCCGAAGGCGCGGTTTTCCTGGTACGCCTGGATTGAGTCGCTTTGCTCGGTATGCATGATTCCCCCGGCTGACAAAGGCCCGGCGCCTTTGCTATGGTTTTCGCGCAGGTACAATCATGACGAGCGACCCGAATTGCCTCTTCTGCCGTATCATCCGCGGCGAGATTCCTTCGAAAAAGGTATATGAGGACGAAGACGTCTTTGCTTTCGAGGACATCAATCCGAAGGCACCCACGCACGTGCTCGTCATCCCGAAGCGCCATTTCGCGGGATTAAAAGAAGCCGAAGGCACCGATGCGGAGATCATAGGCCGTTGCCATCTCGCTGCAGCGATGATCGCGCGTCAACGCAAGATCGAGAACGGCTATCGCACTGTTCTGAATGTTGGCCCGGGTGCTGGGCAGTCTGTATTCCACCTGCATGTCCACCTGCTCGGCGGACGCACGTTATCTTGGCCCCCAGGTTAAAGCTTGGAATTCAAGAATAAGCGACGTTCAGCCGCGCGTCGCGGACACAATGTTCTGGAGAAATACCTGGCGGACCAGCGCAGACTCGCGCCGGCTAGATGCCATGTAGGCGGGATTAGTGACCACAATCCAGGGAGAGTTCGCAGCCAAAGCTACTGCACGGTCGGTTCGGCCTCGTCAGGAGCCCCATGCCGCCGGAGCAACTGCGGAAGGTTCTGCGAGAACGCTGACCGCGGGAGCACCATGTCGCATCCCACTTCGTGCGCCTTCTGCTTCAAATCGCCCTGCACGTGCGACAGGAAGCCGATGATGGACGTCCCTTTCTTCAGCTTGCTTTTCAGCTTCGGAATCAGCGAAAGTGGCTTGACGCTCGCATTATTCAGGTCGAAGATGATCAGCGAGGGTTTCTCTTCCCCGTTCTGATGCATCTTGTCCATCAGATCTTTGTCGCTCTTCACGAACTCCACTTTCACGTTGAGTTTCTTGGCGGTTTCCTGAATCTTCGCCATGAAGAACAGATCTTCAATGAAGGCAAAAATGCGTGAATTCGCGTCGACACTCGCCGGTAGCGGTTCCGGTTCGGGCTGCGGAAATTGGGCCGCGAAGCCCGGCCGCGGACGCCCACCCCTGTGCCCGTTATTGTTTCCCCCCGCCAGCGCGGCACGATAGCTGTGATCCATGGGCGCCGTGTAGATGCCGTCTTTATTCTCGCGGCTCAAGCCGTGTCCTGGACGGTGTCCACGTTGATTATGTTGGCGTCGGCCCCTCCGCCGCCTTCTTCCTCCGCCTCCGGAGTTTTTGCCTGGTCCTGCGTTCATAGTCCTCTCAAAAAATCACACAAGTTGCAAAGCCTTACCGATCTTAAAATTCCGTAGAGATATAGATCGACTTACGCGTGGCGAACACACCTCAACACACTCTTGTGTTTTTCTGCGCAGTTGCGAATTGCCAACAGACACACTGTGGAACGAACCCCAAACCTGCAAAGAACCGCTCTCGCGAATGTAAAACTAAATCGGCTTCGATTTTCCGTGTATCGGATCCGTAAAGGCGTCGCCTCGGAATGGCTGACGCAGAAGGCCTTCGCGGGAACGAGGCCTAAATGAGAACAATATTATGGTACTCGTAGTTGCGCGGCCGCGCAAGACCCCCGGCTCCCCGGGTTTTACACAGGAGGACCATGCACGCCCGTGCTACACGATTTTCCCGGGTCCCTCTAGATTTCCATCGAGAGCTCGCGCGCCCACTGCTGTGCCTGCCAGTAACATGCCGCTACATCGTCGGCATCCAGCCGCAAGCCCTCGCTCAGTGCGCCGGCCGCTTCCCACTCCCCGCTTTCATGCGCCAGCATCAACTGAAACACAGGACGCAAAACACTAGGCTGCCCCAGCAATACCGATTTCGTGGCCGCATCCACCGGAATTTTTTCCAGCACCGCCTCCATCGGACTCTCCAGCATGGCGTCGATCAGCGACAACAGTCCCATCAGGAACAAGTCCGATTCTCCATGCGGTACCTTGGGCGCCAGCAACTCACAGAATCGCCCTCGCACCAGCGCCGAAAGTACCAGGTCGCTGGTTTTATCTTGCCCAGCCCCTACGGCCGCGATCAACCGCACCCATCGCCGTAGATCGCGCTCGCCCAGCAGCGACAATGCATGCCTCACAGAATGGATTTCTTTGCGGAAGCCAAATGCAGCGGAATTCAGATAACGCAACAGCCTGTAGCAAATCGATGCCTCTTGTTTGACCAGCTTCTCCAGCCCCGGCACATCCAGTTCCGGACGCGACACTTGCTGCAGCATGCGTACATAATTCAGACGATTCGCCGGCATGTCGTGCGTGCCCATCATCTCGGGCCGGCGGAAAAAGTATCCCTGAAAGTAGACGAAGCCCTGATCCCGAGCCTTTGCGAACTCGCTCTGGGTCTCGACTTTTTCCGCCAGCATCCGGCAGCGCCATGGTCCGAACTGCCTGACCAGTTCCCCCCGCTGCTCCTCCGTCGTTAGCTGCAGGTCCACCTTAATGATGTCAGCCATCTCGGCCAGTGGTGCCCGAGGATCGTCCGCAACGTAGTCGTCAAGCGCAATCATGTATCCCTGCTGCTTCAGGTTCTGACACGCCGCCATCACATCCGGATCGCTGGGTACGCTCTCCAGAATTTCTATGATGGTTGAGGTCGACGGCAGTAATGTAACCAGACCCTTGATCAAGGTATCGCGCGTGCAGTTCACAAAGGCACGCCGACCGTCACACAACACGTCCAGACCCATGACCAGAGATCGATCGAGCGTGGCTCGGGATGCCTCATCCGCGTCACCGATGAAGCAGTTCTCGAGGCTGTCGCGAAACAGCAACTCGTAGCCGAACACTCTCTGCTCGCAATCGAAAATCGGCTGCCGCGCCACATACCGCATGGGCTTCGCGTCGGAGAGTGGAGCCCGGGCCGTGTCTCGTCCTGCAGACATGTTTCCCACCTAATTCAGTATCGGCGGTAGGCGCAGAGTTTTGAGCACATCTGCAGACTTTAGTTTTCAGATGATGAAATTCTCAGAAATGGGGTGAACTAAGAGTACAAGGTGCGAAATTGGGTGCCCCACTTCTCGCTGTAGTTGCGAGAAGTGCGAAGCATCAACGGAGTGACTGCAGAAGGAACGCTAGGAAAGCAGAGTTCACGCTCGTTGCACTCCGCCAAGTCGGGTTAATGCATCCACGATCTTTCCCGACCACTCGGCGACTTCATCCTCTCGTAGCGTGCGCTCGTTCGATTGAAACTTCACGCGCAGCAAAATCGAGTATTTCCCGGCTGCAATCGATCCGCCGCGGAAGATTTCGACGGGACGCAATGCCCGCAACGTGGGTACGCCAAGCGACGCAACTACTCTTCGCATCTGCTCAAACGTTACCTCATCGGCAAATACGAACGAGAAATCCCGTTCCACTGCCGGATACCGGCCGAGAGGAGCATATTTCACTACGCCCAGCCCCATCTTGTATAGCTGTTGCAGGTCGAACTCAGCCACGAATACATCCTGGCGCAATTTGCGCGCCGCAGCCACCACGGGATGAATTTGACCGAACTGCGCCACAACCGCACCTTGCGTGCAAACCCTCGCCGACCGTCCGGGGTGGAA
>Ga0070717_10004120_pt1 | contig 10479 bp, 7 predicted proteins | sample LARL113metaG_FD_71366 | JGI IMG/M metagenome (GOLD analysis project Ga0070717, IMG submission 71366) | Corn, switchgrass and miscanthus rhizosphere microbial communities from Kellogg Biological Station, Michigan, USA - LAR L11-3 metaG | ecosystem: Host-associated > Plants > Roots > Rhizosphere ... | reverse complement strand
GACGCTGTTGCGCTGCCGCTTCGCCCCGAAGCCCTACCGCGCGACGCGCTAGTGCACCGTCGGAACGGTGCACGTGCGGCCGAGGCGCTCCCGCCCTGCACGCCGAGGGCCCCGTGGCCTAGAGACCGCCCCTGCTCCGCCGCTGCGCCGGGGCGGGCGCCGGCCCGATCTGCTGGGTGGAGGTGTAGATCGACTGGATCGTCGAGAACAGGGGCTGCACCGGATTGCCCTGTAGGTCGATCTCGCCCTTCTCCACGAACGGCGGGTGGGGGAAGGGATCGCCCCCGCTCCAGCCGGGCCGCGCGGCGAAGTCCTGGAGGGCGAACCACATCGCCGCCGCGACGTAGGGCTTGGACGCGAACACCCCGAGGTGAAACGCGGCCTGGTTGGTCTGGTACTGGTAGGTCCCCCGCTGTTCGGGCGGGCCGTTCTGGCTGCCCTCGAAGCCGAACTCGGTGATCATCAGCGGCTTGGAGGGGTAGCAGCTGTGCACGACGTCGAGGAAGGGGCTCAGCTGATCGGGGTCGTCGGTGCCTCCGCCGCCGGCGTCAAACCAGCCGAAGTAGTCGTTGAAGCCGATCACGTCCAGCGGCGCGTAGGCGGCCTGGCAGGCCACGCCCGGCCAGTTGGAGATGGCCATCCCCACCGGGCGGGTCGGATCGAGCTGGTGCGCGATCTGGGCGGCGCCGGCGATGTAGCGAGCCTCGGCGTCATCAGGCGGCGTGGTCAGCTCGTTGGCGACGCTCCAGACCAGGACCGAGGGGTGGTTCTCATTGGTGAGGATGTTCGTGCGCAGCATCGTGTGCGCGTCCTTGAGCCAGCCCGTGCGCGTGAGGTATCTGGAGCTCACCTGGTAGACCGGGATCTCGGACCACAGCAGGATCCCGTCGCGGTCGGCCATCTCCTCGATCTGCGGATTGAGTGGATAGTGGGCCCGGATGATCTTGCCGCCGAGCTCGCGATCCCAGCCGACAAACGCCTGGAGCTGCGCAGTGCTCAGCGCCGCGCCCGTCTGGACGTTGAGCTCGTGCAGATTGAATCCGCGCAGATCCAGGACGCGGCCGTTGAGCAGAAGCTGGCCGCCGGGCCCGACGGTGATGCTGCGGATCCCGCTGAAGTCGGTGTAGCCCTCGAGCTTGCGGCCCGCGGCGTCTGACAGTGTCAGCGCCGCGCGGTAGAGAAACGGGTCGTCCGGGGCCCACAGATGGGGGGAGGCGATATTCACCGTCGCCCGCGCGACCCAGGTGGCGCCGGGCAGGACCGTGTGCCCGCCGAAGTTGAGCTTGGCCGGGCCATAGGAGCCCTGGAGGCTGACGGTCTGCACGGTGCTGGTCCAGTTGCGCACCGAGACCTGCTCCTGGATCGTCGCCGCGCAGGTGGGGCACGGGAGCACCGGCCGGATCACCACCGGGGACATGTCGACCGCCTGGACTGACCGCAGGTAGACCTCCTGGTTGATGCCCCCGTAGTTCCACCAGCCTCCGCCCGGCCCCGGTGGGAGGTCGCCGGGGTTGCGGCGGCTATCGACGCGGACGATGAGGCGGTTGACCCCCGGGCGCACCCCCTTGAGGGGGAACTCGAACGGGAGGTAGGCGCCGGAGTGGGTCCCGATCTTGCGGCCGTTGAGCCACACCGTGGCGCCGTAGTTGACGGACTCAAACCGGATGATCCAGCTGCGAAAGCGCGCAGGCACATAGGTGGCAAACGCCTTGGCGGGGACGGTGAAGTCGCGCCGATACCAGCCCACGGAGCCGTTCATGCTGGCGGTGGAGAAGTCGCCGGCATTGAACGAGTTGGGGACGGTGACCGGGGTCCACCCGTCCGTGCGCTGAACGTTGCGCCACCAGCCGGCGTCCTGCCCGGCGTCGGTGGGGTCGGCCCGGTACAGCCACGTGCCGCCCAGCAGCCACCGATCGTTGGGCCCGTCGCGATACAGCGCGCCGAGCGTGGGCGGCGCCGCCGCGTAGACGGGCCCGGGCTGGGCCAGAGCCGGCGTCGGGACGGCCGCGCCGGCGGCGAGAACCGCCAGCGCCGCCATGGCCGCGGCCAGGACGGCGCGGCCCGCCTTACGGACGCGCCAGGACCCATCGCTACAATCGCCCGCCGATGTCAGCCGTCGACTCGCCGCAGCAGCGGCCATCAGCGACCGGCTCCGTCGGCTCCGCAGAGTCTCACGGAGCCTCATCGGTCCGCTCCAAGCTTCGCATCCCGCGCTCGCCCGCGGTGATCGCAGTGCTGGCGTGCACGGCTCTGGCGATCCTGTCGGCGGCGATCCTGCCCACCGTCCCCAGCTACGACCCGTGGTCGTGGATCGTGTGGGGGCGCGAGGTCACCGACCCGCACATGAGCTTCATCGTCAACGGCGGGCCGTCGTGGAAGCCGCTGCCGATGATCTTCACCACGATCTACGGCGTGCTCGGCGGCCCGGCGCCCACCCTGTGGGTGATCACGGCGCGGATCGGCGGACTGCTCGCCCTCTGGGGCACCTGGAAGCTGACCAGCCGCCTGGCCGGCGGCGGGTGGCTCGGCGCCTTTGCGGGCCTGCTGGCGGCGATCGGGATCGTGCTCACCGGCCGGCAGGACCAGGCCTGGTACTACTACTTCCTGCACGGCACCTCGGAGGCCATCCTGGTCGCCGTCACCGTGTGGACGGTGGACCGCATCCTGGACGGCAAGCACGGCCAGGCCTACCTGCTCATGGTCGCCGGCGGGCTCATCCGCCCGGAGTGGTGGCCGTTCCTGGGCCTGTACGCGATCTGGCTGTGGTTTCGCCATCCCGGCTTCAAGAGCCCGGCCATGCGCCTGCTGCTGGTGGCGGGGCTGGCCGTCCAGCCCATCGGCTGGTTCGTGCCGCCCTGGATCACCACCGGCCAGCCGTTCTTGGCCGCCACCCATGCCGCCGACTACAACGGCCACCTGGGCTCCAACGTCCTGCGTTCCATCCTTGCCCGCGGCGTCCGCGACCAGCTGCTGCCGGCTCTGATCCTGGCCGTGGCGGCCGTGGTCATCACCTGGCTGCGCGACCGCAACCGGGTCATCCTGGCGATCGCGGCCTTCATCGTCGGCTGGTGGGTGGTGGTGGTGGGTGAGACGCTGGACGGTTACCCCGGCTTGGAGCGCTTCTTCCTGCCCGCCGCGGCGCTGACCACGGTGCTCGGCGGGGTCGGGCTGGCGGAGCTGGCCCGGCTGGCCGGCGGGCTCGCCGGCTCCCTGCGCCGCCCGGTGACGGCGGGCGTGGCCGTGGTCCTGGCGGCAGCCATCATCCCGTTCAGCACGACCCAGATCAGCGTCGCGCGCACGGACGAGCGCTCCGCGAACGAGGGCGTCCGCCTGCTCGACACGCTCACCCAGGCGGTGGCGGCCGCCGGCGGCAAGCACGGGGTTCTCCCGTGCCCCTCGAGCTTCACCGCAGTCAACCACTCCGCCCAAACCGCACTGGCGTGGAAGCTCGGGGTAACGCTTCAGCGCGTCGGCACGTCGATGCGCGCGCCCGGAGTGGACTTCATCGGGCCCCACGCGGCCCAGATCGGTGGACCGGCGCACGTCGACCCCCGCCTCACGCACGCCGAAACCGTGGCCACCGTCGGGCCATGGCGCGTGGTGCGCCTGACCGACCCGCGGCTGCCCAGCAGCGCCTGCGTCGGCGGGCGCTGAACCGCTGACCGGCAGCGCCGTCACGGGCTGCCGCCTGCGGGCGGGTTGATCACGAGTTGTGCCGGTGTCCCGGCGGGGGCTCGTGCGGCGTGTGACTTCTTGCCCTTCCCGTGGCGCTTCTTCGTGCGCTTGGGCTTCGCCTTGGCCTTGATCTTGATCTTGTGGGTGATGACGGTCTTGTTGCCGGCCCGGTCCGTGACGGTGAGCGTGATCGTGTAGGTGCGGATCCGCGCGTAGACATGGCCGGCGGTGGTGCGTCGGATGCGCGCCTTCGGTGAGCCGTCGCCCCATCTGACATAGACGGTCGACACCCCCGAGGCCGCGGTCTTGGGCAGCCCCGGCGGCGGGGGATCGGTGTAGGCGACGCTCAGCGCCTCGCGCGTGTTGACGATCGACGTGCCGCTGAGCTTGAGCTTCGCCGTCGGCGCCACGGTGTCGACGAAGATCGTGGCCGGCGTCGACGCGGTGTTCAGCCCCGCGATGTTGAACGCGGTGAGCTGGTAGGAGTGGCGCCCGTTGGCCAGCGGCGCCGGCGCGAACATCGCCGTGCCCGTTGTCTGGCCCACCACGGCGCCGTCGATTCGCAGCACGTACGTGGGCGAGCCCCACAACTCGGCGGCGCCCGACCACTTCAACAGCGGCGATGCGGTCCTCGTCCAGCGGAAGCTGTTGGACGCGACGAAGCCGCCGGGCGCCTGGAACAACTGGACGGCGACGATCGATGTGCTGGACCCGGTCCCCTGGACCCACGCGACCGCGGCATCGCCGGACACGTCTCCGGCGGCCACCAGACCCAGGTCGGCGTCGGTGGCGCCCAGCGACGGGTCGGAGACCACCTGCTCGGGGCCCAGGTCCGAGCCGTCGGCGGCATAGCGCACGCGGATCTCCGCGGTGCCGGCCACGCCGGGCGTCTGCTGCCAGGCGATGAGGTTGGAGACGAGGCCGGCGGGGGCGGGAACGGCGTCGGGCGGGTCGCTGTTGGGCAGGCTGTCGACGCGCTCGATCTGGCCCGGGCTGTCGTCGGTACCCACCGTGGTGGCGTACAGCTGGTGGGTCTGGTCGGTCTCGGAGGTGACGAATCCCCTGCCGTACTCGGTCACCGCCGTCTGGGGCTGGTCGGCGCCCTCGGCTCCGCCCGTGGTCGCACCGTCAACGGCAGAGGCGCCGTCGTACTGGGATCCGTGCAGCCGGTTCATGAGCACCCGCGACTGCGTGGCCGCCCCGTTGGTGAACTGCTCCTGGAAGGTCACCGACGCGTAGTCCGAGTCGCCTCCAGCCGAGATCGACGGGTTGCCCGCCGACGTCTCAGACCAGCCGGCCAACGATGGAGGGTCGGCCTGCTCAACGACCGAGCTGGGCGCCGTCCCGACCACCCGGCGGGTATAGATGTGGCCGCCCTCGCCCCAGACGACGATCCCGACACCGTCTCCGGCGGCGATCACGTCGGGGCGGCCGGTGCCGGTGCCGGCGGCGTCGGAGGGGGTGGCATCGAGCGGCGATGGCTCCAGCGCCCACTGTCCCTGGAAGTAATAGGCGGCGCGCACGTCGCCGCCGCCGGCGCCGCCCGTGTCGGTGAACGCCAGATACGCCTTGCCGAAGTTCGACATCGAGATCGAGGGATTGCGCGCGCCGGGGAAGAGCGCGGCCGGGGCGCTCACGGGCGTGCTCGAGTTGGCCGCCTGGACGACGTACAGTGTCCCGCCATTGACGAACGCCGCCACCAGCAGGCCCCCCTGGCCCGAGGCGATCACGGGCTGCGAGGAGGCGCCCATCAGGCCGGCGTCGACCTGGACGGGCGCCGTGAACACGCCCCCGGCCAAGCGCGACACGAACACGTGGGGGACGCCCAGGACGTTCTTGAGGTAGACGAGCGCGCCGGTGCCGTCCCGGGCCATCGACATGCCGTTCAGCGACTGGATGTTCGCGCTGGCCCCGTCGATGACGGCGTCGCTGGGACCCAGGGTGGGGCTGCGCGGTGTCGCCGCGTGCGCGGGCGCGGTCCAGGCACCGATCGCGAGCGCAGACAGGCACAGGAGGACCAGCGCCCTGCGCCACGCCCCGGTGCAGAGAGATGAACGGGCCGAGAGAATGACATCCGCTACAACAGCAGACACGGCGGCAGGTTGCGCTGCCGGCGAGCCATTGACAGAGATCTAACAGCGGCCGCCACCGCGCCGGGGAGGCGTCCGGGCGCGCGCGGAGAATGTCTGGAGCATGCTTGTCCTTGGCATCGATCCCGGCACCGCCAGTACGGGCTACGGCGTCGTCCGCGGGGTCGGAGCGCGGCTGCGCGCGGTCGACGAGGGCATGATCCACACCCACGCCGGGGCCCTGCTGGAGCGCCGGCTGGCAGATATCCACCGACGGGTTGGGGACCTGCTCGACGAGCATCAGCCCGATGCGGTGGCCGTCGAGGAGCTGTACTTCGGGGCGAACGTCCGGACCGCGTTCGCGGTGGGACAGGCCCGCGGCGTCATCCTGCTTGCCGCCGGCCAGCGCGGCGTGCCGACCCGTTCCTACACCCCTCAGCAGGTCAAGGGGGCCGTCTGTGCCAACGGGCGCGCCGGCAAGGAGCAGGTGGCTCGCATGGTGACGCGGATGCTCGGCCTGGCGGCGGCGCCCACGCCCGATCACGTCTCCGATGCGCTGGCGGTGGCGATCTGCCACCTCAACCACGCGCCGCTCGCGCGCGCGGTCGCGGGGGCGTCGGCGTGATCGCGCTCGTCTCGGGGACCGTGGCGGTGCGCCGCGGTGACCACGTGGTCATCAGCTGTGGCGGCGTCGGCTACCGCCTGGCGGTCTCGGCAGAGACACTCAAGCACGTCCCGGCGGTCGGGCGCGAGGTGCTGCTGCACACCCATCTCATCGTCCGCGACGACGCGCTGGCCCTCTTCGGCTTCGCCACCGAGGAGGAGCGCGACCTGTTCCTGATGCTCCTCGGCGTTCAGGCGGTGGGCCCCAAGGTCGCGCTCGCCGTGTTGTCGGGAGCGCCGCCGCGGGAGCTGCTCAAGGTGGTCGCCGCCGGCGACGCCGCCCGCCTCCAGGCGGCGCCGGGCGTAGGCAAGCGCACGGCGGAGCGGATCATCGTCGAGCTGCGCGAGAAGGTTGGGGCCACGCTGCCCGAGGACTCGATCACGGTCACCCGCTCCGACGACCCGAGCACGCTGGCGCGCGAGGCGCTGCTCGGCCTCGGCTACAGCGCCGGCGAGATCGACGGGCTGCTGAACGGGGCGGCCGGCGCGAGCACCGAGGAGCTCATCGCCCACGCCCTGAGGAGCGCGCGCCGATGATCATCCGCGGGCCGCGGAGCAGGGGCCGATGAGCGGGCCGCGTGTGCAGGATCCCGAGGAGCTCCCCGGCGACGAGCTGGAGATCGATCGATCGCTGCGCCCGCGGCGGCTTGACGACTTCGTCGGCCAGGAGGCCATCCGCGATCAGCTCGCGGTGTCGATCGAGGCCGCAGCCGCCCGCGGCGAGGCCCTTGACCACGTGCTGCTGGCCGGCCCGCCCGGGCTGGGCAAGACCTCGCTGGCCCAGATCGTGGCCGCCGAGCTCGAGGTCCCCTTCGTGCAGACGGCCGGCCCGGCGCTGGAGCGCAAGGGCGACGTGGCCTCGTTCCTGACCGCGCTGGAGCCGCGGGCGGTGTTCTTCGTGGACGAGATCCACCGTCTGCCACGTGCCCTGGAGGAGACCTTCTATCCCGCCATGGAGGACGGCATGCTGCCGATCACGGTCGGCCAGGGCGCCGGGGCGAGCATCGTCACCCTGCCGCTGCCGCCGTTCACCCTGATCGGGGCCACCACGCGCAGCGGGTTGCTGACCACGCCGCTGCGTGACCGCTTCGGGATCCAGCACCGGCTCGAGCACTACGGGCCGGAGGATCTCGCCCGCATCGTGATCCGGTCCGCACGGCTGCTGGGCGTCGAGATCGAGGACGCCGGAGCGGTCGCCATCGCCCGGCGCAGCCGTGGCACGCCGCGGGTGGCCAACCGGCTGCTACGCCGCGTCCGTGACTACGCCGAGGTGCGACACGGCGGCCTGGTCACCGAGCCGGTGGCGGCGGCGGCGCTGGATCTGCTCGAGGTTGACGAGGAGGGCCTTGACCGGCTGGATCGCGAGATTCTGCGCGCCATCTGCGAGAAGTTCTCCGGGGGCCCGGTCGGCCTCTCGACGCTGTCTGTTGCGGTGGGGGAGGAGCAGGACACGATCGAGGACGTGTACGAGCCCTACCTGCTCCAGCGCGGCCTGATTGAGCGCACACCGCGCGGCCGGGCGGCGACCCGGCGCGCCTACACGCATTTGGGGCTCGAGCCAGCCGCGCCCGAACCCACCCAGACCCGCCTGATGTGAGCGCAGCGCAAGCGCGCGGCCAGGTCTCAGGTTCTTCGCATATTCGTAAACGTGTCCGTCTATCCTCCGACGCCGATGGCGCGTGAGCATTACTTCATCTGTCCGCACTGCGGTACCCGGTCGATGGCGACCGACCGCAACGCCGGCTTCCGCCGCGAGGCGCGTGGCTGTGAGAAATGCGGGTTCGCCTACCTGTTCGAGTTGCTCGACGACTACTACCCGGCTCCCAACGCCGCCTTCTTTGCCTGTGATTCCGATGGGCGGATCGTGGACTGCGGGCGCGGCTCGTTCGAGTTGACGGGGCTCAAAACCGAGCAGGCCATCGGTCGCCCGGTCCGCGATGTCCTCGGACTGCGCTTCGACGACGGCGCCGACCATGTCGCCACGGTCCTGGAGTGGGAGGTCCGCGTGCAGGGCAAGGCGGTGGAGGTCCATGCCGAGCACGATCTGCCCGCCCGCGCGGTCGCCGATATCTTCCCTGCATACGACGATGATGAGGGGGGCCTGCTGGTTGTGCTGACCCCCGCCAATCATCATTAGCCGAGCCTCGGCCCCGGCGCGTCCCTCAGCCATTAGCATCCTGCGTTAGCTGATGTCAGATCGCCAGCGTCACGGCTTCGTCCTGCTTCTCGTCGTGGGACTGATCGCCGCCTCGGTGGTCGTGCTACTGAGCCAGAGAACGGTTCTGGGCCTCGACCTCAAGGGCGGCATCGAGCTCGTCTACCAGGGCGAGCCCAGCCCGCAGACCCCGAATGTCACCCAGGACGCGCTCAACCGCGCCGTGGACATCATGCGCTCCCGCGTCGACCAGCTCGGCGTCTCGGAGCCCTCGATCCAGACGACCGGCAACAACCTGATCACCGTCGGGCTGCCCGATGTGCATGACGTCGCCCGCGCCGAGAACGAGGTGGGCCAGACCGCCCAGCTGCACTTCTACGACTGGGAGGCCAACGCGCTGACGCCCAACGGCAAGACGGTGGCGGATCAGCTCATCACCCAGGACCCCAGCGCGGTCACGATCAGCCAGGGCGCGGGCGGAGGGCCCGGCGTGCCCGGCGCGGGCGGAATGCCCCTCTACCAGGCGGTCAAGCTCGCCTCCAAGCAGCCGGCGCAGCCGCTGTCGAAGACCCAGTCGCGCAAGGGCCCGGCCTACTACCTGTTCGGCGCGCCCGGGAGCGCCGCCTGCGAAACCGCGGCCAAGGCCAACGGCACGACGCCCGTGCAAGGCCAGCACTGCCTGCTGGCCGGCCCGGACTCCAGCCTGTCCGATCTCTACGCCTCGTTGCCCGCTGGCGTGACCAAAGCCGAGACCGAGCTGGTGACCGTGCCGCAGGGCACTGTGGTGCTGCAGGCCGCCAACCCCTCGGCCTCCAGCCAGATCAAGCCCGGCAGCCCGAACGCCCAGTACTTCGTCCTCAAGGACAACGTCGCGCTGAGCGGCACCGACATCACCAACCCGCAGCCGAGCACCGACCAGTCGGGCTCTCCCGACGTCAACTTCGGCTTCAACGGCAAGGGCCAGTCGGCGTTCCAGAATGTGACGGGGCAGATCGCACACCGCGGTGCCAACGTCAGCCTCGGCGGCAACACGTTTGACCAGCACTTCGCCGTCGCTCTGGACAACCAGCTCGTCACCGTCCCGCAGATCGATTTCAAGCAGTACCCGGACGGCATCATCGGCGGCGGCGGGGCCGACATCACCGGCGGCTTCACCAGCCAGACGGCGTCGGATCTCGCCACCCAGCTGCGCCTCGGCGCGCTGCCGATCAACCTCAAGCGGATCTCCGAGCAGCAGATCTCGGCCACGCTGGGCCAGCAGGCGCTGCACCAGGGGCTCGTGGCCGGCGCGGTCGGCCTGCTCGTCGTGGCCATCTTCCTCATCGCCTACTACCGCGTGCTCGGTCTCATCGCGGTGGCCGGCCTCGCCGTCTACGGGCTGTACTTCTTCGCGCTGATCAAACTCATCCCCATCACGCTGACCCTGGCGGGCATCGCCGGTCTGATCCTGACCATCGGCGTAGCGGCCGACGCCAATATCGTCATCTTCGAGCGCGTCAAGGAGGAGATCCGCGCTGGGCGCTCGATCCGCGCCGGGATCGCCACCGGCTACAAGAAGGGCCTCACGGCGATCATCGACGCCAACGTGGTCACGATCATGACCGCGTTCATCCTGTTCGTGCTGGCGACGTCCGACGTTCAGGGCTTCGCGTTCACGCTGGGCATCGGGGTGATCGTGTCGCTGTTCACCGCGGTGCTGGCCACCCAGGCGATCCTCATGACGATGAGCGATTCGCGCACGATCGCGCGGCCCTCGGCGCTGGGCGCCGGCGGCAAGCACCGCGTCTGGCGCTATGACTTCATGGGCTCCTCCAAGTACTTCTTCAGCCTGTCGGGCGTCATCCTGCTCATCGGCGCCCTGGCCATCGGCGGCCGCGGCCTGAACCTCGGCATCGACTTCACCTCGGGCGCGCGGAT
>Ga0070717_10004117_pt1 | contig 10484 bp, 9 predicted proteins | sample LARL113metaG_FD_71366 | JGI IMG/M metagenome (GOLD analysis project Ga0070717, IMG submission 71366) | Corn, switchgrass and miscanthus rhizosphere microbial communities from Kellogg Biological Station, Michigan, USA - LAR L11-3 metaG | ecosystem: Host-associated > Plants > Roots > Rhizosphere ... | reverse complement strand
GCTAGGCCTAACTCGCGGAAAATAGGCGCAAATTCCAGGCAATCGGTGTGTCCAATCAAGCCGCTATCGATGTGCGGCGTGTGTCGAAGTCGTTCGAGCGGGGCACCCGCGTGCTCGACGATGTGACCTTCTCGGTCGCCCGGCGCGAGATGGTGGCCCTCATCGGTGCATCCGGCTCCGGCAAGTCGACGCTCATTCGCGCGCTCGCCGGACTCGTGCCGATCGACCGGGCTGCCGCGGCGGCGGGGAGCGGCGGGACGATTGCCATGTTCGGTGAGCCGATCCAGCGCGACGGCCGAATCGTCAGCGGTGCCAAGGAACTGCGCGTTCGCATGGGCGTGATCTTCCAGCAGTTCAATCTTGTGCCGCGATTGTCGGTCCTCACCAACGTCTGCCTCGGGCTGCTCGGCCGGATGCCGTTCCTCCGGGGAACGCTTAACAATTTCACCATGGACGAAAAGCGCGGAGCGATGCACGCGCTCGATCGCGTCGGCATGAGCAAGCATGCCCTCAAACGCGGCTCGGAACTTTCCGGCGGCCAACAGCAGCGCGCCGCCATCGCCCGCACCCTGGTGCAGCGCGCCGAGCTCCTGCTCGCGGATGAGCCGATCGCTTCGCTCGATCCTGCATCCGCGCGTCGCGTCATGGACATTCTGGCCGACATGAACCGGCAGGATGGGATCACCGTGCTCGTCTCGCTGCATCAGGTCGAATACGCGCTGAGCTACTGCCCGCGCGCGATCGCGCTCAAAGCCGGCAAGATCGTCTACGACGGACCCTCCGACGAACTCACGCCGGCGCTGCTGAGCAGCATCTACGGCGCAGAGCTGAGCGAGCTGTTTCCCTCGAGCTTGGATCGGCCGGCCTCTCTCTGGCAGCGGCCGGTTGCCGGCCAAGCCGCGCAAACCGGGCTCGGATCGGCGGACGGCGTTCGCTTGCGCGCGTGAGCGAACACATTGGGCAGCGCTTCCCCGCTTTCGGCGATACATCCCACCACGACAGGAGACCTCTCATGATGCGAGCTTTTCTAAGATGCGCGGCGGCCGGCCTGGCGCTAGGCGCATCGGGCCTTGGCGTGGGCGCGCAGACGCCGACGGAAATCAATTTCGGCGTGATCTCGACCGAAGCCTCGATGAACCAGAAAAAGAATTGGGAGCCGTTTCTGCAGGAGATGTCGAAGGCGACCGGCTTCAAGGTCAATGGAATGTACGCCACCGACTATGCCGGCGTCATCGAAGCGATGCGCTTCAAGAAGGTCCAACTCGCTTGGTTTGGCAACAAGTCGGGCATGGAGGCAGTCGACCGCGCCAATGGCGAGGTCTTCGCCCGGGTCGTGGCGCGGGACGGAAGCGTCGGTTATTACTCCCATATCATCGTGCACAAGGACAGTCCGTTCGCCAAACTCGAGGACATCCTCAAGTGCGACAAGTCGCTCGACTTCGGCATCGGCGATCCGAACTCGACATCGGGCTTCCTCGTACCCACCGCGTATATCTTCGCCGCGCACAATATCGACCCGAAGACGTGCTTCCGCACCGTGCGCAACGCCAACCACCAGGCGAATGCCATGGCGGTTGCCAACAAGCAGGTCGCGGCCGCGACCAACAACAGCGAGGACCTGCAGCGCGTGGCAGCCGCGGCGCCGGACGCGCGCAGCCAGATCAAGATCATCTGGACCTCGCCGCTCATCCCGCTCGATCCGCTGGTGTGGCGCAAGGACCTCGATCCCGCGGTCAAGACGAAGCTTTACACCTTCCTGATGAGCTACGGCCGCATTGGCTCGGATGAGGAGATCAAAGGGGCCAAAGCCACCCTCGCCAACTTGATCTGGTCCCCGTTCCAGCCGTCCTCCGACAATCAGCTGCTTCCCATCCGCATCCTCGAAGCCAACAAGAGCCTGATGAAGGTTCAAGGTGACGAGAAGCTGTCGCAGGAGGAGAAGAGCCGTGAGATCGCGGCCATCCGCGCCGAAATTGCCGCGCTCGAAGAGCGGGAAAAGAAAGCCGATGGCGATGACTTCCAGCGCCGCGCCGCGGCATTTCTGGAGGCGGATAAGGCGGGGCGGCAAGACGAGCTGAAGAAGATGATTGCCGACCTTGCCGCCGGCAATTCGGGCACGCATTGACGATGACCGCGATCGAGCAAGCGCCGCGCTCGCGCCGGGGCCCGCGCTAGTGTGGCGGTGCAGAAATCCGCATCATTCCTGCAGCGAGTCCCCTAGCGGCGCCCCGCCATCGGACAGGTGCGATGTTGCAAGTCCTCGATGAGGCGAGATCGGATGGGCGCGGCGCGGGAAAGGGCGCCGCGCGGCCTGCGTCCGCAACCACGCACGAGCTTGCCGGGATCGCCGTTCCCTCCTATCCGCTCCCTCGGCGCCTGCGCGGCTGGCTCGCGTGGGCGGCGGTATTCGCGTTGCTGGCCTGGGCCTGGTCGCCGGCGGAAATGTTTCGCGTCTCCGCTCTATTCACCGACTGGCGCAACATGGCGCAATTCGGCCGCGCCTTTCTCAGCCCGAATTTTCACGACTGGGATCATTACCTCGCCGACATGGTCGTGACGGTGCAGATCGCGATCTGGGGCACCGCGCTCGCCGTCGTGTTCGGAGTTCCGTTTTCGATTCTCAGCGCCGCCAACGTTTGCCCGCAATGGATCGTGCAGCCCGTGCGCCGCCTGATGGACGCCTGCCGCGCCATCAATGAGATCGTGTTCGCGCTGATGTTCGTCGTGGCGGTCGGCCTCGGGCCGTTCGCCGGAGTGATGGCCATTTTCATCCACAACCTCGGGGTGATCTCGAAACTGTTCTCCGAATCGGTGGAGGCGATCGATCCGCGGCCGGTCGAAGGCATTCGCGCGACCGGCGCGCGCCGGGTGCAAGAGGTGGTGTTCGGAGTCGTGCCGCAGGTCCTGCCGTTGTGGAGCTCGCTCACGCTCTACCGGCTCGAAACCAACGTCCGCTCGGCGACGACGCTCGGCATCGTCGGCGCCGGCGGCATCGGCCAGACGCTTTACGAAAGCATTCGCGCTTTCCAATACGCCGAGACGGCGGCGCAGATCATCATCGTCGTGGTCACGGTGGTCGGTATCGATCTTCTCAGCGCCCGCATTCGCAGGACGCTGGTTTGATCGCCGGCAACGCGTCTTGTCCGGTTTGTGAGTTCGATCGCTTGCTCTGATCGTAAGGAGCGCGCATGCGCAAGATCTCCACAAGCCCGCAAGCGCGTGCGCGCGTCTCGAACGACGAGCACGCGGATGCGCGCTGCGGCGTCTGCAACCGCAGACGAGCGGGTGCCGGCTTTCGACCGCCACCTGCAGCCTCTTTGCATTCCAACCTGCCGCTCGGCTTTTATTGTCGCGGGCCGCGCGAAGGCTTATGAGTCGCGGCGTGACGGCGACTCACGATAGCGGAAGTCTCCGGGCCAGCCGCTGGTTTCCCGGGCTTTGGCGCATCCGCCTCCTGCTGGCCGCGGCGGCGGTCGCATTCGGCGCGCTGTGGGCGCTCGGCGACATCGCCCCGGGGACGGCGGTGGCCGGCTTTGCGCTGGTGGCGGCGGCGATCCTGATCGCGACCGCCAACTCGCAGCCGCCGCCGGCGCCGTTGCCGAAAGACGAGCCGAGCGCGCCGCGCGTCGGCGATCCGCTGATCGAAGCGATGCTCGCGGCGCTGCCGGATCCGGTGGTGGCGCTCGACCATCGCGGCGACGTCGTCGCGCTCAACGCGCGCGCTGCGGCGATTGCGCCGGCGCTGCGTCCCGGCGAGTCGGTGTCGCTCGGGCTGCGCGTGCCCGAAGTGTTGGACGCCATCCGCCAGGCGCGCGCAAGCGGCATCTCCCAGCGCGCCGAATTCTTTCAGCGCGTGCCGCTCGACCGCTGGTACGAAGCCATCGCGGCGCCGATTCTGGGCTCGAGCTTCAAGCCGGGCCTCGTGCTGGTCGCCTTCCACGATCTCACGCCGCTGCGCCGCGTCGAGGAAATGCGCGCCGACTTCGTCGCCAACGCCAGCCACGAGCTGCGCACCCCGCTTGCCGCGCTGTCGGGATTCATCGACACGCTGCGCGGCTCGGCACGCGAGGATCCGGTGGCGCGCGAGCGCTTTCTCGAGATCATGCAGGCGCAGGCCGACCGCATGGCGCGCCTCATCGACGATCTGCTCTCGCTCTCGCGCATCGAGCTCAACGCGCATCTGCGGCCGGACAGCGAGGTTGACCTCGGCGCCATCGTGCGCCAGGTCGCCGATACCTTGCAGACCTTGGCGCGCGACCGCGGCGTCGAGGTCAGCACCATGGGCATCTCCGATCCGCTGGTCGTGCTCGGCGACCGCGACGAGTTGATCCGGGTGCTCGAGAATCTCGTCGAGAACGCGCTGAAATATGCCGCCTCGGGCAAGCGGGTGGAGATCACGTTGTCCTTCGGCGAAGGGCTCGACGGCAAGCCGGAGGCACGCGTGGCGGTGCGCGATCATGGTCCCGGAATTGCGCCCGAGCACTTGCCGAGGCTGACCGAGCGCTTCTATCGTGTCGACGTGTCCGAGAGCCGCGCGCAAGGCGGCACCGGGCTGGGGCTAGCGCTGGTCAAGCACATCCTCAATCGCCACGGCGGACGGCTGACCATCGAGAGCGTGACGGGGCAGGGTGCGACATTCACCGCGCATCTGCCTATGGCCGAGGCCGAGGCGAGAGGAGCGGCGTGAATATGCATCACTGGCGGAAGAGTGCGTTGACGAGCTTGTCTACGATCCTCGCCGGCGCGGCCGTTGCTGCTGCCATGGCGCCGGCGCGCGCCGCCGACATCTCCGGCGCCGGTTCGACCTTCGCCTATCCGATCTACTCGGCCTGGGGCGCGGCTTATAAGAAGGAGACCGGCGTAGCCTTGAACTATCAGCCGATCGGCTCGAGCGACGGCATCACCAAGCTCCAGAACAAGGAGGTGATCTTCGCCGCCTCCGACATGCCGTTGAACCTCGTCGACCTCGACATGGATGGGTTCGTGCAGTTCCCGACGCTCACCGCCGGCGTCGTGCCGGTGGTCAATGTCGACGGTGTCAAGCCCGGCGAGCTCGTGCTCGACGGTGCGACCTTGGCCAGAATCTTTCTCGGCGAGATCAAGGCGTGGAACGATCCCGCGATTCGCAAGCTCAATCCGAGCGTGAAGCTGCCGTCGCGGCCCATCGCGGTGGTGTATCGCGCCGACGGCTCCGGCACGACCTACGTCTTCACCGATTATCTGAACAAAGTGAGCGAGAGGTGGAAAACGACGGTCGGCTCGACCACCGCGGTCGAGTGGCCGGTCGGCACCGGCGTCAAAGGCAGCGAAGGGGTTGCGGCGAGCATCGGCGGTCTCAAGGGCACGATCGGTTATGTGGAATACGCTTACGCGAAGCAGAATAAGCTGACCTATGCCAGGCTGATGAATAAGGCCGGCAAGGCGGTTGCGCCGAACATTGAATCCTTCAGCGCCGCCGCCGCCAACGCGGATTGGGAGGGAACGGCCGGTTTCGGCGTCATTCTCACCAACGAACCTGGCGCCGCGAGCTGGCCGATCGCCGGTGCGACCTTCATCCTCATGCCCAAGCAGCCGAGCGATCCCGCCGCCGCCGCCGAGGCGCTGAAATTCTTCCACTGGGCCTACGCCAAGGGCGGCAAGATGGCGCAGGAGCTCGACTACGTGCCGATGCCGGCAAACGTCATCGCCGCGGTCGAGCGGCTGTGGGCCGGCCAGATGCAGAACGCACAAGGGCGCCCGCTGTTCGTTCCTCCGAAATAGTCGTGCTTCGGGTTTAGGACTCCTGCCTTACTCCGTCATTGCCGGGCTTGACCCGGCAATCCATCCACTTTCGTAAGAGTTTTTTGCGAAGAAGATTGATGCGCGGGTCAAGCCCGCGCATGACGACATCCGCCGCGCTTGCCGAACTTCCAAGCATCCACAATGGCTTAGGCTGTCATGCAACTGTTATAAAGCAGTCGTAGAGCCATGGGACGGGCGCGGCGGGGACGCGGCCAACCCACGACGCGAAGGGCGGATTGGCTGGCAACTCGATCGTCGCGCACGCCTTCGACTCATCTTTTCGTCTCGAGCGCACGGGAGGAGTGTCTTGCAGCTCATTCGCATGATCGCGGCGATCGGCTTGCTCACCACCGTCGCTGCCGTTGCCGCCACCCCTGCGGTCGGCGCCGAGATTTCGGGCGCCGGCGCCACCTTTCCCTATCCGATCTATGCCAAATGGGCCGAGGCCTACAAGAAATCGACCGGCGTCGCGGTGAACTACCAGCCGATCGGTTCGGGCGAGGGGATCAGGCAGATCCAGAATAAGGAGGTGACCTTCGGCGCCTCCGACATGCCGCTCAAGCCAGCCGATCTCGACGCATACGGTCTCGTGCAGTTTCCCACCGTGATCGGCGGCGTCGTGCCGGTAGTGAACCTCGAGGGCATCAAGCCGGGCGAGCTCACCATCGACGGGCCGACCTTGGCCAGGATCTTCCTCGGCGAGATCAAGTCGTGGAACGACGCCGCGCTGCGAAGGCTCAATCCAACGGTCAAGTTGCCGTCGCAGGGAATTGCCGTCGTGCATCGCTCCGACGGCTCCGGCACGACCTTCGTCTTCACCGATTATCTGTCCAAGATGAGCGCGGAGTGGCGCTCCAAGGTCGGGTCGATCACGTCCGTGGATTGGCCGGTCGGCGTCGGCGCGCGCGGTAACGAAGGGGTCGCCGCCAGCGTCGCCCGGGTGCGAGGCTCGATCGGCTACGTCGAGTACGCCTACGCCAAGCACAACAAGCTTTCCAGCACCAAGCTCATGAACAAGGACGGCAACGCGGTTACCCCCACCATCGAAGCGTTCACGACGGCCGCGCGCCGCGCCAATTGGGAAGGAACGCCGGGATTCGGCGTCATCCTGACCAACGAAGCCGGCGCCGATGCCTGGCCGATGACCAGCGCCACCTTCGTTCTCATCCACAAGCAGCCGAGCGATCCGGTGGCCGCAGGCGAGGCGCTGAAATTCTTCAACTGGGCTTACACCAAGGGCGGCAGGATGGCGGAAGATCTCGATTACGTGCCGATGCCGGAGAACGTCGTCGGCGCGATTCACAAGCTGTGGCTATCCGAGATCAAGGATGCCGCCGGCAAGCCGATCTTCGCGCTCTCGAATTGATGACGGCTCGAGCAGTTCGGATTCAACTCGAGCTAATAGACGCACTGAGACCTGGATGTCCGTGGCCCTAAGCGCGTTGACGCGCGCTGTGGGACGCTATGCGCGGTTCCTGACAGAATGATCGCAAAATAAATTTTCCATGTATCTCCAAATACTTAGCATGTCATCGAACTGTCATCTAACCATCATAGAACGGCGACATGGGATGCGTAGGGATGCGGGCGGCTGCGGAATCGAGTGTCAAGTCGACGCGTCGGAACGGTCGTCCCGGCCTGTTGTTACCTAGCCAGCAACCAAAACCGGGGACGTAAATACAGCAGCCGTGGGCCAAGCTCGCGTCGGCTTGGCTTTTATCGAAATCAAAAATAGCGAATTCAAAACAGGAGAGAACCTCGTGAAACTTTTTCGCACCCTAACAGCAGCGGGAGTTATCGCCGCGGCAGCGATTGGGTCGGCCGCCGCCCTCGACATATCGGGCGCCGGAGCGACCTTTCCGTATCCCATCTATGCGAAATGGGCCGACACCTATAAGAAAGAGACCAACAACGGGTTGAACTACCAGTCGATCGGTTCCGGCGGCGGCATCAAGCAGATCAAAGCCAAGACCGTGACCTTCGGCGCCTCCGATGCACCGCTCCCCGGCAAGGAACTCGACGAAAGCGGGCTCATTCAGTTCCCGATGGTGATGGGCGGCATCGTGCCGGTCGCCAACATTGAAGGCGTCAAATCCGGCGATCTCGTCATCGACGGGCCGACGCTGGCCAAGATCTTCCTCGGCGAGATCAAGACGTGGAACGACCCCGCCATCGCCAAGCTCAATCCGTCGGCCAAGCTGCCGTCGCAGCCGATCGCCGTCGTGCATCGCTCGGACGGCTCGGGCACGACCTACAACTTCGCCTACTACCTCGCCGAAGCCAGCCCGGAGTGGAAGTCGAAGGTGGGATTCAACACCTCGGTCGAGTGGCCGGTCGGTATCGGCGCCAAGGGCAATGAAGGCGTCGCCAACAACGTCGCCCAGACCAAAGGCTCGATCGGCTACGTCGAATACGCTTACGCCAAGCAGAACAAGCTGACCCATACGAAGATGGTCAACAAGGACGGCAAGAGCGTCGAGCCGACGTCCGCGAGCTTCCAGGCCGCTGCGGCCAACGCCAACTGGGATTCGGTTCCCGGCTACGGCGTCATTCTCGCCAATCAGCCGGGCGCGGAATCCTGGCCGATGACGGCGGCGACGTGGATCCTGATGTACAAGAAACCGCAGGACACGGCGGCCGCTGCCGAGGCGCTCAAGTTCTTCTCCTGGGCCTACGACAAGGGCGCCAAGATGGCTGAGGAGCTCGACTACATTCCGATGCCGAAGAACGTCGTCGACAGCGTCAAGAAGACCTGGGCGGCCGAGGTAAAGGACGCGTCGGGCAAGCCGCTCTCCGCAATGGCGCATTGAGTTCGCTGGCGCGGGGAAGGGCGCGTCCGGGAATCCCTTCCCCGCCGGTTCGTATCCAAATGTAACGTGTGCGGCGGCCAAGCGGCCGTCTATGATTTCGGCTCTCCCTCGACAATCGCTGGAGAGCCGGGATGCAGGTTCGCCAGGAGGGGTCGGTGGTTGACGTGGCGCTCCGGAGCGATGTGATCGAGGGCTACGACGTTGCCGCGCGGGCCAAGGCGCTGAGCCGGCTGCGCAGCATCGATATCGTCTTCCGCGTTCTCACCCGCGCCGCGGCGTTGGGGGTGCTCATCCTCCTCGGCGGCGTCATTATCTCCCTCATCGACGGCTCGTTGCCGGCGTTGCGCGCATTCGGCCTCAACTTCCTGATCGAGGAGCGCTGGAACCCGGTCACCGAGAAATTCGGCGCGATTGCGCCAATCTACGGCACGCTCGTCACCTCGTTCATCGCCATGCTGATCGCCGTGCCGATCGGATTGCTGATCGCCGTGTTCCTCACCGAGCTCTGCCCCAAGTGGCTGCGGCGGCCCATCGGCATCGCCATCGAGCTCTTGGCCGGCATCCCGAGCATCATCTACGGCATTTGGGGATTGTTCGTCTTCGCGCCGTTCCTGCAGGAGACCTTGCAGCCGTTCTTGATTACGACCTTCGGCGATATCCCGGTTCTGTCGGCGCTGTTCGCCGGTCCGCCTTACGGCATCGGCATGCTCACCGCGGGCCTCATCCTCGCGATCATGGTGCTGCCCTTCATCACCTCGATCTCGCGCGACGTGTTCGATGCCGTCCCGCCGGTGCTCAAGGAAGCCGCCTACGGCATCGGCTGCACCACCTGGGAGGTGGTCCGCTACGTGGTTCTGCCATACACCCGCGTCGGCGTGATCGGCGGCGTGATGCTGGGGCTCGGCCGCGCGCTCGGCGAGACCATGGCGGTGACGTTCGTGATCGGCAACGCCCACAAGGTGTCGTCCTCGCTGCTCGCGCCCGGCACGACCATTTCCGCCACCATCGCCAACGAATTCACCGAGGCGGTCGGCGACCTCTATACCTCGTCGCTGATCGCGCTGGGGCTGATCCTCTTTGTCATCACCTTCATCGTGCTCGCCATCGCGCGCTACATGCTGCTGCGCATCGAGCGCCGGATCGGGTGAGCGCATGAACCGCCTCTACGCCGCGCGCCGCCGCCGCAACGGCATCATGATGGGCCTCTCGCTGGCCGCGACCTTGTTGGGGCTGGGCTGGCTGGTGGCGATCCTCTCGGTGTTGCTGTGGGAGGGATTCTCCGGCCTTTCGCTCGCCGTTTTCACCGAGATGACGCCGCCCCCTGGGGCCAGCGGCGGCCTGCTCAACCCGATCATCGGCAGCCTCATCTTGACCGTCCTGGCGGTTCTCATCGGCACGCCCATCGGCATCCTGGCCGGCACCTACATGGCCGAATACGGCCGGCACGACCGGCTGACCTCGGTGGTCCGTTTCATCAATGACATCCTGCTCAGCGCGCCGTCCATCGTGGTGGGGCTCTTCATCTACGAGGTGATGGTCGCGCCCATGGGGCATTTCTCCGGTCTCGCCGGCGCGGTCGCGCTCGCGGTCATCGTCATCCCCGTGGTGGTGCGCACCACCGAAGACATGCTGGCCCTCGTGCCCAATCAGCTGCGCGAGGCCGCGGCCGCGCTGGGAACGCCGCGCGCCATCGTGATCGCCCTCGTCTGCTACCGCGCGGCCAAGGCCGGCATGATCACCGGCGTGCTGCTCGCGACCGCCCGCATCAGCGGCGAGACCGCGCCGCTTCTCTTCACTGCGCTCAACAACCAGTTCTGGAGCACCAACCTCAACGCGCCGATGGCGAGCCTGCCGACCGTCATCTTCCAGTTCGCGCTCTCGCCCTACAAGGAC
>Ga0070717_10004116_pt1 | contig 10485 bp, 6 predicted proteins | sample LARL113metaG_FD_71366 | JGI IMG/M metagenome (GOLD analysis project Ga0070717, IMG submission 71366) | Corn, switchgrass and miscanthus rhizosphere microbial communities from Kellogg Biological Station, Michigan, USA - LAR L11-3 metaG | ecosystem: Host-associated > Plants > Roots > Rhizosphere ... | reverse complement strand
CAAGCTGGGCGCCACCGACTACATCCTCAAGCACCGGCTGGCGCGGCTGGGGCCCTCGGTGATGCGCGCGCTGCGCGAGGCCGAGGAGCGCACCGCGCGCAAGCGGGCCCAGGACGCGCTCGGCTTCGTCGCCGAGGCCTCCAGCGTGCTGTCGCGCTCGCTGGACTACGTGAAGACGCTGGAGGAGATGCTGCGCCTGGCGCTGCCGCGCTTCGCGGACTGGGGCACGGTGGATCTGCGCGAGGAGGACGGCGCGTTCCGGCGCGTGGCGGTGGCGCACGTGGATCCCTCGCGCGAGGCGCTGTTGCGGGAGATGCGCCAGGCCTGGCCGCTGCGGCAGGACGGCACGCACCCGTTGAGCCGGGTGCTGCGGAGCGGCCAGACGCAGTGGATGGCCGAGGTGTCCCCGGGCGAGGTGGGCTTCGAGGCGGAGGCGCCGGCCGCGTACCTGCGGCTGTCGGAGCAGGTGGAGTTGAACTCGTGCGTGCTGGTGCCGCTCCAGGCGCGCGAGCGCACCATCGGGGTGCTGTCGTTCATGATGGGGCCGTCGAAGCGGCGGTACGGGCCGGAGGACGTCGTCATCGCGGAGGACCTGGCGCGGCGCGCGGCCAACGCGGTGGAGACGGCGTGGCTGTTCCGGGACGCGCAGGAGACGATCAAGACGCGCGAGGACCTGCTGGCGATGGTGGCGCACGACCTGCGCAACCCGCTGGGCGCGATCAAGACGAGCGCCTCGTTGTTGACGAAGCTGGCGCCGCGCGACGACGAGCGGGCGCAGCGAAATCAGAAATACGTCGACACCATCCAGCGGGCGGCGCGGCGGATGGAGGGGCTGATTCACGACCTGCTGGAGCTGGCGAGCATCGAAGGCGGGAAGCTGGCGATGAACCGCACGGCGCACGGCGCGGCGGCGCTGGTGACCGAGGCGGTGGAGATGTTGCAACCGCTCGCGCTGGAGAAGGCGCTGACGCTGACGGGCGCCCCGGGCGGCGAGGCGGAGCAGGTGGCGTGTGACAAAGACCGGTTGTTGCAGATCTTCTCGAACCTGATTGGCAACGCGATCAAGTTCACGCCGTCGGGCGGGACGGTGACGGTGGGCGCCGCGCCCGAGCGGGATCAGGTGCGGTTCTACGTGACGGACACGGGCCCGGGGATGACCGAGGACCAGCTCGCGCACCTGTTCGAACGGTACTGGCAGGCGCGGCGCAGCCCGGGAGGATTGGGCATCGGGCTCGGGCTGTCGATCGCCAAGGGACTCGTGGAAGCCCACGGCGGCACCATCTGGGTCGAGAGCAAGCTGGGACACGGATCCACGTTCTCGTTCACGCTGCCGAAGGCGCGGTGAGCACAGCGGTCCAGAAGTGACGGCAGAGGCGCGATCATCCAATGCGGACTGGAGAAGGTGCCCTACCGCTTGGGACTTGCCCCGGGTCGTCACCAAGTGTATGTCTGATATCCTGATGACTCGGATCCGCACATGGATCGTGCTGTCCACGGTTGCCGCGGGATGCGCCGGCTCCCAAATGCCATTGCGCTCCCACGAGTTACCTGGGGCCTCACCGCCTGCTCCTTCAAAACAGGTGGTGCTCTGCGCGAGTCCCCAGGACCCCGTCATCGATCAACAAGATGTCTGGGCCTGCGTCAGGCAAACCCGCAAGGGCCCCAGATGCTACGACTGCTGCGAGCAAGCCGAGTTGGATTTCGCGTACTGCAAGCAGGAGTTCGGTCTGACCCACGAATGCGCTGATTCTTCAGCCAACGCTATCCTGGCGTGTATCGACTTTGACTGCGACATAAAGCCTTCTCCGGATCCCGCGCCTCCCGGAGTTCCGGCTCCCGGGCACACCAATGACGGTATTCCGTATCAGAAAAAATATCCCAAATGGCCCTGGAAACCCCGCACGCGTGCACCGGTCGAGTCCACGTGCGTTACTCCGAATTAGCCTCCAGCTGCTCTGGCTGGGAACGTTGACGAGCTGTCTGGCGTGCACGAATCCACGTGCTCCCGCCGTCACGCCGGACGCCGGATCGCAGGGAATCGGTGCCTCGGATGCCGGTGCGTCAGATGCCGGCACCTCGGATGCCGGTATCCCCGATGCAGAGCCCACTGAGAATCTCCCGCCCTGTTCCGAGCCACATATCTGGCACGGATCTATCGCCATGATGCTGGGAGATGGCGGGTTGGTCAGGTGCCGCTCGGTCCATCAGAAAGTCGGGGATTACCCGCTCTGAAGGTTGCTTTCTTCGGGCTCTAGCTGCGTCGCAAGTTCCACGGCGCGCATCCACCCCCTGCCCTCTGCGCGCTGCGTCGTCACCCCTGACGCACTCCCTTTTCCGCTGACATCCCATTCCTCCGTTCTCGTTGCTTGCCGGCGGGCGGCGCTGCCCCTCTCTCGGCGGGCTGCCGCATCGTCCCGGGACGCATTCGCTCGGAGTTGAGATACCCTGCGTCAACCGTGGGAAGCGGCATGTCTGTCGAAGAGCAGATCACCCAACTCGAAGCGGCCATCGCAGCGCAGGAGATGCTCCGGCAGGCGCTCGGTGATGCCACCGTCGAGGTCGCCATCTCCGCGCTTCGCCTCCGCCTCCAGGCGCTCACCGCCCAGCGCGACAACGCCCCCCGCCCGCATACCGGCCTGTCTCCCGAGGAGCTGCTCTCTCGTCTCCAGAGCTACCTGCCCCGTCAGCTCGCCGAGAAGATGCGCGCCACCGGCCGCATCGAGGGCGAGCGCAAGCAGGTCACCGTCCTCTTCGCGGACCTCTCCGGCTTCACCGCCCTCGCCGAGCGCCTCGACGCGGAGGAGGTCGCCCTCCTCACCAATGAGGCCCTCAAGGAGATGGCCGAGGCCGTCTATCTGTACGAGGGCTACATCGACAAGTTCATCGGCGACGCGATCATGGCCGTCTTCGGCGCGCCCGTCGCCCACGAGGACGACCCCGAGCGCGCCCTCCGCGCCGCGCTCGCCATGCGCGAGCGCCTCGAGCGCTTCAACCGCCGCTTCGCCGAGCGCCTCCAGCAGCCCCTCTCGCTCCACATGGGCATCAACACCGGCCAGGTCATCGCCGGGAACGTCGGCTCGGATCTGCGGCTCTCGTACACGATGATGGGCGACACGGTGAACACCGCCTCGCGCCTCGAAGGCGCCGCCGGCGCCGGTCAAATCCTCGTCAGCCGCGACACCTACCGGCTCGCCCACGAGGCCTTCACCTTCGCCGCCTTGGAGCCCATCACCGTCAAGGGCAAGCGCGAGCCCCTCCCCGTCTACGAGCTGCGCCGCGCCAAGCTCGTCCCCGGCAAGTCCCGCGGCCTCTCGCACCTGCCCTCCGTCTTCGTCGGCCGCGAGAAGGAGCTCGAGACCCTCCGCGCCGTCGCCCGCGAGCTCCGCGAGGGCCAGGGCCGCGTCATCACCCTCGTCGGCGAGGCCGGCCTCGGCAAGTCCCGCCTCCTCGCCGAGTGGCGCACGCAGATTGGCCCTTCCGCCCAGTGGCTCGAGGGCCGCGCCTTCTCCCACACCACCTCGTACTCCTTCGGGCCCCTGCTGGATCTCCTCCGCCGCTTCGCCGGCATCAAGGACGAGGACTCCGAGGAGAAGGCCCACGCCCGCCTCCGCGCCGCGGTGGAGAAGCGCTTCCCCGGCGACGCCCAGGCCCAGGCGCTGATGGCGCACCTGCTCGCGATGCGCCTGTCCCCCGAGGAGGACGCCCTCCTCGCCCGCTTCTCCCGCGAGTCCCTCCGCCGCGCCCTCTTCGAGCTGATGGAGCAGCTGCTCGCCCTGCTCGCGCGCGAGCGCCGCATCTGGCTGGTGGTGGAGGATCTCCACTGGGTGGATCTCTCCTCGGTGGAGCTGATCGAGCACCTGCTGCCCCTCTGCCGGCGCTACCCCATCGCCTTCATCGCCGTCACCCGCCCGAACCTCCCCGAGCCCGCCCAGCGCCTCCTGCACACGCTCGAGACGGCGTACGCGGATCTCCACGTCCACCTGCCCCTCGCGCCGCTCTCGGAGCGCTCCAGCCTGGGCATGGTGGAGCAGCTCCTCTCCCTGCGCGAGCTGCCCCCCACCCTGCAGGAGCTCATCCTGCACAAGGCGGAGGGCAACCCCTTCTTCGTCGAGGAGGTCATCCGCTCGCTCATCGAGCGCGGGGCGCTGGTGCCGCTGCCCTCCGGCGACGGCTGGACGGCCACGCCGCTGATGGAGCGGGTGTCGGTGCCGGACACGCTGCAGGGCGTGCTGATGGCCCGCCTGGATCGGCTGCCGGAGGAGACGAAGTGGGTGGTGCAGCAGGCCTCCGTCATCGGCCGCGTCTTCCTCTACCGGGTGCTGCGGCAGATGGCCGTGGACATGCCCGGGCTGGATTCGGACCTCGACTACCTGGAGCGCGAGGAGCTCATCCGCGAGCGCGCCCGCGAGCCGGAGATCGAATACGTCTTCAAGCACGCCCTCACCCAGGAGGCCGCCTACCAGAGCCTCCTCGGCCCGCGCCGCAAGGAGCTGCACCGCAAGGTGGCCGAGGTGATGGAGCGCGTCTTCGCGGATCGCCTCTCCGCGTTCCACGGCATCCTCGCCGAGCACTTCTTCCGCGGCGAGGCGTGGGAGAAGGCACGCGACTACTTCGTGAAGGCCGGCGACGCCGCCGAGCGCCTCAACGCCTACGCCGAGGCGCGCCAGCACTACGCCAAGGCGCTGGAGGCGCTCGGGTATTTGCCGGAGGCCGAGGAGAAGCGCCGCCAGCGGGTGGACACGCTGCTCCGCCAGGTGGCCGTCTCCTTCGCGGATGATCCGTCGCAGAACCTGGACCGGCTGGTGGAGGCCGAGGCGCTGGCGAAGGAGCTGCCCGAGGCGGGCGCGCCGGGCAGCTTCGACTGGCGCGCGGGCGCGAAGGTCCAGTTCTGGCTGGGCCGCGCCCACTTCTACCGGAACGACCTGCACGAGGCGATGGCCTGCTTCCAGCGCCTGCTCGAATCCGCGCGGGAGCACGGCGACGAGGCGCTCGTCACCACCGCGTCGATGATGATGGGCCGGGTGATGCTCTTCCAGGGCCACTTCGAGCGCGCGGAGAAGCTGGCCGCCCAGGCCATCACCCCGCTGCAGCGCGCGGGCAACTGGCAGGAGTGGATCTGGTCGCTCGGCTACCACGGCGCGTCGCTGGCGGCGCGCGGGCGCTACGCCGAGGGCCGCGAGCAGGGCGAATTGGGCATGGCCTGCGCTTACTCGCTCAACAACCTCACCCACGTGGGCGCCATCCAGATCTGCCGCGCCATCATCCACCTGCACGGCGGGGAGATGGAGGCGATGAAGGACGCGGGGCGCGGGGTGTGGATGGCGGCGGAGAAGCAGAACGACCGGCTCTACGTGTACCTGGGCTTCGGCCTGGAGGCGTGGGCGCAGGCGCGGCTGGGCCGGCTGGACGACGCGCAGCGCCTCTTCGAGAAGGCGAAGGCGCTGCGCGAGGGGCTGGGCGGGCGCCTGGCGGCGATGGACTGGTTCGCGGTGGGCCACGCCGAGGTGGCGCTGATGTCCGGGCGGATGGAGGAGGCCCTCTCCTTGGCCGAGGTGGCGGTGGACGTGGCGCACGCCTGCGGCGGCGTCTTCGCCGAGGGGCTGGCGCACCGGGTGTGGGGCGAGGCGCTCGCGGCCGAGGGCCGCTGGGAGCCGGCCAAGGCGCACCTGGGCACCAGCCTGCGCCTGCTCCAGGAGGCGGACGCGCTCGCCGAGGCGGCCCGCACGCGCGTGGTGCTGGCAAAGCTGGCGCAACTGCACGGCGAGGCGGGCGAGGCCCGCGAGCAGCTGGAGCGCGCCGCCGAATTCTTCGAGGCGGCGGATCTCCAGAAGGACTTGAAGCAGGTGGAGCTGCTCCGGCGCGAGCGGAAGCGGAAGTAGCCCGCGCCGTCCTGCGCTGACGGGGCTTTAAGGCGCCACGTCGCGGACGATGAGCGAGTTGGTGCGGGCGTCCACGCTGACGCTGCCGCGCTCGGAGAGAGACTCCTTCACCAGCGGCGCCATGTCCTTCGCGTTGGCGTAGTTGACCGGGATGAGGGTGGTGACGAGCGGCCCTGCGTCGCGGCGCGCCTTCTTCAGGCGGGCCTGCGCCTCGGCCTCGTCCTGCAGCTGCTTGAGGGGCGCGACGCGGAGGATGTTGCCGCGCTGCTCGCTGCCCAGCCCGTTGGAGGCCAGCACCACGTCGAGCGCATCCGCCAGCGGCGTGTCGCGCAGCTGGAGGGTGACCTGGCCCTTCACGTCCTCGCCCATGACGAGGTTGACGCGGGCCTTGTCACAGAGGAGCCGCAGCACCGACTGCACGTCGGCCTTGTGGACGCTGAGGGTGATCCGCTTGCCCGCCCCGAAGTCCTTCCCGGCCGCGATGGCGGGAGAGGTGACGAGGAGGGCGCCCACGACGACGAGGAGGGAGGGAACGGGAGCGCGCATGCTTCGAAGGGTAGCGCCGCGCGGCGCCCGCCGTCCTGCGACGCGCCGCGCGAGTGCCCGCGAGAGGACGGCGACCTGCCCTCACAGGCAACCCCTCACAGGCCGCCCCTCACAGGCAGGAGGAGCTCGTGAAGCCCTCGGCCTCGCACAGCGCGTTGCAGGCGCGGAAGCCCTTCCGCTTGCCGCGCTGGTGGGTGTGCCCCGACGCGCTGGCGCACAAGCAGTAGCACTCCACCTCGGGGCGCTCCTGGCGGTCCTGCACCTCCTGCACCCCGGCGAGGAGCGCCGAGTAGGCCTTCTTCAGCTTGTCCTGACTCTGGTTGAGGCCCTGGGACTCCCCGCGGCCGTCGATGACGATGCGCATGCCGGTGAGGAAGGGGTGGCCGGTGCCCATCCGCACCGTGTGCTCGTGGGCCTCGGCATAGGCGCGCTCGGCCTCCTTGAAGAGCGGCTCCAGCAGCTCGCGGTTCTCCGCGCTCAGGCCCTGCGGGTCCGCGAGCCAGTCGCGCACCCGGGAGATGTACGACTCCCGCTTCGCGTCCGAGTCCACCAGCCTCGCCGTCTCCGCCTGCATCCGCAGCCCCTCTGCCGAGACGCGCACGAACAGGTACGTCAGGCAGCCCAGGCTGAGAAGGTAGAGCACCGCGGAGAGGAGCTTGAGCGAGGTGAGCGACATGGCCCCTTCAGCATACGCATCGCCGGGAAAACCTCTATCCAATTTGGAATGGAGCTGGTTATCCGCTGTCAACCCGGTCGGCTGCCTTCCGTCGGGCGGCACGGGCGCGATATACAGAGGAGGTCCATGTCCCAGATCGCCAACGCCTTCGTCCTGACGCCGCCGCAGCTGGACCAGCTCTCCGACCTCGTCTCGGGCCGGCGCTGGGACGACGCCTGGGAGCTCCTCACGGACGAGGCCCGGCCGGTGAAGCCGGGCTTCGACTACGCGGGGGACATGCTCTCCATCCTCCTGCCCTTCCTCCACGAGGCGCACGGCCTCACCCTCCCCAGCCACGACGACGTGCCGGCCATCCGGGCCATCTTCGAGTCCGAGCTGGGCATGGTGGGCTGCCTCACCGCCGAGGACGCCCAGGCGCTCGCCACCGGCCTCTCCAAGGTCCACCCCAGCGAGGACGAGCTGGCCCGCTACTTCGAGTCCTTCGAGGAGGAGACCCCCGAGCAGCCCGGGCCCGCCATGCACGCCGCGCTCGAATTCCTCCGCCGGTGCACCCAGCAGCCCATCGCGCCGGGCGAGCGGCTGCTCCTCTTCGTGGCCTGACCGACGCTTCAAGCAGGCGCGCAAGCAATTCGTCAGGGGGTTGCGCTTGCTTGCCGCTTAAACCCTGGCCGCAGGCCCGTTGGCCGACTAAGAGTGGAGCCATGGAAAGCGGAACGACGGCGCCCAGCGCGGCGCAGCAGGCGGCCTCCGGCGACGACCTCAAGGCGGTGGAGTCGCTCGCCACGGCGAAGCAGCAGATCATCGAGCAGATCGAGAAGCGCGTGGTGGGTCAGCGCGAGGTGGTGGAGCACCTGCTCATCTCCCTCTTCTCGCGCGGCCACTGCCTCTTCGTGGGCGTGCCCGGCCTGGCGAAGACGCTGCTCATCTCCACGCTGGCGGACGTGCTCAACCTCTCCTTCAACCGGATCCAGTTCACCCCGGACCTGATGCCCTCGGACATCACCGGCACGGACATCCTCGAGGAGGATCGCTCCACCGGGCGGCGCGAGTTCCGCTTCATGAAGGGCCCGCTCTTCGCCAACATCATCCTCGCCGACGAGGTGAACCGCACCCCGCCCAAGACGCAGGCGGCGCTCCTCCAGGCCATGCAGGAGTACCGGGTGACGGCGGGCGGGCAGACCTACCCGCTGGAGCTGCCCTTCCTCGTCTTCGCCACGCAGAACCCCATCGAGCAGGAGGGCACCTACCCTCTGCCCGAGGCGCAGCTGGATCGCTTCATGTTCCTCGTGGACGTGGGCTACCCCTCCGCCGAGGAGGAAGTGCAGATCGTCAAGGCCACCACCAGCGGCAAGCCGCCGCCGCTGACGCGGGTGCTGTCGCCGGAGCAGATCATCAACCTGCAGGATTTGGTGCGGCGGGTGCCGGTGCCGGATCACGTCATCCGCTACGCGGTGGAGCTGGTGCGGCACACGCGGCCGAAGGAGCCGGGGGTGCCGGACTTCGTGGCGAAGAATGTCTCGTGGGGCGCCGGCCCGCGCGCCAGCCAGTACCTGGTGCTCTCCGCCAAGGCCCGCGCCATCCTGAACGGGCGCTTCGCCGCCTCGGTGGAGGACGTGCGCGCCCTGGCCAAGCCGGTGCTGCGCCACCGCGTCCTGCCCAACTTCACCGCCGAGAGCGAGGGCCTCTCCTCCGCCAAGCTGATCGATCAGCTGCTGGAGACGGTGAAGGCCTGACGCGCGTCCGACGCGCTTCGCAGCCTCGTTCGAGTCCCAAGGCCCGGGGCGCCAACGCTCCGGGCCTTCGTCATTCCTGCCAGGTGATGCGGTAGGTGGGCGAGGTGCCCAGCGTCCGCGCCAACGTCACCTGCAAGCCCTTCACGCCGGTGAGCTCCAGCCCCGCCTCCACGATGCCCTGGTAGTAGCTGGGCATGATCACGTGGTTGAACCACAGCTCGTAGGTGCTGGGGGCGAGCCGCTCCAGCTTCGTCTCGGTGTAGTTGTTGGCGCTGCGGAAGTTGCGGTTCATCCGCTCCAGGAGGCGGTGCGGGCCCACCACCTTGGAGAGCGACACCAGCGCCTTACCCATGAAGGACTCGCCGTAGCCCGCGAGGAAGGCGCGGCCGAGCGCCCGGTGCGCCTCCTCCGGCGGCAGCTTCGGCCACCGCTGCGAGGCGATGTACTGGCTCACCTTCTGGAACGTCTCCATCGGGTAGGCCGGGAGCAGCGGCTTGCCGGGCTCCAGCCCCAGGGCCGCCAGCGCCGACACCTGCGAGGGCGTGTGCGGCGGCGGGAGCGTCCGCAGGAGGCTCTCCATGGTGAAGTCGAAGACCAGCTTCTCCTTCGGCTCGATCTTTCGCACGCGCGTCACCCCTCCGGGCCCGGGCTAGAAGCGGGACGCGCAGCTTCGCACAAGCCGTGGAACTCCGGCGAGCACCGCAAAGCAAAAGGGCCCGAGCCGCCTCGCCCGAGCCCTCTCCCCTGCGGAAAATCGAGCCTTTACGGATTGAAGGCGCCGGCCGCCTTGATCAGCCGCAGGGCGGCCAGGTTGGCGTTGAGCGTCTCGGCCACCGCGTTCAGCTCGGATCCGAGCAGCGCCCCGTTGGCGTCCGCCACCTCGAGGTAGGTGGCCGCGCCGGAGCGGAAGCTGACGTTGACCAGCTCCATGTTGTCCCGCGCGAGGCGGAGCTGCTCGGCGGCCTTCACCCGGTTGGCCACGGCGCTGTCGAGATCCATCTTCGCGCGCACCACCTCGTCGCGGGCCTTGCGCTCGGTGGACTGGCGGGTGGCCTCGGCCTCGGCGATGCGGGCGCCGCTTTCACGCAGGTTGGCCTCGCGCAGGCCGCCGTCGAAGAGCGTCCAGTTGAGGCCCACGGTGACGTACCAGGAGTCGACCTTCCCGGTGAAGCCCGTCACGTTGGAGATGCGGTACACCGCGGACAGGCCCAGCGCGGGCAGGTACTGCATCAGCACGCCGGTGCGCTGCCCCTCGGCCAGCTTCTGGCCCACCCGCGCCGCCGCCACGTCCGGGCGGTTCTCCAGCGCCTGCTGCTCCAGATCCGTCGAGGGCGAAAGCAGCTTCGGCTCCGGCGGCAGCTCCACCGCGAACCTCGTGTCGCGATCCAACAGCGTGGACAGCGCCACCTTGGTGGACAGGTACGCGATCTCCGAGCGCCGCACGTCCTGCTCGGCGCGGGCCCGATCGATCTCCGCGCGCAGCAGGCCGGCCTTGGGCAGCGCGCCCGCCTGGAAGCGGACCTGCGCGTCGCGCTCGTGCTGGCGGGTGACCTCCAACAGGCGGGCCTGCACCTTGTACGCCTCCTTCAGGCTGGCCGCGCCGTAGTACGCCTGCGCCACGCCGAAGAGCAGCTCGCGGCGGAGGTTGTCC
>Ga0070717_10004115_pt1 | contig 10485 bp, 9 predicted proteins | sample LARL113metaG_FD_71366 | JGI IMG/M metagenome (GOLD analysis project Ga0070717, IMG submission 71366) | Corn, switchgrass and miscanthus rhizosphere microbial communities from Kellogg Biological Station, Michigan, USA - LAR L11-3 metaG | ecosystem: Host-associated > Plants > Roots > Rhizosphere ... | reverse complement strand
AGGATCCCCCTGCTCAACATTTTCCTCGCTGATTCCGTGACGTTGATCGCAGCGCTTTTCATAGGAATTGCAGGGTTATGGGTTTCCAGCCTGTTCGAAAGCAAAAGTCGAGGCATCGGCCTGATCGCCGGGTTGGCGATTTACGGAATATTCCTTGGTTCCACGGGTCTGACCGAATCTCCATTCAGTGGATTGGGAGGATTCAGCCCACTGACTACATTTCTGCCTTTGATTGGGCGAACTCTAATTCCTTCGCGTCCGATGTTATTCGGCGGTCCGGTGCCGTGGTTGTGTATGACCCTCCTGCTTTATGTCAGCTTTGGTGCCTGGCTGGTTCTAATGTTGGTTCGGAATCTGAAAAAAGATGTTAACGAGATCAGATTGCTCTCGCATTGGCAGGCGGTAGGGTGCTGCGCATTTCTTAATTTCGTTCTCTATGCACTATTCGATCCAATGCGCGCCAATCAGTTCGGCAGCGCAGCAGATTTTGTGAGCTTCATGGTGTTTATTAATGGGATTATCTTCTTCTTTCTTGGGATCGCCATGCTGAGCACATCCGAACGCATCGATCCCGAAAGTCTTGTCTCCGCGCGCTCTTTCTTTTCCAGCAACGGCCTGCAATGGCCATGGCTGATGATTTCGGCGGTCATGAGCTACCTGCTCCTCATTTGGGGCTTGTTTATGTGGGAAAGCCAACTTGGCTTCGACCGTCATTTGGTAGGGTGGGGCGCTATTGGCCTGCTCATTGTTCTGGTATTCATGACGCGGGACGTTCTCTTTATTCAATGGTGCAAGCTGACCCGCCTGCGCTCGCCATTGCTCAAGGGCGTGCTCTTTCTGTGTTTGTACTATGCGTCTGTGGCGGTGCTATTCACGGTGATGGACGTAACATCTCACCGCGCCGCCAATGGCCTAGCCAATGCACTGACGCCGGTTGCGGCATTCACCTATGGCAGTACTCTAATTCCCGTCAGCGCAATAGTGGGGATTGTTATTCAACTGATGGTAATCGCATTCCTAATCTCAGCCATCCGCGGACGGGTGGAGCAAACTGACTTGGTACCGGCCGCAGCTGGCGACTAGTCCGTGGGGTTGTGTTGCCGCTCTACCGACCAGATGTCTTCCGGCTTTTGCTCGAAGGGATAGACGTGCACCATCCAGCCGAAGATTTGCAGCATGAACTTTCCACCTGCGGCATCACATTCTTCCTTGGTCGCGATTGAACCCGCGAGCCCGAACTTCGCATTCGGCGCCATAGCTTCCTGGCTCCGGTCACGCGGCGGCACGCACAGGTTCACGTGAGCGTGCCATTGGGCGATGCTCAAGGGAATGCGCGAGTTCAGTTCGTCTTCGGTCGCATCCTTCTGGGCTGTGTACATTACGCCGATCAGCTTGTAATCGTCGCCGTTTTTCTCATAAAGCAACGATGTCGGGCGCGAGGGATCGAAACTGTTGCGCGCGCGGAGAGCATTCCAGTAGTTCGTGAAGTGATACTGCTTTTGTTGAATGTTTGGCATGAAGATCTTGTATCCGTCAGCTAGCGCAACTTTGTAATCTTTATATTTGTCGGCCGCGGCCCGCGCTGACTGCACGATTTGGTCAGCTTTATCCTGATCACCGGGTTGCGCCGAACGCAGCGTGGTCATTTTCATGTGAGGGCCCATGTCCATGTGATGGCCCTCCATCGAATGCATTGCTTCGGTATTACCGGTGCTTTCGCTGTTCATGCCGGACGAGTCGTGCATATCCTGGCCGTGCCCCGACATATGCGACATATCCATGCCCGCCATATTGCCGGATTGGTTTTGGGCGAACGTTGATGCGAAAAACAGCACAATCGAGATCAGGAAAGCCGCACGCATTGAGAACTCCCTCGATTAAAACGAAGATGACACGGAACCCTGATCTAGTGGAATGTTTCGGGTGAAACTTGCCAAGATTACCGGGGTAATTTATCGGGAGGCTTGCGCGCGAATCGGCCTTATGGCGAGATCAATCAGGATCTTGGTTGCGGCTTCGGAGCCCGAGCGGACGCAATCCGGCACGCCGATCCCGCCGTATGCATTTCCTGCCAGAGCCAAGCCTCGTGCTGAGGAAACGATCTTTCGAATGCGTTCCACTCGCGTTTTATGACCGACGCCGTATTGCGCCATCGCCTTCGGCCACTTGTATACCTTGACGAACATCGGCTCAGCGGTGATGCCGAGTATTTCCTCCAGTTCCCGCCGAACCGTGGCAGTGATCTCGGCGTCGGACGATTGCAATATCTTCTCGTCCCTTGTTCCTCCGAGAAAGCAACGAATCAGGGCACGGTCTTCCGGCGCACGGTTGGGAAATTTATTGTGGACGAAAGTGCAGGCCTGAAGGCGCTTGCCTTCCGTCCGGGGAACCAGAAACCCAAATCCGGGTGGCAGACATGCACGCGTCCTGTCCTCATAACCAAGAGCGACGGTCACAGACGAGCTATAACTAATCTGGTTGAGCTCCGAGGAAACCTGCGGAACGTAATCTCGCAGCAACTCCGCGGCAGTATGAGCGGGCGTGGCGACGATCACGGCATCGAATTCTTCGGTGCGTCCATTGCCGACCACCAGCCACTTACCGGATTCCGGCATTAGAGCTTCAATCGGGGTATTCAGTCGCCGCGCAGATCCTGGAATTTGCGCCAACATCGCATCCGTCATCGTTTGCATGCCGTTCTGCAATGACGTAAACAACGATCGCTGGACCGCCGCGTTCGGCCCTGGCGCAAACCGCGTGGGGACAGCCGCCCTCGGCTGTCCGGCGGAGCCTTGCTGCGCAGAAAGATTCTGCAGCTTCCGCGATGCCAGCATCGCTCTCCCCAAACTTCCGTGTTTCGCTTCAATCTCGACAAAGCGGGCCAGAACTGAGGACGCGCTAAGTTCGTCGGCGCCGCCGCCATAAATGCCTGCCAGCAGCGGATCAGCGACTCGCACCACCATTTCGTGGCCGTAGTGGCGCTCGACAAATTCTGCGACCGTGCTTTCAGGAACGCCGGGCGAAGGCCGGTAGAACCACTCGCGAATCATCCGCAGCTTAGTCCGCCATGAGAACAGGGGAGAGATAAACGTAGCCGCAAGGTCAGTTGGAACCATGAACATCAAACCGTCGGGAAGCGGCACCAGGCAGCCATTCACGAGGATGCACGTTCGCCGCTCGGCATCATTCGAGGCGATCAATTGATCACCCAAGCCGAGTTCGCGGCAAAGCTCAGCAGCCCATGGCTTCTCGGTAAGAAAAGAATCGGGACCGGCCTCAATTACGAAATCATTCACGTGTTCGGTATGAATTACTCCCCCGAATCGCGGCCCAGCTTCGAAGAGAACATAATCCAGTTCTGCAGCCTTGTTGAGTTGTTTCTGCAATGCATAGGCCGCGCTAAGCCCGGAAACACCTCCGCCGACGATCGCAATCCTCTTCATCTGGCTTTATCCATCAGCTGCGAGACTCTGCGACCGCCGCGGTTCGCGAACGAACGATCTGCGCCAGCGCGGATGTGAGTAGCGGAGAATCATTGAGCGATTCCGCTCTCCATAGTCGCATGCCTTGTTCTTCAGCGACATTCCTGAACAGAATATCGATGTCATAAAGAATTTCGACGTGATCGCAAAGAAAGCCGATCGGTTGGATGAACACTCCGCTGTGGCCGCTCTGCTTGAGCCGCGTGATAGTCTCTTCCACTGTCGGGCCGAGCCAAGGCCCTCCTGACATGCCTTGACTTTGAAAGGCGAAGCTCCAGTCTTTCTCGTCCAAGCCCGCAGCCGCTGCGACCAGTGCCGCAGTTTGCCGGGCCTGCGTTTCATAAGGATCGCCCGCAACCACGGTCCGCTCGGGCACGCTGTGGGCCGTGAAGATCACCGGCACCGGCGTTCCTGATTCGCGATTGGCTTGTTCTCGCCCCATCTCGAGTTTTCCCGCGAAAGCTTGGATCAGCGAAGACTGATCGTGCCATGATTCCACGAAATCAAAAGTCATTTCAGGGTCGGGGGATTGCTCCAGCGATTTGCGATACAGCCCAACGCTGGTGCGCGAATTGTGCGGCGCCAGGCAGATCACAACGGCGTGCCGAATCCCATCAGCGTGCATCTGCTTCAACGCCTGCGCAACCAACGGATGCCAGTTCCTCATTCCGACGTAAACCGGCATTCCGATCTGCTGGGCTAACTGTTCTGCTTGTTTCACAGTAAGTTCCGTCAGCGGCGATTTGCCGATCGCAGCGTATCGACGACTTACTTCTTCGATGGCTTCAGGCGGCAGCGGACGGCCTCCAGTAACCCGCAGTAAAAACCCTGGCACATCATCCACAGACGCAGGACTGCCGTGCGCCAGCAGTAGCACCGCCATTTTTCCTGGACTGCTCACCGTGAGTTCACCGCCGCTTTCGTAGTCTGCTCCTGAACGTATTCCGCGAGCGCCTTCACGTTTTCTACCGGAGTCTCTGGCAGAATTCCGTGACCCAGGTTAAAAATGTGCCCGGGCCTGCCACCGGCCTGGTCCAAAATTCGACGTGCTTCGGCCTTCAGTTGCTTCCAACCCGCGAACAGCACAACCGGATCGAGATTGCCTTGCACTGCCCCGGCATTGCCGACGCGTTTCCATCCTTCATCGAGCGGAATGCGCCAGTCGAGTCCAATGACATCCGCTGCGGTTCGTTTCATCGAAGGAAGCAACGTCGAAGTATCCGTCCCAAAATAAATGATCGGCGCACCTGAGGCTTTCAAGCTGCTTATTAGTTCAGTTGTCCGCGGCAGAACGTATTGCCGATAATCGTCGACCGAGAGGCAGCCGACCCAACTATCGAAAACCTGAATCACGTCGGCTCCCGCGTCAACTTGAGCACGCGCATAGGCCGAAGTTACCGATACCAGCTTTCCCAATAGTTCATCCCAGGCTTGCGGTTGCGAATACATCAGAGTCTTGGTCTTGATGTAATGGCGTGAGCCGCCGCCTTCGATCATGTAACTGGCGAGGGTGAACGGCGCGCCACAGAAACCGATTACCGGCAACTTCGCTCCGAAATGCCGCGCCACCAGCCGAACGGCATTGGCCACATAGTTGAGATCGTCGGCAGAGTCGGTACGAAGACGATGAATGTCATCCTTAGTTCGCAACGGTCGCTCGATGACCGGCCCTTCGCCGGCAGAAAAATGGAATGGCATGCCCATGACTTCCAGCGGCAATAAAAGGTCAGCGAAGATAATTGCAGCATCTACTCCCAAGATTTCAGCCGCATTGATGGTGACATCAGCGGCAAGCTGCGGACTTTTACAGATCTCAATCAGAGAATGTTGCTTGCGCACGGCCCGGTACTCGGGCATGTAGCGCCCCGCCTGCCGCATAAACCATACCGGGGTTCGATCCACGGGCAAGGCTTTGCAGGCACGAACCAAGCGGGAATCAGGCGCTGACATGAAGAATTAATGTAGCACTAGGACTAGTGGTTAGTGGCTCGTGGTCAGCGACAACTAGGCAGCGGGTGGGACATGGAACAGCGCAGCGGCTTACTGTGACCGACAAAGCTCACGGCGGGAAACTGGATTTACCGGACCACTGCTCATCACCGTTCACGACATGGGTTCGACTTTATCCACATGAATCAGGTTGATCGAGCGATCAAGCGTTCCCGTGACCTGTACGCGCCGGCCTTCGAAGGGCTGAACCTGGTCCTGATTATCGAGCTTGTAGGAAGTAGAGTCCGAGACCTTTAGCACATAACTATCCGCCTCTTTGCTTATGGTCCCGGTAAAAGTCTGCGCCGTCGGGTTCTGGTCCTGCGACTCAGGGGCTGACGGGGATGTCTGGTGCGCTCCAGGCTGCGCCGGCGTCGGGTTCGGCGCAGGCTGCGTCTCCGGATTCGGCTCAGGCGTAGGTTGCTGGTGCGGGTGATCTTGCTCCGGCTGTTGCGGCTCCTGCATGTAGGACCACAACACCAGGTCTGACGAGAACAGTTGGCCGGGGTGAGACGGCTCTTGTGCGAATGCAACCGCGCTCCAAAATACGAAACCAGCAATAATTACGGACCAGCTCTTCATAAAGAACTCCTTGCCGGTCATTAGATGGCGAAATCAGAGATGACAAAATCCGAGCTGGAAAAATCGAAGATCGCAAACTCTGAATTCTGGGAACCCGGTTCCGGGTCTATCTGAGCAGAAGGCTCAGAGCCAAGGTTTCATTCATCTTCTACACCCGCCCGGATGAAACTACCCTACGGCTGATTCTGTAGTCCGCCTAAGGTGGATTCTCGGCCCTTACGTGCGCGCAAGATGTACTTGTGAGTTCCTCCCGGGCCAAAAAGGCACCTAATGAGTACACCCTGGGCCACCGATTCCAACCTATTATGTTCCGTAACGAATTCCGGAGGTTAATCCTGCCATGGCAGCAAGTCAGGTTGTGCTCTATTTCGACAGACAGGAAGACGCTGTCCAATTTACGCTGGCTGCCAGTTCGATCATCGCCGACGGAGCGCCGCTCCGCGAGACTGCGCTCAAAGTAGCCAAAGAGGTTTGCAAGGCCTCACGCATTACTACCGAAGGCAGCGTAAGCGGGGAAACGCCGAAGTCCAAGACGCGCAAGTCGCAATAACGATCTCGGTCTTCTCATATTCGTCGTGGTTTTGACCTAAAGACCTCAGTCCGACCACGGCGCCGGCTTCCGGTTCCAACGATGCTTCTTCAGTTGCTTGAGAAGCTCCGGACTGAGCGGGCCCTTGTCGCTTATCGCGAGGTTCTCGCGCACGTGCACCAGCTTTCTCATACCCACGATGGTGGTGCTCACCACCGGATGCGATAGCACGAATCGCAACGCCATCTCGGGCAACGACATTCCCGCAGGAAGAATTTCTTTTAGTTTGTCCACTCGCTTCATCGTATTGGCGAGGTTTTTTGGATTGAAATATCCCGAGCGCCAATCGTCCTTGGGAAATTTCGTATCCTTGGTCATCTTTCCGCCGAGGCTTCCTTCATCGAGCGCCACCCTCACGATCACCCCGATGTTCATCTCCTTACAAAGCGGGAATAATTTGTCCTCGGGTGACTGGTCGAAGATGCTGTAAATTACTTGCACCGCATCCACCAGACCGGTGCGAACGGCCTTGATTCCGTTCTCCGGCTCCCAACGATTCAGGCTCAGGCCGAAGTAGCGGATGGTGCCGTCTTTCTTCAGCTTTTCGACCGTCTTACGGAAATCAGGATCGTCGGTCCATTTATCGGTCCAGACGTGAAACTGAAGCAAATCGATCGTGTCCGTGCCGAGCTGCTGGCGGATACGATCGGCGTACTTGAAAACATGGTCGGGCGGAAAGACGTCGTGATACTTATATTTTGGCAGAGCCGGCCAGCGTTCATTCTTGGGCGGAATTTTCGATGCCGCAAAAAGCCGCTTGCCTTTATTCTTGGCAATCGTCTGCCCGAGCAGACCGTCGCTCTTTCCTTCGCCATAGGCCCAGGCAGTATCGAAGAAATTGCACCCGAGATCGACAGATAATTGCAGCGCTTGAAGCGACTCGCTGTCCGATGATCCACTCCACCCGCTCATTCCCCAGAGCCCTTGGGCGATGTCGCTGACCTGGAATCCGGTACGGCCAAACTTGCGATATTGCATGAAGTCTCCTAAATGTTTCCTAAGACAACGGACAGCCGAGGGCGGCTATCACTGCACGTGAATTCTTCAAGTTACCGAACGCCTTGGTTGGCCTTCTCCTGATACCACTTTTGCAAGACATAAAACGCTTGCTTCCGCTGCCCCCGGTCCGAAATTAATCCCTTGCGATTGAAATAATCCTGAATGCCCGGCAGCGGCCGTCGCGGCGAACGGAAGTCCATCAGCAGCCACGGTGACATTCCTGCCACCTGTGGGACTCGTTGCCACATCGCCAGCTGGTGCTCAAAGATGTTCGCCTGGTATTCCTCAGTAAAACGAGTCTGCGCGTCGCCGTGCAAATTATATTGAGCGTCGGCGCCGAATTCGCTGACGATGACCGGCTTGTCATAGGCAAACTTCCACTGCGTATGATCGGTATCTTCGACCTTGGCTTCGTACCAGCCCATGTATTCATTCACTCCCAAGACGTCGAGAAATTCTCCCAGTGGATCGTTCAAAACGCGCGTATCGGGCCCCGAACGCTCGCTGTGGTTCAAGGCGGAAGTGATCAGGCGAGTGGAATCCAGTTCCCGGGCGTAAGCAGCAAGCGCCTTCAAAAACTCAGTCCGCTCAGGTGAGATCGGAGTTTCGTTCGACATTGACCAGAGTGCGATGGCAGCCCGGTTCCGGTCGCGCGAAATGATCTCGCGCACTTGCGATTTCGCATTCTCAAGCGTCGCCTGATTCTGCCATTGGATGTCCCAATACGCCGGGATCTCTTCCCAAATCAACAGCCCCATTTTGTCGGCCAGCCGCAGCATCTCTTCGTTGTATGGGTAATGTGCGAGCCGGACGAAATTGCAGCCTAATTCTTTGGCCCAATTAAGCAGCGTGCGGTCGTCCTCTTCCGAAAAGGCTCGTCCACTTCGAAAAGGCGCTTCTTCGTGCATCGAAATGCCGCGTAAGAAGATTGGTTTGCCATTTAGGAAAATTTCGGTTCCGCGGGTCTCGATGCTGCGAAACCCAATTTCGTCGGTAACGCTGTCACCCTCACCCGAAATCACAACCTTGTAGAGCTTGGGGTTCTCCGGTGACCAGAGTTCCACATGTGCGGAGAACCGGAATGTCGCGCGACCAGAACCATTCACCTGAGCTGATTGCTTTAGATGAATTTCAGGAATTTCGATAGAGACTTCGCCTGCATGGGCCTCGCCGCCGATCTGCACCCAGCCTTCAATTACACCTGCGTTGCTTTTGGCGAGTTGCAGCGAGTAACTCTCTAGGAATGTCTTTGGCACTTCCACCAGCTCTACGCTTCGGGTCAGACCCCCGTAATTCCACCAATCGGTTTTCATGGCAGGAACGCCATCCGCGTGGCGGGTGTTGTCCACCTCGACTACAACGCTGTTGTTGCCAACATCGAGTTGATCGGTGGCTTCGAAATCGAATGGAGTAAAGCCGCCAACGTGCTCGCCCAGCTTCTTACCATTCAGCCACACCCGCGCCTGGTAGTTTGCCGCGCCGAAATAAAGGAAGGTTCGAATCCCAGAGCGCTTGTGATAAGAAAAATCTCGCTGATACCAGACGGGCCCCTCGTAAAAAAGCAGCGATTCTCGCTGCGTGTTCCAATCTCCGGGAACGTGGAGCTTGGGCGAGCGTTCAAAATCGTATTCAACCAGATCGCTTTTTGTTTTGGGTTTGGCGTTCTCGTAAAAGCGGCTGCTCAGACCGGTTTCGTAGGGATCGATAATCGTGTTCCAGGTGCCGTCCAGGCTAATAGTACTTCTGCTGCTTACATTTGCGATCGCAGTCGAAGGCCCGCCGCCCTCAGCCAACAGGCAGATCGACTTCAACAACAGCGCGGCCAAAGCCGCGCGCCTCATAACGCGTCCTGGCATCCTCATGACCGAGCAGACGAGTATAACGAATCCTCAGGGCTCGGGACCCGCTGTGGAAATTGGTACTCAAGCTGGCGCGCCAGCCGGACCCCCTGCGCGTAAAGCGCGTTCCGCCATTGAGGTAATAATGTTTTCCGAATCCGATGCTGCTGCCCGGCATCTCAGAAGCAGTAGCTTGCATCGAAGTAGCCGCCCAGAGTGGCACTTGGGGGTCCGAATGTCCGCTGTGTCTTCTGCTACATGTCCGCCGCAGGAAAAAGTCTCATCTCTACCTGTCCTACCCACCGCCAATACAGCTGTTTCGTCGATCCAACTTGCGAAGGTAGCGGAGCCTGCCTCGCATTTTTTCCCGCTGAATCCAAACTTCAATCCAGTCAATGGGTTGGTCGGGCGCTGCTTCATACGCATGTGCCTCTGGGTTGACCTGTTTGCCTCATGGACGCGGAGGAACCAACCTGTTGCGCAGTCGTCGCCCGAGCTGGCCGTGAGTGGCCCGGTACAGAGGGACGCGACCGAGCCAGCCGCCCCTCTAGCTGTAAATTAATGCGCCGGCGTAGGCTGCGGCGACGGGCTGGCGAAGTTCACCTTTGGGACCTCGCGTGAGCCCTCGGTAGCCGCAAAGTATGCGGTGTTCGGCTTGAAACCGAGACTCCCGGCAAAAACGCTGTTGGGGAATTGCTGCACGTACACGTTGTAGTCTTTCAACGTGTCGTTATAGCGCTGCCGCTCGACCGCGATACGGTTTTCTGTGCCCGCCAGTTCGTCCTGTAGGCGCAGAAAATTCTCGTTGGATTTCAACTTCGGATAGTTTTCCACGATCAACAACAGCCTGCCGAGGGCGCCGTCCAGTTGAGCATTGGCCGAAATTTTCTGCTCCGGCGTTCCCGCTGAGAGCAATTGGCTGCGGGCTTTCGCGATGTCGCCGAAAACAGTCTGCTCCTGCTTGGCGTATCCCTTGACGGTTTCGACCAGGTTGGGAATCAGGTCG
>Ga0070717_10004114_pt1 | contig 10488 bp, 6 predicted proteins | sample LARL113metaG_FD_71366 | JGI IMG/M metagenome (GOLD analysis project Ga0070717, IMG submission 71366) | Corn, switchgrass and miscanthus rhizosphere microbial communities from Kellogg Biological Station, Michigan, USA - LAR L11-3 metaG | ecosystem: Host-associated > Plants > Roots > Rhizosphere ... | reverse complement strand
CCAGCGTCTGCGGAACGCGAAGCTGGGCCAACAGCGCCTGGATCTTGTCGACCGCTTGCCCAAGCGCGACGCCTGGTGCCAAGTTGAACGACAAGGTCACTGCTGGAAACTGTCCCTGATGGTTAACAGAGAGTGCGTCGACCTTTGACCCAAATTTTGCGAAGGCGCTGAGCGGTATCTGCCCTCCACCAGGCCCGACAACATAAAGCTTTGATAGCGCCGTCGGATCGTTCTGGAACTCTGGCTTGACTTCGAGGACGACCTTGTACTGGTTGGTAGACGCATAGATGGTCGCGACTTGGCGCTGACCGAACGCATCATAGAGCGTCTCGTCGATCAGCGAGGGCGAGATGCCGAGCCTCGAGGCAGCATCACGGTCGATGTCGATCGAAATATGCGGCGCAGCAATCTGCTGGTCGGAGGCGACGTCCTGAAGCTCCGGCATCTTCTGCATCGCCGCCTCGATCATCGGCGCCCAATGATTGAGCTCGTCGACGTCCGTGTCGGTCAGTGTGTATTGATAGAGGGTGCGGCTGAGACGCCCGCCGATGCTTATGTCCTGCCCGGACTGCATGAAGAATTTGGCCCCTTCGATAGCAGCCACCTTGGGTCGCAAGCGTTGGATGATCTGGTTGGAGGTCAGGTCGCGCTGATTATGCGGCTTCAGCTGAATGAACAGGCGAGCCGCATTCTCGGTCGGGTTGTAGGCGCTGGCCCCGGTAAATCCGAAGACGCCGGAGACCGCAGGATCTTCTCGAACAATGTCGATGATCTTGTGGGTGATCTGGACCATAGCGGGAAACGATATGTCCTGGCGCGCCTCGGCTTGGCCGAATACGAAACCGGTGTCCTGCTCCGGGAAAAAGCCTTTGGGGATCGTGATATAGAGATATCCGGTCACCACGATCAGCGCCAAGGTCGACAAGAGGGTCACAAATTGATGGCGAAACACGAAGACGAGTCCCCGGTCGTAGCCGCGCAGCATCCCCGTGAAGAAGCGCTCGGCGACACGGTTGAAGCGACCCTTCCCATGCAGCCCCTGCTCCTTCAAAAAGAGCGAGCACAAAACCGGCGTCAGGGTCAGCGACACAAATGCCGAGGCGACCACCGCGACGGATACAGTGACTGCGAACTCGCGGAACAGTCGTCCGACGATGCCCCCCATAAATAGCAGTGGGATAAAAACGGCAATCAGTGAGAATGTGATCGAGATGATCGTGAAGCCGATCTGGCCGGCTCCCTTGAGCGCGGCGTCGAACGGTCGTTCGCCCTGCTCAATGTAACGGACAATGTTCTCGATCATGACGATGGCGTCGTCGACGACAAAGCCCACCGAAATTGTCAGTGCCATCAGAGAGATGTTGTCGAGACTGTAGCCAACGGCATACATGACCCCAAAGGTCGCGAGCAGAGACAGCGGCACTGCCATACTCGGGATCACCGTCGCCCATAATGTCCGCAGAAACAGAAAGATCACGATGACGACCAGCCCAATGGTCAGCATCATCGTGAATTGAACGTCATGCACCGCCGCGCGGACGACAAGCGAGCGATCGGAAACCAGATCAACCTTGACCGAGGGCGGGATCGATTCCTCGAGGCGCGGAACTACGCTTTTGATCGTATCAACCAGCTCGATCGTATTGGCCCCCGCTTGGCGCTGGATCGCCAACCCCTCGGCTGGGGTGTCGTAATACCAAGCGCCGATCCGCGCATTTTGCACCGAGTCATAGCAATCGGCGACATCATCGAGGCGTACCGGCGCGCCATTACGGTAGGTGACGATGACGTTACAATACGCCGCGGCATCGAACAGCTGGTCGTTGGTATCGAGGGTGACCAGTTGGTTCGCGCTTACGAGGTTGCCCTTCGGTCGGTTGATGTTAGTCGTCGCAAGCGCGTTACGCACATCCTCGAGACCGATGCCACGAGTGGCAAGCGCGGCGGGATTGATCTGGACACGCACTGCATATGGTTGTTGGCCGAAGATGCGGGACTCGGAGACACCCTTCACCGTCGATAGCTTCTGCGCCAGGATCGTGTACGCGTAATCGTCGACCCTGTAGATCGGAAGGGCATTGGAGTGGACAGCGTAGATCAGGACCGGACGATCGGCTGGGTTGGTCTTCCGGTAAGTCGGTGGGTTCGGCAGGTCTTTGGGAAGGAGGCCGGTCGCGGCGTTGATCGCGGTCTGAACGTCCTGTGCGGCACCATCGATGTTGCGTTCGAGATCGAACTGTAGTGTGATCGAGAGCGAGCCCGTGCCGCTCGTCGAGGTCATCTGCTCCAATGCAGGAATCGCTGCAAATTGCTGCTCGAGCGGTGTCGCAATTGCCGTCGCCATCGTATTCGGGCTGGCGCCCGGGTAATTCACCGACACCACGATCGTTGGGAAATCGACTTTCGGCAGCGCCGCCACCGGCAAGAGCCCATATGCACCGATACCGAACACGAGCACGCCCAGCATCATCAGTGACGTCGCGATCGGCCGGCGGATAAAAGGCTCAGAAATGCTCATCAGCGATCGCCTCGGAACGTGGACTGTTTGAAGCGTGGAAGCGGAAGAACGCTCGGCTCAGCCGGCGGCCCCCGTCTGCGGCGGCGAGATCTTCACGCGCGCACCGTTGGTCAGCCGGTACTGCCCGTCGACGACGACCCGCTCACCAGCCGAAAGGCCCTTCGTTACCACCGCGATGCCGTCCTGGATCGAACTAACATCGACGACGCGTCGCTCGACAGTATCGTCGGGCTTGATGATATACGCGTAGTAGCCATTGGGCCCCTGCTGGACGGTTTGAGACGGTACCGTAGCGGCATCCTCGCGCACTGACAGAATGGCACGCACACTGACAAATGCGCCGGGCCACAAACGCTCCTCTTCATTGTCGAAACGCGCCTTCAGGTGAATAGTCCCCGTCGCCTGATCGATTGAATTGTCGATGAGTGTTAGTTTGCCCTCGGCTAATTGTTTTTTACCGTCGCCACTGTAAGCGTAAATCAAGAGCGGCGACTTGTTTTGGCCCTCCCGTACGTCGTCGAGCGTTTCTTGCGGCAGGGTGAAGCTGACAAAAATCGGCTTTACCTCGGTGATCATGACCAGCGGCGTGTTGTCGCTCGCATGCACCAGATTTCCCTTGTCGACGAGCCGCGCGCCCAGACGCCCGTCGATCGGAGACCGGATATCGGCGTAGCTCAGGTTGAGCGCGGCGGTGTTGATCTGCGCCTCATCGCCCTTGATCGAGGCCTGTAGCTGCGCGACAAGCGCAGTCTGGTTGTCGTAGCTCTGCCGGGTCTGGTAACCGGTTCCCAGCAGTTTCGCGTAACGATCGAGATCCTGTTTGGCGCCCGCTAGTTGCGCCTCGTCTTTTTGTTTGGCTGCTTGCGCCTGCTCGAGGGCCGCCTGGTAGGGACGCGGGTCGATTTGAAACAGCGGATCCCCCTGCTTGACGTCCTGGCCCTCCTTGAAATCGACCCTGATGATCTGTCCGTCCACTCGGCTCCTGATGGCGACGGAGTTGTAAGCCTGAACGGTGCCGATGCCATGTAGGAAGATAGGGACGTCCTGAGCGGCGACAGTTCCCGCAGTGACCGGGACTCCTGGTGTAGCGGTCTGCGCTATTGCCTGCGGGACATCGCTGGCGATATTCAGTCGCCAGATCGTCACGATGGCTGCAAGCGTGAGGACCGCGGCCACGCCTATCGCACGCCTTATCATCCCGAGCGCCTCCCGAACCAAGCACTTTTCAAAACGAGAAAATCTATCATAGACAATCTATACGAGTCACCCGCGGCGGCTATCCCTGGATTTTTTGCCGCAGCTCCTAGCTGCCGAGACGGGTGCTATCGGCGCTGAGGCGCCTCTATCGGAGCGCAATTCGTGCGCCCCGCCATCAGACAATCCTCGAGACGGGACCGCTCCCTGAGTTCTCTGACGAGAACCACCCCGGCAATCGCCAGCGCCAGGATGATGATCAACCCGATCAGCGCCGCCGACCTTCGGTCGGCTCCGTCCTCGCCGTGTTCGGATCGATTATCCATAACCTGCTAAGAAAGTTGCCGGCTCGCGGGCCTCCTGACAATAGTCGCGCCCGTGGCCGGTCACAACCGAAGAGCCGAGCACAAGCCGCTGGTTGCGACCTCGACCTGCGCTACGCTATTGACGGCGTTCGAATCAGGAGGATCAATCGCATGGGGCAGCCCGGGCCGCTTTCCGGCATCACGATCGTCGATCTCTCCCGCATCCTGGCGGGTCCTTATTGCACCCTGTTGCTTGCCGAACTCGGGGCGCGTGTGATCAAGGTCGAACCGCCTCAGCAGGGCGATGACGCTCGGCATTACGGTCCGTTCAAGAACGGGAAATCGACCTATTTCGCCTCTGTCAACCGGGGTAAAGAGTCGATCGCGCTCGACCTCAAATCGTCCGCCGGCCGCGACATCTTCGAGCGGCTGCTCGACAAAGCCGATGCGGTTGTCGAGAACTTCCGCCCCGGCACGATGGAAAAGCTCGGTTACGGGTGGGACAGTTTACATCTACGTTATCCCCGCTTGATCTATGCCGCCGCCTCGGGTTTTGGACACAGCGGCCCCTATTCCCATTATCCCGCCTATGACATGGTCGTGCAGGGTTTGGGTGGCATCATGAGCATCACCGGTCACCCAGGGACGCCGCCGACCCGGATCGGCACCTCGATCGGCGATCTCGCCGGCGGCCTCTATACCGCGGTCGCGCTCAACGCTGCCTTGTTGCATCGCGAGCGGACCGGGGAGGCGACAAAGGTCGATGTCGCCTTGTTCGATTGCCAGCTGGCGCTGCTCGAAAATGCGATCATGCGCTATACGACGACCGGCGAGGTTCCCGGGCCGATGGGGGCGCGCCATCCCTCGATCACCCCGTTCGAAGCGTTCCACACCGCCGACGGGCACTTGATTATCGCAGCCGGCAACGACGGATTATTTATCAAGCTGGCGCACGCTCTCGACCGGGCCGAGCTCACCGAGAACCCGCTCTTCAAAACTAACGACCTGCGCAACCAGTACCAGGAGGCGTTGCGCGCCGAAATCGAGGGCGTGCTCAGAAACGCCGACACCGAGCACTGGATCGGCGTGCTGGAGGCGGCCGGCATCCCGTGCGGCGCCATCAACAACGTCTCGCAAGCGATTACCCACCCACAAGCCGCGGCGCGCAACATGGTCATTTCGGTCGACGACCCGGTCGCCGGTCCTTTGAAGCTCGCCGGCAATCCGATGAAGCTCTCGGGTTTTGCCGACCCGCCGACGCGATCTCCTGCCCCCGATCTCGACGCCGATCGGGACGCGATCCTGCACGAACTCGGCGTGTGAAATTCGGACCGCTGGCAGGAGGCCCGCGGTCCCGCTCGTCAATGATTCGTCGCATTGTCACTGGGCTCCTAGCACTGCTGATGGTGCTCGCCGGCGGGCTCTACCTTTACCTCCGCTCTGCCCTGCCGCAGACCGACGGCCGCGTAGTGTTGGCCGGACCGAGAGCTGAGATCCGGATCGAACGGGACGCCGACGGCGTGCCGCGGATCATCGCGCAGAACGACGAAGACCTTTCCTTCGGCCTAGGGTTTGTGCACGCCCAGGAGCGGCTTTTCCAGATGGAGCTGCAGCGGCGCTACGGCGCCGGACGGCTTTCCGAGATTTTCGGGCCGCAGGCAGTCGCGGTCGACCGCCAGATGCGCGTGCTCGGTCTTTATCGTGCCGCTGAGGCGGAGATCCCGTTCTTGTCAACGGAGATGAACCATGCGCTCGACGCCTATGCCGCTGGGGTTAATGCCTTTCTGACCTCGCGTCGCGGCGCGCTGCCGCCCGAATTCCTGCTGCTGGGCTTTGCCCCCGAGCCGTGGCGGCCGGCCGACAGTCTCGTGTGGGGCAAGCTGATGGCGGTGCAGCTTGGCGGAAACTATCGCGGGGAATTGCTGAGGGCGCGCATGGCGCGCACGATTCCGGCGGCGGACCTTGACTTCCTTTATCCGGATTACCCGAAGGACGCGCCGACAACGCTCGCGGAAATGGCGCCGATCTATCGCCAGATGGCCCTCGACGAGCTGTATGAGGCGTTGCCTGCGTTAGTGGGACCGATCTATGCCTCCAACAACTGGGTCGTCGATGGGGTGCACAGCGCCAGCGGCAAACCGATCCTCGCGAACGATCCCCATCTGGCCTTTGGTTCGCCGGGTTTTTGGTACCTCGCGCGTCTCGAAACACCGCAGCACCAAATCACGGGAGCCACCGCCGCCGGGGTCCCGCTGGTCGTGATCGGCCATAACGAGCGCATTGCGTGGGGGTTCACGACGACGACGGCCGATGTCGAGGATCTCTTCGTCGAGCAGGTCGATCCCGCTGATCCCGGACGTTATCTGACGCCGCAGGGGAGCGCGCCGTTCCAATCGCGGCACGAAACCGTCGTTGTGAAGGGTGCGGCGCCGGTCGAGATCACGATCCGCGAAACGCGGCACGGCCCGGTCCTCTCCGATGCCTTGCCGCCGGGCGCAGCCGACCGGGGGTTTGTTCTTGCGTTGGCCGCAACCTTCACGATCCCCGCCGACCGCAGCGCCGAGGCGCTGTGGGAGGTCAACCGCGCGGCCGATTGGCCGAGCTTCCGGGCGGCGTTGCGGCAATTTGTCGGGCCGGTGCAGAACATCGTCTATGCCGACGTCGACGGCACGATCGGTTTTATCGCGCCAGGGCAGGTGCCGATCCGCCGGAGGGGGCAAGGCTGGCTTCCGGCGCCAGGCTGGACCGGCAGTCATGATTGGACCGGGTTCATCCCGTTCGACACGCTGCCGACCGCGATCAACCCGCCCTCGGGCCACTTTGTCACCGCCAACAACAAGATCGTGCCGGACAACTACCCGTATTTTCTGAGCCGCGACTGGGATCTGCCAAACCGCGCGGAACGGATCGAGGCGCTGCTCGCCGCAACGCCGGTGCAGACGGCGGCATCGAGCGCCGCGATTCAGGCCGATACATTCTCGCTGATGGCCGAGCGCCTGGTTCCGCTGATGACAGGAACCGTTACGCAAAACCCCGCGACGCGGGAGATGGTCGAACGGCTGCGGAATTGGGACTTTCGCATGGATATGGACAAGGTCGAGCCATTGTTATTCACCGCCTGGCTTCGCGAATTCAGCCGGTCGATCCTGTTCGGCCGGTTCGGCGACGCTGTGTCGGATTATTGGGATTTGCGACCGCGAGTAATGGAGGCGGTGCTGACCGAGCGGCCGGATTGGTGCGACGACCCGAAGCGGCCGGGCGAAGAGAGCTGCGGGTCGCGGCTCGCAGAAGCCCTCGAAGCGACGCTTGCCCGGCTGGGGCGCGATTACGGCTCCGACATGGCTCAATGGCAGTGGCGGCGGGCGCATGTCGCCGTCTTTGCGAACTCGGTGTTCAGCAGAATCCCCATGCTCAGGGACTGGCTGAGGATCGCGATCCCGACCCCGGGGGCGTACGACACTCTCAACCGCGGGCCGAGCACGATCCGCGATGACACAACGCCGTTCGAGCAGCGGTTCGGCGCCGGGCTGCGCATGATCGCCGATCTGGCCTCACCGGAGGATGCAAGGATGATTACCGCACCCGGTCAATCCGGCGACCCGCTTTCGGCTCATTATGCCGATTTGCTGCAGCGCTGGCGCGACTTCGACAGGCTAGTCCCCGGTCGAGCCGCTGCGGCCTCCACCCTCGTCTTGGTGCCGGAGCGATGAAGGATCTGCCAGTGAAGATCGAGGCGGTGCGTGCTGCGGCCGCAGCTATACATGGTGCGATCGCGCACACGCCGGTAATTCCGGCGCCGGCAATCACGGAACTCGCCGGCGCCAAAATCTATTTGAAACTTGAGACGCTACACCGCACCGGATCTTTCAAGGAGCGCGGTGCGCTCGCCAAGCTGCTGACGCTCGACTCAAGTGCGCGACGCGCCGGCGTAGTTGCGATGTCGGCCGGCAACCATGCGCAAGGTGTCGCCTACCACGCCCGGCGGCTGGGCATTCCGGCGACGATCGTGATGCCCGAGGGCACGCCCTTCATCAAGATCGACCGCACCGAGGCATACGGCGCGAAGGTCCTGCTCAAGGGCGACGGCCTCATCGCCGCCCGCGAGGCGGCCGACGCACTCTCTCGCGACAAGGGACTGGTGCTCGTCCATCCCTATGACGATCCGGCGATCATCGCCGGTCAAGGCACCATCGCGCTTGAGCTTCTCGCCCGCCAGCCGGATCTCGACACGATAGTCGTGCCGATCGGCGGCGGCGGACTGATCTCCGGGATCGCGATCGCGGCCAAGGCGCTCAACCCCGAGATCGAGATCGTCGGCGTCCAGTCGACCCTGTATCCGTCGATGTATCGGCTGATGCGCGGCGAGGAGCCGGGGCCACCCGCCGCCGCGGCTACCCTCGCCGAGGGCATCGCAGTCAAGGAGCCGGGCCGGTTGACCCGGCGCGTCGTCGAGGCGCTCGTCTCGGACATCCTGCTGGTCGACGATGTCGTGATCGAGGGCGCGATCGAGGTTCTGCTTGAGCGGCAGAAATTGGTCGTCGAGGGTGCGGGCGCCGCCGGTCTCGCCGCGGTGCTGGCCGCGCCGGAGCGGTTTCGCGGCCGGCGGGTCGGCATCGTCATTTGCGGCGGCAATATCGATGCGCGCCTCCTCGCCTCGATCCTGATGCGCGGTCTGGTTCGCGAGGGCAGGCTGGTCCGCCTGCGCTCGGAATTGCCCGACATCCCCGGCGCGCTTTCCCGGCTCTCCGGGGTGATCGGCAAGCATTCCGGCAACATCGTGGAGGTCCACCACCAGCGGTTGTTTCATGACACCTCCGTCAAACGCGCCGAACTCGACGTCGTCGTCGAGACCCAGAATCGGCGGCATGTCGAGGTGCTAATCGCCGCGCTGGTCGCCGCCGGCTTTCCGACCCACCTGCTGCCGAACGGTGGCTCCGGCGGAGAAGAAGGCTAGGCCCCCTCGACCAGGAAAACCCGGCCGCGCGAGGCGGACTGTCGGATTTTCAGCGCGCTCTGGTATTTCTCGGATTCGTACCAGCGGCGGGCGGTGTCGGCATCCGGAAATTCGATGACGACGACCCGTTCCGGCTCGGGGCCGCCTTCGAGCAGATCGACCTTGCCGCCGCGCACGACAAAGCGCCCGCCAAATCCGGCGATACTGGCCGCCGCCAGTGGTCGGTACTGGTCGTAACTCGCCGGATCGGTCACCTGAACGTCGGCAATGATGTAGGCGGGCATGGCAAGCTCCTGTCACAAGACGAAACACCGCATCTTATCGCGAGCCTTGCCGGCGCGGCGATGATCCCTACATGCAGCGCCGTCTTCGCAGCGAATGGTGCCCCCATGGCCAGCTTTGGCTACGCCTCGACCTTTTATGATGATCGGGGGATGCCCGATCCGGTGGCACTGCCCGAAGCGTATGAGGGTGTGCTGTGGCGCCGTACTCTGGCTTATTTCATCGACCTCTGCGTGATCGGCGTGCTCGCCGCCATTGTCTGGGTCGTCTTTGCCGTTCTCTGGCTCCTCAGCTTCGGCCTGCTGGGACCGGTCCTGTGGTTTCTGTTCGGATTGATCCCGGTCGCTTATCACACCTTGTTGCTTAGCGGCCCGCGGTCGGCAACCATCGGCATGCGCCTCTTGGATGTGGAATTGCGTTCGGTGACCGGGGAGCGGCCGGGGTTTTTGCAGGCACTGATACAGACGGCACTGTTCTACATCACCGTAGGGGCGACCTGTTCGCTGGTTCTGCTGTTGGTTCTCTTCAACCGACATAAGCGCACGCTGCACGACATGTTGGCCGGTACCGTAATGGTGCGGCGCTTTCCGACGCGCTGGGCCACGGCGCAGGACCGGTGGCGGCGCTGAGCGGCCTTTTCACGGTACTTTCCGCCTGCCAGTGAGCCGACGCCAAAGAGATCGCAAGCGCGCTCGAGGCGACGCCGCGATCCGTGTGGCGAGCACAGCCCACTCGCGAGATATTGCGTCTCTCTCGCAGCGCAGCCGGCTGACCTCGTCGATAAGCGTCGGAAAATAGTCGGCCATCGTAATAACCTGCTCGTCGGCCGCCTCCACGCGGCTCGCCAGCACGGCCGCGGTCTGGCGCAGCTGGCCGTTCTCGTGCGACCCGGCTTCGAGCCGTGCCCTCAGATCGCGAATTTCGGTCTCGAGGCGATCCCGCAGGATCTCCCACGCGCGCTGCTGGCCTTCCAGTGCTTCGAGCGTGTTCTCCTGGAGCTGCGATTGCCGGGCGGCATCCTCGATCTCGGCCCGCAGTTGAGCAATCTGGCTGTCTCTTTGGGCCCGTAGATTGACTGCCGAAGCGAGCTTGGCCTGCGTCTCCGCCAGTTCGCGCTTTAGGGACGTTTTGCCCGCTTGCAGCGCCGCCTTTTGCTGCAGCCATGTTTCGCGTTCTGCCGAGAAGCGGCGCGACGCCGCTGCGGACTGTGTCTTGGCCTCGCCGAGGTCGGCTCC
>Ga0070717_10004113_pt1:0-5000 | contig 10489 bp, 6 predicted proteins | sample LARL113metaG_FD_71366 | JGI IMG/M metagenome (GOLD analysis project Ga0070717, IMG submission 71366) | Corn, switchgrass and miscanthus rhizosphere microbial communities from Kellogg Biological Station, Michigan, USA - LAR L11-3 metaG | ecosystem: Host-associated > Plants > Roots >... | reverse complement strand
TCATTGTAGCGCGCGTGCAGCCCCGGACATCTAAGGGCATCACAGACCTGTTATTGCTCAATCTCGTGCAGCTAGAAGCTGCCTGTCCCTCTAAGAAGCTCGATATACTAATGATATACAGTCTATTTAATAGGCTAGAGTCTCGTTCGTTATCGGAATTAACCAGACAAATCGCTCCACCAACTAAGAACGGCCATGCACCACCACCCACAAAATCAAGAAAGAGCTATCAATCTGTCAATCCTTATTGTGTCCTGGCCGGGTGAGTTTTCCCGTGTTGAGTCAAATTAAGCCGCAGGCTCCACTCCTTGTGGTGCCCTTCCGTCAATTCCTTTAAGTTTAAGCTTTGCAACCATACTTCCCCCGGAACCAAAACTTTGGTTTCCCGGAAGCTGCCCGCCGAGTCAAATTTTAACGCCGGCGGATCGCTAGTTGGCATCGTTTACGGTTAGAACTAGGGCGGTATCTGATCGCCTTCGAACCTCTAACTATCGTCCTTGATTAATGAAAACATTCTTGGCAAATGCTTTCGCAGTTGTTTGTCTTGCTGCGATCCAAGAATTTCACCTCTAACGCAACAATACAAATGCCCCCGGCTGTTCCTCTTAATCATTACTTTAATCTCGAAAACCAACAAAATAAGACTAAAGTCGTATTCCATTATTCCATGCACTTTATTCAAGCGTATAGCCTGCTTTTAGCACTCTAATTTTTTCAAAGTAAAATTCCTAGCTACTCAAGACACTCAATAAAGAGCATCAGGAGAAAACTAGAATCGAGGCCAGAAGACTCAGTTAAACCCTTACGGGCTACCGAGCTTCAAGACCGAAGATCCAACTACGGGCGTTTTAACCACAACAATTTTAATATACACTATTAGAGCTGGAATTACCGCGGCTGCTGGCACCAGACTTGCCCTCTAATAGATCCTCGTTAAAAGATTTATATTGTGCCCATTCCGATGGCAAGCCACAAAGTGGATTACCTCGTTATTTTTCGTCACTACCTCCCCGTTCTGGGATTGGGTAATTTGCGCGCCTGCTGCCTTCCTTGGATGTGGTAGCCATTTCTCAGGCTCCCTCTCCGGAGTCGAACCCTAATTCTCCGTTACCCGTTATAACCATGGTAGGCGTATAACCTACCATCGAAAGTTGATAAGGCAGACATTTGAAAAATACGTCGCCAGTACTAAGACTGTGCGATCGACTGAGTTATTCAGAGTCACCAAAACACAGGCCGAAGCCCGATTGGTTTTGGTCTAATAAATGCGCTCTTCCCAAAAGGTCCGAGCCTGCGTGCATGTATTAGCTCTAGAATTGCCACAGTTATCCAAGTAGATAACTAGAGTTTAATAAACAGTGGCTGTTATACCGAGCCATTCGCGGCTTTACCGTTTTAAGGCATGTGCTTACACATGCATGGCTTAATCTTTGAGATAAGCATATAACTACTGGCAGGATCAACCAGATATTTCGATAGAAACGGGGTCACTCAGTACCCCTTTAGTTTCTAATTTTTAGAGACGAGCTCTAGAGAAGCCGCTATCAGCTACTCATCGGCGAAAGCCGACTATATTAATGCTATTCAACGAATTCAATGAATCGTTTATCGTTTCGATATTCGAAAACCAAGCTCGAGACCAAGGTTTCCCTTGAATGTGAATGGCTTATAAGGAAAGAACGAATCAATCCAAGCCCGCCTTGAGGAACAATCTGGAAACCAAGCCGACACCACTAGTCGCTAGACGGCGAATCGCTTAAATCGTAATGGTTCCATAACGTAATCGACTAGAGTCCAAGTCCGAACAACGACGGACCAATAGTTCCCTAGTCAATCTGGATTTTAACTACGTAGAATCCAATGCTGACATTCCCTATATATATTAGAAAAGTTGATTTACGCAAATACGGGAAATTCCCGGGGGAGCGGATTTTGTTTTCCAGCACAATCCAAAGCTGGGCAATGAAGTAAAATTCCTAGACGAGCCCTTCACGTTGCCTAGCGAATTTTAAATTTTCTCAACGAGCCCTTCACGTTGTCTAGGAAGGAAGATTTTTTCAACGAGTCCCGGGGGAGCGGATTTTGTTTTCCAGCACAATCCAAAGCTGGGCAATGAAGTAAAATTCCTAGACGAGCCTTTAACGTTGCCTAGCGAAGGTTAAATTTTCTCAACGAGCCCTTCACGTTGTCTAGGAAGGAAGATTTTTTCAACGAGTCCAAAGCTAGGCAATGAAGGTGATGCAAATTCTATCACAATTTGCTTGATTTAATGAATTATTATTGATGTATTTTCTTATTGAATAAATTTATTTTTATAGTTTTATATATTGTACTAGATTAGTGTCCCGCAAACTTTAGGTCCTTACAGGCCACATTGTAAAATAAATTTGGTCTGACCGGCCGCATATATGTTTTGGTTCATGACAAACTTTTTAAACAAAAGCAGGGAACTTAAAATAATTGAATTGCAGCCTAAATCCATAAGAAAATATCTCAATGATGATTGCTAAATCGGAATTCAAAATTGTAGCTATTTTTTAAAACTGCGGTTTCTAACATTTCAAAAATTAAAACTAAATGGCTCTCAACATTACTAGATTTCAGCTGTATCTGATATTCTGTATATGATATCTGATAACATTCAATGATAAATAAGCAAGGGCCCAACATTTATGGAATTCTGGTCATTAAAAGTCAGCCAAAGTGTGGTGCAGCATCTTTGATTTTCATGGTCACTTTGGCGCCAAACTGCCAGGAAAGGTGGTAAATAATGCCACACAGCACTTTAACACTTTGGCAGAGTAGGAGTTAAATAAGAGGTAACCAACAGTGTAAAAACAGTAATAAATGTATGGAGGATTTTGGAGGATCTTTTTATCTGCTTGAGATGTGCTTCAACTCCTGTCATAAGGTATTATTTTATATAGAAGTGCTCACTTCAGATTATGCACCCTTCTTTCCTTTGCACCATTTTTCTCTCCTTTTTTTCGCTTCTCCACCAGTCGTAACAACACCATTATAATCTGCCAAGTTCTCACTTCTACTACCATGCCTTCCCTTCGAGGGTTCAGTGTTGGCCACAAGTGGCCGCGCAAGACCTCATTAACACTGACAGATGTTTCACTTATATACTTACAACAGCAACACAAATTAGTCACATAAATAAGCATAAAAATATACATTGACAATTGATAGCAATGTTAAAAATAAAGGTTATAAATAAAAACTGAAGTATCAACAAAACCCAATCATAATGTTAAAACACAGACATGAACCGGCCGCAAGTAATACAAATCCACGCGGCAGTCGGTCGGCCGCATTAAGCACCCCAGCCAGCCGCATGCAGTCGAAAAAACCTAGTTTGCGGAACACTGTACTAGATAATTTTATGATGGTGAAGCTGTTGTTTATTAGATATAATATAAAAAATATAATTTTAATACAAAATATTATCTATCACAATTTGCTTGATTTAACTAATCATTATTGATGTATTTACTTATTGAATACATTTATTGTATAGTTTTATATATGGTACTGTATATTTTTATGTATAGTAATGTATATTTAATGTTGTATATTTTTTACACAAGCACTTAATGTTTCATACTTATTTGTATGTTTTCACTATTTCACAAGACCTACTGATTCCTCAACAGCCTTTCATGTTGCCTATCGATGGTATGTTTTCACTATGTCACAAGTCCTGAATGAAACACAAAGAGCTGTAAGAGCTTTACATTATTATATGTGTGCAAACTTGCAAATTTACTTAACAGGAGCTTTTAGTTTATTAGCTCTATTCAAGGGTTGTAGAAGAAGCAGCTTTATGATGGTGATGCTGTTGTTTATTAGATATAATAAAAAAAATAAAATTTTAAAATAAAATAAAATAAAAAAATAAAATAAAAGTACAAAAAGCTTTCTAATAGCTCAGTCTACATTGGGGCTCTAGAGTCTCTAAAACTGTATTGAACTACTATAAATTCTAGCACAATCGGCTAGTCACTTTTATAGCTCAAGCCACTATAAATTCATTATAAAATTCTAGTACAATCAACTAGTCATTCTAATAGCTTAAGCCACTCTGGCAATGTTTGTTGGCCTCTAGAACATCAAAGTGCATTGAACCACTATAAATTCTAGCACAATCGGCTAGTTACTCTAATAGCTCAAGCCACTCTAGCCTCTAGAAGCTCTAAGTGGATTAAACCACTACGACTAGCTAGAATTATGCTAGAATTTATTCTTATAACTCTGGTCCACTCTAGACCCTTTAACGGCCAGTAGCTCTAATAGCTTGCGAACCTCTAGATCATCTAATTGTCTAGAACACTATAAATTCTGGCACAATGGACTTAGAAATTTTTTCAATTTTCTATTCCAGCACAATCTGATTGAAGAAAAAATATTTTTTAATTCAAACCTTCCAAACAAGGGTTTTGTCTCAACAGATCGCAGTATGGTGGCTGCTCTACTGAATACGACACCCTGTCTAGTAACTAAGTCTTCTACAAATGGTTCGACGCCCCGACATTGCACGTACTGTATTTCAACTAGACCCAAGCCTTCGTATCGAAGACCTGATGGTTCGAGTTAAAGGGGCTAATAGCGATGTCTATAAGACATCTTATCTCGTCCTCCCAAAGTCTGGGGAGCGGAGATATAGTCGCCTTACCTAGGCCGACTTCTGACTTAGAGGCGTTCAGTCATAATTCGTCAGATGGTAGCTTCGCGGCATTGGCTTTTCAACCAACCACATAAACCAAATGTCTGAATCTGCGGTTCCTCTCGTACTGAGCAGAATTACTATTGCAACTACAAGTCATCAGTAGGGTAAAACTAACCTGTCTCACGACGGTCTAAACCCAGCTCACGTTCCCTTTTAACGGGTGAACAATCCAACGCTTGGCGAATTCTGCTTCGCAATGATAGGAAGAGCCGACATCGAAGGATCAAAAAGCAACGTCGCTATGGACGCTTGGCTGCCACAAGCCAGT
>Ga0070717_10004112_pt1 | contig 10495 bp, 7 predicted proteins | sample LARL113metaG_FD_71366 | JGI IMG/M metagenome (GOLD analysis project Ga0070717, IMG submission 71366) | Corn, switchgrass and miscanthus rhizosphere microbial communities from Kellogg Biological Station, Michigan, USA - LAR L11-3 metaG | ecosystem: Host-associated > Plants > Roots > Rhizosphere ... | reverse complement strand
TCGGGAAGACGGTAGAGGCCGGTTGTGCCAGTGGAGGTGTTACGCGCGAATCCGGTTTTCTCCTGACGGATTTGGACGCGCGCCCCGGCGAGGAGGGCGCCGGACGGGTCTTCGGGCGATCCGTAAAAGCTTCCTGAGGAGATCTGCCCTACTAGGAGCCAAGAAAAGCCCAGTAGCAGAAGCGCTGTTTTCACTCACTTACGCCCCTGATAGTTTGCTCGAGCAGGTCGATGGCGGGGTCGAATTCGAGATATTCCATTCGATAGAGCCGAGCTTTTAGAAGACGTTCGACAGCCGCCAACCGCTCCTGATGGATAGGGAGCTCGGGCGGCCAAGGACTACAGAAAAGACCGCGCAGGCATTCTTCTTCCGAGAGCGGAGTAAGATGTGCAGGGCCAGCCGGCTCCGCGCGGCGATCCAGAAAAACAACATAATCGACGGTGCATTCGTTGGCAGTTAGTAAGTGCGCTAAACCTTCCGTCCTGATCTCGACGCTTGGTTTACCGTTTCTCAATTTCACGCGGCCGCGCAACTCTGGGAATAAAGCCGCGGCGGTCGGACGGAAGCGAAAGCAATGCGGATTGCCGAGCACCTGCCGGCCGGGGCGGCGACGGACCAAGCAAGTGGCATCATCGGAAACATAGGTCCAGCCACGGCGCGCACAAGCGTAGGCGAGAGATGATTTTCCAGCGCCAGAGCGGCCCACCAACAAGACACCGTGTCCGTCTTTCACCACACAAGCGGCATGCACCGCAACCACATGCTGCGTGTCGAGCAGCGCATACACCAATCCTTCGATAAAGTGGTAACGAAGATAATCGCGGTTGAGTACGGCGGCTTTCGAAAGAGAAGCAAAACCAAAACCAGAGGCCAAATCGCAGGATCCAAAGTTCTGCGAATCGGCCACCATCGTCAGCAGATTTGCCTGTGCGCGAATAACTGGGATGGGAGGGCGCCGGGTGGTGGACGACTCAGATACGACGATGCGCATCTGCAGGGGTGATTCGCGGAAGCGCTGCGGAAAAACCGCCCAGCTTTGTTCGGCCGCACGGATGATGCCTTGATCGTTGGTCTTGATGTGAACAGGGAAGCCGTAGGGAAACAGAACGTGGTGATAGGGCAACGGGGTGGACGCACCCAACGGATCGAGCGCGGGCAAAAGCGCAACTTCTAACTCGTGTGGCGATATACGTTTCAAAGCCGTGGCATACATCTATCCGGAGGATATCGGTGCAGCACGGTTCCAGATGCAACGGGCTGGTAAAAGACTTGTAAAAAGCACGAACCGCGATACTGGAGTATGAATATCCCGGCTCGACGCGTTTGGCCGCTGGCCGCCTGGATCTTTCTTCTGCTCCTGGTTTCGCTGCTTCCGCTACCGTTCAAGCAGTCTCTTGAAACGCACGGCCGATTTCACTATATCGCGCATTTTCTCGCCTTTCTGATGACTGTATTCGTGCTTTGCCGAAAAAAATGGAGTAACAGGAGGATTGCGGTGGCTTGCGCGGGAGCTATGGTCATGGCATTTTTGATCGAAGGCGCGCAGACCGCAATTTATAAAAATCTGTTTGAATGGGACGACGTTCTGATCGATTCACTGGGCGCCATTATCGGCGGAGCTCTCTTGCTTGCTTACCGGGCCGCCGCCCAGTCGCGCGGGAAGAAAGTAATTTGTAATCCAGCCGTCAAATCGTGCCGTGGTGGACCGAGTACGGGGAGAAAGTAGCGCTCGAACTGGGCGAACACGTTCAGTTGCCAGTCCGAACGCAGTTGCCATTCCGTGCTCACCGATGCGTCTGTCTGCGTGCCACCTCCGGGTAGAAAATTCGAACCGGTTTTTATTTGGCGGTAGGAAAGGCTGATTTTGTCACGCGCGGAAAGCCAGTATGTGGAGGAAGCGCTGTACGCGCGCGCGTCGCGGCCTATCCAGCTACCAAGCAACACGCCATTGTTGGTGTAGGCATCGTGATACTGATTGTTCCAGTAAATGAATTGACCACCGGCATCCCTTGAGTACAGCCAGGTTGAATAAGTTTCCAGGCGCAAGTCAAGTCTGCGCATGGCAGGCAACTGTGAAATATAGAGGCCCGGCCCCCAGGCCGCGCGCCGTGGGTTCGCGAGCGGGTTGGGATCGTCGTCGGCTAGCGAGTCGGAGTAGATTGTAAGATAGCGCCGCAATCCGGGCACGTGCCATTTGAAATCGAAGCCACTGCGTCGATCGCCTGGATCGCTGAGCATTGTAGATCCGCTGCTGGATGTACTGAAAAGGCTTCTTACGAAAGTGCCGACGGTCAGGGGATGACCCACTCCGCCAAAAATCGCGCTGCGGGTAAATCCAACTTCAAAATCGGGCGTTAATTGCAGCGTTATTTTCTGCGCATTGAAGAAAGGCCGCGGTGGAAACTGGTGCCCGCTAAGGCCGCCGACGACGAATTGCCCCCGAATTCTACCCAGATATCGGAAGGGGCCGGGCAAGACGATGGGGCTTGTTTGCGCGACTCGAAGCATGTAGGCGGGCTCCGCATTGTTGCTGAAATGAAATGCGCTGTCCGAGCCTGGTCCCCACCAGAGGCTCTGTTTTCCGACGGTGACGTTGAAATCGCCAAACTGCGCGCCGAGATACATTTCAAGTGGACTGAAGCGGTTCGTGCTGGCAGGGGGAATAGCCGGTTGCAGGGGATTCTGATCTATCTGAGCGATGAAGATGCGCTGCCCGATGGAATAGGCCGGAGCGCCGGGAGCGCTTTGATACTCTCCACGAAAATAAGCCGAGAACCGATTCACCGCGGCAGAGGCCGAAAAGCCCGCTATTGCATTCGCGCCGCGCCCGTAGGGCCGGCCAAAATCGTTGACGAGGGTCTGACCGAAATGATAACTATCTTGTAGTGGGGGTCCCGCGATTTCGAGGAAGCGCGTGTAGAGCGATTCGATCCGCACGCCGCTGACGTTTTTGGGCCGGGAAGCAAATTCGTCCTGGAGCGCGGAAATAAGATGGATGGCTTCCTCATTTAATGCAGTCCCGGCGGATAACTTTGTGGAACGGCGCGAGGCGATGTCGGCGGCTTCCGCGGTCAGCACGAGACATTGCGCGCGTGTCCAGGGTCTCGCTAGACCTTCCGCGTCGGGCACGTAGCCCAGCGCATTCAATCGCTCAAAGGCGGGATACACCCAACTGTCCAAGGGAACGTACGGCGACCCCAGAGTAAGAAGCAGCAGCCCAACGGCCAGAAAGTCCATGCTTACTTACCTAAAGCAACACACATTTCACAGCGCTGTGAGCGAAGTGCGGCGTTTTTTCGAAAGCTTTACACGTTCGCAACAGCCCGCATTCTGTTTGGTCCCTAAGATGGCGCTATGCAGATCAAACGTAGGAACTTTTGTGAGAGTGCTATTTATGTACTGGTTTCCGTAGTGGCGGCGGCGCTGGGGCTTCCCGCCGGGCTCTATTTATTTGGCTCGCCGCGCAACGGTGCGCAAAACGATGATTGGGTGGATGCGGGCGATATTTCAAATCTGCCGGCGGGCGCTCCCCGGCAAATCACCTTTTTGCGAAACCGGGTGGACGGATGGTCTGTTCGAAGCACGAAGGACAATGCTTGGATCGTGAAAGACGGCCCGCAGGATATCACCGTATTTAATCCGTCGTGTACGCACCTGGGATGCGCGTACCATTGGGATGCGCAAAGCGCGGTCTTCGCTTGCCCATGTCACGGCTCCACATTTTCCCGTACGGGTGAGGTGATTAGGGGCCCGGCCACCCGGCCGCTCGATCGGTACGTGACGAAGCTGGAAGGCGCCAGACTCTGGCTAGGGAACACCAAGACGGCCTCGGAGTCGTAAGTGGTTTCTGAATTGGTCGAGAAGAGCAGGGGTTGGCTCGAGAGCCGCACCGGCGCCGAAACAAGCGTACGCAAATTCCTGATGGAGGACATTCCCGCTTCCGCGGGATGGCCGCAGGTGTTTGGCAGTGTTGCCTTGTTTTTGCTGCTCACACAGGCGCTCACGGGGATTCTTCTGGCGATCAATTATGCGGCTTCTCCGGATGAATCCTACCGGAGCGTCACTTACATCATGCGGGAAGTGACCGCCGGCCGGATGATTCGGGGATTACATCATTGGGGCGCGAGCTTCATGATCGTCGGCGTTGTGCTTCATATGGCGCAGGTCTTCCTTTACGGCGCGTACAAGAAGCCGCGCGAGGTGACATGGATCGTGGGCGTGCTTCTCCTGCTGCTCACGCTTTCTTTTGGTCTTACGGGATATCTTTTGCCCTGGGATAACCGCGCGTATTGGGCAACTATGGTAACGGTGCATATTGCATCCCAGGCCCCTCTGGCTGGCCCTTACTTAGTGAAGCTGGCGGGAGCGAAAGAGCAGTTGGGCGCACTTACCCTGTCGCGTTTTTATGCCCTGCATGTGCTCATCCTGCCGGCCGCCACTGCTGTCCTGATCGCGTTCCACCTTTTTCTTGTCCGCCGTCATGGAGTGGCCCCTGCCGCAGAGGCAAGCGGACCCGGCCAGAAGTTCTACCCTCGGCAGGCTTTTCGAGACGTTGTCGCGGTATTCGTCACATTCGTGATTCTGTTTCTGGCCGCAGCCCTGGTAGATGCACCAATCGATAGAATGGCGGACCCGACCGATACCGCGTACGTCCCGAGGCCCGATTGGTATTTCCTATTTCTTTTCCAAATGTTGAAGGTCTTTCGTGGACCGCTCGAAATAATCGGCAGCATTGGACTTCCCACTTTGGCGGTGCTTGCATTTTTCATGGTTCCCTTTGTGGACAGAACAACGCTTCGCCGGGTTCGCCAGCGCGTCACGGCGATTGCCATCGTTGTTCTGTCCGTCGGCATTTGGGGGGCGCTTACGTTCGCGGCGGTCGCGGGTTCCCCGCCCCACACCGCGCCAGGCGCGCTACCCGGGATTCCGGTTCAATCTACGCAATTCCCCGCAGACGAGCTTGCGGGTGTGGGGTTATTCCGCCGCGAGCGATGCGGGGTTTGTCACAATTTAGTAAGCGGCGAGCCCAAAGAGGGCCCAAATCTCGCGGGGGCGGACCTGCAAAAGCCTCGCGAATGGCGAATCGTTCACTTCAACAATCCGAACCGGCAACTGACGGGCGGTGGAGCAGGCGTGTCCCGCTTGTCTCTAGCGGAACTAAACGCATTGTCCGTTCTACTGGCAAAACTCACGCCGGAGCACGGGCGCGAACTGGAGCAGGTTCCGCAATCCTTGATAGATGGCGCCGAAGTATATGCCGGGCATGCCTGCGGGAGTTGCCATCGAGTCAACGGGAGCGGCGGCGAGATCGGCCCTTCGCTCAATGGCGTGGCGCTGCGCAGAAACCGGCAGTGGATTCTCAGGCATTTTGCGGCTCCACAGACGCTCTCTCCGGGATCGGTAATGCCGCCCTACCATTTTTCCAAAACTGAGGAAGACGCGATCCTGACTTACTTACTGTCCCTTGCGGAATAATGCATTTCGCTGCGAATTTGTAAAAGCGATGTAAAACTCGGCGAAGGCTATAGCGATCCCGTGCGCCCGACGTCACAATAACTAACAGACAACTTAGAATGCGGCGGCTTGTTCTCTTTCTTGCGATGACCGGTGTATGTTGCGCGCAGCTCTTTGACCAGACGCCCACGAACCCGCGCTCACGTGACAGTCTTTTTTTGCCGCCTTCACAGCAGCAGCAAAGAGCGCTCTATCTGTGCAGCCTGCCGGAAAATGCCAATTCGACGGCGTGTCTTTCTTCGCAGGAAACGGAGGATTCATTCGGGTCTCAGGGCATTTTGCCGCAACAGAATCCGTACTTTGGGCTCGATCGTGAAGCTGGGTACGATTTATCAAATCCGCAAACCCAGGCGGCGCCGCCTCGGGGCATGCCGAGCAACCAGATGGGTGTACCCGCGAGGACCTACAGGGTTACTGAACCGCCCACGGAATTTCAGCGATATGTCGCGGAGAGCATTGGACAGAATCTGCAGATTTTTGGGGCTTCCCTGTTCGATCGTGTTCCTGGGACGTTCATGCCGAGCAATCGTGCGCTGGCGGGGCCCGACTATATCATCGGTCCGGACGATGAACTGCAAATCAATGTTTGGGGTCAACTCAACCTCGTCCGCCGTTTCGTTGTGGACACGCGCGGTGAAATCGTGCTTCCAGACGTGGGACCAATCGTAGTGGCGGGCCTGCGATATGGCCAAGTGGGGGCGGTGCTCAAAACCGCGATGCAGAAGGCGTATAAGAATTTCGAGCTCAGCGTGACGCTGGGCCGGCTGCGCTCGATTCAGATTTTCGTAGTCGGCGACGCGCGGCGACCGGGTAATTACACGCTCAGCTCAGTCACGACGCTGGTGAATGCGGTGTTTGCCTCCGGAGGGCCATCCTCGCGCGGTTCGATGCGCAATATCCGTTTGCAGCGCGCAGACAAGGAAATGTGCGAGTTTGACTTGTACGACTTACTGATGCACGGAGACACTTCAAAAGACGCGCAGTTGCAAGGTGGCGACGTGATCCTGATTCCTCCAGCCGGCCCGAGGGTCGCGGTTGCAGGAAGCGTGGAGCGTCCTGGTATTTATGAACTGAGCGATGGGACAACGCTCGGGGACGCGCTCCGCATGGCGGGCGGATTATCGGAGATAGCTGCGGTACAAGACGCGGTAGTGGAGCGAGTAGCCGATGGAGCCGGGCTAGAGATTCGCCGAATTTCGACGGCAGGCGCCGGTCTCAAAAGCAAGCTACAGAATGGCGACATCGTGCGGCTGCTACCCATTGTTCGACGCTTTGAAAATGCGGTGACGCTGCGCGGAAACGTGGCCGATCCAGGACGGTATCCCTGGCGCGCCGGCATGCGAATCAGCGACGTGATACCGGACAAGGAGTTTCTGCTCACACGCGACTACTGGAAAGAACGTAACAACCTGGGAACGCGCTTGACCGACGAACCCGCGCCGCCCGCCGAGACAAGCCCCGCGGCGGAGAGTGGCGCGCCGCAGCTTGTGCCAGCCATGGCGGTGACGAAGACCGCCGCGCTTGCCGTTACCCAACCTCCGAGCTACCACGACAATCAGCGCAATACACACGGCGATACTTCTCTAGGGGCCGCCACGGGCCTCGACGACGCACCGCCAATACGCGATTTTCTGCCGCGCAACACGATCCAGCCGGCTGCGCCCGAGATCAATTGGGAGTACGCCGTGGTCGAGCGAACAGACAAGGAGACGCTCGCGAGCCGGATCATTCCATTCAATCTGGTGAGCGCAGTGGTGAAACGGGATCCCGCGCAGGATCTGGCACTTGAGCCAGGCGACACGATCACCGTCTTTTCGAAGGCCGATTTTTCGCTACCCCGCGCCCAGCAAACCAAGCAGGTTCGACTGGAAGGAGAGGTGGCCAGAGCCGGCGTATACACGGCTTTGCCGGGCGAAACGCTGCGGGACGTAGTCGTACGCGCGGGCGGACTTACCTCCAACGCGTATCTATATGGCGCGCAATTTACACGTGAGTCTACGCGTCGCGAAGAACAAAAACGATTCAACGATTTCTTGAGCCAATTGGAGCGAGAAACAAATGAAAGCGCTGCGAATCTTTCTGGCCGGGTCACTTCGACCGAGCAAGCGGCGACTACACAGGCGACGCTCGCGAGCCAACGAGACCTGATTGCGCGCCTAAAAGAGATCCCCGTAAATGGGCGTATTGTTCTGGATTTAGACCCGAAAAGCCAAGGAATCGCGGCGCTGCCGGCTCTCTCACTCGAAAATGGCGATCGCCTGTACATCCCGAACCGTCCATCCACTGTGAATGTGATCGGCACCGTGTTCCAGCAGGCCGCATTTCTATATGGCGACGATCTGCGCGCTGGCGACTATTTGAAAAAGGCTGGCGGCCCCTCGCGTTTCGCGGATAAGGCGCATATGGTGGTCGTGCGGGCGGATGGATCGGTCGTCAGCCACGGCACGGGCAGCGTGCTCTTTAGTAAAAACTTCGATGCAGTGCCGATGTTTCCGGGCGACACGCTGGTGGTTCCCAGCTACATCAATAAGACGACCTTCATGCGGGGCCTGATGGACTGGTCGCAAATCTTCAGCAACCTGGCTCTCGGCGCGGCGGCCATAAATGTTCTGCATTGAGGATTGAGGCGTGACAACACTGGAAGCTTCTTCTGACGTTTCGCTGGTGGAGCTATTCGGCCCGCTTTACCGGCGCAGGCTGCGAATGTTGACCGCAGCCGTGATTGCCGCCGTCGTTTCAGGCGTCATCGTCTTTCTGATTCCGGTGAGTTATACCGCGGAGGCGGTCATTCTTACTCCGCAACAGGCGCAATCATCACTTTCCTCTTTTTTAGGACCGCTTGCTGGCTTGGCGCCCGCAGGAGGCATGTCAGGTTTAGGATTGCTGTCGGGTCTGGGTCTGCGAAATCCCGCCGACCTGTATGTCGGTGTGCTCGAGAGCCGGACCATCGCCGACGTCCTGATCACAAAATTTAAGTTGAAGGATGTCTATCGCGTGCCGGACTATACGCGCGCACGCAAGCGCCTGGCTAGGAACACGCGAATTGAGAGCGGGAAGGATTCTCTGATTCGCATCCGGGTAGACGATCGCGATGCCGCGCGGGCGGCGAGGCTCGCGAATGGGTATGTCGATGAGCTCTCGGACAGCAATTCGCGGCTTGCTTTGTCAGAAGCGGGACAGCGGCGCCTCTTTTATGAAGATCAATTGACAAAAGAAAAAGAGTCGCTTGCGGAGGCTGAAATCGGTTTGCGAAATACAGAGCAATTAACGGGGCTGGTGGCGCCTTCCGGCCAGGCGGACGTGCTGCTGCGCATTGGAGCGCAACTGCATGCCGAGATTTTGAGCCACGAGACGCAACTCGCGGCGATGAAGACTTTTGCCGCGGACGACAATCCGCGACTTCAAATTGCAAAGCGGCAACTGGATGTGCTGCAAACGCAATTGAACCAACTGGAGCGGGGCGACTACAAGGCGGGCACGCTCGAGCTTCCTACCGGCAAGCTTCCGGAAGCAAGCCTAAAATACCTTCGTGCGGTGCGCGAGTTGAAATATCACGAGACACTATTCGAGGTATTATCCAGGCAGTACGAAGCGGCGCGGCTCGATGAGGCAAAATCAGCGAGCGCAGTCCAGGTTGTGGACCGCGCGGTAACTCCGGAGCGGAAGAGCTGGCCACCGAGAGCGTTGCTGATTTTGGCCGCTGTTACTGCGACGCTCATGCTATTTTCTTTCTGGATTTTGCTTCGAGAGCCGACGCGACGGTGACTTATGCCGTCCCTACGCCTAGTGGCGGCGGTCCTCATTGTCCTTACCAGTTCATTCGATATCTTTCTGGTTGTCGAAGTGGGCGCCAATTTTCGAGTTGGCCAATTTCTAGCGATGATGCTGATCGTTCTAGCGATTGCGCGAACGATTCATCGCCCGGATCTTCCGACACTTGGATTGGCGCCGCTGCTTGCATGGCTGGCAATCCAAGTTGTATTCATACCAGCGACGACATTTTGGCCTAAATCACTTGGATACTGCTTTTGGCTTGCACTGAACATCGGTCTCATGTTCTCGTTCGTGCAACTCTTTAGCGGAAACGGGCGTGCGCTTCATAGCCTTCTGCGGTGGTATCTGTATTCGTTTGGCATCATCGCGGTGTTCGGACTGGTGCAATTCGCTCTTCCGCTCTTTGGTTTGCCGGCGCCTCTGGTAACGCAGTGGTGGATAAGAAACAGGATTCCGCGATTGAACGGATTCAGCTACGAACCTTCTTACTATGCCGCATATCTGCTCATCGGATTCGTCCTGTGCGGTTCGCTCCGCAATCCTGAATTCCGGCTGCTAGCGCCTAGCAGGATTCGAACGCTGCGTTGGCTGATTGGATTTTCAATCATCCTTTCTTCGAGCCGGCTCGGAATCAGTTTTGTCTTACTCGATGTGCTCTTACGGGGTCGCATCAGATCGTGGAGAGTGGCTGGCCGCCTTTCTTTGGCGGGCGCACTAATTGCCGCATCGGTCATTTTGTTTGCGAAAGAACGACCCGAAACGGCGATAATGCTGCTTGCGGGGACCGGGATTTACGGCGCCCCGGCCCACTCCGTCGTGGAGCGGGCAAACTCCTTCGTCGACACGCTGACCGTCTTTACGCAGCACCCATTCATTGGCCGCAGTCTGGGGGGAGTTTCCTCTGGAATCGCAGAACTGCACGGTATAGAGGTAAGGTCGTTTCAAGATTCGAAACCCTATGAAGGAATGGCGATTTTTGCGGAAGTGTTGGCGGGGAGTGGGGTTTTCGGCGTTGTTCCATTTGCGGTCTTCCTGATCGTGATCGTGCGCAAGCCGCTCGAAGCGGCGCGGCACAGTACTCCCGAATACTCGATTTTATTGCGCGCGCTGACACGTGCGCTCGTTTTCGAACTCGCTGTTCTTCAGTTCAACCAGAACATCTTGCGGCCCTATTTGTGGGTGCACCTGGCAATTCTCGCGACGGTGT
>Ga0070717_10004111_pt1 | contig 10495 bp, 7 predicted proteins | sample LARL113metaG_FD_71366 | JGI IMG/M metagenome (GOLD analysis project Ga0070717, IMG submission 71366) | Corn, switchgrass and miscanthus rhizosphere microbial communities from Kellogg Biological Station, Michigan, USA - LAR L11-3 metaG | ecosystem: Host-associated > Plants > Roots > Rhizosphere ... | reverse complement strand
TCCACTCGCCCTTTTCTCGCACCATGCGATCCGCGTCGGCATACACCGCGGGATCGATCTTCATCAGCTTATCGCTCCACCGGCCGAGCGCCTCGGTGGAACTCCAGCCATAAAGACGCTCCGCACCGCGATTCCAGAAAGTGACCCGCCGCTCCAGATCGAGCACGATGATCGCATCCTGAGCGTGATCGATCAAGGCCGCCTGTTGCTTGATTTCCTCCTGTGCGCGGCGTTGTTCGGTTTGTATCCGAAGAGTGGTGATACCGAAAGCCAGGTTATCCGCCAATTCTCGCAGGACGCGCAATTCACGCGTTGGTATTTCTCGCACCTCAGGCAAGACCAGTCCAAGTACGCCAAAAACCTCGGTTTTGTTTTTCAGTGGCAGGGAAACGAGGCCGCGATAGCCGCGCTGGAGCGCCGCTTCTCGCCACGGCGCGAAGCTTTCGTCGCGCGAAAGATCTGGGACCAACACCACCTTGCCGGTGCGGATCGCCTGGCCCGAAGGCCCTAGTCCGAGAGGGACGTCATCACTGACGCAGATTTTAGCCGTTTTAAAATAGCCCTCCTCCACTCCGGCCCACGCCTGCGGTACGATCGAGCGCTGCGCGTCCTCTTGAACATACCCCACCCAGGCCATTCGAAATCCGCCGATCTCGACCGCGATTTTGCAAATTTCTTCGAGCAGCAGGTTTTCGTTTTCCGCCCGCACCAGGGCCGTGTTGCTTCGGCTCAGCATCTGCAGCGCCCGTTGACTGGTCTTCAAATCGTCAATGTCCGTACAGGTCCCCATCCACTTACTGATTTCGCCGCTGAGATCGCGAAGCGGAAGGCCTCGAACCAGCATCCAACGATAAGCCCCGTCCACCCGGCGCAGTCGGCATTCCAAATTATAATCCCCGCCGCCAAGGGCGTTTTCCCACGCCTCGACCGCGCGCGGCTGATCATCGGGATGAAAGGCTTTGATCCAGCCACGACCATAACTTTCTTCCGGGCTCAGGCCGGTGTACTCCACCCAGCGTTGATTGATATAATAATTCAGGCCGTCGGGGCGATTCATCCAAACCATCTGAGGCATGGACTCCGCCAAGGCCCGAAGCTCAGCTTCTCTCTCGCGCAACGCCGCCTCGGACCGCTTGCGTTCCGTGATATCGCGCGCCGCGGCCAGAATATAGTGGCGCTGGTTCAGTTGAATATGACGGAGACTGACCTCCACCGGAAAATTCGACCCGTCCTTCCGTCGGCAGGTGAATTCCTTCACCGTCGATCCCTCCAGCCTGAGCATTTCAACGTGCCTCGCCCAAGCCTGTGGCGTCCTGATCTCCTGGTTGATATCGAGCACGCTCAATTGTAGCAGCTCACCGCGTTCATAGCCGAGCTGACGGCAGGCCGACTCGTTCGCATCGAGCAATCTGCCGGTCGACGCCTCGGCGACGTAGATGCCGTCGTTCGATTGATCCACCAATCGACGAAACAGGACCAAGCCTTCTTCCGCCTGCTTGCGCTCCGTGATGTCCTGGATGGCGCCCTGCAGCCGGATGATTTTTCCCTCCGCATCGCGGGCGGCTTCACCGATCGAACGCACCCAAATGCGGCGACCCTTCGCGGTGATTTTTGGCAGATCAAATTCGTAGGGCGTGCCGTCCTTTTCGCAGGCATCCACATAGCGAATGACCTCGGCTCGGTGCTCGGGTAAAAAGTATCCAATGCCTTCCTCCAAGGTCGGCTTATAGCCCGGTGGCAAATCGTGTATCGCGCAATTTTCGTCGGACCAAGTCAGCGTGCGAGCCGGCAGTTCAATCGTCCAAGCTCCTAAACGCGCGGCCTTTCCGGCCATGCGCAGCATCGCGTCGCGTTCGCGAATTTTCTGGTCGGCTTGTTTGCGCTCGGTGATGTCCTGGCACGTGCCCAGAGCCCGCCGCGCTTGACCGTGTTGATCGTGCATCACCCGCCACCGTTCTTCGAGGTACTTCACGCGACCGTCCGAAAAACACACGCGATGTTCGATCCTCGCGGGAGCATCATTGCCCAGCGAATCAAGAAAGGCCTCTTTCACCGCAGCGCGATCCTCGGGATGGACCAACTCAAGAAAGGCGGGATGCGACGGCGCGAAGGTCACGGGGTCCGTCTCGAAGATCCGATGGGTTTCCTCGGACCAAATCGTCTTCATCGTCTCCAGATCTGTTTCCCAGCTACCGACCTTGGCCACCGCCTGGGCTGCAACCAACCGAGCCTCGCTCGCACGCAATTGGTCAGTGAGTTCGCGCTGACGCAGATGCAAGCGCACCCGCGCGATCAGCTCCGCGTGTGCAATCGGCCGGGCCATATATCCATCCGCGCCTGCATCGAGACCGGAGGCCTGATGCTCCGCCGAAACCATCAGCGAACTGAGCAAAACCACCGAAACGGCGGCGAGATCCGGATCGGCTCGTATTCGACTTAAGACTACTTCGCCGGACGTGTCCGGCAGGACGACGTCGAGCAGCACCAGGGAAGGCCGGAGGGCGCGGACTTTCTCCATCGCCTCCGCGCCGTTCACCGCTTGAGCCACCCGATACCCCGCCCACTCCAGGACTCGCACCGTCGCCATCAGCACCGTCGCATTGTCGTCCACCACCAGAATGAGATGAGGGGTCGAGGGCTTCGGGAGAGGAACCGAGGAAGTCATTCCATTAAAATTGAGGACTGCGGGTCGAAAGCGGGGAAAAGGCCGCGCTTCGCCTCGCCGTAACCAAGAATCCAATACGCAGAATCCGAGGCCGACGGCTTTTCGTCCGGCTCGGGGAAAGAACGCGTATTCGCTCTCACCTTACGAATTCCTCTTTGCTTCCAGCGGGGAAACGCGGTCATTGCGCAGCGTAAGCGGGCAAAGCCGGGAGCGAAGGGACGGTCGGAGGAGAAACCATAAAGGCCACTCTCGCGGTCGTCCCTCGGCCGGGCTGACTTTCGAGGAACAGACGAGCCCCGCACCGGGCCGCCAGCTGTTGGACGATGATCAGGCCGAGGCCCAGTCCTTGTTGTTCAAAGTTCTTTCGGTCGAATTGCCGAAAAGCTCCAATTTGTTGAATCTGCTCGGCCGTCATTCCCCTACCCTGATCCGAGACGGACAAAACCCCGTCCGCGCTGAAGTTCAGCTGCACCGGGGTGCCAGGTTGGGAAAAGCTACAGGCATTCTCCACCAGCTCTTCCACGATCACCGAAATGTCGGCGGCGTCCCCCTGCACGCTGCAGTCCTCGATCGACTGGTGAAGATCGCTGCGTCGGTCGCCGCGTTTATTCACGTTGTCCAGCCCGACCGAGATCGCGGCCTTGACCTCGGCGGGAGAAAGAACGGATTCCACCACCTTCTCCACCTTCAGCTGGCCCTGCAGCTCCAGGATCAAAAGATAATTCTTAAGCGTGCGGTGCAGCCGCCAACCCGAGTTGTCGATCTCGTTGAGCAGTTCGGAAATTTCATCCGAGCGCAGCCGATTCCATTCTCCCTGCAACACCTCGACCAGACCCAATATGCCAGCCAAGGGGGTGAAAAACTCATGGGGCAAGGTGGAGCGCAGACTGGCCCGAAGCTCACCCAAGACTCGATCGCCGACCCGCCAATGCAGCTGAGCCCGCTGCAATCTAGCGGCCACGCAAGAGAGTAGGTCTTGAAACTCGATCGGTTTGACCAGGAAGTCGTCCGCTCCCAACTCCATTCCGGAGCGCGGAGTGATGGAATGCGAGTTGCCCGTCATCAGGACAATTTGCTTCACCGCCAAAGTAGGGTCTTCTCGCAACGTCTGGAGGACATTCCGCCCATCCATCCCCGGCATATTGATGTCGCAAAGGATCAGATCCGGCAGGTGGCGATGCGCGAGCTCGAGGCCCTCCGCCCCCGACGTTGCGGTGTACACGCTATAACCGGCGTGCCGGAGCGCGGGCCCGTAAGTGCCCAAAATCGCTTCGTCATCGTCGACCACTAATAAGGTGTGCATAGGAGGAGAACCGACGGGATTCCCGAGCGATAGATTTCTCGCTCGCCTCGCGCTGTGGACGTGGAAGTGAAGCGACTCATTCCGTCAGTGGCTATAAAGCGAAACGGTCTCCCGCTCCGCATCCTGGAGTGTAAGTGGACTTGGCTTTGATCACTAACTATCGGCTCAAACGCGGATCGATTTAGGCACGATGCACCAGGCAACCATAGATATCTCCCTCTCTTCTCGCGGCTACGGCCCATCGGCTTGCGTCAGAAAGCGACCCGCGAAATCCCGGTATTGGTCGGTCCGATACTTAGCCAAGAATCCATTGTAATCAGTCGACCTATGGCCTGCCACCGAGCCGCTCGGGAGGGGTGCATTCACTCTCCAACTACAAGGAGACGCGATCCGACTCTCGAACCCACCTGATATCCTGCCCGGTCCATGGGCCCTATGCCTCGGCTAAGCCAAGAGTTTGCCCCATTTTGAGGAGAGCTTTTTCGGAGTACGCCTCGGATCACGAGAAGCAGAGATGAGCAAGCAGACCGGGCGACCTGCTTGTCCGCGAAGAAGCGAGGATCATTTTGGATCGTTCTGCTTCAAATCCGGCAAATTTCGTCTTGCCCGCCAGCGCCAACCTTCCGTAGTACCTGCCCTCCCCGTGGTGAATCGGCCGCGGGGATTAGTTCTTTGCCATGTCCTAGTTCAGCAGAATTCGCTTGTTTCGGCGCCCAGCCGCAGAAACCGTGAAATGCACTGAAGCATGAGCATGGCGGCGTTCTAAGCGTCATTGGCCAGAGTGAGATTGGGTTGATAGCTCAACGGTAGAGCAGCGTCCTTTTAAGTCGTTGGTTCCGGGTTCGAATCCCGGTCAACCCACCAATTTCGAGCGAGGGGGGCAGAATGTAGGCGGGTGCCCCCACCCCGCTTCAACGTCGAACCACCGAGCGGCCTCGCAGCGACCCGAACCACTCCGCGCGCAGCGCACGAGTTTTAGAGCTTTGGCCTTTGGCGGTTCTCCCGCCGGTCACTTCAGATTCGGATCGTAGGCCAGCGAAGCGTAGACCACGCCGATCAGGTTCTCGCGGGTGACGCGCTCTTTGTCTTCGGTCTCGTTATTGAAACCCTGGATACGCCAGCCGAGACGGTCTTTCGTCAGCAGCTGATGCACCACCCGGTGGCCTCGAAGATTCCCGTAAGCCACCGTCATCCCCGGCTGCAGCTCTTCGAAGGGAATTCGGCTGATGACCAAGATCGTGCTGTCTCCATAAACCGGCGCCATCGAATCGCCTGTCCCCACGACCTCGACCCGTCCCTCGCCTAAAGAAGCGATCAACTCGGCATCTTTCCAGGCCTGGAGCCTCGAGATGTTGGCCGACGGAGTAGATTTACCCAGGGACGCCGCGGGCGCTGCCTTGGCCACCGGAGGCGTATTGTCGCCTTCGCAGCCAGCCATGAGCAAGCCGGCGACCGAAAGGCCGCCGACTGCGAGCGTCGCTCGGAAAAAAGAAATCAGACCCATGAAAGCCTCCGCATCGGAACAAAAGATCAAACGCTTTAACCCTTGCCGTAAAAGCCCCGTAAATGTTGGTTAACTCACGCATCCATACGAGTTTTCCATTCAAACTTGTGGGCATTCCCGCCGAAGATTGCGTGCAGACCCTTGCTCTCACTTATGAAACGTCTCGTCATCATTGAAGATCAGACCGCCATCCGGGAAATGTTGGTGGAAATCCTCCGCACCGACGTCAATTACACGCTCGTGGGTGAGAGCGGTGATGGGCAAAGTGCCTATAACCTGTGCATGGAGGTGAAGCCGGACTTGATTGTCCTCGACGCGAAATTACCCGGGCTCAACGGCGTAGACCTCCTACGCCGGGTCAGTAAACAGCTCAAAAATCTCCGCGTTCTGGTCTTCTCCGGCCATGAGAACCCGGTGCTCGTTCGCGAGATGCTCGAGGCCGGCGCTCACGGCTTCGTCGAGAAAACCGCGGGCTTGTTCGAATTTAAAAAAGGCCTCGAGACCGTGGCCAACGGCGGCACGTATTTCGGCCCGGCGGTCGCCGCGCTGCTCCGCAACGTGGTGGCGAACCCCGCCTCGAGCACGACCGCTGACTTTTTGACCGACCGCGAACGTGAGATCCTTCAGCTGGTGGCGGAAAGCCACAGCACCAAGGAAATCGCGGCCAAGCTCGGCATCAGCGTCAAGACGGTGGACAACCACCGGACAAATCTGATGCGCAAGCTCAACCTCCACGACGTCGCGAGTCTCACCCGCTACGCCCTCGAGGTCGGTCTGATCGAGCCGCGCAAGCTGCTCTAGTTCGGCCCGGCAGCCCTGTCGCCCTCCGCGGGAGCGGAGGGACAGATCGTTACTCTCGCGGCGGAGAACCCCGCTTCGCATCCCCGCCCTTCTCCCTCACGCCCGCCCTTCTCAGGACGGGCCGCCAGTCCGAAGGTGACCCAGCGCCCGGAGACGGAGCCGAGTCCTCCAACGGAACCATTTCCGACTTCCCCACCGTCGGGGCGAGCGAAATACCCCGCGTAGTGCTTCACTGACTACACCGCCGCGGTCTTGGTCAGGCCGCTGGCCAAAGCTTCCTCGTGGCGCTGTACTAAAACTTCAACTACCAGGGGACAGCGGGCAATCGGTTCGGTCAGGTAAGTTTGCAGTGTAGGGCAACCTCGCCCCGCTTCATCGCAGATGTCCGCAATGTCACCGTGCGGACCGGCATGGCGCCCCGGAGATAAAAATTGGAGCAGCACGACCACGTCGCCTTCCGCATAGGGAGGAGTCCCTAGCACCCGGCTGAGCAGCGGATCGTTGAACGCGTACTCGGCTCCGGGTCGACGTTCCATCGAGGCGACCCGAAACTCCGCGATTTCTTCTCCGAGCAGGGCCTTCACTTGACTGCCGAGGTGATTTCGAACCGTGGCGACGCGATGCTGCGGACTCCCATGATCGACCAGCACCACCTTGGGTCGGCGCAGGGCGTGGAGCTGGATGGTCTGTTTCGCCGCCTCTGCCAGAGCCTGGGCGATCCGTGTATCCGTTTCTCCAGGATCGACCAAAGAGCGGGCCAGACGAATCTCCGCCTGGGGAAACTTCAGCCGCACGGACTGGAGGCGCTCCGGAACGTAGTCGACCAACGCACCACTCGGGCCGAAAAAAAGCGGCAGCAGCACCGCTCTCCCCTCGGGATTTCGGTCGAGCCAACTGAGCAACGCTGGCTCGAGTAATTCCGCGGCGGTTCCGCCCAGTTCCTCCTTCGGCACCGCGCTCGAGTGCAAAAGCGAGACCGCTTGCACCGATGTATCCAGCTTTTCAGATAAAAGCGCCGCGGTGTGGCGAAGGCTGAGCGTCGAGGCCGGACGCAGCGATCCGTTATCAAAGAGAAAACAATGCGGCCGTTCGACTTTGCGGAGTAGACTTACGTTCACGGGATAAATAACTTGCCGAGCCAAAACCATTGCTCAATAAGGTCAAATCACCGCTGTTTCCTCCCTCTCACATGAATTCACTCTCCAAGAAACTCTGCATTGTTCTCCTCGGTGCCATGGTCGCCTTCGCCGGTTGCACGAAAAAACCGAAGCGTCCTGCTCCGTCTGATACCATGCTCGGTCAGGGAGGCACACAGAGCGGCTTGGGCGGTACGGGCCTGGAGAACCTAGGCGACGGCACCGCCTCCGGCCTCAGTCAACGCGAAGGCGTGATCGACGACGGTAAGACGATTCGCGGTGAACTTCAGCCGGTCTATTTCGACTACGACAAGTCCGCGATCAAGCCCGAGGAGCGCGCCAAGCTTCAGGCCGCGAAGGAATATCTCGATAAAAATCCCCAGTACCGCCTCCTCTTCGAAGGCCATTGCGACTGGCGCGGCACCGCTGAATACAACCTAGGCTTGGGCGATCGTCGCGCCAACGCGGCCAAGAAATACATCACCACGATCGGCGTTCCCGCCACGAAGCTCGAGACCGTTTCCAAAGGTGACCTCGAAGCGAAGGAAAACGCAGCCGAAGCCGACATGTCCAAAGACCGCCGGGTCGAGATCGTCGTCCTCAAGCAGTAACCGCCCGCGTAACCAGATTTTAATGACAAAGCCCCGGAGCAATCCGGGGCTTTTTTATTTCTCGTATCCGCTACCCCGGCTCGAGCGGCTCGATGTAGGCGGGGTGCCCCCACCTCGCGACGCGTGACAGCGCGCCCGTCCAAATCCTGATCGAAAGGTAGGGCTCGACGCCCCCGCGAGCCAGGTTTGAAGATCGAATCGTTCTCGTTCTTCCGAAGCGCCAACCGCGCGCCCTCGGTATTTGGTTCTCGGATACCCAAAGCCTTGAAGGGCGACCTAAGATTCCCGCGCTAACTCCGCCACCCGGAGTTCGTTTAGAACGCCCCTTCAGGGCTGATGATATAATACAAACCTATTCCCAGGCCGTTGGCCTGGGCTGGCTTGGTTCGGGCCGTTGGCCCTTCCGGACAGAAAGCACTGGGTATCGTGTGAAGATGCGAATGCGTCGCACACCCACCAACAGATACCCCTGTAGCCCGCGGCGGGAGCCGCGGGAGATCTAGGTGGGGCTCGACGTCCCGGCGAGCCAGGTTTGTGGGTCGTGGTCAGCGTCTCAGCAGCCCTACGCCATCCACCGGAATCGCTCTCGGGGCGTCGAGCGCCACCTCAAAACCCCGCTCGCGTCGACGCTTCTCGCGTCGAGCGGGCGCGGCGCTACCCGCGCGCGACCGACTCGAGGATCTTCTCCGATGCGCGTATCCCTTTTTCCATTACCGTCAAAGAAAAACTCTCGTTCGGCGCATGGAGGTTGTCCTCCGGCAGAAATAAACCGAAAAGGACCGAGTCTAAGCCGAGCACCCGTTTGATGTCCGCGATGATCGGCACGCTTCCGCCTTCGCGCAGGTAGAGCGGCGGTTTTCCGAAAACCTCGGCGATCATCTTGTCGGCCGCGCGAAAGGCCCGGGCCAAAATCGGCGACTGATCCTTCGGCGTGTTCGAACGATCCGGCGGCACCACCACATAGGGCGTGCCTTCGTGTTGATCCACGATCTCGAACGTCACGTCCTTCGGCATCCGCTCGCGCACCGTTTTGTAGAGGAGCGCGCGAATTTTTTCCGGGGTTTGATTTGGCACCAATCGGCAGCTGATCTTCACAAAGGCCTTGCTCGGGATCACGGTTTTCGTCCCCTCGCCTTGATAGCCGCCGCCGATGCCGTTGAACTCGAGCGTCGGCAAAAAGCGCACCGCTTCAAACGGCGTGAAGCCGGGCGGAGTATAAAACGCCGGCACGCCGAGGAACTCGCGGTACTGTTCCAAACTCTGCCCGTGCTTCGCCAGCTCGGCCCGTTCCCACGGTTCCACTTCCAGCACGTCGTCGTAAAATCCCGGCACGTTCACTCGCCCGTCCGGGGTGTGCAGCGTGGCGCAGAATTCCGCCAGCGCCTGGATCGGATTGCGAAACACGCCTCCGTGCATGCCGGAGTGGACGTCGGATTTCGCTGTGGTGGCGACGACGTCGAAGAGGACCAACCCGCGCAAGCCACAGGTGATCACGACTTGATCTTCCCGCGGAATTCCGGTGTCCGAGAGATAGACAAAATCCGCCTTCAACTTGTCTTTGTGTTCCGCGATGAAAGGCAGAAAACTTGGGCTGCCCATCTCCTCTTCGCCCTCGATCAAAAAGGTGATGCGCAGCGGCAGACTCGGATCGCGCTCGAGCAAGCGGCCGACCGCGGCGATATGCGTCATCAACGGCCCTTTGTTGTCCGCCGCCCCACGTCCATAAATCCGGTGACCTCGAATCTCGGGTTCAAACGCGGGCGTTTTCCAGAGGTTGAGCGGATCGGCCGGTTGCACGTCGTAGTGCCCATAGATCATAACGTGGGGCCAGCTCGGATCGCCGTCGCGATGCGCGAGCACGATCGGATGCAGCTTCGTGGGGACGATCTCCACCCGGAAGCCGATCGATTTTAGCAGCCCGGCGACAAACTCACGCGCTCCCCGCATGCCGTCTTTGGCCGCGGAGTCGGTCGAGACGCTGGGAAAACGGATGAACTCTTTGAGCTTTTCAACCGGGTCAAACATGCCCGCACCGTGGCGCAAAACCCGCTGACCGGCTAGTCCGAAAGTCGATTATTCCCTCTGGGTCTCGCTTCGGCCTCGGTTGTAGCCGGGGGCGTCGAACCCGGTGGATCGAAGTCTGGTTGTAGCCGGGGGCGCCAACCCCGGAGATCGACGCTCGGGTTGTAGCTTGGGGCGCTGACCCCGGACGGAGATCGAAACCCTCGAAGCACCGGGGTCGGCGCCCAATGCTGTCCGGAAAAACCGCATTACCTATTTTATAAGATAGTGCTTCGTAGCTGCTTGAGTGATTTTAGACCTGCTCACGATTTGAAGTTAAAGAGGGCTTTGGGATGGATGGGCCGATGCATTCCGGAAGTTTTGTCTTTTCCCAAATTATGAAAGTAGTGCCGCATTGGGAGTTTCAGAGGTTGGCTTCGAAGTACGATTTGGATCGGCAAAATCTACGTTTCA
>Ga0070717_10004110_pt1 | contig 10496 bp, 5 predicted proteins | sample LARL113metaG_FD_71366 | JGI IMG/M metagenome (GOLD analysis project Ga0070717, IMG submission 71366) | Corn, switchgrass and miscanthus rhizosphere microbial communities from Kellogg Biological Station, Michigan, USA - LAR L11-3 metaG | ecosystem: Host-associated > Plants > Roots > Rhizosphere ... | reverse complement strand
GGCGTGCTCGCCCACGCGGTCGATCGCGCGGCGACCACCGGCCGCGTGCTGTACGTCGCGGCCCACCCCGACGACGAGAACACGCGGCTGATGGCGTACCTCGCCAACGTCCGCCACCTCGAGGTCGCGTACCTCGCGATGACCCGCGGCGGCGGCGGCCAGAACCTGATCGGCGGCGAGCAGGGCGCGCTGCTCGACGTGATCCGCACCGAGGAGCTGCTGTCGGCGCGCCGGCTCGACGGCGCCCGCCAGTTCTTCACCCGGATGCGCGACTTCGGCTACTCCAAGCGCGCCGACGAGACGCTCGCGAAGTGGGGCCACGACGAGGCGCTGGGCGACGTGGTGTGGGTGATCCGCACGTTCCAGCCCGACATCATCCTGACCCGGTTCGACGAGGATCCGCCCAACCACGGCCACCACACCGCGTCGGCGATCCTGGCGCGCGAGGCGTTCGCCGCCGCCGCCGATCCCAAGCGGTTCCCCGAGCAGCTACACGACGGCGTCACGGTGTGGCAGGCCGATCGCCTGCTGCACAACGGCTGGCACGGCGATCCGACGCCGCCCAAGAACGCGGTCGAGCTCTCGGTCGGTGGCTACGATCCGCGGCTCGGCCTCGAGGTCGGCGAGCTCGCGGCGCGCTCGCGCAGCCAGCACAAGAGCCAGGGCTTCGGCGTCGCCGAGGCGCGCGGCGCGATCACCGAGCACTTCATCAGCCTCGCCGGCCGCAAGCCGGCCCGCGATCTGTTCGAGGGCATCGAGCTCGGCTGGCAGCGCTACGGCGCCGCGGCCACCGGCTACATCGCCGCGATCGGCGAGGCGCAGCGCACGCTCGATCGCGATCATCCCGAGCGCGCCGTGCCCGCGCTGGTCCGCGCCGCCGCCGAGCTCGACAAGCTGCCGAGCGATCCGCGGGTCCGCGACACCCGGCGCCGGCTCGCCGAGGTCATCGTCGCGGCGGCCGGCGTGTTCGCGCGCGCGACCTCGGCCAAGCCGGTCGCCGCGCCCGGCGGCACCGTCGCCGTCTCGCTCGAGATCGTGCCGCGCGCGCTGCCGGTCACCGTGCAGCGCATCGAGCTGCCGGGCGCCGCGCCGCTCGCCAAGGCCACGGCGATCGCCGTCGGCAAGAGCGAGAAGCTCGCGCTGTCGGTCAGCCTGCCGGTGCAGGCGCCGCCGTCGACCGCGTACTGGCTCACGCAACCGCCGACGCCCGGCCACTACGTGGTCAGCGACGCGCGGCAGATCGGCACGCCGCGCCAGCCCGCCGCGCTCGAGGCCACCGTCGAGCTGCTGATCGCCGGCCGCGCGGTGCGCATCGCCCTGCCGGTGGTCCACGCGTGGACCGATCCGGTGCGCGGCGAGCGCACGCGGCCGTTCGTGATCGTGCCGCCCGCGACGGTGACGCCCGTGCGCGACGCCGTGATGGCGGTCGGCGGCAAGAGCGGCGCCGTCGTGCTCCGCGTGCGCGCCGGCCACGACGCGCTGGCCGCCAAGCTCGAGCTCGCGCTGCCCGCCGGGTGGACCGCGAAGCCGGCGGTCCAGGACATCGCGCTCGCCAAGACCGGCGACGAGACCACCGTGCAGTTCGACGTCACGCCGGGCGCGGGCGCCGCGGCCGGCGAGGCCAAGCCCGTGGTCCGCGCCGACAACGCGACCTGGTCGCTGCGCGAGGACACGATCGACTACCCGCACTTGCCGATGCAGGTCGTGCTGCGGCCGGCCGCGGTCCAGCTCGTGCCGCTGCAGATCAAGCTCCCGGCGGGCCGCGTCGGCTATGTCCGCGGCTCGGGCGACTCGATCGCCGCGGACCTCACGCACGTCGGCTTCACCGTCGAGGACCTCGACGACCAGGCGCTGCGCACCGGCGACCTGTCGCGCTACGCGACGATCATCCTCGGCATCCGCGCCTACAACACGCGCGACGCGGTGCGCGCGGCGCACGCCCGCCTGCTGGCGTACGTCGAGCGCGGCGGCACGCTGATCGTCCAGTACAACACGCTCGCGCTCGACGGCCCGGTCGGCCCGTACGAGCTCACGCTCGGCCGCGATCGGATCACCGACGAGACCGCCGCACCGACCTTCATCGATCCGAAAGATCCGCTGCTCCACACGCCCAACAAGATCACGGCAGCCGACTTCGACGGCTGGGTCCAGGAGCGCGGCATCTACTTCGCGAGCAAGTGGGACTCGCACTACCACCCGGTGCTGCGGTTCTCGGATCCCGGCGAGGGCCCGCTCGACGGCGCGCTGGTCACCGCGCGCCACGGCAAGGGCCGCTACATCTACACGGGGCTCGTGCTGTTCCGCGAGCTGCCGGCCGGCGTGCCCGGCGCGTATCGCCTGATCGCCAACCTGATCGGCGCGGGTCGCTAACGCGCATGGACGAGCCTGGCCTCAACGATCCGCCGCCCATCATGAAGCGGTGGAGCCGGCTGTACTGGCTGGTCGGCGGCCTGCTCGCGGCCGACGTCATCGTGTCGTGGCTGCTCACGCGGTGGGCGACATGAGCCTCGCGGCGCTCGACTGGGTCGTGCTGATCACCACGATCACCACGATCGTCGCGTACGGCGCGTGGCGCTCGCATGGCCTGCGCACCGTCGATAGCTTCGTGCGCGGCGACCAGCTGCGCTGGCCGACCATCGGCCTGTCGATCATGGCCACGCAGGCCAGCGCGATCACGTTCATCTCGACGCCCGGCCAGGGCTTCGCCGACGGCATGCGGTTCGTGCAGTTCTATCTCGGCCTGCCGCTCGCGATGATCGTGATCAGCGCGGTGTTCGTCCCGGTGTACTACCGGCTCAAGGTCCGCACCGCGTACGAGTACCTCGAGCACCGGTTCGACGCCCGCGTCCGGCTGTTCGGCGGCGTGCTGTTCCTGATCGGCCGCGGCCTCGCGACCGGCATCACGATCTACGCGCCGTCGATCATCCTGTCGCAGATCCTCGGCTGGCCGCTGCACGCGACGATCTGGGCGATGGGCCTCGTGGTCGTGGTCTACACCGTGCTCGGCGGCACCCGCGCGGTCAGCATCACGCAGAAGCAGCAGATGATCGTGATGCTGTCCGGGCTCGGCGTCGCGGCGATCGTCGTGATCGTCCGGCTGCCGGACAACGTGTCCGTCGGCGACGCGGTCCAGGTCGCCGGCGCGCTCGGCCGGATGAACGTCGTCAGCTTCGATCTCGACTTCTCGAGCCGCTACAACTTCTGGTCCGGCCTGACCGGCGGGTTCTTCCTCGCGCTGTCGTACTTCGGCACGGACCAGTCGCAGGTCCAGCGCTACCTGTCGGGCAGCTCGGTCGCCGAGAGCCGACTGGGCCTGCTGTTCAATGGCATCTTCAAGGTGCCAATGCAGTTCTTGATCCTGTTCATTGGCGTGATGGTGTTCGTCTTCTACATCTTCACCCGGCCGCCGATTCACTTCGATCGTCCGACGATGACCCAGGTCGCGGCGCAGCACGGCGCCGAGGTCGCGGCGCTCGAGGCCCGCCACGATCACGCGTTCGTCGAGCGGCGCGACGCCGCGCTGGCGCTGATCGCCGCGCGCGGCACGCCCGGCCAGGCCGGCGCGCGGGTCGCGCTGCAGGCCGCCGAGCAGCGCTTCGAGGCGGTCCACACCGATACCAAGCAGCTGATCCACCAGGCGCTGCCGGGCGCCGAGACCCGCGACACCGACTACGTGTTCCTGTCGTTCGTGCTCGAGCATCTGCCGATCGGCCTGGTCGGCCTCTTGATCGCGGTGATCCTGTGCGCCGCGATGAGCGCGGTGGCGAGCGGCCTGATCGCGCTCGGCGTGACGACCACGGTCGACTTTTACCTGCGGATCCGCCAGGGCCTGGGCAAGCCGCCGGCGTCGGCCCGGCACGATCTGCGGGTCTCGCAGCTCGCGACCATCGCGTGGGCGGCGGTCGCGATCGGGTTCGCCAGCGTGGCCTCGCTGTTCGCCAACCTGATCGAGGCGGTCAACATCCTCGGCTCGATCTTCTACGGCACGATCCTCGGGCTGTTCGTGGTCGCGTTCTTCTTGAAGAAGGTCACCGCGACCCCGGTGCTGATCGGCGCGGTGTGCGCGCAGGCGCTGGTCATCGTGCTGTTCGTGGCGTCCGACCTCGGCTTCCTTTGGTTCAACGTCATCGGCTGCGCGACGGTGGTCGTCGTGTCGCTGGTGATGCAGGCGTTCTGGGAGAAACCTCGATGAAAACGCTCTTCGTGACGGCCGCGCTGGCGGTCTCTGCTTTCGGCTCCGTGTTCGGCTCGGCGACCGCGTACGGCCAGGCCGCGCTCAAGCTGCCCGAGGCCAGCCCGGCGGCCACCGTGTCGCAGACCATCGGCCTGACCGACGTCACCGTGGTCTATCACCGGCCGTCGGTCGGCGGCCGCGCGATCTGGGGCAAGCTGGTGCCGTACGGCGAGCCGTGGCGCGCCGGCGCCAACGAGAACACGACGATCGCGTTCTCGACCGACGTCAAGATCGGCGGCAAGCCGCTCAAGGCCGGGACCTACGGCCTGCACATGCTGCCGACCGCCAAGGACTGGACCGTCATGTTCAGCACGATGTCGCTCGCGTGGGGCAGCTTCTCCTACGATCAGAAGGAGGACGCGCTGCGCGTGACCGTCACGCCCAAGGCGACGAGCGAGCACGAGGAGCGGCTGTCGTACCGGTTCGACGATCCGAGCGACACCAAGGCGACGCTGGTGCTGGCGTGGGAGAAGCTGTCGGTGCCGATCACGATCGAGGTCGAGACCCCCAAGATCGTGATGGCGAGCGTGCGCCAGCAGCTGCGCGGCCCGGCCGGGTTCAGCTGGCAGGGCTTCGCGCAGGCCGCGAGCTACGCGCTCAAGAACGGCGCGACCGACGAGGCGCTCAAGCTGGTCGATCGCTCGATCGCGATCAGCGCGACCTACCGCAACCTCACGCTGCGCGCCGCGATCCTCGAGAAGCAGGGCAACGCCAAGGGCGCGGCCGAGCTGCGCACCAAGGCGCAGGCGATGGCGTCCGAAGCCGATCTCAACCAGGCCGGCTACCAGCTGGTCAGCGACCACAAGATGGACGAGGCGATCAAGCTGTTCCAGGCCACCGCGGACCGCTTCCCCGACTCGTGGAACGCGCAGGACAGCCTCGGCGAGGCGCTCGCCGCCAAGGGCGACAAGGCCGGCGCGATCGCGGCGTACACCAAGGCCTCGGCGCTCGCGAAGGACCCGGTCCAGAAGAAGCGGATCGACGCGACGATCGTCCGGCTCAAGGCGCCCTGACTAGAAGTCGATGCCGGTCGTGAGCTCGATGACCTGGAAGCTCACGTTGGATTTCGGTAAGTCGATCGCGCGCGCGTAGAGCGCGCCGAGCTTGAGCTTGCTGCGGACGCCGAGCGCGAACCCGGCGTCGAGCCCGCCGAACACGAAGAAGTCGTCGCGCGCGTTCGGGTCGGCCATCACGAACGCGGGGTCGCCGAAGTACCGGGTCTGCGCCGCGCCGCCGTACAGCGCGAAGCGCGAGAACGCGGCGCCGACGATCTGCTTGGTCGAGCTCAACGTAATCGATGCGCCGAGCGGGTCGGTCATGTCGCCGCGCGTGCGCGTCGCGTAGTACACGGTCGCGTCGACCAGCGCGAACAGCGGCGCGTGCTGGAACGCGAGGCGAACGCCCGGCCCGATCGTCAGGTGGTCGGGGGCGAACATCGGGCCGCCCCAGTCCGTGGCGGCGAGCGCCGCGTGCAGCACGTCGGGGCTCGCGGCGTCGCCACCGCCCTGGCCGATCGGCGCGATCACGACCGCGCGCAGGCCGAGCGCGAAGCCCGCGCCGAGCGAGATCGGATACGACACGCCGGCGAGCGCGTTCGAGATCGCGTTGGCCGACGCCGCGTCGTCTTGCACCCAGCCGAGGCGCGCGAAGAAGCTGAGCCCGCTGGGCCGTGTGTAGGCGACGTTGCCGACGAACAGCAGCGTGCGGGCATCGTCATTGCGCGACTGGTTGGAGCCCGTGACCGACACGTTGATGCCGATCGGCGTCGCCGCGGCCTTGGCGTCGGCCGCGGCCTTGGCGTCGATCTGGAGCTGCGCGGCGGCGTGGTCCTCGGCGCGCTTGGCCTCCGCGGCGTTCGCCTCCTCGGCCTTGGCCTGCGCGTCGGCCTTGGCCTGCGCGTCGGCCTTGGCCTGCTCGGCCTCGGCAGCCTCGGCTTCGGCGGCCTCGTCGGCAGCTTGCTTCGCGGCGGCGGCCTTCGCGGCGGCGGCCTTCTTGGCTGCCGCCTTCTTCGCAGCGGCGGCCTTGCGCTGCTTCTCGGGTTTCTTCGTGGACCGCGCCTTCGCGGGCGGATCGTCGGCGGCCGGATCGGCCGCCGCACCACCCGTGCCCGCCAGCGCCATCGCGAGTGCCATCAGCAGGACATGCGGACGTTGACTTTTACAACTGCGCGCCATCGATCCGACCTACAGGCTATCACGCGCATCTCGGGATCGCTGGCATGTCTTTATCCGACATCTCCTGAACACTGCGTGCAGTTTTCTCCGAGTCAAGCCTCTCCTGCGACCAGAAAGAGGACGCGCCGCGCGTGACCGTCACCCGAAACAGATTGCCAATCTCGAAGAGCGGTTGTCATACCGGTTCGACGACCCGAGTGACCGCAAGGCCACGCTGGTGCGGTCGCTCAAGGGCCCGTCGTCAGCGCAGCTCGATCGAGGTCCACACCACGACGCCGCGCGTGTCGGCGACCAGCTGGACCGTGGCGATGCCGAACATCTTGAACATGTCGCGCATCATGTCGGCGTCGGGGCCGAGCGGCATCGCGCTGCCCATCAGCTCGCCGAGCCGGCTGTAGTCGTACTGCATCAGCAACAGCGGCGCCTGCCGCGCCTTGCCGCCGAGCGCGTCGACCGCGGTGGTCGCGCTGTTCGCGCCGAGCCCGACGGCGATCGCGCCATCGGTGGCCGCGACGTGGCCCGGGAACGGGATCAGCGCCGGCAGCGCGTGCGCCTTGCCGTCGAGCGGGACGCTGAAGCTCGGCAACTCGCTGGTCGCGAGCTTGAGCACGTCGCCCGGGTGATCGAGCTGCAAGGTCCCGAAGCCCTCGATCTGCTGCGGGCCCTGCGGCCCCATCTTGAGCTGGTTGAGCACGAAGTAGCCGCCGTGCAGCCCGGCGAACATCGGCGGCAGCGGCTTGGCCGCGCCGGCCGCGAGGCTGGTCATCGCCGAGACCATGTCGGTCGACTCGCACTGCTGGCCGATCGCCTGCAGCGCGGCCGCGACCTTGCCGAGCATCGCGCGGCCGTGGTCGACGTTCATCGCCGTCGCCATCGCCATGATCGGCTTGGCCGCGAGCACCTTGTCGAGCCCGGCGATCGTGCCGGTCAGGCCGCGCAGCTCGGCGACCAGATCGGGCGCGAGATCGAGCACCATGCCGAACGCCATCGCGTGCGCCGTGAGGTCGTCGTAGCCGATCGTGAGCCGCGGCACGCGCTGGGCGAGCCCGGTGATCGCGGCGCCGCACGCGGCCGGCCGGCCGAGCGCCGCGGTGACCAGCGTACCGGCCTTCGCGACGTCGACGAAGCCGACGCCCTGACCGGTGAAGCCGTCGCGCTCGGCGATCGTCTTGAACTGCGCCATCGTCATCGCGCTCGCCGGCTTCTGCTCGCCGAGCAGCACCGCGAGGTTGGCGTCGAGCTGCGCGCGCGGCGCGATCGTCGCCACGCCATCCTTGGCGCCGATCGCGATCAGCACGCTGACCTTGGGCTCGTCGATGATCCAGTAGCGCCGGCCGGCGCGCTCGGTGGCCGCCGGCAGCGTCTCGCCCCACCGTGTCGCCGTGCGCTGCACGACGTCGAACAGCCGGTCGCCGCTGGACAGCTCGATCCGGACCACGGGATAGCCGCCCATCCCGTAGACCGCGATCTTGCCCTTGGTCGAGAACCCGGCGTCCTCGATCGACTTGGCGTCCAGGTGATCGAACGCGGCCATGAGATCTTTGATGATCATCGCCTGCTTCGGCGAGGTGTCCGACGCGGCGGCGGTCTCCATCGCGCGCCGCCACACCGGCGCCATCGCCGAGGTCATCCGGCGGACGACGTCGAACGGGAACGCCTTGAACGTGGCGAACGCGTACGCCGTGTCGGCGGGCATGTACGCGAGCAGCGGGTTGTCGTTGAATTCGCCGACCGCCGTCGCGCGCACCGGCAACACGGCGCCGCTGTCCGCGCTGTCCGCCGACTTTTTCTCGCACCCGGCTGCGGCCGCTGCGAGCACCAGGACCATCACACCTGCACATCGTCGAGTCATCTCCCGCGCATACCACAGCAGGCACCGCGCCGAACAGGCAGATCCGGGCAGCGCGCGGGGCGATCCGGCGCTGCGACGGCGCCAACCACTGCTAAGGTCCCAGGCGCATGGCCACCACCGTCTATCGCAGCTGCCCGCTGTGCGAAGCGACCTGCGGCGTCGCGATCACCACCGAAGGCGACCGCGTGGTCTCGGTGCGCGGCGACGACGCCGATCCGTTCTCCAGGGGCTACATCTGTCCCAAGGGCACCGCGCTCGGCGATCTGCACCATGATCCGGATCGCCTGCAGCGCCCGATGGTGCGCGAGGGCAGCACCTGGCGCGAGCTCGCGTGGGACGCCGCGTTCGATCTGGTCGCGCGCCGGCTGCGCGAGGTCCGCGCGGCGCACGGCAAGGACGCGATCGGCCTGTACCAGGGCAACCCGAGCGTTCACAACCTGGGCCTCATGACCTACGGCCGGCTGCTGGTCGGCGCGATCGGCGGCAAGAACCAGTTCTCGGCGACCTCGCTCGATCAGCTGCCGCACATGCTCGCGGCGCTCCTGATGTTCGGCAACCAGATCCTGATGCCGGTGCCCGACATCGATCGCGCGGATCTGTTCATCTGCCTCGGCGCCAACCCGCTGGCGTCCAACGGCAGCATCATGACCGCACCCGACGTCAGGGGCCGGCTCAAGGCGATCCGCGATCGCGGCGGCCAGCTGATCGTGATCGATCCGCGGCGCACCGAGACCGCGGAGAAGGCCGATCGCCACCTGTTCCTGCGGCCCGGCAGCGATGCCGTGCTGCTGCTCGCGATGATCGAGACGCTGTTCGCCGAGTCGCTGGTCCGGCTCGGCCACGTGCCGGTGAGCGGGCTGTCCGAGCTGCGGACGGTCGCCGCGGCGTGGCCGGCCGAGCGAGCCGCGCCGATCACCGGCATCGCGGCCGACGAGATCCGCGGCCTCGCGCGGGCGCTGGCGACCACGCCGCGCGCCGTGCTGTACGGCCGGATCGGCGTATGCACCCAGGCGTTCGGCGGGCTCGCCGCGTGGCTGTGCTACGCGATCAACGCGCTGACCGGCCACCTCGATCAGCCGGGCGGCCTGATGTTCACCACGCCGGCGGTCGATCCGCTGCCGCTCGCCTCGCTGCTCGGGCTCGATGGCGGCTTCGCGCGGTGGACCAGCCGGGTCAGCGGCAAGCCCGAGTTCGGCGGCGAGCTGCCCGCCACCGTGCTCGCCGAGGAGATCGAGACCGCGGGGCACGGCCAGATCCGCGCGCTGGTCACGATCGCCGGCAACCCGGTGCTGTCGGTCCCCGGCGGGCCGCGGCTCGAGCGCGCGATCGGCACGCTCGACTTCATGGTCTCGATCGATCCGTACATGAACGCGACCACCCGGCTCGCCGACGTGATCCTGCCCCCGGCCTCGGTGCTCGAGCGCTCGCACTACGACGCCGCGCTCAACGCGTTCGCGGTGCGCAACGTCGCCAAGTACGCGCCGCCGACGTTCGCGCGCCCGGCGCACGCGCGCCACGACTGGGAGATCTGCCTCGCGCTGTGGCGCCGGCTCGGCCACGCCGCGAAGCTCGGCCCCGCCGGCCGGCTGCTCGAGCGCGCGCTCGGCAAGCTCGGCCCCGAGGCGATCGTCGACCTCGCGCTGCGCGCCGGTCCGCACCGGCTGTCGCTCAGCAAGCTGCGCGCCGCGCCGCACGGGCTCGATCTCGGGCCGCTCGAGCCGCGGCTGCCCGGCCGGCTCGGCACGGCGGATCACAAGGTCCACCTCGCGCCCGCCGCGTACCTCGCCGACGTCGCGCGGTTGACCGCGCACCACGCGGCCGCGCCGGCCACGGGCCTGATCTTGATCGGCCGCCGCCACCTGCGCAGCAACAACTCGTGGATGCACAACAGCGAGCGGCTCACCAAGGGTCCGGCGCGCTGCACGCTGATGATTCACCCCGACGACGCGGCGGCGCGCGGCCTCGCCGAGGGCGGCATCGCCCAGGTCTCGACCGGGCGCGGCGCGATCGACCTGCCGATCGAGATCAGCGATTCGATCATGCCCGGCGTGGTCAGCGTGCCGCACGGCTGGGGCCACAGCCGCGCCGGCATCCGCATGCGGGTGGCCAGCGCGACGCCCGGCGCGAGCGTCAATGACATCATCGATCCCGCGCTGATCGACGAGCTGTCCGGCACCAGCGCGCTGACCGGCCAGCGCGTCGACGTGGCGGCCAAGTGAAGTCGAGCGCGCTGTTC
>Ga0070717_10004109_pt1 | contig 10496 bp, 7 predicted proteins | sample LARL113metaG_FD_71366 | JGI IMG/M metagenome (GOLD analysis project Ga0070717, IMG submission 71366) | Corn, switchgrass and miscanthus rhizosphere microbial communities from Kellogg Biological Station, Michigan, USA - LAR L11-3 metaG | ecosystem: Host-associated > Plants > Roots > Rhizosphere ... | reverse complement strand
AGTGAGCGGGCACAGCGGACGACCGAGAAGTACGGGGCGCACAGCATCTCGCTGTTGGCGCTCAAACCCATCAAAACGACCCAGGAGGTCTAGCAGTGTCCGTCATCACCGACACGATCCGTAACGGCGTGAACACCGAGCAAATGTTCGGCACGCTCGATCTGATCAAGGCGCAGCCGGAGCTGGCCAGGTTCCAGTTCCGTGCCACCAACCGCTGGATCAACGGAGCCCACAACCGCTCAACGATCCAGAACTTCTACGCCGCGGGTGGCGAGGACACCAGCCGCAGCCAGGCGTTTGCGCTCGACGCGGGCGAGCCGGCCATCCTGCTCGGCAGCGACACCGGCGCCAACCCCGCCGAATACCTGCTGCACGCCCTCGCCGCATGCCTGACCACCTCCATCGTCTACGTCGCCGCCGCCCGCAGGGTGCACCTCACCTCGGTGCAGTCCACCCTCACCGGCGACATGGACGTGCGCGGCGCGCTCGGCGTCGACGACGAGCCCCGCAACGGGTTCGAGCGCATCGGCGTCTCCTTCCGCGTGACCGGTAACGCTCCCGAGGACAAGCTCCGCGAGGTCGTCGAGCGCGCCCAGAAGCGCTCCGCTGTCTACGACATGGTCACCAACGGCGTGCCCGTCGCCGTCGAGGTGACGACCCACTAACGCCTCGGATGAGGCTCGTGGCCGAGCCGCGCTCCGGCCACGGGCCTCGACGAGGGGATCGGAGATCCCGCCATGCCAATCGAGCTGAGACCCCACACCGAAGCCGGAGCCCGCCTGGTGTCGCTCGCCGTGAAGCTATCTCAGGAGGCTGCCTCCCGGGCAGCCGAGCACGACCGCGACGGTACCTATCCGTTCGAGGCGATCGACGCGCTCAAGCGCGCCGGCTACTTCACGGCACCCGTCCCCGTCAAACTTGGTGGACTCGGTGTGTCCTCCGTGCACGACCTGGTCGTTGCGTCAAGCCGCCTGGCGCGCGGCGACGCGTCGGTCGCGATCGGCGTCAACATGCACCTCGTCGCGGTACTCAACATGGAGCGTCGTCGCCAAGTCGCGGTCGCCTCCGGCGCGGAGCGCCGAGCCCGCGGCTTCGCCTCGTCGCTGGAGCAGATCGCCCGCGACGGAGTCGTGCTCGCCGCGGCGATCAGCGAGCGGGGACAGGACATCACGCGGCCGGGCACGCTCGCGACCCGCACCGAGTCCGGCTGGCGGATCGACGGCCGCAAGGTGTTCTGCACCATGTCCCCCGCCGCCACCGACCTATACGTGGCCGTCACTTATGCCGACGCCGACGGCCTCGAGCGCTACGCGTACGCGATGGTGCCTACTGACACGCCCGGCGTCGTCATCCACGACGACTGGGACGCACTCGGGATGCGCGCCTCCGGCAGCAACTCGATCTCACTCGAGAGCGTCGAGCTGCCCGAGTCAGGCGTACGAGGCGGCTTCCGAGTCGGCGATTCGCTCCCCTACATGGAGCGCAACCTCGTAGCCGGGCTGTTCCACGCCGCCGCCTCCCTCGGCATCGCCGAATCGGCCGACCAGATCGCGCGCAAAGGCATCGTCGGGCGTATCAACGGCGACGCGAGCCCCCGCATGCAGGTGGCAAATAACGCCATCGACCTCGCCGCGTCGCGCGGCGTCCTGTCGCGCGCGGCCACGTTGATCGACGATCATCGCGCGGCCAACCCGGCATCCGACGGCAGCACCGAGGAGCTCGAGGCACTGTTCGCCGAGGCTCAGGCCGCCAAGGCGTTCGTCAACGAGGCAGCCGCCCGCATCGTGGACCGTGCGCTGGCCCTGTCCGGCGGCGCCGGCTACGTCAGCGGCAGCCCGCTCGCCCGCGCGTACCGCGACGTCAAGGCCGGCTCCTTCATGCACCCGCTCGGTGCCAACCGCGCCTACGACTACCTCGGGCACGTCGCTCTGGGCGAACCCACCCCGCTCCACTAGAGATGGCGCTCGCACCTCTCCCCAAACTCTCGCCGCCTCGAGACGCGCGCGCGTTCCGCGACGCGCTCGCCATGTTCGCGACAGGCGTCGCCTTCGTCACCGCCGCACCGGACGGCGAACCCGCCGGCCTGATCGTGAACTCGCTTGCGTCGGTCTCGCTGCAGCCGCCACTGGTCTCATTCTGTCCCTCGCGCACGTCGCTCACCTGGTCGCGGATGCGGCGCACTGGGCGGTTTGGGGTAAACGTCCTGGGACGAGAGCACGAGCGCTTCGCCGCACACGCAGCCCCTGCCGGCGCAGACCGATTCTGCGGCCTGGACTGGGAACCCGGACACGGCGGCGTGCCGCTGCTCACCGACGCCCTCGCCTCCTTCGAGTGCGCGATCGTCGCCGAGCACCCCACCGGCGATCACTACATCGTCGTAGGACACGTCGACAACCTACGCATCTCGCCCGCTACAGACCCGCTTATCTTCTTCGCCGGCACGTTTCATGCCGTCAAGTAGCGAACTAAGCCGAGCAGCAATGCCATGCACGACCGTCGATCACGAGGCCGCGGCTGGGCGATTGCTGGCGGGATCGCAGTGGTCATCGCCGCCATTGTCGTGATCGTCGTGCTCGTGACGAGAACCGTCACTGCGCACACCTCATCCATACCGTAGGCCCCATGACCGCTTCGCGCTCCTGGTGGCGCACCGGCGCGGGCCCGTGTCACATGCAAGTTATTGGGAATGGTTTCCGACTGAATGAAGGCGCCCGGCGACCGTTGTGCTCGCAAACGCATGCGAGATTTCACGACGAAGGCGTCCAAGAACACGACCGACCGCGATTCATCCGCCGCCACGCCAGTTACGCTTGCATCCAGCCTCGGCGCGCACCGCCCCTCAGGGCAGGGCAACCGGACCTTTGACCGTAGATCGGAGTCAGATTGTTTATCGCTGCGTCGTATCCGTTCCTGGGCATTCTGTGGACGACGCTCATCTTCTTTGCGTGGGTGATCTTCATCTGGATCGTGATCACCGCGCTGATCGACATCTTCCGCCGTCACGACCTCTCGGGTTGGGGCAAGGCCGCGTGGATCGTCTTCATCGTCATCATTCCGTGGATCGGCGTGCTGGCCTACCTGATCGTCAACCACGACGGTATGAATGAGCGCAAGGTCACGGAGGCGCGGCAGTCGCGAGCGCAGTTTGACGACTACGTGCGTAAAGCCGCCGGTTCCGATTCCGGTGGGGCGGCGGGCGAAATCGAAAAGGCCAAGCAGCTGCTCGACAACGGAACGATCACCCAGGCCGAGTTCGACGCGATCAAAGCGAAGGCGCTGGCGTAGCAACGCGTCGGGCCGTTGTGGCCCAGTTGCTTGACCAGTGTTGGGTACCGCGGAGCAGGAGCTCGTCTCCCACGCGCTGACTCCAATCAAGCACGAGCCGCGATCTGCCTCGGCAGCCCTACCGCTCATCCGCCATGCCGATCTGGTGATCAAACCGCGCGCTCCCGGGGTGGGTCTGCTCGAGTTCCACCAACTCGATGCCGCCCGTGAAGCTGGGCGAGTCGCTGCTCGCGAGGCGCTCCAAAATGCGCCGCCCGCGCTCCGGGGCTGAATCGCCGCGCCTTCCCTGCGGCTCCTCACCTTGCTCCCCCGACCGGCGTGCTGATCTAACATGAGCACGGGGGCGAGCCGGCGCGGTTGATCGCGGCCGCGTCCCGGGGAGCGTATGGCGGGCAATAACCAACACCGAAAGTTCGACTGTTACGCGCCAAGGGTGCTCCTTCGGCGCTTGGCCACGGCACCTCAGGACCGCGTCCTGACCCTCGACGGCACGGTCGTGTTCATCGACCTCTCGGGCTTCACCCGGCTCTCTGAGCGGCTCTCGCGCAAGGGGCGGGAGGGCGCTGAGCACCTCGTCGACACGATCAACCCCTGCTTCACCGTGCTGCTTACCGAAGCCTACGAGAACGGTGGCTCGCTGCTGAAATTCGGCGGCGACGCGCTGCTGCTCTGGTTTGAGGGCGAGAGCCACGTGTCCAGGGGCTGCGCCGCCGCCGTAGGGATGCGCCGCACCCTGCGCCGCATCGGCCGGATCTCCACGGGCGGCAGCGAGGTCGTCCTGCGGATGTCGGCGGGCGTCCACAGCGGCAGTTACGACATGTTCCTCGTGGGCGGGTCTCACCGCGAATACCTGATCGCCGGTCCTGCTGCGAGCACGGTCGTGGAGATGGAGGGGGCCGCGCAGGCTGGTCAAATTATCGTCAGCAGAGAGACTGCAGAGCTCCTGCCGGTGGGCTGGCTCGGAGCCGACTGCGGGCCGGGGGTGCTCCTGGTCCGCGCGCCAGCCAAGCTCACTTGGGATCCCGAGGTGCCCGAGCTGCCCGCGAATGACGCCGTGCTGGGCTGCCTCTCGACCGCCGTGCGGGCCCACCTGCTCAGCGCTCCGGCGCCCCCCGAGCATCGGGCGGCAACCGTGACCTTCCTTCAGTTCGGCGATCTCGACCAATTGATCCTGCGACGCGGCGCCACCGCGGCGGCGGAGGCCCTCGACGACCTGGTCCGCATCGCCCAGGAGGCCGCCGACCGCTATGAGATCTGCTTCCTGGGTTCGGACATCGCGGCGGACGGTGGCAAGCTGCTGTTTAGCGCCGGCGCGCCGCGGGTCGTCGGGGATGACGAGGAGCGGATGCTGCTGGCGATGCGTCAGATTCTGGACGCCGAGCCCAGCCTCCCGGTTCGAATCGGCGTCAACCGCGGCTACACGTTCACTGGCGAGGTTGGCCCGAGCTACCGGCGCACCTACGGCCTCATGGGAGACGTCGTCAACCTCGCTGCGCGGCTCTCCGCGAAGGCGCGCTGGGGAACCATCCTGACGACCGAAGGCGTCCTGCGCCGCTCGCGGACGGGCTTTGCCACCACCCCTGTCCCGCCATTCATGGTGAAGGGCAAGAGCCGCCCGATACACGCATTCGAGGTGGAGAACGCGCTGCGGGCCGCACCGCTCGACCCCCGCGCCAAACGCCTGCCCCTGATCGGGCGTGATCTCGAGCTGGAGATCCTCAGGGGCGCGGTCAACGCCGCGCTCGCGGGGGATGGCGTGGTGGTCGAGCTCGTCGGCGAGACGGGCAGCGGCAAATCGCGGTTGCTCACCGAGGCGCGGGAGTTCGCCACTGGGATGCGCTTGATCCACGTCACCTGCGAGACCTACACCCAGACCATCCCGTACTACCCCTGGCGCGATCCTCTGCGGCAGCTACTGGGTCTGACCTGGGAGGACGCGGATGCGCCGGCGCTCGAGCGGCTGCGCGCGCATCTCGAGCTGTTCGATCCCGAGCTGCTTCGATGGTTGCCGCTGCTTGCCATCGCCCTCGGGGTCGAGGCGCCGATGACACGCGAGGTCGAGGAGCTCGCGCCGGAGTTTCGTAGCGCAAAGCTGCACGAGGTCGTGTTGCGGTTCCTCGCGCCCGCGCTGGCCACCCCGACGCTGCTGCAGATCGAACACGCGCAGCTCATGGACAAGGCATCGGCGGCACTCCTGAACGCCCTCAGCGAGACACTGACTTCAACTTCGTGGCTGGTGATCGCGACTCGGCGCGACGCCGAGACCGGGTTCGTCGCCTCCAAACGCGCCGTCGTGCGCATCCAGCTTCCCGTTCTCTCCCAGGAGGACACGCTCGCCCTCGCCGAGGCCACCACGGAAGCAGAGCTGCTGCCGCGAGACGTCATCGAGGAAGCCGTGATGCGCTCGGGAGGAAGCCCGGAATTCCTGCTCGACCTCCTAGCCGCAGCTGCCGGTGGCTCAGGCGAGATGCCAGACAGCCTCCACGCCGCCGCGAGCGCACGCCTGGACGCTCTGCCACCGGGTGACCGGGCCTTCGTCTGTCGCGTCGCCGTGCTCGGACTCAGTTTTCATCCCAAGCGCATAGACCATGTCCTGCCCGCCGACGCCGCCCCGCCGGATGCCGCCACCTGGCTGCGGCTTCGGAGCGTGCTCGCGCACGATCCGGACGGCCACCTGCGGTTCAAGCGGCCGGCGATGCGAGAGGTTGCGTATGACACGCTTCCGTTTCGCTTGCGCCGGGAGCTGCACCGCGAGATTGGCGAGGCGCTCGAGCGCGTTCACGGCATCGACGCCGACGCCGATCCGGCGGTGCTGTCGCTGCACTTCATGCTCGCGGACGATCATGAGAGGGCATGGAAGTATGCGCGGCTTGCGGCGGATCGCGCAGTGGCCAAGTTCGCGCAGGCAGACGCAGCCCGCCTGTATCGCCGTGCGATCGAGGCCGGGCGCCACGGCGGAGCGGACGACCGGGAGCTGGCCGAGTGCTGGGAGGCTTTGGGGGAGGCGCTCAAGCAGGGCGGCCACCTGGCTGCCGCGGTTGACGCGCTCACGGCCGCCCGGAAGCTCGTCCGCGACGATCCGCGGGCGCAGGCGCGGCTGTTCCTCGGACACGTGAGAATTGCCCATCGCCGCGGCCGGCTCGCGGGCGCGGTTCGCTGGGGCGGGCGCGGCCTTCGGGTGCTCGCCGATGCGAGCGACGACGAGTCGCGGGTGATTCGGGCCCGGCTCATCGCGGAGCTCGCGTTCATCAGGTACGTGCAGGGCCGTCTGCCTGACGCCGAGCGCTTGTGCCGAACGGTGATCGAGCAGTTCGAGTCGGATGTTGAGCAGCGCCCGTGGGCTCATGCGAGCTATGTCCTCGACCTCGTGCTGATGGATCTCGGACGCTTTGACGAAGCCGGCAACGCCATCCGCGCGCTCGCGATCTACGAGCGGCTGGGCGACCTCGAGGAACAGGGCCACGTGCTCAACACCCTTGCCGGGCTCGCGCAGTTCCGGTGGGAGTGGGACGAGGCGCTGAGGCTGTTCGGCCGCGCCGCCGATGCCTACGAGCGTGCCGGCAGCCAGACCGGGATCGCGATTGCTGCATGCAACATCGGGGAGATCCTCTCTGACCGCGGCCTGTACGATCAGGCGACAGAGCAGCTCAGTCGCGCTCGTCGGATCTGGACATCGAACAGCGAGCGCGGAGCGGCGGCATATGCGGAGATGCTGCTGGGGCGGATATCCGCCCGAGGCGCGAACATCGAAGAGGCTCGTAGGCTCGTGGGCGCTGCCGCGAGCGAGCTGCGCACGCTGGGGGAAATGCGCTACGTCGAGGAGGCCGAGGCGGTCCTTGCCGAAGCGGAGGCGTTCGCCGGCGACCCGTCGCACGCGATGACTCTTGCCGACGCGCTGCTGGCGGCGTCCAACCGGGAGCTGTCGGTTTGGCTACGCCGCGTACGCGGCATAGCCCTCGCGCGGCTCGGACGTGCCGGAGAGGCGGCGTTCGAGCTCGAGAGCGCGCTGGCGCGTGCCCGGGCGCAGGGTGCCCGGTATGACGTGGCGGCCACGCTGGACGTTCTCCATGCGTTAGGTGGTCACTCCAACCAGCTCGCCGCCGAACGCGACGAGCTGCTCGCGCAGCTGGGCATCGAACAGCTGCCCGTCGTGCGGCTCGGTCTCATTCATCCCGAGCTCGCCTCGGCGAGCAGCCGCTGAGTCGCGTTTCGCGTCAGTTACCCGCCCGGAAGTCGTATCCGGGGGGGAGCACCGCCACCGTGGTGGTTGTCCCGTCCGGGTTCAGCACGCGCTGTTGAACGCCGGGGTTCTTCGCGCAGTCAACCTGCAGAGGCTGCAGCGGCGAGGTGCCGCAGTCAGGAAGCAGGCCCTGGAATCCGGGGCTGCCGTCCGGCTGAGTCGTCGAGGCTGCCGGCGCGAGGGTCGGGAATACGCCCGACGTGACCTTCTGGGTGAACGGCTTGCCCGTCTCGAGGCAGAACTCCTGCTGATAGCCGGGGAACACTGTTGTCGTGATCGAGGTCGTGATCGTGCGGTCTACCCCATTGTCGGCACCGTTGGAGAGAGCGCCGTACTCGTAGTGCGCGGAGAAGACGCCGGAGCACTTGGCGGGGTCAAGCGGGGCTCCGAAGTCGAGAGACTGGATCTGAGTTACGGCTGTCTTACCGCTCGATGTGCTGATCGTCGCCTTGATGCTGCCTGGCGCGTCGGTCGAGGTTCCCCCGTTACCAAGGGCCGTCCGGCACGCCTGCTTCTTCGGGCACGATACGACAGCGGCGGTCACCGTCCCGTATGCGCTCGTGCTATCGGAATTCAGGTCATTGCCTGTCCCGCTGAAGTCGTTTGACTGCTTTGCCTCGTCGCTCCATGTGCACGGCGAGGTGGTCGTGCATGCGGTCGCCGACGGCAGCGGTGTGACCGCGGACATCGTGATCGTGATCGTGGCACCGGCACTGAGGTTCAGGTTCCGGAATCCCACCCTCGTTCCCCCGCCGAGGAGATAGAAGCACGGTGGGCCTTGCTGGCTGAGCACGGTCGGGCATGGCATCATCTGTGATCCGTCGGAGAGCAGTGCAGATGCGCCGGTGACGGAGAAACCCGGGCTCGGCACGTTCACGTTCGGCACGTCCAGGTTGTCCGAGCCGAGCTTGATGCCGGAGCCGAGCTTGTTTTTGTTCGCGAACGTGACCGTCAGCGTCGATGGGTTCGTCGCCGTGCCTCCGGGGCCGATGACCGCCGGATTAGTCGCGGTGCAGCCAGCCTGGTCGGTTCCGCACAGCACCACCGAGTACGGCTTGTTGCTGTTCGCTGTGTTCGACGCACTCGCCGTTGACGCGAGAACGACAGTGAAAAAGAGGACCGCAAAGAGTCCCGAGACCCCCGCGCGTGTCCGTACGCGTCGTGCCATGTGTGCCACCTCAGTTATTTTTGCCGGATTGGGCGATAGCCGGTCCCGCACACCGTCCGCTCGTGCGGCTCATCCTAGCCACTATGGCGAAGATTTGCTCAAGTATGTGCGCCTTGGCTTCGGGATCGGGTTGTGGTTTCCCACCGGTGTGCACCAGGCCGAGTAGGCTGGCTCGGCCGGATACTGACGTCCGGCGATACCCGAAGGGGGGCCGGATGACGAGCACGATCGGTGAGATCCTGCCGGTTGCCGCGCGGACGTTTGGGGGTCGAACGGTGTTGCGGGTCGGCGATCGTTCGTTTTCCTTCGATCAGCTGGATGCGTTGTCTAGCCGTGCCGCGAATGGCCTCGTCGCCGCGGGCGTCAAGCCCGGCGATCGCGTTGCGCTCTACGGGCCTAACTGCTGGGAGTGGCTCGTCGCCTACTACGGCATCGCCAAGACCGGCGCGGTCCTGATCCCGGTCAACGTCATGCTCACGTCAGACGAGGTCCGCTACATCGTTGAGGATGCGGGGACGCGGGCCGTGGTCGCATCGGCGGACAAGGGCAGGTCGTTGCTCGAACTGCGCGGCACCGGGAACCTCCAAGACGTGGTGCTGTGGGGCGAGGAGGTCCCGCTCAGGGCTACGGCGTTCGCCGACTGGCTAGCGGACGGACGGCCGGACTTCAGTCCGGTGCGGCGCGACCGGCACGACTTGGCGGCCATTTGCTACACGTCCGGGACGACCGGCCGTCCCAAGGGCGCGATGCAATCGCACCGGGCCGTGATCGGTGCCGCCGTGGGCACGGCCGTGATGGCTGCCCGCGGCCCCGGGGATCGTGTCATCAACTCGCTCCCGTTGCCCCACGTCTACGGATCGTGCGTGTTCAACGCCGCCGTGATGGCCGGCTCGACGCTGATCATGATCCCGCGCTTTGACGCCGAGACCGTCCTGCGCGCGATCGGCGAGCACCGCGCGACGCTGATGGACGGTGTGCCAACCGCCTATTACTACCTGCTCGCCTACCCGGACTTCGATTCCTACGACCTGTCGAGTCTGACGCGCTGCTGGGTCGGCGGCCAGACGCTGCCGGCGGCCAAGGCCATCGAGTTCACCGACCGGACGGGGTGTCCGATCCACGAGGTCTGGGGCATGACGGAGCTCGCCGGCGCTACCAGCGCGAACCCGGTGATCGGGCCCAACAAGCCCGGGACGATTGGTATCCCCTTTCCCGGCAACGCGATGCGCGTTGTCGACGTCCTCAACCCAGCGCGCGAGATGCCGGTCGGCGAGCGCGGCGAGCTGATGTTCCGTGGGCCGCTGGTGATGCTGGGGTACTACGGCAACGAGGCGGGCACGGCCGCGACGATCGAGCCGGACGGCTGGCTGCACACCGGCGACGTCGCCACGATGGACGAGGACGGCTACTTCACGATCGTCGACCGGATGAAGGACATGATCCTCACTGCCGGCTTCAACGTCTATCCGGCAGAGATCGAGCGCGTCCTGTGTGCACACCGCGCGGTCGCGCTCGCCGCAGTCGGCGGGATCCCCGACGAGACGAAAGGCGAGCTGGCGAAAGCCTACGTCGTCCTCAAGCCGGCAACGGACGTCACGCGCGAGGAGCTAACCACCCATTGCCGCGAACATCTCGCGGCATACAAGGTCCCCCGCGCGATCCAGTTCACGACACAGCTGCCAACGACCTCGACCGGCAAGATCATGCGCCGCCTGCTCACCGACATTGACGACGGGACGAGGACGACCGCGTCCGAGCTCAGCCACGCGGCGACATAACACAACTGGGCCCCCGGCGAGCCCC
>Ga0070717_10004107_pt1 | contig 10500 bp, 16 predicted proteins | sample LARL113metaG_FD_71366 | JGI IMG/M metagenome (GOLD analysis project Ga0070717, IMG submission 71366) | Corn, switchgrass and miscanthus rhizosphere microbial communities from Kellogg Biological Station, Michigan, USA - LAR L11-3 metaG | ecosystem: Host-associated > Plants > Roots > Rhizosphere ... | reverse complement strand
GCGAATGTGATTGGCGTGATGGATCGTCCAGGCCGAAAGCCAGCGCAGCCGCTCCTCAAGGGTCTTCAGAGCTTCAATATCAGTTGCAACGGGCTTCAGCATTGCCCCGCCCTAGCGACTTGTCGACGAAATCCTAGGCCGCTTCGGCCTTGTCGTGCTCGGCGTCGAACCGACTTTGCGCAATGTGGATGGCTTCGACATTCTCAATCGCCCAGTTCGCGAGGCCGCAAATCGGTCTCAGCAGCGATTGGCCAAGTGCGGTCAGCTCATAATCGACGCGCGGTGGAATGGTCGGCGTCACGGTACGATTGACGAGACCATCGCGCTCGAGATTGCGCAAAGTGAGCGTCAGCATGCGCTGCGATACGCTCGGGATCTCGCGTCTTAATTCGTTGAAGCGCTTTGGCCCTTCGCCAAGGGTTTGCACCACAAGAACGGTCCACTTGTCGCCGATCCTCGCGAGCAGCGTGCTGATGGTCCGGCAGACGGGATTGCTTGGATCCTTCATTCTCTTTCTCCTGACGCGGGCAGTTACACCCATGTTCCCGCACCACAAATTTGTTCGTCCAGCACAAAAAAGTGCGTTCTTGCGAGTGAATCGCTGGTGGTTATTTAGGGTGCCTCGGTAACAAATCCATACCAAGGAGGCAATAGTGACCATCCTGCATATCGATACCAGCATCAACGGCGACAACAGCGCCAGCCGCCAGCTTACGAAGTCCCTCGTCGAGCAGCTCAAGGGCTCGCAGTGGGGCGAGAAGGTCGTCTATCGCGATCTCGCTGCAAGCCCGATCCCGCACCTCACTCTCGACCAGTTCGCCGACACCTCGGTGCTCGACGAATTTCTCGAAGCCGACACGATCGTGATCGGCGCTCCGATGTACAATTTCACGATTCCGACCCAGCTCAAGGCCTGGATCGACCGCATCGCGATCGCGGGCAAGACCTTCCGCTACACGGAAAACGGCCCCGAAGGCCTTGCTGGAGGCAAGCGCGTGATCATCGCACTCGCGCGCGGCGGCTTTTACAACGAGGGTACGCCCACCGCGAATTTCGAGTTCGTCCAGCGCTATCTGACGGCTGTCTTCAACTTCATCGGAATCGAGCCTGAGTTCGTCGCCGCTGACGGTCTCGCAATCAGCCCGGAGCAGCGCGAGACCTCGATCAAAGAGGCACTCGGCCAAACGGTCCGGCTCGCAGCGTAACTCGAGGGCCCTGCAATAACAGGAGATCCAACATGGCTACTTCGATTGGGGCTCCTGCCGAAGGGGCGCGGAGCTATTCGAACGCACTCGCTCTGACCGGCCGGGTGCTTCTTGCCGCCATTTTTCTTCTCTCGGGGTTTGGCAAGGTTGTCCAGCCCGGTCCCATGATCGCTTACATCGGTGCCGCGGGCCTTCCGTATCCCAAGCTCGCCCTTGCGGGATCAGCGCTGGTGGAGCTCCTCGGGGGAGCAGCGCTCGTTCTTGGCTATCGGACTCGGGTCGCAGCAATCGTCCTCGCGCTCTTCTCACTCGTGACGGCCCTGACGTTCCATTCGGCGTTCGGGGACCAGAACCAGTTCATCCACTTCTTCAAGAACGTGGCAATGGCCGGCGGCCTCCTTCAGGTCGCGGCGTTCGGCGGTGGAGAGCTGAGCTTGGATGCGAGGCTCACCCGTAACTGACTGACAGCGGCAAGGCCGGAGACCTTTGCCCCTGTTGAACTCCGGACCTGCCGTCCTGAGCCCCGGCGCGATTGGCTGTCCCTCCCCAGCAGCGTCGGGGCTCTTTCATTAAAAATGCGAACGGCCTCGCCACTCGCGCGTTCTTAAGAGCGCGAAAGGAGCCCCTCATGTCCGAACTCGACGCCAAACACCGCAACAAACTCGACGAGGACCAGTTCGCATTTCCCAAGGAGCGCAAGGAGCCGCTCAACAACGCCAGCCACGTTCGCAATGCGATTGCTCGCTTCGATCAGGTCAAGGGCATCTCAGATGACGAACGTGACGAAGCCTGGAAACGCATCAAGAAAGCCGCCGACAAGTTCGGTGTCGAAGTGCACGAGAAGAGCTGGCACGAACTGGGCAAGAAGAAATAGCCATCGCAATTCCACCTTGATGTTAGGTCTCCGTGGGTAGTGTCTCTTCGACGCACGATCCATTCGACCGAAACCACTTTTGAAGGACACTTGACTCGATTCCGGGCCGGGAGCAGCTAGCTTCGTCCCGCGTGCTCTGGCCCGCGCGCCTCCTGTCTGCGTCCGATAGGCCGATCAGAGGGGCTGTATCATGCGTAAACCCGCACTCATTGTGGCTGTTTTCACGTCGACTCTCTTGGTCGCGGGCCCCGTAAGCGCCGGTCCGGCCGAGGACGCGACCGGTTTTGTCACGAGCATCATGGACAAGTTCAATGGTGGCGATGCCAAGGCATTCATCGCTGCGCACGAGGACAATGCCGTAATCGTCGACGAGTTCGGCCGGCATCTCTGGACCGGCACGGGTACGGCCAAGCAGTGGCTCGATGATTATACGAAGATGTCGAGTGCGGACGGGATCACCAACCCACGCGTCGACTATGGCAAGCCGTTGCAGGCGAACAGCGATGGCAATTTCGCTTATGTCGTTCTTCCGACCACCTACCGCTGGGTCCAGAAGGGTGCGAAGATGGCCGAACCTGGAAGCATCACGTTCGTCGTTCACCATTACGGCCAACAGTGGAAGATCGTCAGCTGGACCTATTCCGGGGGAGCCGCAGCGCCGGAGAAGTAATCAGGAGGACAAGATGAGCCGCAAATATATCGACTGCCGGGACTTCCCGAGCGAATCCGGATGTACCGTGGCAATTTCCGCCGACAGCGAGGACGAACTCGTCGAGGCGGCGGCACAGCATGCCATGCAGGTGCATGGCCACCAGGATGGACCGGAGCTGAGAGCGATGCTCCGCGACGGAGTGAGGACTGGTGCACCGGCCGCCTGAGGAGGTGCGGCGGTTCGAATTTGCAGACGATAGCGACTTAGGCGGCTTCGAGCCCCACTAGCTTTCGAGTGAAGTTTCGCGGCTCGCGGTCCTTGAGCTGCTGAGCTAGGCCGATAGCAGCCTAAGGGGGTTCTCGATGTACCCTTTGAGGGTCTGCATGAAGCTCGCGGCGTCCCAGCCGTCGACGACGCGATGGTCGCAGCTGAGTGACAGGTTCATCCGCTTGCGTATCTCGATGTCGCCGTCGATCGGAACGAGCTTTTCCTCCACTTTGTTGACGGCGAGGATCGCGACTTCGGGGCGGTTGATGACCGGGGTCGAGGTAATTCCGCCCATCGGGCCGAGGCTCGAAATGGTGATGGTCGAGCCCATCAACTCGTCGCGCCCGGCCTTGCCGGTGCGAGCGGCGTCGGAGAGGCGCAGGATCTCGCTCGCGATCTGCCAGACGCTGAGGCCCTGCGCGTTTCGGATGACCGGCACCATCAGCCCGTTTGGGGTCTGGGTCGCCATGCCCATGTGCACGGCGCCCGATCGGGTGATGACATTCGCATCATCGTCGTAGGTCGCGTTGAGCATGGGCCAGTCGGCGAGCGCCTTCGACATGGCGGTGATGAGGAAAGGCAGGAGCGTCAGCTTGGGGCTCGAGCTGCGGTCGCGGTTCATCATCGCGCGCGTCTCCTCGAGCGAGGTGACATCGAATTCCTCAACGAGGGTGAAGTGCGGGATTCGGCGTTTTGCCTCCTGCATGTTCTCGGCGATCTTGCGGCGAAGGCCAACCACCTTGATCGTCTCGTCCGTGCGGGCCGCGCCGGTTCCACGGGCCGAGACCCTGCCACCATTGTAGAGAAGATAAGCGTCGAGGTCCGAGTGGCGGATGCGGTCGCCGGCGGTCTTCACCTGAGCAAGGTCGATACCAAGGTCACGCGCTCGGGCGCGCACGGCCGGGGAGGCAAGGACGTGGGCCGCCGGTGGCTCCTTCTTGGCGACTTCGGGCTCGACCCGCGGTGCCGGTGCCAGCTTCGGCGCTTCGGCGACCTCGTCGACGGCGGTAATCGGTATCTCCTTGGCCTGCTCTGGCGTCGCTTCGACCGCGCCATCTGCAAGCGGCCGCTCTTCCTTGCTGTCGTCAACCGTCTCTGCGGCGCGATCCGCACCCTCGGTTTCGATCACCGCGAGCACGGAGCCGATTGGCACCTGGTCGCCGACTTCACCGGCGAGTTCGAGCACCTTTCCAGCGACCGGGCTTTCCATCTCGACCGTCGCCTTGTCGGTCATCATGTCGGCAATCTGCTGGTCCTCGGCGATCATGTCGCCGACCTTGATGTGCCAGGCAACGATCTCGGCCTCGGCAATTCCTTCGCCGATGTCAGGCAGCCTGAATTCGAAACGCGCCATCGGCGTTAGACCTCCATAGCCTTCTTGATCGCCGTCCCGATGCGGACCGGTCCTGGAAAATAGGCCCATTCGAGCGAGTGGGGATAGGGCGTATCGAACCCCGTCGCTCGCTGGACGGGCGCTTCGAGGTGATAGAAGCAGCGCTCCTGCACCAATGCTGCGAGCTCGGCCCCGAAACCATTGGTACGCGTCGCCTCGTGGACAACCACGCAGCGGCCGGTCTTCTCGACCGATTGCACGATCGTCTCGATGTCGAGCGGAACGATGGTCCTAAGGTCGATGACCTCGGCATCGATGCCGAGCTCCCGGACGGTCGCGAGAGTCACGTGCACCATGGTTCCGTAGCAAAGAATGGTGACGGCTTCCCCTTCCCTGACGATAGCGGCTTGTCCGAGAGGAATGCGGTAATAGCCTTCCGGCACTTCCGAGGCTGAGTGCTTGGCCCACGGAGTTAGCGGACGGTCGAAGAAACCGTCGAACGGGCCGTTGTAGATGCGTTTGGGCTCGAAGAAGAGCACTGGGTCATTGTCTTCGATCGCTGCAATCAGCATGCCTTTGGCATCGTAAGGGGTGGAAGGGATCACGGTCTTGACGCCGGCGACATGGGCGAACAGCGCCTCGGTCGACTGGCTGTGCGTCTGACCGCCGAAGATGCCGCCCCCGTAAGGCGAACGGATCACCATCGGAACCGACCATTCCCCGGCGGTTCGGTAGCGAAGCCGCGCCGCTTCCGACACGATCTGGTCGTAAGCCGGGTAAATATAATCGGCGAACTGGATCTCTGCGACCGGCCTTAGACCGTAAGCCGCCATTCCGATCGCGGTTGCAACGATGCCGTTCTCGGCAATCGGAGTGTCGAATACCCGGGTCTTGCCATATTTCTTCTGTAGACCCTCGGTCACTCGAAAGACGCCGCCGAAATAGCCGACGTCCTCGCCCATCACGACGATATTGTCATCGCGCTCCAGCATGACGTCATGGGCGCTGTTGAGCGCCTGGATCATGTTCATGACGGCCATTTGCGCTTCGCCTCCAGCTCGTCGACCATGGCCTGTTGCTGTTCCCTAAGATGCCAGGGCATCTCTTCGTAGACGTCGTTGAACATCGTCCGGACGTCCTGCGGAAAGTCGATGCTGGCGGAATGGAGCGTGCCCTTCTTCTCCGCCTCGCGCTGAGCGCTCCGGACCTCGCCCGAAGCTTCCTCGAGAAGGCCCGAGTGTCGTTCGTCGTCCCATTCGCCAAGCTTCACCAGATGCGCTTTCAAGCGCTCGATCGGATCGCCGAGCGGCCAGGCTTTCGCTTCGTTGCTGGGTCGGTAGCCCGATGGATCGTCTGAGGTGGAATGACCCTCGGCGCGATAGGTGAAGAACTCGATCAGCGTTGGTCCAAGGTTCGAGCGAGCGCGGTCTGCTGCCCAACGCACCGAGGCAAATACCGCAAGGGCATCGTTCCCGTCGACGCGCATCCCAGCGATCCCGTAGCCGAGCGCACGCTGGGCAAAAGTCGAATGCTCGCCTCCGGCGATCCCCGAAAAGCTGGAAATGGCCCATTGGTTGTTGACGATTCCCAGGATGACAGGGGCGTTGTAGACCGTTGCGAAGGTGAGCGCCGAGTGGAAGTCGCCTTCAGCAGTCGCGCCTTCACCGCTCCAGCCCATGGCAATGCGGCTGTCGCCACGAATTGCGCTCGCCATCGCCCAGCCCACGGCCTGCGGGAACTGGGTCTCGAGATTGCCGGAAATCGAAAAGAAGCCGTGCTCCTTGTCGGAATACATGATCGGCAGTTGGCGCCCCAGCAGCTTGTCGCCCTTGTTCGAATAAATCTGGCACATCATGTCGGCGAGCGGATAGCCGCGGGAGATGAGGAGACCCTGCTGCCGATAGGTCGGGAAGTTCATGTCCTCCCGGTCGAGGGCGGCGGCTGCGGCGACCGCGATCGCCTCCTCCCCGGTGCACTTCATATAAAAGCTCGTCTTCCCTTGCCGCTGAGCTCGGTACATGCGGTCGTCGAAGGCGCGGACCGTCACCATGTCCTTCAGCATCTTTCGAAGCGTTCCGGGATCAAGCTTCGGGTTCCACGGTCCAACCGCCTGGTGATCATCGTCGAGGACGCGCACCAGGCTCGTGGTCAGCGGGTGCGTGTCTGCCGCAGCGGCACTGGTGTCAGGCCGAGGTGCGCTTCCTGCGGGAGGGATCCTTAGGGAGGAGAAGTCAGGCGTTTCGCCAGGCCGCGCCGATGGCTCGGGTACGTGGAACGCAAGTTGGGTCGCGTTGCGTCGGGGCGCTGGGTGCTTCTGGCTCATGACTGCGGCGAGCGCTTAGTCGGGAGTCGGGCGAGCGGCAACTGCGCCCGCCTTCGGCCATCGCATATCACGCCTCGTTCCATCAATTCGCGGCCTCCTGAAGATGTCGGTCCGACCGCCTGTCCTTGCTCGTTGACCTTCAAAGCGGCCCGAGGGTAGGGCGCGAAGAATGGCCGACCAGACCGATACACCGCCCGATCGCCTCTCGCTCGATCCCAGAAGCGAATTTTACGACGAGGCGCTCCTCAGCCGCGGCGTCGGTATCAAGTTCAACGGCCAGGAAAAGACCAGCGTCATCGAATATAGCATTTCGGAAGGATGGATCCGAGTTGCAGCGGGCAGGAGCCGTGACCGTTACGGGCAGCCGATGACGATCAAGCTGAAAGGGCAGGTCGAGCCCTATTTTGAAAATCCGGCCGGGGAGCCTGACGGCCAGGAGAGCGCCCCCTCCGGCGAATAGCGCTTCCTCACGACGGCGACCTCGTTTCAGAGGCCGGAGGCCGGGGGGCGGCCTCGGCGGGATAAGACGGCTTCGAGCGCTTTTGCTCGTTCCATTTCTTAAAAGCCCAGCCGCCGAGGGCCAGCGCCGCCAGGGTCGGTACCACGCGCTTTGCAATTGCAGCTGCGCCGTAACCGAGGATTGCGCCTTTCGCGCCTTCCTTCTTTCCAGCGATCTTCTCCCCGATCCACGCGCCCGCAAGCTTGCCCAGCATCACTCGAACTCCCTTCAAGATGATCTTGGAGTTTCTGACGCGCCGCTCGTGGCGAATGTTCCCATGCCTGGTTGGGATTTGCCACCAACTCTTGGTTGGGAAAATTCGCGGGGAACACCCGTCTCACGCAGTTTTTCGCAGTTTTCCGGGATTGGCACGCTCCTTGATTAGTAGTTGGCATCGGCCCGCAATCGAACAGCGGGCCAAAAAAGGGAGATTAGAAATGTCGTCGCAGTCGCAGTTCACTCGCACCCTGATCGCCATGACCGCAGCGCTCGTGATGAGCACGGTCGCCATTGGCGCAGCGGTGGGTCCGGCACAGGCGAACGCCAATCCCGTAAAGGTCAGCATCAATGCCTGAATTGGAAGTTCTTGAAGCCAAGGTCCCGGTACGCACACCTCGCCTCGTCGAGGTCGAAGCCGAGCCCAGGAGCGGGCGTTTCGCCCCCGTGGCCGGCTGGCTCAACGGTCCTGTGTTCAGCCGCGCCCGTGACATCTTCGCAGCGAACATGACCGAGCTCCTCGACCGGGCCGAAGACCCGGCGCGGATGATCCGGATGATCATCCTCGAGATGGAAGAGACGCTCGTTGAGGTTCGTGCAACGGCCGCCCGCTCGATCGCCGACATCAAGGAGATTCGGCGTGCGGTCAGCCGGCTGGACGAGCTCCAGGCGAACTGGACCGAGAAGGCCGAGCTGGCGCTGAGCAAGGGCCGCGAGGACCTCGCCAAGGCGGCACTGGTAGAGCGACAGAAGGCCGACGAGATGGCCGAGGGCCTGCATGACGAGCTTGGACAGATGGAGCAGGTGCTGCGCGGCTACGAAGCCGACATCGCCAAGCTGCAAGCCAAGCTTCATGAAGCCCGCGCGCGCCAGAATGCGATCGCAGCTCGCTTCGAGAGCGCAGTGACGAGAGCGAAGGCGCGCGAAATCATGCACGGGAGCCGCACTCTCGATGCATTCTCGAAGTTCGAGCTGCTCGAGCGCCGCGCCGACTTTGCCGAAGGACGCTGCGAGGTGCTCGGGATCACGAGCCTCGAAGACGAAATCGACCAGCTGAAGGCAAACGAGAAGATCGATGCTGAGCTGGAAGCCATGAAAGCCGCGCTGAAGACGCGGACGAATTGAAGGAAGGGCAAATGACGATGGCGCGGAAATATTATCCCTATTCGCTCGACCGCAAGGACGCGAAGATCGCCGGAGTCGCCTCGACGATCGGCGGGATGACCGGGATCGACCCGACGTTCATCCGCATTGGCTTCGTTGCTGCCGCGATCTTCATCAGCTTCAAGCTGACCCTCATCGCTTATGCCGCGATCGGCATCTACCTTGCGGTGCAGAAGAAGAAAGCGATGGTCGGCGAGCCCCGGAAGAGCGACTTCGATCGCATGGGCGACGTTATGCGTCGGCGGCCGACCACCCACGCGATGGTTCACGACCTCGACGAAACCGACCGCCGGCTGATGGCGATTGATCACCACATCAACAGTCAGAATGAAGAGCTGGCGCGCGAGATCGAAGCGCTCCGCCAGGAGGAGAAGTGATGGACCCGATCACGATTGGCGTGCTTGCATCGAGCATTCTCGTCGGTCTCGGAGCAGCGAGCTGGGCAGGGCTGAAAGCCTGGAATGGCTGGCTCGAGCTCAAGAAGATGGAGCTGACGCAGGCGATTGGCGACCGCGGCTTGCCGCCTGCGAGTGGCCGGATCGAGATGGCGGATCTTCGCGAGCGTGTCCGCAAGCTCGAGGCGATCGCAGCCGGTATCGACATCTGAACCAAAGATTGCCCCCGCGCGCTTTGCTCCCCAGGCGCGCGTCGAGGGTTCCCATCAAGGTCTTAACTTTGATGGGGTCCCACGAGAGGCGGTCCGGACCCCTTCCCGGGCCGCCTTTCTTCTTTTCGACCAAGCCCATTTGAGTTTCGGCGGATGCGTCGGCTAGGGTTGTTTGGAAATGGGCGCCGGCCACTCGCATCACGACCACGGTCACCACCACGGCCAGGCTGGCGACGATTTCACGCGTGCGTTCGCGGTCGGGATCGCGCTGAACGTCGCGATCGTGATGGTCGAGCTCATCTACGGCTTTCTTGGCAATTCAATGGCGCTGATCGCCGATGGCGGCCACAACATGTCCGACGTGCTCGGACTCGTCGTCGGCTGGGCAGGCGCGGTCATGGCCAAGCGGTCGCCGTCGCCGCGCTTCACCTACGGGCTGAAGAAAGCCTCGATCCTCTCTGCGCTGATCAATGGACTGTTCCTGCTGGTCGCGGTCGGAGCGATCGCGGCCGAGGCGATCAACCGTTTACTGCGGCCTTCGCCGGCCGATGCTCACACCATGATCTGGGTCGCCGCGATCGCGATCGCCGTCAATGTCGCCAGCGCCCTGCTTTTCGCGCGCGGACGAGAACGCGACATCAACGTTCGTGCCGCGTTCCAGCACATGGCCGCTGACGCGGCCGTATCGGCTGCGGTCGTGTTCGCGGGGCTGGTGATCCTGTGGACCAAGCAGCAATGGGTCGACCCGGTAATGAGCCTCGCGGTCGCTGGCGTTATCCTCTGGGGCAGCATCGGGCTGATGCGCGAATCCGTTGGAATGTCGCTGATGGGCGTTCCAAGCGGGATCGAGGTCGATCACGTGCTCGAGGCGCTGGCAGAGCTTCCGGGCGTAGAGACTGTTCACGACCTCCACGTCTGGCCGCTCAGCACGACCGAGACAGCGCTTACCGCCCATCTCGTGGCGCCCGAGGTTGCATCGACCGACAGCCTGCTCCAGTCGGCCAGGGCCATGCTCCACGATCGTTTTCACATCGAACACTGCACGCTGCAGATCGAACGCATCCACCTCGAAGACACGCCCTGCTGCTAAATGAACGTCACGCACCTCGAATGCTCGCTGACAGGCGAGCACTATGAAGCCGGAAAAATCCACAATCTCAGCAATGCGGGAAAGCCGCTAATCGTCCGCTACGACCTCGACGCGGCGAAGCGAACCATCAGTCGGGATGGTATCGCCAATCGCGAGCCCGGTATGTGGAAATGGCGTGAACTTCTACCGCACGAGTGCGAGCCGGTAACCCTCGGTGAACCCGAGACGCCGATCATCGAGCTTTCAAACATCGCCGCGCGCGAGGGAGCG
>Ga0070717_10004105_pt1 | contig 10501 bp, 9 predicted proteins | sample LARL113metaG_FD_71366 | JGI IMG/M metagenome (GOLD analysis project Ga0070717, IMG submission 71366) | Corn, switchgrass and miscanthus rhizosphere microbial communities from Kellogg Biological Station, Michigan, USA - LAR L11-3 metaG | ecosystem: Host-associated > Plants > Roots > Rhizosphere ... | reverse complement strand
AGTATAATGTTGATACATATTCGTCACTATTTTTGCTGTTTGCCAACTCTTTGTTGAAAGCAAAGAGTTTGCGTCTCGGAATAGGTCGGAACCGACAAAAAACCGTGGAAGTTAGGCTAGCCCTTTACATCCAGGACCAGATCACGAAGGGAAGCTGGTCATTCAACGTCGGCTTGCGCGGAGATTTTTACAATGGCTTGACCACTCACAAAGAAGCCGAGCCGCGGCTTGGCATTGCGTACAACATTAAACCGACCAACACAGTTCTTCGGGTTTCGTACGCACGAATCCTGGAAACGCCCTTCAACGAAAATTTGATTGTCGCGAGCGTTGGATGCAACAGTTCCGTCTTAAACCCGCTGCTCGGTTGTGCTGCCTCAGGTGCAACTCCGTTAAGTCCCGGTTGGCGCAATGAATTCCACGCAGGATTGCAACAGGCCTTCGGCAAATATGTGGTGTTCTCGGGCGAGTACATCTGGAAGTACACCCACAATGCTTACGACTTCAGCATACTCGGCAACACGCCGATCTTTTTCCCGATTGCCTGGGATAGATCCAAGATTCCTGGATTCGCGGGACGGGTCAGCGTGCCCAACCTGCATGGTTTTTCCGCACTCATGGTCTTCTCCACGGTTGCGGCGCGCTTCTTCCTTCCGCAAGTCAGTGGAGCAGGCGCAACGCCTTCCGCACCCGGAGGCGTCTTCCGCATTGACCATGATGAAAAATTCAACCAGACAACCCATCTGCAATACCAACCTTGGCAGGGTGGCCCATGGATCGGCTTCAACTGGCGTTACGACAGCGGCCTTGTAGCGGGTGCCGTTCCATTCGCCACCGACACAACTACGCCTGTCGACTTGACTGTGCTGACGGCGGACCAGCAGATGCAGGCGGGCTTGTTCTGCGGCAATGTGTTCCCCACATTGACCTCACCCCTGGCGACTTGTGCGCCATCTCAGTACGGCTCAACACGGGTTACGATTCCCGCGCCGGGAACTGAGAATGATGATCACAATCCGCCGCGTATTGCCCCTCGTCACCTGTTCGACATTGCCGTAGGGGATGACAACCTGTTTCGCAGTGACAAGTACAAGTGGAGTCTTCGGTTCACCGCTATAAATGTCACCAACAAGATTGCGCTCTACAATTTCTTGTCTACATTTAGCGGAACACACTTCCTGACACCACGGAGCTACACAGCCGAGTTGGGGTTTCACTTCTAACCGGTCGTTCAAGAGGGCCGGGAGCACGAAACCGAGCTCTCCTTACTTTTAAATTGTGGAAATCGCTGGTTTGAAGTATGCGGTTCTGGGTGGATGGTCGGCAAACCTTACCTTATTGGATTAGGGGAAGGATTGCCCGTTATCCGCGCAGAGATTTTCATATCCGCTTGCGGGCGTGCTATGGTTTGAGCTGAAAAACCGTCCGCCCATTAACCACTGTCTCCACCACCTTCACATTCGCGATATCTTCCGCAGGAATTTTCAACGGGTCACGATCAAGGACAATGAGATCGGCAAGTTTACCGACTTCGACCGAGCCGGTCACATCATCTTCATGAAGTTCGTAGGCGGCGTTAATCGTGGCCGCACGTAAGACGGCGTCGCGGGGGAGGCCGGGGTCTTCGTCTAATCTCCCGTGATACTCAGGCAGGGCGCGTGGTGAGTTCGTTCGCGTCACACCGACCTTGAGCGCGAACCATTCGTCGAGCTGATCCACGGGCCAATCACTGCCGAATGCGATACGTGCCCCGGCGGCTGCGAGGAAACCTGCGGGTTCGAGTATCTTCATGCGTTCGGGACCGAAGAAGTTGGTCAGACCGATGGTATCGCCGGCCGGCTTTTCCCATTGGAACGAGAGGACCGGTATCGTGTTAAGCGCTTTGAAGCGTGGGAAATCATCAGGGCTGACGATCTCGTCGTGCGCAATTGCAGGTCGGATGTCGGCTGCACCAATCTCGTTGCGCATCGCTTGCACCGCATTCAGCGCAGCACGTACCGCCCCGTCACCATCGGCATGCATGTGGGGATCAATACCTGCTCGGCCAAGCTGCACTAGAATTTCGGTGAGCTGCTTTGGCGGAAAGTAAACGTCCGGGCCACGACTCTGCCCCTCTATCCAGTGCGGGTTTTCTTCCGTTCCTGCATTAATACGGTACGGCTCGAGTACGGCGCCTGTCATCGCCGGTGCAGCAATAACGCCATCCAGGAAGAGCTTGGCATTGCGCACAGTAATACCAGGCTTGCCCTGAATCGAGCCCTCACCGTACCGCTTCCTATAATCGGCTACCTTGGCCACGGCACCTGCCGGATCATTCGCCTCGTCAGGTACGATCAACGGAGCGAAATGTGCGCGAACGGTGAGTCCTCCCGTAGCTTGCAATGCGCTAAACGCTGCCATGCTCTCAGGAGCTGCAGCTGCGTCAAGGAAAGAGGTAACGCCTTGACGATTCATGGCCTCCTGTGCCGCCTTCGCGGCAGCGATGTTCTCGTTGGCAGTGGGTTTCGGTATGAGCCTGGAATAAACTTCAAAGGCAGCATCCTCGAGCAGGCCAGTAGGATTACCAGCGGCATCACGCCAGATCTTTCCACCGAGCGGGTCTGGTGTTGACTTGGTAATTTGTGCTAAGGCAAGTGCCCGCGAATTCGCGAGCACGGTGTGCCCGAAGGAGGAGCGCACGATGATGGGCCTCGATGTTTTCAGCACGTCGAGAGTCGCGCGGCTCGTCTTAACTCCTCTTGGGCGCATGCTTTCCTGGAACCAATTGACCACTTCAAGCCAGCCATCAGGTTCCTGGTTCTTCGTCTTATCGAGACAGGCTTGCATGCGCTGCTGGAAATCGGGAACTGTCAGCGATTCGTAATCCAGGCTGCACTTCTGCAGCTGCAAGCCTCCCTCAAGCGGATGCATGTGGCCATCGACGAGTCCCGGCATGAGAAATCGGCCAGCGAGATCAGTGACCTTAGTGGAACTTCCAATTAAACGCGTGACCCCCTCATCACTTCCGACATAAACGATGCGGCCATCACGGATGGCGACTGCCTGTGCTATTGAGCCTTCGGCGTCGGCGGTGAAAACCTTTCCATTGCGGTACACGCGATCTGCTGCACTATCGGCAGCGAAGCCGGACGTCAAAACCAGGCAAAGGATGAGCGAAGCGGAAGCAATCAGTCGGATCATGGTTTTAGCTTGAACCGCGCAAGAGTAAATCAATGGTTCGCCCTTAGTAAACTGAACGATCACCCTCAAAACGAACTGAAATCTGCGCTATCAGCTTTTTGCCGGGAACTCCTTGCCCGCACCCATAACCAATTCAGCAGACCTGCTAAGCACTGCCCCATCACGCGTGGGGTTCAAGAATTTATTCGAGTGCCAACTCGTCGCGAGTGGCCCGGTTTCGGCCTCCCCGTCGCCGACGACACAACAGACGAGCGGGGCAGGAGTGTCAAACACCGCTCCAAAAGCATGTACTAGGGAGTAGCCAAGTTCGCCGCCTTCATGAATGGAGCCGGGGGTCTCGGGAGCGGCATGGCTTGGAATTCCACCAGGGAAAGAGAACTGTTTGAAGAGCTTCCTCATTCCCGCTTCGTTCTGCTGAATATTGCTGTACAGCTCGGTGTAGGTGCCTTCCAGGTATGTGTTCGCAACCATGCCGGGCCCACGCCATTAAACTCTACGGGGATTGGGACTGGCCAGGTGCCGACAAAGAGTTTAAGCATGCCATCGAATTGAACCCGAGCTATGCGGAGGCCCGCGCTGCGTATTCAGCCAGACATTTCTTTACCACTGGTTGGAGCACAATGACTTTGGACGTTTCCTGATGGATGGCGACCTCTAACCCATCAGCAACTAAGCCAGCCCGTTCTTGGGGAACGTTGGGTACTTCAGGAGCCGGCTGCAGCGGATGGGGAACTGGCAAGTCTACGCGCAGGCGAGATCGCGGCTGCAAATCGGCGGCACGATGAGAAGCAGGCCCACAGCCCGTGGTTTCGACTGTGGCAGCGGTACGAAGTCTGTTGCCGAACCGAATCCCCGATACGGCTAGGGGAAATTCGAGAGCTAGACGCCGCACCAGCACTTCCAACCCCATTTTTCAACCTGCTACAAAGATTGATGAATTGCGACCAGTACTGTTCGGCGCGTTAGGATAATGCAGCGTGGGTGCTGAGGCGGCGTAGAACACGATCCGAATCCGGCTCGGACACGAGTCGCGGGACGTTACCCTCGCCTACCTTAAAGGTAAGGAGTAGAGTCGGAAGAGGCACAAGCGGCAAGATGGCAAGATCACGGTGGGTACTCCCACTAACAGCATAATCATTACAGATGTGTCCTCTGTGCTACCCACCGAACTGCGTTGATTTTCGGTTCACCGGATGCCATTTAGGGATAGCATGGGGCACGTTATGTGCCATACGTGCCGCTACGGCCATCCGTATGTCCTCGGAGCGCCGGCCTTTTCGTTGTGCGCAAGGATTCTCATCTGCATCCTAGCAGCGTTCTGGGCCGCTCCGCTTGCCGCGCAGTCAGGACACGGACGAGGAAAACACTGGGACGATTCTCTTCTCCACAATTCTCTTCCCAAGGTTCCTGACTATCGGGTCAAGGGTCCGGATAGCACGACGTCCGCTACGGCCAGTGGTGACGAGTCTTGTTTCATGTGGCCGCTGACCGGGATCCGTTCTCCTACAGCGGCAGTTGCGTCTCTGGAGGTTCCAGCGCAGGCTCGAAAAGATTTTCCGCGTGCCTGCAGTGCAGCAAGCGACAAAAAACTAGCTAAAGCCGAAGAGCATCTTCGTAAGGCTCTTCATGCAGATCCGCGATACTCGGGGGCGTGGGTATTGCTGGGCCGAGTCTTGAAGGCACAACAGAAATCAGAGGAGGCCCCTTAACGCCTGTTCCCAGGCGTTAAGGGTCGACGCCAGCTATCTTCCGGCTGATCTCTGCCTTGCCGATCTTTGTGCGGTTGAACAGCGATGGGAAGAGATGCTCGGCTTTGCCAACGCCGCTCTTGCTCTCGACCCGGCCAACGATCCACGCGTATTTCTATGCCGCTGGCGCATACTTGGGGCTGCATCGGCTAACAGAAGCCGAAACCAACGCGCTCAAGGCGGCAGAGATCGACAAAGCCAGGCGCGAACCCCGGGCACACTTCCTGCTCGCTCAAATCTATGAAATCGAGGGTAAGTCGGATGCCGAAGCCGCCCAACTGCGGGAATATCTGAAATCGGCCACCAACCTGAAAGAGGGCTATGGTTAAGAAGTACCTTGCCGATCTCACACCAAATCCTCGGCTAATAAACGCCCCTACCGTACAAATTGAGCGGCGAGAAATTGGTTTGCGGCTCGGAAGGCGACCACCCCACGATATGACCGGCATGAGTTTCAGCTCCATCAGGAGAACACTGGCCGACCTCGGCAAAAATTACTGGCTCACGCGCCTGGTCCTCCAGCGTGGCCTGGCACTCGTCTATCTCATCGCTTTTGTAGCCGTGATCCATCAATTCAAGCCGCTCTTGGGCGAGCACGGCCTGCTGCCTGTGCCGCGTTTCGTAGAGCAAGTGCCTTTTGCAGGGTCGCCAAGTATCTTCTATTGGTTTCCCAAAGATCTCGCTTTTGACTTGTTCGGCTGGATCGGCGTTGTCCTTGCCCTCTTCGCTCTTTCGGGATTTTCGGAAAAATTCGGCAATTTGATATCGGCGGGAACTTGGAGCGCACTGTGGGTTGTCTATCTTTCTTACGTCAACGTCGGGCAAACGTTCTACGCTTTCGGCTGGGAAACATTGCTGCTCGAAGCCGGATTTCTCGCGATCTTCTTGGGCTCGGAAAAAACCACGCCTCCTTTTTTGTTAATCCTGCTTTTCCAGTGGCTCCTTTTCCGCCTGATGTTCGGCGCAGGACTCATAAAAATCAGAGGCGACAGCTGCTGGCGCGACTTGACCTGTCTCAAGTATCACTACGAAACCCAGCCGATGCCCAACTCCTTCAGCTGGTATTTCCATTGGCTGCCGGAATGGATGGGAAGGGCAGGGGTACTCTTCAATCATTTTACGGAGCTCATAGTTCCTTTTGCCTACTTCGCGCCCGCCTCCATAGCTGGCGTTGCCGGACTCATAACCTTATTTTTCCACGGCTGGCTTTTTGCCAGCGGAAACTACGCGTTCCTGGGTTTTGTGACGATGATTTTGGCTCTGAGCACGCTGAATGACTCCTGGTTGAAACAGGTGCTCCCTGTCCATCCGCCGGCCCTTGCTTCGCCGACCATCTTTCGCTCATCGATCATTGTTGGACTCACAGCCGTCGTTGCATGGTTAAGTTTCTATCCCGTGCGAAATATGCTTTCGTCCCGCCAAGCGATGAACGCTTCCTTCGAACCACTTCACCTCGTGAATACTTACGGTGCTTTCGGAACCATCACTCGGCCGAGATACGAAGTGATCGTGGAAGGGACGGACGAGAATACCCTGACGCCGAATACGCGCTGGCGCGAGTATGAATTTATCGGCAAGCCGGGCGACGTAAATCGTATCCCCCCGCAGGTCGCGCCTTATCACCTGCGATTGGACTGGCTCATGTGGTTCGCCGCCTTCTCTTCGCCCGGAGAGCACCCCTGGTTCATTAGTTTTCTGGGAAAGCTTTTGGAGGGCGACAAGCCGGTACTGGGGCTTTTACGACACAACCCGTTCCCTGATGCGCCGCCCAAATTCGTCCGCGCGCTGCTCTATGAATATGACTTCACTACTCCGGAGGAACATGTCGGAGCTGGCGCGATTTGGGATCGAAAACTTGTGGCGCTTTATTTTCCCGCGGTCTCGCTCAACAATGATAAATTCCGTAGGGTGTTCAGAGGGATAACCGGAGAGTAGAACTAAGCATGGTGCGCATCATTATCTTTGCCGACGACCCCCGCGGGGCGTTTACCGCAAATGGAAGCAGATTACGGTCAACATGGAAGAAAGTCGTCAGCAGCACCCGGCGCTACCCAAAGCCACAAAAATCTTCGTAAGCGGTAATGGGACGGAGTTCAGGATAGGTTCAGCGTGGCCGTGGCGAAATAGAGCGCACCTGCTCGCAACTGTGCAGCCGACGACACAACAGTTATCGCAGCGCTCTAAATAGAGGCTTGCCGGACGATGCGCGAAATCAATACTTCGCCTTCCAGTACCGTCCGATCCTGCAAATCCAGCATGATGGACCTTTTCCAGATGGCTTGGAGTTCCGCCCACAGGCGCTTCATCTCCGGACCGAGAAACTGAGCGAAAGAATCACTGCCTAATGGATACCCAGCATTCTGGAAGCTTTCAAACATTTCAATCGCAACCATCTCTCGAATCCCTGTCCCACCTTTGCTTAAGAATTCTTCCATTCGATCACAAGCCGAATGGACTCGTTCGCGGCGTCCTTCCTCTTCGCGCATTGCATCAGTGAGCAAACGCACAAAGTTAGGCACATCGAGAAGCGAGAAGACGTTTTGTTTCTTAAACATTAATTCAGACTCTATTCCCGATCCGGAAATGAGGTCAATTGCACGACCGTGCCACGCGGTGCAGGATAGGCGGCTGCGCACAGAAGAGTTCGCCGCGCACCGTGGACATTCAGTGGCCAGGTTCGTTGACTTGCCCCAGACAGCGAACTACTATGCTCGCCGTACGGATGAGGTTCCCTCCGATGCTCGGCCAAACCATCTCGCACTATCGCATTTTGGAGAAGCTCGGCGGCGGTGGGATGGGTGTGGTCTATAAAGCCGAAGACACCCGGCTCCATCGTTTCGTCGCTCTGAAGTTCCTGCCCGCAGAAGTTGCCCGAGATGCTCAGGCGTTGGCGCGATTCCAGCGCGAGGCGCAGGCTGCTTCCGCCTTGAACCATCCGAATATTTGCACGATTTACGACATCGGGGAGCAAAATGGCCAGGCTTTCATTGCGATGGAGTTTCTGGACGGTGTCACGCTGAAACATCGGATTGCTGGAAAACCACTAGAACATCGAGATGCTGCTTTCGCTCGGCATCGAGATCGCCGATGCTCTGGACGCTGCGCACGCCGAAGGCATTGTCCACCGTGACATCAAGCCGGCAAATATCTTTGTGACCAAGCGTGGCCACGCCAAGATTCTGGACTTCGGACTGGCCAAGGTCGCGCCAGTGTCGAACAGGATGATGGAGGCGGCAGGGGTAAGCGCACAACCCACGGCGATCAGCGAGGAGCACCTGACCAGTCCCGGTGCCGCCGTGGGGACGGTTGCATACATGTCGCCGGAACAGGCGAAGGGCAAAGAACTGGATGCACGCTCTGACCTATTTTCCTTTGGAGCAGTCCTCTATGAGATGGCAACTGGCACTGTGCCTTTCCGAGGCGACACCTCGGCACTAATATTTAATGCCATACTGCAACGTGATCCGACGCCTCCTATTCGTCTCAATCCCGATCTTCCGCCCAGGCTTGAAGAGATCATTAATAAGGCTCTTGAAAAAGACCGCGAATTACGTTACCAGCACGCTGCTGACATTCGCAGCGATCTGAAGCGCCTGCGAAGAGACAGCAGTTCGGGCCAGCATGTTGGGGTGCAAGCCGAAGCTTTCGCTGGTGATCAGCAACAAAAAGCAACGGCGTTGGAAAAGCCGATGAGTGGCGCGACGTCCGAGGTTGTTTCATCGCCCAGTCAGTTGGCGGAACGCTCTGAAGTTGGCACTGTCGTACGAAAAAGTAGGAGCCACTACATATCTGGAGTGCTGATTGCCGCTTCTTTCTTAATTGCGGCAGTTGCATTCGCCTTCTACTCGTTTTGGAATCGTAGCGCACCTGCACCATTCCAGAATTTCACTGTGACCCAGATCACGAACACAGGCAAGGCTGAGCTTGCCGCCATTTCGCCGGACAGCAGGTATATCCTCAATTTGCAAAACGATAATGGCATGCAAAGTTTATGGCTGCGAAATGTGCCCACGGGCAGCGACACGCAAATTCTTCCTCCTGCACCCACCAGGTACGCATCACTTTCCTTCTCGCCGGACGGAAATTACATTTATTTCCGAAAGGCCGTCAACGCAGCACAGACAGAGTGGAATCTTTACCGCGCTCCGGTACTAGGCGGTACACCGCAGACGACCGTTCGAGACATTGATTCAGACGTTGCTTTTTCGCCTGACGGTCATCGTATCGCTTACGCGCGCGGAAATGATCCAGAGGTGGGGAAATATCGACTGCTTTCGGCGAATCTGGACGGCAGCGACGAAACGATTTTGCGAATCGGAGACATTGCCAAAGAGGATTTCCCACGATCGCTGTCGTGGTCGCCGGATGGAAAACAGATCGCCTACAGCTTTTTCAACCAAGGCGATTTCGCCGGTGAGATTGATATGCTGGACGTTGGCCAAAAGCAGGTGCAGCCCCTAGCTACGTACAAAAATAATTTTGCCTTCGAGTTGCACTGGCTATCCGGCGGGCGTTGGTTGCTGCTGGTGTATTCCGAAAAACCAAACGTCTTTAGGGCGCAGATTGGTCTCGTATCATATCCGCGCGGACAACTCCAACCCGTAACCAGAGACACGAATCGGTATGCTACCTTGACCCTTTCTGCCGATCAAAGAACCGCAGGCACTGTCCAAGTAAGAACCACTCGCAGTCTTACCCTTGTCTCTGCAGCTCCGGCAAACATCCCCAGTGAATCCATCCCAGAAGCTAACGACATCCGTACGTTCGGCTGGGCAGCAGATGGAAAGCTATTGATGTCGGACGGCCCCAGTCTATTTCAAATGGGGAAGGATACAAAGAGCAAGACAACCCTCATCAATGATTCGAATGCGGGAATCGTGAGTCTCGCACCCTGTGGAAGCCACTATGTGGTCTTCGCTTGGGGATTCCACGGCGGCTCGAATGCGACAAACATTTGGCGGGTCAGCGACGATGGCTCAAGTTTGAAGCAGCTTACCAGCGGCAGATTTGATAATAATCCCGTGTGTTCGCCGGATGGACAGTGGGTGTACTACTGGGAAGGCACACCGGGACGTCCGGCGATGCGCGTAGCCATAGAACAAGGAAAACCCGAGCCCGTACCGGGGAGCGCGATACCAAACAGCATCGGAATAGAAGGTGCTGGCGCTGTTTCGTCCGATGGAAAGCTGCTGGCTTTCATTGCCGACGTTACCGACCCTTCCACTCAGCACGCCCACAGCACACTCGCGCTAGTGCCGTTAGGTTCGAACCTGTCGGCTGAGCCTCGTCTAATTGCGGTTGACCCGCGTGCAAGAGCTGTTGGGAACCTGGGTCTTACTGGTGGCGTGAGTTTCACGCCAGATGGAAAGGCCATCGCCTATCCAATCATCGAAAATGGCGTGGGTAATATTTGGGTGCAACCGCTGGACGGATCTCGGGGCCACCAGATTACAAATTTCACATCTGATCAGATCTCGGAGTTTCACTGGTCACCGGATGGCAAGACTCTCGCCGTATGTCATGAGCATGACACCGCTGATGTCGTTTTGCTGCGGGATAGCCAACAAGAATAA
>Ga0070717_10004104_pt1 | contig 10503 bp, 10 predicted proteins | sample LARL113metaG_FD_71366 | JGI IMG/M metagenome (GOLD analysis project Ga0070717, IMG submission 71366) | Corn, switchgrass and miscanthus rhizosphere microbial communities from Kellogg Biological Station, Michigan, USA - LAR L11-3 metaG | ecosystem: Host-associated > Plants > Roots > Rhizosphere ... | reverse complement strand
TAATTGATCAGCCGTTGCTCCTCGTATAGCCCGGCTGGACTGACTATCCATTTTTGTTAGCCAGTGAAGACACTGTAGCTATGAAAGTTATTATATCAGACGGGCTTACTTGTCCCTTTTTTGGCTATGCTCTACAGGTTACTGCATGTCTCTTTTCCCACCTCTCCGTTGCTTCAAGCCGTTTTTTGTTGTTCTCAGATGTTTCTGGATCCTCCCCGTTCTCTGCCACAATGCATATCTGTTTCTATACTCACATCAGCATCGCGCAAAACAGTATCTCTCTCACGCTCTCGTCACAGACGATCATACAGAAAGAGGTGAGGACTCGCTGGTCCTCACCTCAACAACGCGTTGTTCTGCCTCGGGGGATTACAACCTGGATGAGCATGATCCTACAGATATTTATACTCTAGCCCTTACCACTTATTACTGTGAGCCCGCTGGTGGCTGCGACTTTATGGAGATCTGCTTGGGTTTCGCCGCCTCAGATTTGGGTATCTGAAGTTTCAGGACGCCATGCTCATAGGTCGCTTGAACCTTATCCGGGTCAATCTGGGTGGGGAGCGAAATCGTGCGGGTCATCCCGCCTTCATAGCGCTCGCGCCGCACATAATTCGGCCTTTCAACAGTCTGCTCGCTTTTTGTGGTGTAGTTGATAGTCAGCGTATCTCCCACTGCTGTAACTGAGATGTCCTCTGGCTTTGCCCCCGGGATTGACGCCTCGACAACATACCCTTGCTGATCCTTCGTCTCGTAGACATCTACAGGAAAGGTCCGACCGGTAAAGACATCAATGCTCCCTGGCCAGATAAAGCTGCCCTCAAACAAGCGGTTCATCGCGTCGCGCAGCGGCATCAGCGATCCAGATGGATCTCTCCACATCATTGACATCGTGTTTCTCCTTCTCTCTCAATGTAGTGTGCTTTAAAGCGCACTTACCATCCATAAACAGCAAACTACGCCTACACAAAACATTCGTTTTCCTTGGTGCTCTGCTGTGCACCAGGTGCTTTTGTTAGGTACTCCTTTCGTTATCACCCCCTCTCATCAGCTATCGTCTTCAGCTCATGAAGGCATGTACCCAGACCCCTTCTAATGGAAGTCAGCCTGCCTGCTCAAAAGCACTCAAATGTGTAGGAAATCCACCTGAAAACACCTCACGGCTTGGTTGCTTCGTTTCCCGCCCCTTTTTGCGGCCCAGGTTCTTCCTCGATTTCGCACATATCGGTGGGTTCAATATAGCGTTCGCACTCTTTATTATGGCAGCCTTTGCAGGTCTTGCACAGCTCTTGTCCGCATGCAACACACATCGCGTTCTTGCTTCCTGCTAGCCGTTCCAGTTATGGAAAACCGATATCATAGAGGCACAATCCTACGAATCTCATCCTACTTCTTCGTTCACCATACCATATTTATCTGTATCATATTGTCCTTGCAACTGCAAATGGTATGAAGGTCTGCTGCCATGCACCGGCACTGCCGCCGGGAGACACCGAAAAGTGTCAGGGGGAGAGCTTGGCCCCTCGGTGAGACACATCGATGTAAGGGATCTGTAGAGGCGTGATGTTACTCTGCAAGACACTTCAAATGAATAAGCGACGAGCTGGCAGATATGTTTGCTCATAGATCGTGTTGTAGATCTCGACTGCCTGTGCGTCAGGTTCATAGATCTGAACTGTGTGCTGGACCGAAGAGGCCGCTTCCTCGCCTGAGCTAAATATATGCGCACCGATGCCCGCGAGCAATGCTGCACCTGTTGCTGCTGCCTCAGTAATTTGAGGTACTTTGATCGAGCAACCGGTTACTTCTGCCTTGATCTGTATCAATAATGTAGCTTGAGTAGTGCCGCCAATCACAGTGATTTCGGGGTGAGGTGGTGCGATGCCCAGGTTACAGAGCATCGCCGTATTATCGCGCAGCCAGAAAGCGAGACCTTCCATCAGCGCATGTACCAGTTCTGGACGGTTGTGAGAAGGTGTCAGGCCAAGAATTGCTCCGCGTGCTGAGCTTTGTCCATATGGCGTGCCGGAACCAAGAAAGGAGGGTAAAATGATAGCACCACGTGAGCCAGGAGGTATCTCTGCGGCTTCACGGAGTGCCTGGACATAGATTTCTGGGGAGACGGTCCCCTGTTTTCCCTGACCATAGAGCAATGTAACAATCCATTCAAGCGCGCCTCCGGCAAAGTTCAGTGTACCCAGGGTGACGTAGGTATTCTGTACGACATATGCATAACTGTTGCAGCCAGTTGCCAATAGTTCTGGACTGGGATGGAATGCATCGCTCACTGCCAAGATAACGCTAGCTGTACCTATTGACTCCAGCAGATGGCCCGGGTGTGTCACTCCCGCGGCTAACGCACCGCAGAGATGATCATGTCCACCTGTACTCACAATTGCCTGTTGTGATAAACCGGTCTGCTCGGCAACTTCTTTGCTCACGGTTCCAATGGCGGTTCCACTGGGAAAAGCAGGCGGGAACCACGCTGCAGGCAGCCCTGCCTGCTCGATGAGTGATTCTGACCAGGTGAGCGTACGCTGATCAAAGAGCATGGTGCGTGAGGCAATGCTATAATCGGTGGCGAAGCTCCCACTCAGCTTCCACAACACAAAATCTTCAATGCTTAACCAGCGATGGATACGTTCAAATACCTGTGGAAGGTGGTTACGCAGCCAGAGCAGCTTATTCACGCCATACGTGGGGCGTGGAATATGCCCTGTAATGGTAAAGATGCGCTCCCGACCGGCGATGTTCTCCCACCACTGTGCCTCCGCGACTGTACGCTGGTCATACCAGGCAATGGCAGCGTGCAATACGTTTCCATCAGCATCCACGGGAAATGCTGACTCCCCCATGCTAGCAACAGAGATGGCAGCGATGCGTTCAGGTCGATCACAGTGCTGAACGGCAGCTTGAATGCTCTGAAGGACTGTTCCCCATACGTCTTGCGCGTCAAATTCGCTCCATTCCGGCACTGGATGGCGTGTTATGGTGCGGCTGCTGCCGACAGCACAGATACGCCCGGTTTCTACATCGAAAATGACAGTCTTGGTATTCGTAGTGCCAACATCGATGCCAACGAGGTACATACTAACACTCCTTCGTATACTCATGCCCACCGTGTGAAGATGAGAGCTGTCTCTCCGCGAACATCTTTTTGACACCTTGTGTCATGGTTTTCTGATGTAGATTATCTGCTTTCATCCAAAATGTGCAGTGCGTCATCCACACTGGCATCATGATGAACAAGAGCCACCAGAGCTTGTGTCATCGCTGTAGGAGACGGGGCTTGCCAGACGTTACGACCAATGACGACACCGGCAGCACCCACATCCAAAGCGCCACGAATGGAAGCCAGGAATTCTCGGTCGCTATGCGTTTTCGGACCACCTAATACCAGTACCGGCACATAGCACGAGCGGATGACCTTCCTGAAGCGTTCACTTTCACCTGTGTAGAAGGTTTTTACAATATCGGCTCCGTTTTCTGCAGCCATACGGCATGTATCTGCTACCGCATCTACCGCGCGAGCAGCAGGATGCTCCTCGAAACCATATGGCAAGGCCTCGGCCATGACGGGAATGTTCCAGCGGTGTGCTTCTGTGGCTAGACGAGGGAAATAAACTGTCGAATTATGGCCATTCACGGTGCCTGGGATATACATCGCCGCGGCAGCATCGGCTCCAGTTGAGAGTACATCATCAACGCTTATAATGAGTTCTCGTGGATGCTCCAAAAGAGGCGAAGTAGCGCCATCACAGCGTATCAGTAAGCCGACATCCTTAAGCTGCTTGCTAAAATGCCAGGCAATACCGATGCTGGTCAGGATCGCATCAGCGCCGCCAGCTATCACTTGCTCCAGTACTTTCTGCGGGTTTTCAAACCCCGCGACCGCACCATCAGTCGTTCCGTGATCCATTGCGATGACCACGGATCGTCCATCCGCGCCAAAGAGTCGATGAAAGCGTCTCCCTGAGAGTTCACTCATACTCTATCCTTCTTCCTCTCTTTAAAGAACATAAGGAGTACTTAATAATTCCTGATATACACCTGGTGAAAATACTGCCAAAGTATATCACGAGGGGGTAGTTTGTAGCTGAGATGGGCAATTACCCCGACAGAGAAGGCCGTAGCCAGGCGCCCGCAATCAGCCAGGCTCAACCCCCGTATTTGAGCTGTAACGAGACCGGCGACCATGGCATCCCCAGCCCCAAAGGTCTTCTTCACTGTCACCTCAGGAGGAGTCGCGATAAGCGTCGTTGTTTGCTCAACCAGCATTGCGCCTTGTCTCCCCATTGAGACAACGACCAACTCGATATCTTCATTCAGGAGTTGATGGGCCACTTGCTGAATTTCGGCTTCGCTCGTCAAAGGATGCCCAATGAGATGTTGTAGCTCATCAATATTCGGCTTCACGATAGTTGGGCCTGCCTGTATACCCGCACGGAGGGCCTCCCCGCTGGTATCCAGGATGATACGCTTTTTTTGCCGCTTGAGTTGGCTGATGATCGTGGCATAGATCGCGGCAGGCACATCTGGCGGCAAGGAGCCAGATAATACGAACCAATCGCAAGTGTTCGCCAGTTGCTCGATTGTTTCGAGGAGTGTGCTCATCGCTTCCTGAGGCGGAGGTTGGCCTGGCATGTTGATATCTGTCGTCTGCTGGTTAACCTCATCAACGACTTTTACATTGATGCGGGTGTTTCCAGGAATGCGGACGAACCAATCATCAATACCTTTGGATGCAAAAAACTGCTCGAAGATATCGACATTCGTCTGACCGAGATATCCTGTTACAGCGGTTTCGTGCCCGTAGTCTGTCAGGAATGAAGCAACATTGACCCCTTTACCACTGGCATCAAAGCTGATCTCCTGGGCTCGATTGACTCTATTTGGCCGAAAGTTATCAACTCTCACCGTCTGGTCAATTGCCGGGTTAAGCGTCACTGTTGCTATCTTCATGAGCGTTGCTAGCCCCTCTCGCCAGCATGACCGGATGTTATCTGTTTTGGGGTACGCGGGTTGTCCCGAGTCATCTGTAATCTCGCTTCCCTTCCCTTATACCAATCCCATTGGTTTTTTGCAACAATACCCTCACGAGGTCTATCCCCTATTCAGCGACTTTGGTGAAACGGTAGATACGAGGATCAATGAACTGGTCAAACTCGTCATAGCTCGGACTCGAAAATTCGGAAACGATAGCTCCTTTGTCTCCTGCCTGGAACCAATGCCAGGTGTTCGGTGGGATCGTGTACTGGTCTCCAGGGTGCAGTTCGATCTCGTGAAAGACCGTGTAGTACGGTTCGCTGCCTTCCGGTACATGCGCCTGAATAGCCTGGCTCGGTTCGCCTTCTACGTAGAGCCAGACTTTGCCCCGCCGGCAGCGAAACGTCTCCTGCTTGCCTGGATTCGTTTCGCTGAGCGGTGGATGGCGATGCTGGGCGCAGGTCTGACGGGGTATCATGACAAGCTCTTTCGCACAGTAACGATCATTGTTGATATAGATGACCAGTTGCAGACCAGTGCGCTCCAATTCGCTCAAGCCGAAGTCCACCACCTCAATCTGCATCTGTTCCTGCGGTGTCAACACGATGCCGGCCTGTGCTAATGTTTGCGTTACCCGCTCTTGCATCTGTCGTACCTGACTCTGCGTTAACATAGTTGATACCTCCTTGCATTAGGAATGAAATGGCTTTTGGAAGGCGATCATAAGGGTCTCTACCTCCTCAGCTTGCTGTCTCTCCTATCCGATTTCCTTTTCGCTCTCGTCGTGTGTCGTAATGTGCATCTCCTCTGGCGCGTCATGCAGCTGTTTGACCACCCGGGTGTATTCAGCACCAACCATCAAACCCACCACTTCATTCTCATTGGTTTCGCTGATCCTTCGTTCACCGGCTTTGCTTCCACGACGCATCACGATCACCCGGTCCGCCACAGCAAAAACATCCTGCATATTGTGACTAATCAGGAGGACAGGAACGCCCTGATTGCGTAATGTGCGTATCAGTTCCAGCACTTTGAGTTGCTCTGGTACACCCAGTGCGGCAGTTGGCTCGTCCATGATCATTAAATGGGCCTTCCAGTACACAGCACGGGCAATGGAGACGGCCTGGCGTTGACCTCCGGAAAGTTGCCGGATAGGATTGCGCAACTCAGGAATGCGGATATCGAGTTGATCGAGAACCTGGCGTGACTCGCGAAGCATATAAGAGCGATTCAGCACTCTAAAAATTCCGAGTTGATGGCGCATTCTCTCACGACCCAGGAAGATGTTTGCACTGGCATCGAGATTTTCGCACAAAGCCAGGTCCTGGTAGATGGTTTCTATCCCGCGCCGTCGTGCTTCCAGCGGCGTAGAGAACGATACCGCTTCACCATCAAGAAGAATCTGGCCACCGTCGGGTTTATAGGCGCCAGAGATCATTTTGATGAGAGTTGACTTTCCCGCACCATTGTCTCCGAGGAGTCCTATCACTTCGCCGGGGTGAATTTCCAGGCTGACATGATCTACTGCGATCAGGCCACCGAAGCGTTTATAGAGATCTTTGACTTGCAAGATAGGTTGTACATCAGCCATTATGTGTTTCTCCTGTTCCCATTAACTGCTCTAAACCAGCTTCTTTTTCGCCTGATCGACAAGAACAGCCAGGATAATCACCGCGCCCACAGCAATGAACTGCCAGAACGGATTAATCCCCAGAAAGATCAGTCCATTCTGGATGATCGCGATGATCAGCGCGCCGATCACCGTGCCGAGGATGGTCCCCTCTCCACCCAAGAGCGAGGCACCACCGATAATCACCGCCGCGATGGAGGTCAGGAGGAGTGGATCACCCACATCTGCGGCCCCGTTGCTGAAGCGCATCGTGTAGAGCACACCTGCCAGGGATGCCATGAGCGCCGAAAACACATAGATCAGAATAGTATGACGAACCACGGGGATACCCGCGCGCCGCGAAGCCTCTTCGCTCCCACCAACAGCGTACGTATGTCTTCCAAAGCGCGTCTGCCAGAGCAGCCAGGCACAGATAAGAGTCACAACGACCAGGAGAATCAAAGGAAAGGGAAGCAGTTGAACAATCTGACTGGGACGTATCCCCTGTAGATTTGAGGGCAGGTGGAAGAAGCTGAAACGTCCATCGGGCAGGAGGTAAAGCAGGTACGCATTGCCGATCTGGCCGATGCCATTCGTCTGTATGCTGACAGGTTGTCCACCGGAGAGAATAAAGCCCGCACCACGAGCAATACCATACATACCCAGCGTGACAATGAAAGGCGGCACACGCAGTCGGGCAATGATCACGCCGTTCACCAGGCCGGGAATGAGGCCAATGCCCAGAGCGGCAGCCACGCCGGCAAGCACCACAACGAATAGTGGCACGCTGCCCCCCATGTGGCTCATGACCAGGGCCGCAGTGACTGACGCCATGCCCATCACAAAGCCTGTCGAGAGGTCAATACCTCCTGAGATAATGACGAAGGTCTGACCCAATGCCATAATCAACACCAGCGCCATGTCTGCCCCAATAGTTTGGAAGTTGTAGATGTTCAGGAAGCCTTGCCCGGTGATAGAGAAGAAGATAATCAGCAAGAGCAGGAACAGCCACGACCATCCTCTACTTACGATATCAAGTGGTCTCAGAGCTGTCTTCCTTGGCTGGCTCTGGTTTGCATCCGGTATAGCTACATCAGGCACTTTCATGGGTTTCTCCTGTGCCGGTGGCAAGAAGCCACCGGCAAGCTAACCTAGCTACTCTTATAGATGGCGGCCTGCGAAGCTGGATCGTTCACATTGGTCTTGTCGATGACGACATAGCCTGTGGGGACGCGCTTCTGAATGGAACTGGTTTTACCAGTCAGAGCGTACACTCCGTATTGAACGGCGGTGCTACCCATGTCAGCCGGTTTCTGGGCAATGACCAGGTCGACCGCGCCGTTATTGAGGTCATTGATAGCCTCCTGAGGCGCATCAAAATTCGCGATCTTGATCTGCCCCTGCTTATTGGCATTCTTGACGGCCTGGGCTGCTCCCTCAGCGCTGAACAGGTTGGTGCCAAAGATGCCATTGACTTGTGCTCCCTTGCTGCTGGACAACAACGCTGAGACTTGCTGCGAGGCGGTTGCCGCGCTATCGTTGTCATAATTCGAGCCAACGAGCATCACCGCTCCATTCGTAGCTTGAATCGCCTCTACGCATCCCTGTTGCCGCTGATCGGTGGTACTGATACCAGGAGTCACATTTTCAATGTAAATGCCGCCTTTATTGCCAATGGCTTTGATAAGGGCCTCCCCAGCGATCTTTCCTCCCTGGACATTATCGGAGCCAATGTAGGACAGCGGGAAAGTCACAGGACCACTTGCATAGTCGCCGTTGCCAATAAAGGTATCGACAGAAATAACCTTGATGCCCGCGTCATTCGCACGCTGCAATGGTGCGATCATAGCTTGCTTATCGCATGCTGCGATGATCATCACGTCGACCTTCTTTGCGATGTAGGCATCAACAATAGGTGCCTGAAGGGTAGCGCTGAACTGAGCAGGTCCATCGACGAGCAGCTTCACCCCGAGTTTATCCGCCATCTGTTGCGCGCCTTTCTGCATAGTGACGTAGAAAGGATCGCCCTTGACGCCTTGTATCAGTACGAAAGTGTAGTTCGTGGAGTTAGAGCTGGGGGTTGAGGTGCTGCCTCCACATGCTGCCAGAAAGCTCCCTCCGGCGAGGACAGCAGCTGTTCCAGCGAGAAATTCACGGCGGTTAAGGGATTTTTTCCCAAGTTCTGTGTCTTCCATCTCAAGTCCCTTCTTGAAAATAATACATTTAAACAACGCTCTGAATAAAGACCGCTACGACGCTAACAGTGAATGCCTCCTTTCCACTCCGAAGGAGTCTTATCAAAGCTGTTTGAAAGGTGTAGGCTCACGCACATCTTTTCAGCTGGTCAACACAGTTTGCTACCAAGGTCATGGCCAAAAGTGAGGCGCAAATCATCACAACTTGTGATGAAAAATAATTGTGGGGATGATTAGGTACTTCTGGCTCGGACTTCTCATCACAAGCGTGCATACGCTGTGTGTTTCTCCTGATCAACCTCCTTTCGTACTTTTTGCAAATTTGATTAATTTTGATTGAACTTGATTAATATTTAAATTATAATGACTTTTTAACATTTGTCAAGGGTGTGTAAAGCTGACAACCCCTCCTAAAGCGGGAGTGCCAGGGCGCCCGTCCTCTACTGGGATTCCAGAGGTGTCCCCTGGTTCCTCTTTCAGGGTGGGTGGGAACTAAGAGAATTATGAGCGGATGCCAGTTTGTATTTTCTCCTAAAAATTGTTATAATCAAATATAATCAAGATTGATAATATATTGTCAGGATTTCATTCAGCTCGGCGTTTCTAAAATGGGAATGAGAACTATCTTTACACTCAAGAGAGATATACCAGTCTTACTCTTTTTAGAGTAAGGAATTGTTGGACCAGGATCCTGATTCTATGATACAGGAGAACACATGATGGAAGGCACTTTTGATAGTTCACCTGGAAGCGTTCGCAGTACTGAGGAATCCGCCGATGATGGTCGCGCATTCCTTTCGATAGAACGTCGCATGAACATAGTGAAAGCTGTCAATATGCATAAAACGGCCACCGTTGCGGAAATCGCGGAATGGTTAGGAGCCTCGCCTGCGACAGTACGGCGAGACCTTACCTGGCTTAACGAGCAAGGTTTGATAACGCGTACGCGCGGAGGAGCTACCGCTACCGATTACCCTTCACAAACAATCTTGCGCAGATCCGTACCAGCCTATGAACAACGACTGAATGAATACATCGAAGAAAAGCAGTCTATTGGACAGAGTGCGGCTGAACATATTCATGATGGCGAAACGATCATACTTGACGCAAGCTCGACGAACCACTACGTGCTTCCTTATCTCACGAAGAAACGAGACTTGACAGTCATCACCAATTCTCTTTGTATAAGCAGAGAGCTGATGACAATAGCTGAGACGAACCCAAGTCTGACCGTTATTTGTTCGGGTGGGACATTATTTATGCGCTCCTGCTCGTTCATTGGCATGATCGCTGAGCAGGCGCTAAGCCAGTTCTATGTGGATAAGGCATTTATCGGACTACGTGGGATTTCTTTGCACCACGGACTCACCAGTCCTTTTCCAGAAGAGATTCCGGTCAAGCGCCAGATGATCAAGTGCGCGCAACAAGTCTTTATTTTGGCCGATCATACAAAATTTAATCTCACTTTGGCCAGTCTGATTGCGCCTCTTAACGTCGTTCACACTTTGATCACCGATGCGCGCATCACCCCTGAAGTTGCTCGACAGATGAGTGGTGCTATTCCTCATGTGGTTATAGCGCCACTTATAGAAAGGGCAAGTCTCGAGAATGTTTAATGGTACAATCAGTTGCCATCTCCAAGACTGAACGCTGCTCCAGATCACAGAGCAGCGTATCATACCTTGCTCTCCCTTGGGTTCTCTTGTAAAGGTG